>Ga0073904_10001168_pt1 | contig 19588 bp, 14 predicted proteins | sample KloWWTrecipitate_FD_66668 | JGI IMG/M metagenome (GOLD analysis project Ga0073904, IMG submission 66668) | Active sludge microbial communities from Klosterneuburg, Austria, studying microevolution and ecology of nitrifiers - Klosterneuburg... | ecosystem: Engineered > WWTP > Aerobic digester >... | reverse complement strand
TCGTGGGCGATGCCGTCGGTTCAACGCCTACCGACGAGGCACCGACGCAGGCAGAATCTCCCGCTCCGCCAGTCGAGCCGGCAACGCCAGCGGCAGTCGAGCCGGCTGCGCCGGCCCCGGTCGTTGCGGCTCCACCGACCCCGGTCGTTGCGGCTCCGCCGGCCCCGACCCCGGCGCCCGTCCCTGCAGCCGCTGCTCCCGCCCCCGTCGCCGAAATCGTGGCGTCCCCGGCGCCCGTCGACAACGAGGCCTTGGGCAACGACAATCGTCTCTTGTCGCCGGTGGTGCGCCGGCTCGTCTCCGAGCACAGCATCAATCCCGACGACGTGACAGGTACGGGCCCCGGCGGCCGTATCACCCGTGACGACGTGTTGGACTTCATCGACGGTAAGCAGCTCACCGCTACCCCCACTGCCGCTCCAGCGACGGCAGCTCCTGCGGCTGCTCCTGCGGCCGCTCCTGCTGCTGTCGCCACCGCGGCGGCTGCACCGGTCGCCACCCCGGCCGCCCCCGCGCCGAGCGTGGTCTCGGGTGAGCGTGATTCCACCGTGTCGCTCAGCAAGATCCGCAAGGTCACCGGTAGCCACATGGTGATGAGCAAGAGTGTCAGCCCGCACGCGTTCAGCGTGGTCGAGGTCGACTTCGCCAACGTCGACGTCACCCGCAGCAAGGTCAAGGCGGAGTGGAAGTCAACCGAAGGTTTCGGTCTCACCTACCTGCCGTTCATCACCCGTGCAATCGTCGATGCACTCGTCGAGTTCCCGTATCTCAATGCCAGCGTCGGCGAGAGCGAGTTGATCGTGCACAACTTCATCGACGTCGGCATCGCTGTCGACCTCGACTTCCAGGGGTTGCTCGTACCGGTGGTGCGTAGCGCCGACACCAAGCGCCTGCGTGCAATCGCCCGCGAGATCAACGACCTCGCCAATCGTGCCCGAACCCGCAAGCTCAGCCCCGATGAGATCAGCGGCGGCACGTTCACCATCACCAACAACGGCTCGGCGGGCAGTGTGCTGACGATGCCGATCATCAACCAGCCGCAGGTCGCCATCTTGTCGACGGACGCGATCGTGCGCAAGCCCGTGGTCGCCAACCTGGCCGACGGTGGCGAAGCAATCGTCATCCACCCTGTCGGCAACCTCGCAATGAGCTGGGATCACCGTGCGTTCGACGGTGCCTACGCCGCGGGCTTCCTGGTGAAGGTGAAGCAGCTGCTCGAGACTCGCGACTGGTCGCAGGAGCTCTGACACCTCCGTGGCGACCAACGACGTGACACTGCATGTGCGGTGGCTCGGCAGGGTGCCGTACCGCGAGGCACTGGCGCTACAACAGGCGATGTTCGAGCGCGGGTCGGGCGACCATTTGCTGTTGCTCGAGCATCCCCATGTCTTCACCCACGGTCCCCGAGCCGACCTGTCCACCAACATCAAGGTGGCACCGTCGATGGTGGGGGCCGAACTGGTCAGCGTTCGGCGCGGAGGCGACGTCACATATCACGGACCCGGTCAACTCGTCGGCTACCCGATCGTCAACCTGCCCAACGCGCTTGGCGCCGGCGACCATGTGCGAGCGATCCAACAACTGATCGTGGGCACGCTCACTGAATTGGGCGTGACCGACGTGGGTTGCCTTCCCGAATATCCAGGTGTGTGGGTGGGCGTCAGTGGTCCCGACCCGCGCAAGATCTGTGCCATTGGTGTGCGTCTTGCACACGGCCGCACCATGCACGGGTTCGCGCTCAACGTGCGCACCGACATGGCGTACATGCGCGACTACATCGTGCCCTGTGGTATCGGTGACAAGCCGGTGACGTCGTTGGTCGAGGAAGGCATCGACGTCGATCTTGCGGCTGTCGCCGACATCGTTGCTCGCCGCGCCGGCGATCTGTGGGGGAGCGGCCCGCTCGATCGACGCGTCGAACGACAAGACGTTGCGTGGAAGACCCGACCTGACGATCTGTCACCGTTCTCGCGCGGGGAAGGTCCTGGCGGCATCGTGCGCAAGGCAGCAGACCACGGCGTACTGCCCGTCACAGGTCAACGCACGGCCGCTCGTCTCGAGCAGGCCGGGGTGACCGACGGTCTCGCCATCGGCACGCGCAAGCCTGACTGGCTGCGGCCCAGGGTCACCATCGGCAACGAGGCGCTGGCGCTGAAAAAGACAGTGCGCGATCACGGACTGATCACCGTCTGTGAGGAAGCCGGCTGCCCAAATCTCAGCGACTGTTGGGCCGACGGAACCGCGACATTCATGGTGCTCGGTGAGCGGTGCACGCGCGCATGTGGCTTCTGCCTCGTGGATACCCAAAAGCCACTGCCGCCAGCCGTCGACGAGCCGCAGCGAGTCGCTGCCGCGATCCGCGAGATGAATCTGTCCCACGCCGTGCTGACGATGGTGGCGCGCGACGATCTGATCGATGGGGGCTTTGCTCACGTCGCAGCGTGCGTTGCGGCCATCCGCGAGGCTCGGCCGGGCACGGTCATCGAGACGCTCGTCAGCGATGCGAAGGGCGACGAGACATCGCTCGGGTTGCTTCTCGCCCCTGGCCCTGGACGCCCCGATGTGTTCAACCACAATGTGGAGACCGTCGCCCGGCTGCAGCGCGCAGTGCGTCCCAACGCCGGATATGCCCGAAGTCTGGCCGTGCTGGCGCGAGCGAAGGCGGCAGGCATGACCACCAAGACCGGGTTCATGCTCGGCCTGGGTGAGACGGCAGACGAGATTGCTGGGCTGCTGCACGACGTCGCTGCAATCGGTGTCGACATCGTCACCATCGGGCAGTACCTGCGACCGACGTCCAACCACCTGCCCGTCGCCCGCTGGGCCGAGCCCGGTGAGTTCACGTCATGGAAGGTGCTTGGCGAGTCGTTGGGCATCGGGCATGTAGAGGCCAGTCCGCTCACTCGCAGCAGCTACCACGCCAAGCAAGCTGCTGACGCCGTCACCATCAATTCAGCTGTGAGCGTGTCGTTCGCCTAGCTCGGCATTGGCTTCCTCGGCGCGCAGCTTCAGCATGATCGGACGCGTGAGAGCGACGTAGAAGATGCCGGCGAAACCCGCTGCACTTGCGAACGCGGTGATCGTCCAGCGCACGCTGACGATCTCGGAGAGCGCGCCGGCGCCAAGCCCGGCAAGGCTCATGATCAGCGTGACGATGGCGAAGTCGCCCGCCATCACTCGGCCACGGATGTGGTCCGGCGTACGCATCTGCAGCCCGTAGGTGCTGAGCGTCCACTGCGCCCCGCCACCGAGATGGCCGAACGCGATGAAGAAGGCCGCCACCCAGATCGCCGGTGACCAGCCCGCAGCGAGGTACGACGCGCTGAATGCGATCCCGGCCAGTCCGCAGATCTGTAGCACCTTGGCCACGCTGCCCTTCGCGAAACGCGCTGCAATCAGCGGCCCGAGCCCCGCGCCCACACCGCGAGCCGCCAGCAACATGCCGGTACCGCCGTCGCTCCATCCGAACACGTTGGTCGCCAACACGGGCAGCTGGCTCACCGTGCCTGCCCCGATGGCGAACGTCGACTTACTGGCGATGAGTGCCAGCACCACATGGTCCTTGCGTGCGTAGCTGATTGCCTCGGAGATGTCTGCCAACGGCTTCATCGCTGGGCGGTTGGCGTGGTGTGGCTGCTGCATGGGTCGGCGAATCAACGCGAAGATTCCCATCGCAACGAGGAACGAGATTGCGTTGGCGGCGAATGCGGCCTCGCGACCAAAGGCTTGGCTGAAGACGCCACCGAGCGCTGCACCCACTGCCAGCATCACACCCCACGTGCTGCCGAAAAGCGCGTTGGCGACCCGCAGTTCTTCGGGGTTGCGGGCCAGGTTCGGTACGCCGGCATCGATCGCCGGTTTCACGAACGCGGCGAACGAACTGATGATGCCTTGGAACACGAACAGCGGCCAGATGTTGCTGTCCGTCGCGGTGAACAGTCCGAGCGCGGCGAACGTCTGCAGCAGCGAAACGATCAACAGCAGCTTGCGACGGTCGTAACGGTCGACGGTGACACCGGCGATCGGGGATGCAAGAAATGACGGCAGGGAAAAGGAGACGAATGCCAGTGAGACGAGGAACTCGCTGTCGGTTGCGTCCTTGATCATTCCCGTGACCGCGACGAAGGAGAACCAATCACCCATGAACGAGATCACTTGAGCGATGAAGAGCCACCGCAGGTCGCGGTTGCTTCGCAATAGTTTGATCATGTTCAGCGGTCGGTCATCGAGTGGCGTGGGCGTGAAGCAGGTGCGCCAGGCATTCAGTCAGCTTGATCGCAGTGGGGACCTGAAGAAACTCGTTGGGCCCATGTGCGTTCGACCCGGGCCCGAGCGCACCCGTGATGACGAACTGGGCATCGGGGAACATCTCGCCGAGCATGCCCATGAACGGAATCGAACCACCCTCGCCGAAGGCTCGCGTGGGCCGACCGAAGGCGATGGTGCTGGATTCGTCGAGCGCGGTCTGTAGCCACGGTGCGAAGGTCGGGGCGTTCCAGCCCGGGCCGCTATGACCGCCGATGAACTGCACCCGTGCGCCGTACGGTGGGTCGGCGGTGAGTGCGGCCTCCAGCGCTGCCAGCGCTCGTTCGCCGTCGCAGGTCGGTGGCAGCCGGACACTGAGATGCAGCGTGGTCTGGGGCCGCAACACATTGCCGGCGAGTTCCACCGGAGGAATGCCATCGACGCCCGTGATGCTGAGCGATGGCCTCCATGTACGGGCCAACAGTTGCTCGGCGGGATCGTGCACCATCGGCTGTGCACCGTCGACGAACGGAAAGTGGCCGCCGATCGGAAACTCGGCCGACGTGTCGCGCGCTTGCTGAATGCGGTCGGCGGGAATCTCGACGTGCAGCTCGGGTAGCAGAATCTCGCCGGTGGCGCTGTCCTCGATTCGGTCGAGGAGTGTGCGCAGAATCCTGAACGACGACGGGACGACGCCGCTGGCTTCGCCGCTGTGCACTCCCTCGGTGAGGATGTCGACGCGCAGGTCGCCGCCGACGAGGCCCCGCAGCGACGTGGTGACCCACATCCGTTCATGGTCGAGACACCCGGAATCGAGGCAGAGCACGAGCGTCGGCGAACCGATGCGGTCGGCCAGGGCATCCAAGTAGGCGGGAAGGTCGGGGCTGCCGCTCTCCTCGCTGCCTTCGATGAGCACGATCAGCCGTGAATGCGCAGTGCCGGCTCGTTGTGCGGCTTCGATGGCCAGGAGCGAGGCGAAGGCGGCATAGCCGTCGTCGGCGCCACCGCGGCCGTAGAGACGGTTGCCTTCCATCACCGGCTTCCATGGGCCGAGATCATCGCGCCAGCCGACCATCTCCGGTTGCTTGTCGCAGTGGCCGTAGAGCAGCACGGTGTCGTCGGCGGGCCCGCCTGCGAATGCGGGGACTTCAGCGACGATCAGTGGGCTACGGCCGGCAAGTTCGTGCACCTCGACGGTCAGTCCGGCGATGGTGCGCGCCGCGCACCACGCACGGATCATCTCCGTCGCCTCGTCTTGAAATCCGTGTTCCTTCCAGTCCGGGTCGAACGCTTGTGAGACGCACGGAATGCGGATGTACTCGTGCAACATCGGCACGACATCGTCGGCCCAGACGGCTGCGACGTGTTCGGCTATCACCGTGTCGGCGGTACTCATCGGCGGATGGCGGCAATCTGCTCCATCACTCGCTCGGCCTCGGCGACCATGCCGCGCACGATGTCACCCGCCGACTCGAGCGTGTTGATGGCGCCGACGCCCTGCCCGCAGGGCATGAACTCGCGGCTGGAATCGACCTGCAGCCCATCCGCACCGCCGAGGTGGTTGACCCCCGCTTTCATGCTGGCGATGGCTTGCTGCGGGAAGGGCTGCAGTTCCTCTGGGTGCTGCTCGAAGTGGTTGGTCCAGTCCGTACGCACGACGCGGCAGGTCTTGCCGGTGTAGCTCTTGCTGATCACGGTGCCGTCTTCGGCCAGGCCCAGCAGCGCTTCCTTGTAACCGGCAACCGCACGGGCTTCGTGAGTGGCGATGAAACGAGTACCGATCCACACACCATCGGCGCCGAGAGCGAGTGCTGCCACCAAACCACGTCCGTCGAACAGTCCGCCGGCAGCGACCACCGGGACCTTGTCGCCCACGGCGTCGACCACCTGTGGTATGAGGGCGAGCGTTGCCACCGTGCCGGTGTGGCCACCAGCCTCGGTGCCCTGGGCGACGACGAAGTCCACGCCACTGGCGACGGCGCTGGTTGCATGGCGCACCTTGCCGCACATGCTGCCGACGAGGATGTTCTTCGAATGCAACAGGTCGATGGCCTCGCGGGGTACACCGAGCCCGGCCACGAAGATTCGTGCACCACCGTCGATGACGCTCTGGATGCCCTTCTCCACCTGGCCAGGCATGGCGGTGAGCAGGTCGACGCCGAATGGCTTGCTGGTCGCGGCGCGCACGGCGGCCATTTCTTCGGGTAGTTCATCCTCGCTCATGGTGCTGGCACCGAGGGTGCCGATGCCGCCGGCCTCGCTGACGGCGGCGACCAGTCGGTGGTAGCTGACGCCACCCATTCCAGCCAGCATGACCGGGTGTTCGATGTCGAGGAGGTCAGTGAGTCGAGTGTGCAGAGCCATGCCGCGACCGTACTCCCACCATCCCCGCCACCCCGACCCGAGTGCCACGCCACCAGTGCGAGTGGGTCGCGGTCAGTGCGAGTGCGGGCTTCCCGTCCGAGTGGGTACTCGCACCCCGGGGTGCGAGTACCCACTCGAAGGTTGTGCTCGTGCAATCCGCCGAACCGAATCGGCGAGGAACGGATATGTTGCCAAATGGCTTCCCCCCGTTTGATCCCACGACCTTCGAGGTTGATGATGACGATGTTTCCTGAGGAAGCGCTTCTGTATTTTCGTAACCACCACGGCATGGCCACGGGCTCGGCGCTGGCGGCGACAGGTATCAGCCGCCGCCAGCGAGATGCTGCGGTGGAGGGTGGTTTGCTCGAGCCGATGTACGAGCGTGTGTTTCATATTGCAACCAGCCCACTCACCTTGGAGGCGCACTGCGCTGCGCTCTCGATGGCGTATCCGCGGGGCTTCGTGACAGGTCCTTCCGGCGGAAGACTGATGTCGCTTCGACGGCTGCCGACCGGCTCGGAGGTGCAGTTCTGCGTGCCGCACGGCACCCACATCGGGCCCTTCGACGGCGTCGTCATTCGACAGAGCACAAAGATCCGTAACAGTCACGTCGTGGTTCGAGGCGACGGCATTCGAATTGCAAGCGGCGCCCGGCTGGCATTCGACCTCGCAGTTGACTTGAGTGCCTTGAACCATCGATCGGTCGTCGATCAGCTGCTCAACGACGGCAGGTGTTCGATGTCCACGCTGGGTGCCATCGGGCGCGAACTCGCCCATCCGGCCCGGCCCGGGTCGCAGCGGTTCATCGCAACCCTGATGGCGCGATCGGGTCGACCGGCGGATTCGCACCCGGAGGTCGTCATCGCCGGAGGGCTACGAGCTCGAGGCGTGCCGGTCGTGGCCCAGGTCGAGCCGCTGCTGTTGCCGGGCGGTCGACGGATCACGCTCGACATGGCTGTGCCGTCGGTTCGATGGGGAGTCGAAATCGACGTGCATCCTGATCATCTGCTCCTTGACGGGACGACGCGTGACAAGCGACGGGACCGTCAATGCCATCGAGTCGGGTGGCAGGTTGAACGCGTGACGGAACTCGACCTCGTTGACATCAATGCGATTTGCGACGAGCTTGCGGACCTCTACCGGGTGCGTTCGGCCGTGGCGGCCTGACGGTGATCCGAGTGGGTACTCGCACCCCGGGGTGTGAGTACCCACTCGCACGGCTCTGTGGCACTCGCACAGGCTGCGCGGCACTCGCACAGGCTGTGTGGCACTCGGGTTAGGGGATGGTGGGGTAGGGGGGTTGCCGGTGGAAGAACCTGCGGTGCCAGCGGCGAGGCGTGAACAGCACGGCGCGGGGTTCATCCTCGAACATCCAACGGGCGAAGTTGCGGCGGGTCCAACCGGAGATGCCGACGAGGCGAATCGCCCCCCGGGCCAGCAGCGGACGCGCCAGCCAGCCGTTGAGGACCTGCGACATGCGGTTGTCGGCGAACAGGTGGGAGCGCACGGCGGTGTCGTACGCGTCGCGAACCGCATCTGGGTCGAGTGCGCCACCCGCAACGATCGCCTCCGCTGCCAGCCGGCCGGTCAGCACGGCCTGACCGATGCCCTCGCCGGTCATCACATCGGTGACCCGCGCCGCGTCGCCGACGAAGAGGACTCGATCGCATGACAGCACTGCCTTGTCCACTCCCGCTGGAATCGGCCACGCACTGACGCGATCCTCCAACACCACATCGGGTCCGAGCGCCGAGCGAATGTGCGGCCGGTCGATGAGACCCGCCCAATCGGCGTTCATCGCCTTCCCGGTGCGGGTGCCGTCGCGGAGCACGCCGAAACCGAGGTTGATCCGGCCGTCGGGCAGGGGAAAGCTCCATGCGTAGCCGGGTAGCAGGTCGGGTTCGAACCAGACGTACAGCCGCTGGGCTGCTGTACCGGTGACACCGTGGGCGTACTGGCGAAATGCATGCCACTCACCGAGGTAGCCGGGCTCGGCCAGGCCCATCAGTTTGCGCACCGGCGACCACATTCCATCGGCGGCGATCACGTAGCGGGCCGTCACGGTGCCCAGACCATCGACATCTGCAGCGACATGATCGGGCAGCAGGCGCAGGTCGCTGAGTGCGTGCCCCTGGCGCACGTCTGCCCCGGCCTCCACCGCTAGGCGCACCAGCGCAGCGTCGAGTTCCCGCCGCGGCGTCGTCGCCGCGAAAATGCCACCGGTCGGCATCTCCAGGCAGACCTCGCGACCAGAGGGTGATCGCAGCCATGCCTGCGTCACCGTCTGCCAGTTCGCAACGTGCTCGGGCAACAGGCCCAGCGGCTCGAGTTCACGTAATGCCAGCGTCGTCAATCCATCTCCACAGCACTTGTCACGAGGAAAGGTCGCCTTGTCGACGACCACGACCGAGCGCCCAGCGCGACGTAGACAGATGGCAGCTGCAGCTCCGGCGGGGCCCGCACCCACGATGAGTACATCGACGGGAGCAGGGGAGTCGGCCACGCCCGAGAGGCTACGGCGCAGCGGCTACAGCTTCACCGTGCCCATGCGGCGAGCGGGTCGCAGCACGCCGTTCCAGGCGGCGCGCTCCGTGATCACCTGACTGCGTACCTGAGGTAACAGGGGGTAGAAGGCGTTACCCGGACAGTCGGTGTAGGTCATGTCACGGTGGCCGGCGATGATCGGCGTCGTCACGACGGTGCCAGACTTGAACTTGTTGGAACCTCGCGACACGAAGGTTGTTGTCGCGCCCGGTGATGTGTCCATGCGGTAGGCATCGGCCAACCAGGCCAGTAGCTTCGCCGTCGCGGTCAGCGCGGCCGTCGTGGGCGGTACCGACGTGAACGTGCCGAGCAGGCAGACCAGCTGCGCGAAGCCCTGACTGCCGCCGGTTGCGTCGGCCACGACCGGGCTGCCCAGTGCTCCGGACCGGCCCTCCCAGACGTCGCCATCGTGGCCAACGAAGAACTGGTAGCACACATCGCTCCATCGCTTGTCGGGGCCGGTGTGGTAGGCGTAGACGCTGCGGATGACATCTCGGGCGCTCTTGTAGTTGCTGGGGCTCTCCGTGTGATGGATCAGCAGAAACTGCGGCTTCTCCGGGTAGATCGGCCCCTTGGGTGGCAGGTCGGCACCCCAGGCATCTCGCGGGTAGATCGACAGACCGGGCATCACTTCCACCGCGGGTACCGCGGGCGGCGCCGCCTGCGCGGTGGGTGTCGACATCGACACCGCGTTGCCCGCCACCAGAGCCGCACCAACGGCGATGACCTTTCCGATTGCTTCCCGGCGCGTCGGCTCGCAGTCACACATGCCCCTCACCTTATGATGCGGGGACCGGCGGGTGTACGCCCGTCGAATCGAACGTCCTGAAATGAGAGGGTCCCAATGAGCAGACTGTGTGAAGGCCGAGTAGCCATCGTCACCGGAGCAGGTCGCGGTATCGGCCGCGAGCACGCCCTGAGCCTGGCGTACCACGGCGCCAAGGTCGTCGTGAACGATCTCGGTGGCAATGTCGACGGCAGCGGCGGCGACCTCAGCCCGGCCGACCAGGTCGTCGAGGAGATCAAGGCATTCGGCGGCGAAGCCGTGTCGAATGGCGACAGCGTGTCGTCGTGGGAGGGTGCCCAGCGCCTCATCAACACTGCCGTCGAGACGTTCGGCGATCTGCACGTGGTGGTCAACAACGCAGGCATTCTGCGTGACCGTGTGCTGGCCAACATGACCGAAGAAGAGTGGGACGCCGTCATCAACGTGCATCTCAAGGGCACGTTCGCACCCAGCCGCTGGGCCGCTGCCTACTGGCGCGAGCAGAGCAAGGCCGGCAAGCCGGTCTCGGGTCGCATCATCAACACCACGTCGGTCAGCGGCATCTACGGCAACCCCGGCCAGACGAACTACGGCGCCGCCAAGGCCGGCATCGCAGCGTTCAGCAACATCGCCGCGCTCGAACTTGCCCGCTATGGCGTCACCGTCAACTCCGTCGGCCCTGTGGCGCTGACCCGTATGACCGAGGGCCTCGGGCCGGCACCCGAGACGGATGAGGCTCGTGAGGCTCGTTCGCCGCGTTGGATCGCCCCCATCGTGACCTGGCTTGCCAGCGAGGAATCAGCGGGTGTGACCGGTCGGGTCTTCGAGGCCAGCGGACAGCTGCTGGCCGTCGCCGAAGGTTGGGTTCGCGGGCAGACGCACGCTCCTGTCGATGACCCCACGCTCCTGGGCCCGATCGTGGCCGACATGCTCTCCAAGACTCGCCCGAACTCGGGAATGAACGGCGAGCCCGGTGGCTGGCCCCAGCCGCAGGTGAAGGGCTGATCTCCGATGGCACTGAATCCAGACGCTGTCGGCGCCACTGGCGACGTTCGTTCGATCTCGTGGTCGTCGAAGGATGCCCTGCTGTACGCAGTCGGCATTGGGGCCGGGCAGGCCGACCTGCCCTTCACCACCGAGAACACGCAGAACACCCAGCAGGTCGTATTTCCGACCTTCGCGGTGGTCGCCGGTTCGGGCACAGCCTCGCCGGGAGCGAGTGCGATGAGCCAGATCGGCTCGTTCAACTTCGCGCTGCTGGTGCACGGCTCGCAGGCGATCACGCTGCACCGCCCGATCCCCGTCGAGGCACAGGCCACCACGCAGGACCGCGTCGTGGCGATGTACGACAAGGGTAAGGCTGCCGTTGTGGTCATGGAGAACGAGGTGAAGTCGGTCGATGGTGAGCCGCTGTGGAGCACACGCTCCGCTGTCTTCATCCGTGGGGAAGGCGGCTGGGGAGGCGATCGCGGCCCGAGCGGTGCACAGAACGCGCCCCCTGCGGACACCGCTGCCGACCACGAGGTCACGCTGCAGACGTCGCCTGATCAGGCGTTCGTCTATCGCCTCTCGGGCGACCGCAACCCGCTGCACACCGACCCATCATTCGCGGCCATCGGTGGCTTCGACCGTCCCATCCTGCACGGCCTGTGCACGTACGGGTTCACGGGTCGTGCACTCCTCGGGGCGCTGGCAGACAACGACGTCACCCGCTTCCACCACATCGAGGGTCGCTTCTCGTCGCCGGTGATGCCCGGCGACGCACTGACGGTACGGATGTGGCGTACGGGCGACGGCGAGGCTGTGTTCACCACTTCGGTCGGCGACCGTGTCGTGATCGACCAGGGCCTGGCCCGCTTCAGCTGACATGCGCAGACCCTGGCTGGTCCCGCACGGGATCAGCCAGGGTCTGGGTAACAGCCCACCGACACGTCGATGCTGTTCACGTACGGATCGTGCTGGCGCACGGCGTGGCGGGCTCGGTCGGCAATGGCTGACATCTTTTGCGGAGTGTCGTAACGAGCGGGAACCTGGACGCTGACCTGGATGCGGTGCGGGGTGCGATCCACTTCGACGATCGCCGGGAGATGCGACAACTCCTCGCGGACCGCTGTCACATAGCCGAGCTCGGTCGTGCGCTTGGCAAGTGCCGACGTGGCGCTCACGTTCGGTAGCTCATTGTCGACCTGTTGCGGATCGAGTTCCATCATCGGCACACGGTGGCGGGCGGCGCACACCGAGCCCATCTCGGCGAGCGTGTGTGCGCCCGCTGGGTCGCGAGCGACGATCGCCAGATCGATGTGCTGTTCCAACGGGCAGTCGGCATGCCGATCGATGCCGCGGCAGGGGCCGCCGTGTTCATCCGTGCAGGACAGCACCTCGTGGCCGGCGGCCGCGAGGTGCGCTCCGATCGCGGTTCCGTCTCCGACAGTGGACTCGATGAGCAGCAGTTTCATGTCGCAATGATTTGCTGCACGCGTCGAGAATGACAGGGCCGAAGGTCACAGAATCGCGAGAAGTACCTATCTGCCCTCGAGATTGGTGACGACGTCGGCGAGGGCAACATCGACACGCTCGCCGGTGCGCCGATCCTTGACTTCGACCAGACCATCGGCCAGACCGCGGCCGACCACGATGATGGTGCGCACACCCAGGAGCTCAGCGTCGTTGAACTTCACACCGGGCGACACGCCGACGCGGTCATCGAGCAGCACCCGCAAACCCGCGGCTTCGCACTCGGCGGCCAGGAGTTCTGCCGCCGGCAGTTGAGGGTCGTTCGCCTTGCCGGTTGCCACGATGTGTACGTCGGCGGGTGCGACCTCCGCCGGCCACACCAGGCCCTTCTCGTCGCAGTTCAGTTCTGCAACAGCGGCAACTGCGCGTGACACGCCGATGCCGTACGAGCCCATGGTGACCACTCGGGTCTTGCCGTTCTCGTCGAGCACCGTCAGCCCAAGGGCCTCCGCGTACTTACGGCCGAGCTGGAAGATGTGGCCCATCTCGATGCCGCGGGCCATCTCCAGCGGCGAACCACAGTCGGGGCACGGGTCGCCGGCGTGGACTTCGGCCGCCTCGATGATTCCGTCCGGGGTGAAGTCGCGACCCATCACGAGGTCTTTCACGTGACGGCCGTGGGCGTCGGCGCCGGTGATCCAGCGCGTACCGTCCACGATGCGTGGGTCGACCACGAAGCGAATACCGGCAGGCTTGTCCTCACCCAACGAACCGGGCCCGATGTAGCCCTTGGCCAGGTGCGGATTCTTGGCGAAGTCGTCTTCGCTGAACGGTTCGATCTCGGCAGGCGAGACCTGCGCTTCCAGCCGCTTCATGTCGACCTCGCGGTCGCCTGGAACGCCGATGGCGAGTGCCGTGACGGTGCCGTCGGGGTACTTGAGCTTGACGACCAGGTTCTTCAGGGTGTCCGATGCCAGCCACTCGCGATCGTCGCGGCGCAGGTCGGCACGGCCGTTGAACAGGTCGACGAGGGTTTGGATGGTTGGCGTGTCGGGGGTGTCGACAACCAGTGCAGACGGCAGACCCTCGAATGGAATTGTGGACGGGGGAGCGACGCGCACGGCCTCGGTGTTGGCGGCGTAGTCACACGAGGTGCAACGAACGTAGGTGTCTTCACCGACGGCCATCGGTGCCAGGAACTCTTCGCTGGCCGAGCCGCCCATGGCCCCACTCATCGCCGAGACGATGACATAGGGCAAGCCCAACCGGTCGAACGTGCGCTGGTACGCCACGCGATGCTTCTGGTAGCTGGCCTCCAGCCCCTCGTCGTCGATGTCGAAGCTGTAGCTGTCCTTCATCACGAACTCGCGGGTGCGCAAGAGGCCGGCGCGGGGTCGGGCCTCGTCGCGGTACTTGGTCTGGATCTGGTAGATCACCAGCGGCAGGTCCTTGTAGCTGCTGTACAGGTCCTTGACCAGCAGGGTGAACATCTCCTCGTGCGTCGGTGCCAGCAGGAAGTCGGCTCCCTTGCGGTCCTTCAAACGAAAGAGGTTGTCGCCGTAATCGGTCCAGCGGCCGGTTGCCTCGTAGGGCTCGCGGGGTAGTAGCGCGGGGAAGTGGACCTCTTGGAAGCCCTCTCGATCCATTTCCTCACGAACGATGCGTTCGATGTTGCGATACACAATCCACCCCAGCGGCAGCCACGTGAAGCCGCCGGGTGCTGCACGCCGGATGTAGCCACCGCGCACGAGTAGTCGATGGCTGGCCACCTCGGCGTCAGCAGGGTCCTCACGCAAGGTACGGAGAAACAACGTCGACATTCGCAGCACGGTGACACCTTTGTTCTGATCGATCGAGCGGGCCGCCGGAGGCAGCGCACGGCAGGCCGAACCCTACCGGTTGCCCGCTATACTCGTCGGGTCTTTGAAGTTCACCGAACTAGAGGCGTGGGCTCCTCAGCCCACGCCTTCTTTACTGCTAGGGCCCAGTTCGGTCCTCGCAGTACCTGATGGTGAAGCCCGAACCGTGTCGAAAGGAGGTCGAGAATGAGCGATGCCAGCAATCTCAAGCGTGTGCGTTCCCTGGTCGAGCCGATCATCGCCGACCTCAAACTCGACCTCTACGACCTCGAGTTCCGCGGCGGCACGCTGCGTGTCACCATCGATACGCCCGCTGGCAGCCCCGGTGGCATCGACCTGGAGGCCATAGCGTTGGCCACCCGGCTCATCGGTCGCGAGTTCGACCACCACGACCCGCTGCCAGGTCACTACACGCTCGAAGTCACCAGTCCCGGCCTGGAGCGCACGTTGCGCATCCCGGCGCACTACCAGCGCGAGATCGGCAAGACCATCGCTGTGCGCCTGCGCGACACCGTCAATGTCGGTCGTCGGGTGCAGGGCGTGCTGATTGCTGCCGACGACAAGTCGGCCACGATCCGGCTGGAGGCTCCTGCCGCTGACGGTCTCGAAGAACGCACCGTCGCTTTCGACCAGATCGATCGGGCCCGCACCGTGTTCGTGTGGGGTCCGGCACCCAAGCCCGGCAAGTCTGCTGCGGTCGACAAGCCGAAAAAGGCGGCGCCGAAGAAGGCTGCTGCTGCGACATCTACGACATCAGAATCCATGACCTCGGCTGAGCCGACGTCTGCATCTACGAAGGAGGAGGCCCGGTGAGCAGCCTCGATATGTCCGAAGCGGTCAAGATGTTGGCCAACGAGAAGAACATTTCTGTCGACACCTTGCTCCAGGTGCTGGTCGACGCGTTGGCTACTGCCTACAAGCGTCGTCCGGGTGCCGCAGCCGAGGTGGAAGTCGGTATTCATCCCGACACGTTCGAGTTCACGTTCACCGCCTTCGATGTCGATGAGGATGGCAACTGGGTCAACGAACGCGACGACACTCCTCGCAAGGAGGAGATGGGGCGCATCGCTGCGCAGACCTTCCGCCAGGTGATGAGCCAGCGCATCCGTGAGGCCGAACGCGACCGCAAGTTCGAGGAATACGCCAACCGCGAAGGCGACATCGTCACCGGCATCATTCAGCAGGCCGACGACCGCTACACCCTGCTCGACCTGGGTCGGGTGGAGAGCCTGCTGCCCAAGGCAGAGCAGGTGCCGTTCGAGCGCCCCGTTCCTGGCGACCGCGTCAAGGCGTACATCGTCGAGGTGCGTAAGACGGCCAAGGGCCCCCAGATCGTCGTCAGCCGCACGCACCCGGGCCTCATCAAGCGCCTGTTCGAGCTGGAGGTTCCCGAGATCGCCGATGGCATCGTCGAGATCAAGGGTTGCGCCCGCGAGCCTGGCCACCGAACCAAGATCGCGGTGTGGAGCAACGACCACAATGTCGACCCGGTTGGCGCCTGCGTCGGTGCTCGTGGCGGTCGCGTGCGCATGGTGGTCAACGAACTGCGTGGCGAGAAGATCGACATTGTTCCGTTCAGCGAGGACCTCGCCGATTTCGTCGCCAAGGCGTTGTCGCCGGCGAAGGTCGTTGCCGTCATCATCAGCGAGGATGGCACCCAGGCCGACGTGATCGTGCCCGACAACCAACTCAGCCTCGCAATCGGCAAGGAAGGCCAGAACGCACGCTTGGCCGCCCGCCTCACCGGTGTTCGCATCGATATCCGTGGCGAAACCGAACCTCTGGAAGGTCTCGACGACGACGCCGACTACGAAGAAGGCGAGTGGGTGGCCAACTCCGAGACGGGTGCCATGGAATGGCGGGCGGCCGACGGGACCATCCTCACCCAAGAGCAGTGGAACGAGCAGGCAGCTGCCGCTCACGCAGAAGCAGAAACGGCCGCTGATGACTCGGCCGCGAACACTACAGAAACAGATAGCAACGAACCGGCTGTCGCCGCAGACGCCGCCGGTGAAACTCAAGAAGCAGGTGGTGAGCACGTCTGATTCTCGACTCGCAGCACCGCTGCGCACCTGCATCGGCTGCCGTCAGCAACGGCCGCAGTCGCAGCTCGTGCGTTGTGTCGTGGGCCCGCAGGGCGCAACTGTCAGCCGTACCGCGGCTGGAAGAGGTGCCTGGTTGTGTTCCGCAGAGTGCTTTCACACGGCCAGTCGCCGCAAGGCGTTCGACCGGGCGTGGAGGCACACGGTGCAACTCGACGTACTCCAACCTTTGGAGCGCGCGTTGCGTACCGCGTTCGAAGACGTGATCATCAACATGGAAGAATTACCGACCGTCGGAGTTGCGTCCGACGAACCGGCAGCGACGAAAGGCTGAAACGGGTTTTGGCAAAGAACATGCGCGTACACGAGCTCGCGAAAGAGCTCGGAATGACGAACCAAGAGATGATGACCCTCACCGATGTGATGGGTGTCGGGGTGAAGAGTCACTCCTCCACGCTGATCGAGGCGCAGGCCGACCGTCTTCGTCGTCGCGCGGAACGTGACGGTCTGACGCGGCCCGAGCAGCCCGAGGAAGTCAAGCCGGCCAAGAAGACCAAGAAGGCAGCTGCCGCAGCTGCGGTCGACGCCGCTGCTACGACCGATGGTGCGCCCGCCGCTGCACCGGTGAAGAAGGCGGCGGCCAAGAAGGTCGCCGAACCCAAGACTGCACCTGCGAAGGATGCGCCCGTCGCGGACACGCCGGCCACGGTCGCCGCCGCTCCGGTCGAGGAAGCCAAGAAGGCGCCCGCTGTCGATGAGGCTCCCGCCCCCTCGCTCGCCGAGCCCCCCTCGGCACCGTCCGCTGCAGCCCCGCCAGCACCCACCCCGTCGGCACCCGCCGAGCCTGCAGTCGCAGCGACCCCGCCAGTCGTTGCACCCGCACCCACAGCACCGGTCGAGAAGGCACCTGATGTGTCGGCCGCGCCGGCACCCAGCATCGCCGAGTCGCCCGCAGCATCCAGTGACTCGCCGGCAGCATCCAGTGACTCGCCGGCGCGCATCACCAGCAGCCGGCCCACCGGCGAGCCGCCCCGCCCCGCCGCACGACCCGACGTCACCTCGGCTCCGGCTGCATCCAGCGCGCCGGCCCCGTCTGTGCCTCGTCCTGCGGCTGCGTCTGGTCGCCCCGCCGGCCCGCCGCCTGGCCGTCCGCCTGGCCCGCCGCCGGCACGACCCACCTCGACCTCTGGCAAGCCCATCCCGCCTCCGCCCGGTGGCGGTCGGCCGATGTCGTCGTCCGGTAAGCCGATTCCGCCGCCGCCCGGTGGCCTTCGTGCGGGCGGTCCTGCCGCCCGTCCGGGTGCCCCCGGTGCCCCGCGCACCGGTGCGTATTCGGCGCGTCCTGGCGCTCCCGGCGCCCGTCCGGGTGCCCCCGGCGCTCGTCCTGGGTTTGCCCCCCGGCCTGGTGGCCCTGGTGGCCCGCGCCCTGGCGGCGGGTTCGCCCCGCGCCCTGGTGGCGGCCCCGGCGGCGGCCCTGGTGGTGCCGGCGGTCCCGGCGCACGTCCCGGCGGTGGTGGCGGTCCTCGCCCCAACGGCCAGCGACGCGCCCCGCGCAAGAAGAGCCGTGCTCGTCGCCGTCGTGACTTCGACGAGATGCAGCCGAACTACAACAGCAGCTACACCGCCACGAATGCACCGGTACCCGAGGGCACCATCATCGTGGAGCGTGGCGTGTCGGCCCAGGAGTTCGCTCCCAAGCTGAACCGCACGGCTGCAGACGTCATCCGCTTCCTGCTGCAGAACGGCGAAATGGTGACTGCCACCATGACGCTCACCGACGAACAGATGGAACTGTTCGCGCTGGAGGTCAACGCCGATCTGCTCCTGGTCGAGCCTGGCCAGCAAGAGGAACTCGAGCTGCAGGCGTTGTTCGACGACAGCGACGACGACGACGAGACGTTGCAGGTGCCGCGTGCGCCGGTCATCACCGTCATGGGTCACGTCGACCATGGCAAGACGACCCTGCTCGACAAGATCCGCAAGGCCAACGTCGTTGCTGGTGAAGCCGGCGGTATCACACAGCACATCGGTGCCTACAAGGTCGATGTCGATGGTCGCGAGATCACGTTCCTCGACACCCCTGGCCACGCTGCCTTCACCAAGATGCGTGCCCGTGGTGCGCAGGTCACCGACATCGTCGTGCTGATGGTTGCTGCCGACGACGGCGTGATGCCTCAGACCATCGAAGCCATCAACCATGCCCGGGCCGCCGAGGTTCCGATCGTGGTGGCGCTCAACAAGATCGACAAGGAGAACGCTGACGTACAGCGTGTCCTGTCGGAACTGTCCGAGCACGGCCTGATCGCAGAGAGCTGGGGCGGCGACACCATCGTCGTCGAGATGTCTGCCCAACAGAACCTGGGTATCGACGACCTGCTCGAGCAGCTTGCTGCCGTCGCCGAAGTCGAAGAACTCACCGCCAACCCCACCGGCCGCGCCAAGGGCGTCGTGCTGGAAGCCAAGCTCGACGTCGGTCGTGGCCCTGTTGCCACCATCTTGGTCGACAAGGGTGAGCTGAAGGTCGGCGACCCGATCGTTGCCGGTGGCGCATGGGGTCGAGTTCGGGCCATGATCAACGACAAGGGTGAGCAGGTCAAGACCGCTGGCCCTAGCACCCCGGTGCAGGTCTTGGGCCTGCAGAGCGTTCCCCACGCCGGCGACGAGTTCCGCTCGGCACTCACCGAGAAGACGGCTCGCACGGTTGGTGAAGCCCGCGAGCAGCGCTACCGCCTCAAGGCGCAGCGTGGCGACGCCCGCCTCAGCACCGGCGTGAAGCTGGAAGACATCTTCAACTCCATCCAGGCCGGCGAGGTCGCCACCCTCAACATCGTGTTGAAGGCCGACGTGCAGGGTTCGTTGGAGGCAGTCACGGAGTCACTGCGCCGTCTCGAGCGTGAGGAAGTGAAGCTGGCGTTCGTGCATCGCGCGGTCGGTGCCATCTCGGAGAACGACATCAGTTTGGCCGCGACCACCAATTCGACGCTGATCGGTTTCAACGTCCGCCCGGACCGCAAGGCCCGAGACATGGCTGCCTCCGAGGGTGTGGAGATTCGTACCTACGAAATCATCTACAAGTTGCTCGAAGACATCGAGCGTGCCATGGTCGGCATGCTCGCCCCCGAGTACGAGGAAGTGGTCACCGGCGAAGCCGAGGTCCGCGAAGTCTTCCGTGTTCCTCGTATCGGCGGTATCGCCGGCTGCATGGTGCGCAGCGGGGCCATCACCCGTGGCTCGAAGGTGCGCTTCTTGCGCGACGGCACCATCATCTGGAAGGGCGCCATCACGTCGCTCAAGCGCTTCAAGGACGATGCACG
>Ga0073904_10001166_pt1 | contig 19590 bp, 16 predicted proteins | sample KloWWTrecipitate_FD_66668 | JGI IMG/M metagenome (GOLD analysis project Ga0073904, IMG submission 66668) | Active sludge microbial communities from Klosterneuburg, Austria, studying microevolution and ecology of nitrifiers - Klosterneuburg... | ecosystem: Engineered > WWTP > Aerobic digester >... | reverse complement strand
GGTCGCGACGTACGCCCTACGAGCGCGGCGAGATCCTTCAGCGGGCGGCCGCGCGCATGCGGGCGCTGGTCGACGAGCTCGCCCACACGACCGTGCTCGAGTGCGGCAAGCCGTTCGCCCAGGCCCGGGGGGAATGGCTGGTGAGCGCGGATCTGTTCGATTGGTTCGCCGAAGAGGGCAAGCGCGCCTACGGCCGTACGATCCCGTCGCGTGTGGCCTCGAAGCGCATGACCGTCCTCCGCCAGCCGATGGGGGTCGTCGGCGTCATCACCGCGTGGAACTTCCCGGCCTACAACCCCGCGCGCGCCTGGTCCGCGGCCCTGTCAGCGGGCTGCACGGTGGTGGGCCGGGCGTCGGAATACACACCCCTGACCGCCATGGCCATGGCCGAGCTTCTTGTCGAGGCCGGCCTGCCCGCCGGCGTGCTGAACCTGGTCAACGGCGACCCCGAGTCGATGGGCCAGGAGATGCTGGACCACCCGGCGGTGCGCAAGATCCACTTCACCGGCAGCGTTCGCGTGGGCCGGATTCTGATGGACGGCGCCTCCCGCACCGTCACCCGACTGTCGCTGGAGCTGGGCGGCAACGCGCCGGTGATCGTGATGCCCGACGTGGACCTGGACGCGGTGGCGGCCGGCGCCGTCGTCAGCAAGTTCAGGAACAACGGCCAGGTGTGCGTCGCACCGCAGCGTTTCCTCGTGCAGCGCCGCGCCGCCGAGGCGTTTGCCGAACGGGTGGCCGCTCGAGCCGGTGCCCTGAGGCTGGGCAGCGGCCTGGACGCGGACGTTCAGGTCGGTCCGCTCATCAATGCCCGGCAGCGCGACCGCGTGGCCGCCCTGGTGAGCGAGGCCGCCAGCCAGGGCGTCGAGGTACGGGCCGGCGGCCACCGGCCCGCCAGCCCCTCACGCGGCTACTTCTTCCAGCCGACGGTGCTCGCGGGCGTCACGCCCGACATGCCCGTGTTTCAGGAAGAGATCTTCGGGCCCGTCCTGCCCATCGTCGCCTTCGATGACCTGGACGAAGCACTGGCTCTCGCCAACCGCACACCGTACGGCCTGGCCGCCTATGTGTGGACCAACGACCTGCGCACGTCGGTCACGGCGGCCGAGGGCCTGGAGTTCGGCATGGTCGGGGTCAACGAGTGGGCTCCGCACGCAACCGAGGCCCCGTTCGGCGGCTGGAAGCAGAGCGGCCTCGGCCACGAGAGCGGCAGCGAGGGCCTCGCTGAATACCTGGAGACCAAGCTCGTCTCCGTCGGTGGACTGAGCTGAACATGCTGGCCCGTCCGCGCACCGGCCCGATCTGATGGCATCGCTGCTCGCCCTGATTGCCGCCGCGTCATACGGCGCGGCCGACTTCCTCGGCGGCATCGTGACGCGCAGGGCGACCATGGTGAGTGCGGTGTTGGTCACGCAGGGCACCGGCCTGGCGATGCTGCTGCTGTTCACGCCCTTCATGCTCGAGGCCCGCCTGTCGCGCGCCGACCTGGGCTTCGGCCTGCTGGCGGGCGTGATGGGCAGTGCCGGCGTGGCACTCCTGTACCTTGCGCTCGCCATCGGGCCGATGAGCGTGGTGGCGCCCGTCACAGCGGTGTGCTCGGTGATCATCCCGCTGGCCGTCGGGCTGTTTCTCGGAGAACGTCCGGGGATCGGCGCGGCCGTCGGGGTGGCCCTCGCCATTTGTGCCGTGACACTGCTCAGCCAGACAGCGTCCGCCCCTTCACGGGCTCAGGTACCGCCGCCCGCGCGCCTTGGCCGTGGCCTCCGCGTGGCGCTGGCGTCGGGTGTCGCGATCGGCGGCTTCCTGGCGGCGCTCGGGCAGACGACGGCGGCGGCGGGGCTGTGGCCACTGGCGATTTCACGCGCGGTGTCGGTGACGCTGTTCCTGACACTCGCCGTGGCGACCGGGCGCCCGGCGGGCATCCCGCGCGCGGCCGTGGCGCCGGCCCTGGCGTGCGGTGGACTCGACATGGTCGCCAACGCGCTGTACCTGATCGCCGTGCGGCAAGGTCAACTCGGGCTGGTCGCAACGCTGGTGTCGCTCTACCCCGCCAGTACCGTGCTCCTGGCCTGGCGCGTACTTGGCGAACGCCTCGGACCGTGGCAGCAGGTTGGTGTCGCCGGTGCGGTGGCGGCTATTCTGCTGATTGTCTCCAACAGCTGACCTCGGGACAGCGCTATCCTATGCCAACATCCCGACCACCCAGCGGAGGATCTCATGGCCCAGGCTCAGAGCTACAAGACGCACGTGCGATTCGCCCCCCTCTATCACTACGGCCTGCTGCCGATCCTCCTGCTCAACTTCCTGTTCATGGCCTATCGCCTGTACCGCGATCCGGGCATGTTTGCGGCGTGGTCGGTGGTGATGGCGCTGGCGCTGATCCTGATCGTCCTCTTCGCCCGCGTCTTCGCCATAAGGGTCCAGGATCGGTTGATCCGTCTCGAGGAGCGGCTGCGGATGCGCGCGCTGCTGCCCGCCGACCTCCAGGCGCGCATCCCGGACTTCACCGTCGAGCAGCTGATTGCCCTGCGCTTTGCCAGCGATGCCGAGCTGCCCGCGCTGGCAGCCGCGGTGCTTCGCGACAAGGTGCAAAAGCGCGACGCCATCAAGAAGATGGTCAAGGACTGGCGGCCGGACCTGCTTCGCGTGTGAGAGCGCACGGGCCGCGCAGCCGGCGCCCGCTCGGGATTACAATGCGCCTCATCATGACCCCGCACGACCGGCGGCTCGGTATGGGTTACCAGTACCACTCGCTGTCCGATCCGTTCTGGCTGAACGGCGGTGAGCAGCCCGGCACCCTCGCGCGCCGGCCGTTCGAGCGCATCGCCATCGCCGACTCCGACTCGGCGGTCCATGCCAACACGGATGCGGCCATCGATCACGACCACCGCGCGGTGCAGGGCGTCCTGGCAGGCTAGTGTCGGGCCCGCCGCGGATTCCGCGAACACTCGGGCTGCGGGACATGGTCCTGCTCGGTACGGTTGCCATCGTCAACGTCAATACGGTGCCGCCAGTGGCCGGCTTCGGACGGGCCACGCTGCTGCTGTGGGTCGTGGCCTGGGCCGCCTTCTTCGTCCCCGAGGGGCTCGCCGTGCTGGCGCTGTCGCGCCGCTATCCTGGCGAAGGCGGCGTCTACCTGTGGACGCGCCGCCACTTCGGCGACCTCCACGGCTTCATCGCGGGCTGGTGCTACTGGATCTGCAACCTGCTCTACGTGCCCGTGCTTCTCGTGTACCTCGCGGGCATCGTGGCGTTCGCTGGCGGTGTACGCACGGCTGCCCTGGTGGACGAGAAGTGGTTCGTGGCCTCGATCTCGCTCGGGTGGCTCGCCCTCATCACCGTCGCCAACGTGCGCGGCATGGGCGTGGGCAAGTGGATCAACAACATCGGGGGCGTGGGCAGCCTGGGCGCCGTGCTGCTGCTGGCGGTGGCGGCGGCCGTGGCCCGAAGCGAGGGCACCGCCACTACGCCGGCCCTCGTGGACGGCACGGTTCTCGACATGGCGGGCGGGCTCAGCGTCATGTGTTTTGCCTTCATCGGCGTCGAGCTGGCCTCGACGATGGCTGACGAGATCCGGCATCCCGAGCGTGATATCCCACGAGCGATCGTGATTACGGGCATCGTCGCGCTGGTGGGCTATCTGCTCGTCACCGACGCCCTGCTGGCGCTGGTGCCCTCGTCTGAGATGGGAGCGATTCAGGGGGTGATGCAGGCCGTGAGCCGTGGAGCGGATGCGGCAGGTGCGAGCTGGCTGGTGCCTCCGATTGCCCTGGTCATGGCCGTGTCGGTCGGCGGAGCGGCCTCGGCATGGTTTGCGGGACCAGCCCGCATTCCGTTCGTCGCCGGCATCGACCACGCACTGCCTGCCGCCCTGGGGCGCGTACATCCGCGGTGGGGCTCTCCTCACATCGCCCTCATCACGTGCGCCCTGTTCTCGGCGGGGTTCACCGCGCTGTCGCTGACCGGATCGAGCGTGGCCGAGGCCTACCAGGTGCTGCTCCGCGCGTCGGTGGTGATCAACCTGGTGCCGTTCGTCTACACCTTCCTCGCCCTGCTCACACTCGACACGGCCGGCCTGCGGCTACGCGCCTCCGCCGCGGTGGGCGCCACGGTCACCACCGCTGGCATCCTGGCAGCGTTCCTGCCGGGCGACGACGTGGCGAATGCAGGCATGTTCGAGTGGAAGATGGCGGCCGGCGTGCTGGGACCGATCGGCCTCGGCCTCTGGCTGTACTGGCGGTCCCGCCGCCGCGCGGAATAGGCATGGCGCCGGCGTCGACCTCGATCCACTACTCGGATTTCTGGCAGGGCGTCTATCGCCTCGCCGATCCGAAGATCACGCTCGCGTCGGCCGCATCGATGATCGTGGGCGCGTGCGCTGCTGCCGCGCACGGTGACATGTCGTGGGGTTGGTTCGCGATCACGGCGTTCGGTATTTTCTGCATCGAAGCAGCCAAGAATGCGTCGGGCGAGATCTTCGACTGGGATTCTGGAACGGACCAGGCGATCCAGGCAGAGGAGCGCACGCCGTTCTCGGGAGGCAAGCGCGTGATAGTGGAAGGTCTACTCAGCCGCCGAACGACGGGCCTCGTGGCGGCTGTCTTTTATCTCTTGGGTGGTAGCGCTGGCATGCTCATCGTGGTGCTGCGTGAGCCTTCCGTAATCTGGCTGGGGCTCGCGGGTGCTACGCTTGCGTTCTTCTACCACGCTCCACCGCTCAGGCTCGTCTACCGCGGCTTTGGCGAGCTCGCCGTCGCGATCGGCTACGGCCCCATTATCGCCTCCGGGACCCACCTCGTGCAGCGAGGCTGCATCGGTCGCGACGTGATAGTCACGTCGGCGCCGCTGGGGCTGGCGATCATGGCGTTCCTGTGGATCAACGAGTTCCCGGACAGCCGGGCGGACGAGCTCGCCGGCAAGTCAACCCTCGTGGTGCGGCTCGGCCACCAGACCGCAGCCATCGGGTTCACCGTCATCATCGCGACCGCATCGGCGATGGTGGTCGCGCTCCCCGCGCTTGGTCTGCCACGATCCATCTGGCTTGGCCTCGCGGGCCTTCCGTTCGGGATCGCCGCAGCGCGCCGTCTGCGACGGGTCGTCGCCGCATCGACGCTCGAAGTAGAACCTCGTCGCGGCCCAAGGCTGGACGCTGATGTCGTTCTTGTTGATGGCGTTCGGTCTCGGCGCCGGCTCGCTGGTCGGTGGGTGAACCGGGACAACACCGTGGCACGATCGGCCACAGGCGGGTTCGGTCAGGCCGCGCCAGTCGTTACGACGCCGGTTGGTCACGGCTCGGAATGGCGATACGCACGGCCCCGGGCCGTGATCTGCAGGGCAAGCTCCGCATCACCCTGCGCCCGCGCCAGCTCCGCTGCCCGCCGGTTCGCCGCGAGCGCGTCGGCCATGCGGCCGTTGGCGGCAAGCGCGGCGGCGAGCGTGTCGACCACTCGCGGGTCGCGGCGGCCCGTCGCATCGGCCACCGCCGTCGCCAAACGCAGCGCCAAAGCGGCATCGCCGCCGTCTGCCGGCGCGGTGGTCGCCAGCAGGTGCGTCAGGTTGAGCGCGAGCCCCAGGTCGTTCTGCTTCGTCGTCAGGGCGCTTTCGAAGACCGCACGGGCCTCGCGCGGCTGCCCTGCCTGTGCCAGCAACACGCCCAACGCGTTGGCGACACCCGCCTCGGTATTCCCCTGCCGCCTGGCCTCCTCGAGGTGGACGCGCGCCTCGGCGCCGCGGCCGAGAGTGGCCAGCGCCAAGCCTCGAGCGGCGTGCGCGTGCGTGCGCTGCGGATCCAGTTGCAGCGCGCGGCCGTACCGATCGGCGGCCTGGATGAGGTCGCCGCGGGCCGCCAGGTCGTTGCCCTCACCCTCGAGACGCGCAGCGTCGAGGCGATTCAGGTTGGCCTGCGCGGCCGCGTGCCCGGGGTTGACCGCCAACGCCTGCCGATACCGCTTCTCGGCCTCGTCCGGCCGGCCGCTCTCCGAGAGGGCCTCACCCAGGTTGTACAACCCGACGTCATTGGACGGATCCAGCGTCGTCACGCGCGTCCAGAGCGATACCGAGTCGCTCCACGGCCCGAGGTTCACCCGCGCGGCCACGCTCATGCCCGCTACCAGCGCCGCGGCCGCAACAGCAACGCCGGCACGGCGCCACGCGTGCGTCCCGACCCACCTGGTCCCCGCACCAGCGGCGGCAATCGCGACGACGACACCAGGGAAGTACGCGTGGCGATCGGAGGTCGCCTGTAGGCCGCTGAAGGCAAGACCGGCGGTCGGAGCCAGCAGCGCCAGGTAGGCCACCCAGGCCGCGCCCAGGCCCGGCCGGTCGCGCCGCCAGTGCCAGGCTGCGGCTGAAAGTACCAGCAGTCCCGTCAACGCCAGCGCAGCGATGGCGAGGCTGGCTTCGGGAGCCAACGGCAGCACATCGAGCGGCGACAGCCACAATGGCGCCACCGTGCGCCAGAGGTAGACGAAGGGCACGCTCGCGGCCAACTGCACGCGGTACATCCACGGAACATCCGCAATGCCCGGGGCGCGAGCCGCCGCCTCTGCCGCCGCGGCGCCCAGCGCCGCCAGCGCAAATGGTATCGCCCTGCTCACGCTGCGCCGGACACCCCGCCCGTGCAGACACACGTCGAGGGCGACGAGCGCCACGGGCTGGCCGAGGGCCACGGGACGTGCCAGCAGCGACGCCACGAACAGCGCGAGTGCCGGCAGCGTCGATCGCGGCGGCTCCTCCGCCGAGGTTCTCAGCCACCACACCAGCGATGACAGCGCACACACCAGGGCAAGCGCGTAGGGAAAAGCACTCACCCACGCCACGACTTCGACCCGCAATGGATGCAAGCCGAAGAGGAGTGCGGCCGCCACCGCTGCCCCGTCAACCGTCGCCGGGGACGTGCCGCTCAGCGCGCGGCGCAGGATCAATCGGGCCGCGACCAACACCAGCCACGTGGCGACGGCGTGCGCCACGAGGTTCAAGGCATGGAAAGCACGAGCGTCGGCCCCAAAGGCCTCTCTCGCCGCTGCCCACACGAGCCAGCTCACCGGCTGGTAGTGCTCCATATCGGTCGTGGTGAACGCCCAACGCACGGCGCCCGGGAGAGCCAGCGACCCGTCGCCGGCAATCACGGCCCCGTCGCCCCAGTTGAGGAACGCGAAGGCCAGCACCGGGAAAAAGACCGCGGCGATGGCGCCGGCGATGCCCAGAGGCGCGAGCACGCGCGAGGTCATCGAGTCGTCCTCCGCATCCCGGTATCGTATCAACGCCGTCCAGGCGCTGCGTCTGTATGCGCCGTGTCATCGTCCCGAGACCAGCATCGCCACGCTGATGAGCAACAAGACGACGCCCAGCAGCCTCCGGAGCAGGGCCCCGGGGACACGTACCGACAGGCGCGCGCCCAGGAGTGCCGCCGGGATGGAGCCGGCGAGCAGGCCCGCCAGCAGGCCCCCGTCGACCTGGCTGATGGCGAGGTGCCCGGCCCCGGCGCAGATCGCCAGTGGAATAGCGTGCGCGATGTCGGTCGCCACCAGACGGGACGGTGTCAGCCTCTCGGGGTAGAGCCGCACGAGGGCGACGGCCCCCAGGGCGCCCGCGCCGACCGACGTCAGCGTCACCAGCGCTCCGAGCACGGCGCCGGCCGCCACCGTCGCGCCCGCCTCCCAGTGAGCAGACATGGCCGCCTCCGGCGTCCGCTCGCCGCGGCCCGCCGGGCGGATGGGCCTGGCGAGCAGGCTGACCGCGGTGACGCCGACGGCAACGGCAATGGCCAGGCGGACCATCGACCTGCTGCCACCATCGGCGGGGAAATACGCCATCCAGAGCAGCGTGAGGGCCGAGGCCGGCAGGCTCCCGCACCACAGCCGGCGGGCCACCTGCCAGTCAATCAACCGCTGGCGCAGGTGTAGACCCGACACGGCGAGCTTGGTGATCGCCGCGAACCAGAGGTCGGTGCCGACGGCCGTAAGCGGGACGCTGTCGAATACCAGCAGCAGGATCGGCGTCATCAGCGCACCGCCTCCCACCCCGGTCATGCCGACGACGAGTCCCGTGAGGGCGCCGGCCACGACGTGCGCGCCGCCCATGCGTTACGGGAGCCGATCGAACACGTGCGTCGCGCACGCATCCGGTGACAGGCCGCTGGTGACGAGGCGCACTTCCGGCGCGTCAGGGGCTTCGTACGGGCTGTCGATGCCCGTGAAATTGGGCAGCTCGCCGCGGCGTGCCTTTGCATACAGGCCCTTGGTGTCGCGGCGCTCGCACTCCTCGAGCGACGTGTCCACGTGCACTTCGATGAACTCGCCCTCCGCGAAAAGACCGCGCGCGAGCCGGCGTTCGGCCCGAAATGGCGAGATGAACGCCACGAGGACGATGAGGCCGGCGTCGACCATGAGGCGCGCCACCTCGGCGACCCGGCGAATGTTCTCGGCCCGATCGGCCTCGGTGAAGCCGAGGTCGCGGTTGAGCCCATGGCGCACGTTGTCGCCGTCGAGCAGGTAGGTGTGGCGGCCCGCGGCGTACAACTGCCGTTCCAGGCGGCTCGCAATGGTGGATTTGCCGGCGCCCGAAAGGCCCGTGAACCACACGCAGCAGGGATGCTGGTGCTTCATCTCGGCGCGACCGGCCCGCGACACCTCGACCGCCTGCCAGTGGACGTTCGACGCGCGCCGCAGCGCGAAGTCGATGAGGCCCGCCCCGACGGTTTCGAAGGTGAACGGGTCGATCAGGATGAAGCCGCCCAGCGTACGGCTGACGGCGTACGGCTCGAATGGGATGGGCTGTGCCGTGGACAGCGTCACGACGCCAATCTCGTTCAGGGTCAGCGTCCGGGACGCCAGCCGGGCGTCCGTACCCACGTCCACGCGGTGCTTGATGGAGGTCACCGACGCGCGGACTTCCTTCGCGTGGGACTTCAGCAGGTAGGGCCGGCCGGGAATCATCGGATGGCTCCCCATCCACAACAGACGGGCCTCGAACTGGTCGGCCACTTCAGGCGGCGCGTCGGCGGCGGCCAGGACGTCACCCCGTGAGACATCCACTTCGTCCCCAAGGGTCACGGTGATCGACTCTCCGGCTTCCGCCCGCGGGCGATCGCCGTCCCAGGCGACGATAGCTCTCACGCGCGTCTCGACCCCGGATGGCACGACCCGCACACGATCGCCCGGGTGCACGGCGCCGGCCGACACGCGCCCGGCGAAGCCGCGAAACGAAGCGCCCGGTCGATTCACCCACTGCACCGGCATGCGGAAGGGTCCGACCGACGGCGGCCCGCTGACGTCCACCGTCTCGAGGTAACGCATGACCGTCGGACCGTCGTACCAGGGCATCGACGGGCTCGGCGCCGTCAGGTTGTCGCCTTCGAGCGCCGAAATCGGAATCGGCCGCACGCTGCCAATGCCGCAGGCGACGGCAAACGGCACGTACGAGTCCACGACGGCGTCGTAGACTTCCTGCCGGTAGCCAACCAGGTCCATCTTATTGACGGCCAGCAGCACGTGCTCGATGCCCATCATGGCGACGATGCGTGTGTGCCGGTGGGTTTGGGGCAGCAGGCCCTTCCGTGCGTCGACCAGGATGATGGCCAGGCCCGCCGTCGAGGCGCCGGTAGCCATGTTGCGGGTGTACTGCTCGTGACCCGGCGCATCTGCCACGATGAACCGCCGGGCGGCGGTGGCGAAATACCGGTACGCCACGTCGATCGTGATGCCCTGCTCGCGCTCGGCCTGCAGGCCGTCCACCAGCAGGGCGAAGTCGAGCTGGTTTCCCTGAGAGCCAAACTTCCGCGAATCGGACTCGAGGGCCCGGAACTGATCGTCGAACACCGCGCGCGCCTCGTACAGGAGCCGTCCGATCAACGTGGACTTCCCGTCGTCCACGCTGCCGCACGTGATCAGGCGCAGGAGCGAGGCGCTCAGAAGTAGCCCTCCCGCTTCTTCTTCTCCATCGAGGCCGGCTGGTCGAGGTCGATGAGGCGTCCCTGCCGTTCCGAGACGGAGGCGGCGGAGGTTTCGGCCACGATCTCGGCCAGCGTCGTGGCGCGGCTCTCGATAGCGCCGCTCAGCGGGTAGCAGCCGAGCGTGCGAAACCGTACCACCCGACGCTGAGGCTCCTCGCCGGGCGCCAGAGGAAACCGCTCGTCGTCTACCATGAGCAGCGTCCCGGCGCGCTCCACGACCGGACGCTCCTCGGCGAAATACAGCGGCACGATCGGGATCGACTCGCGCTCGATGTACCGCCAGATGTCGAGCTCGGTCCAGTTGGAGAGCGGGAACACGCGGATGCTCTCGCCGCGCCGGATGCGCAGGTTGTAGATGGCCCACAGCTCGGGACGCTGCGCCTTCGGGTCCCAGCGGTGGCCCTCGGAGCGGAACGAGCACACCCGCTCCTTGGCTCGGGATGCCTCCTCGTCGCGCCGCGCCCCGCCGAAAATTACGTCGAAGCCATGGGCATCGAGCGCCTGGCGGAGCGCCTCGGTCTTCATCACATCCGTGTAGTAGCTCGACCCGTGCGTGAACGGGTTGACACCGGCGGCCAGCCCCGCCTCGTTACGATGGACGATGAGGCGCGCGCCCGATTCCCGCACCATGCGCTCGCGGTGCGCGTACATCTCCCGGAACTTCCAGGTGGTGTCCACGTGCAGGAGCGGAAACGGCAACGGCGCGGGATGGAAAGCCTTGCGCGCCAGGTGCAGCAGCACCGACGAGTCCTTGCCGATGGAATACATCAGCACCGGACGCTCGGCCGCCGCGACGCCCTCGCGCAGGATCTCGATGCTCTCGGATTCGAGGACGTCGAAGGCCATTACACGATCGGCGGCGTCATGGAGACGCGGTCGGTGGGGCGTGCCCGAGACATATCAGGTGATTGTAGCCCGCCGCCCATGAGGGCGCGGCGTGGGTTCCGGCTTGACGTCGCCCGGCGGTGAGCGGAAAATCCGCCTTCGAGGCGTTTGACCATGAGAATCACCGGGAAGGCGTCTCCTCTGCGCGCCATCGTTCTGGTGGCGCTGGTGCTCGCGAGCACCGCGGCCACCTGTCTGCCTGCGCTACCGTCCGCCACGCGCCAAGCCAGGCTCGCCCCCATCGTCTACACCCTGCGGGCGCCCGAACCGACGACACACGTGGCCGAGGTGACAGCTGTGGTGCCCACGAGGGGCCACGCGTCCATCGAGATGATGCTGCCGGTCTGGTCCCCCGGGTACTACGAGGTCGAAGACTACGCCGGCAACGTGCACGACCTAGGCGCGCACACGCCGGACGGCACGGCCCTCCAGGTGCAGCAGCCCAAGGGCAACCGCTGGAGGATCGAGACCAAGGGCAGCCCGACGGTGGTGCTGACCTACCGGATCACGTGCGACCGGGGGTTCGTCACGGCCAACTACGTGGGGGAGGACCTCTGGACGCTGAATGGCGCTCCCAGCTTCATGACGCTGGTGGAGAAGGCGAAGCGGCCCCACGAGGTACACCTGGAGCTGCCGGCAGGTTGGAGCGCCATGACCTCGCTCGACCCCGCACCGGACCGCATACCCAATCACTGGATGGCGGCTGACTTCGACGAGCTGGTGGACTCTCCCATCGCGGCCGGCGAACTGTTGGTGCACACGTTCACGGTGGCCGGCACACCCCATTACCTGGTCGACATGGGCCAGGTGGGCGACTTCGACGGAGCCGCGGCGGCGCGCGACCTGCAGCGCATCGTTCAGCAGACCTATCGCTTCTGGGCCGACATCCCCTACAAGCGCTACGTCTTTCTCAACGTCTTCCGCCGGGGTGGCGGAGGCCTGGAGCACAAGAGCTCGACCATGCTCACTTCCAGCTTGGATCGCACCCAGACGCCCGAGGCCTACCTGGGTTGGCTCGCCTTCGTGAGCCACGAGTACTTCCATGCCTTCAACGTGAAGCGGCTGCGGCCCGTCGAGTTGGGACCGTTCGACTACGAGAACCCGCCGAGCACGACCAGCCTCTGGATCTCCGAAGGGCTGACCAGCTACTTTGGCGAGCTCATGGTCACCCGCTCTGGGCTTGGCAGTCCCGAGCATTACCTCTCGGCCCTTTCGGGCCATATCCGCCAGCTGCAGACCTCACCGGGACGGCTCCTGCAGACGCTCAATCAGTCTTCGCTGGATGTCTGGAGCGGGGGCGGCTCCGGGGTGGGGCAGGATCCCGAGACGCGGATCAGCTACTACGTGAAGGGGCCGGTGGTGGGCTTCGTGCTGGACGCTCGCATCCAGCGCCTGACCGATGGGAGGAAGGGACTGGGTGACGTGATGCGCCTGGCCTACCAGCGCTATGGCGGGGAACGCGGCTTCACGCCGGAGCAGTTCCAGGAGACCGCGGAAGAAGTGGCGGGAGCGAACCTGAACGCGTTCTTCCAGCGAACGCTGGCGTCGACCGAGGAGTTGGACTACCAAGAGGCCCTCGATTGGTTCGGACTCCGCTTGGCGGCCGTTACCAGCGACGACCCCGCGGCGGCGTGGCGGCTGGAGGTCCGCCCGGATGCCACACCGGCGCAGCGAAGCCACTGGGAGGCGCAGGTCGCGGAGCGGAACCCGTAGACGGTGCATCGGAATGCCCATTCCCGGCCCCTCCGCGCCGGCCGGGCGAACCTGCTATGGTTGAGGGGCAATGCGCTCCCTCCCGCTCGTCCTGGCTGGCCTCGTGACCCTGCCGGCGGTGGCACCGGCCCAGTTGTCAGACGCAGGCGCGTTGGCGACGCGGGTCCAGGCGCGTTACGCCACCATCAAGGACTTCGAGGGCAGCTTCGTCCAGACCTACGAGGGCGGAATCCTCCGCACGCGGACCACCGAGAGCGGCACGCTGGCGGTGAAACAGCCGGGCCGGTTCCGCTTCGTCTACACCAAGCCCGAACGCAAGGAATTCGTCTCGGACGGCGTGCGAATCTACAGCTATCTGGTTGCCGACAAGCAGGTGATTGTGAGCCCGGCGCCCGGTCCCGGCGAGGGGACCACACCGGCCCTGTTCCTGGCCGGACGGGCCGACATCGGCAGGGACTTCACGGCCAGTTTCGCGCCGCTGCCGGACGCCGCCGAAGGTCTGGTGACTCTCAAGCTGGTACCCCGGGCCTCCGACCCCGACTACGAGTGGTTCGGCATAGGCGTGGACGCCAACTCGCTCCAGATTCGCCATCTGGTCGCCGTGGACCGCAACGGCGGACGATCGAGTTTCGCATTCTCGAATCTGAAGGAAAATCGCGGAGTGCCCGATAACACGTTTCGGTTCCTTATTCCGCGCGGGGTCGATGTCGTCACCAATGGCACCCCTTCTCAGTAGGCGCGCCGCCGCTGCCCTCGCCGTCCTCACGGCGCTGACGCTGGCGGCCTGCGCCTCCTCGCGCGCGCTCACCAACGCCCGCAACGCCGAGACCCGCCAGGATTACGACAGCGCCGTTGCGGATTACACCCGTGTGCTGCGCCAGGACCCGGACAACCGCGACGCCCGGCTGGGCCTCGAACGGGCCCGGATGCGCGCCTCCCAGGATCATTTCGCCAGCGGTCGCCGTCTCGCCGCCACGGGTCGGCCCGAGGAGGCGTTGATCGAGTACCAGATTGCGTCGGAGTTGAACCCGGCCAACGGCGACATCCAGACCGAGTTGCGCCATCTGCGGACACAACTGCGCAACCAGGTCACCGTCCGCGAAGATGGCAAGACCCGCCTCGAGGCGCTCATCGACGACAGCCTGAGCGCGCCGCTGCCCGGCGCCGATTTGCCGCCCGACGTGACGCTGCCCGAGTCGTTGGTCTTCCGCGACGCGAGCGCGCGTGACGTGTTCTCGGCCATCGGCAAGTTCGCCGGATTGAGCGTCGCTTTCGATTCCACGTACCGCGATCAGGTGGTGTCCATCGACTTGCGAAACACCGCACTCGACCAGGCCCTCACCTCGCTGACGACGGCGACACGCAACTTCTGGCGTGTGACGACGCCGCGCACCGTGACGATCGTTCCCGACACACAGGCGAAGCGGCGGGAGTACGAGGAAGAGGTGGTCCGCACCTTCTACCTGAGCAACGCCGATCTCAAGGAGACCATCGACATCCTGCGGATCGTCGTCGACGCCCGGCGTATCGCGGCGCTGACGGCGACCAACGCCATCACCATCAAGGACACGCCCGAGCGCGTGGCCGCCGCCGGCCGCATCATCACCGCCCTCGACAAGGCACGGCCCGAGGTGGTCATCGACGTCGAGCTGCTCGAGGTCGATCGCACGCACCTCAACGAATTCGGCCTGCAGCTGGCCTCGCCCGGCACTTCACCCACCGGTATCAACGGGCAGGCCGACGTCAACCGCGAAGGCCTCACTCTGCGCGACCTGCGGTCGCTCACCCAATCGGGCGTGTACTTGACGAGCCTGCCGGCGCTCTACTACCGGCTGCTCAAGACCGACACCGCGACGCGCGTGCTGGCCAACCCCCAACTGCGCACCAGCGAGGGCGTGTCGGCCCAGGCGAGGTTCGGCGAGCGCGTGCCGGTGCCCGTGACCACCTTCGCGCCCATCGCATCAGGCGGTGTGCAGACGCAGCCCATCACGTCGTTCAACTACGAGAACATCGGCGTCAACATCGACATCACGCCTCGCACCCACCACGACGATGCGGTGTCGCTGGCCGTGAAGGTGGAACTGAGCAGCATTTCAGGAACCGGCTTCGGCGGCCTGCCCACTTTCGGCAACCGCTCCATCAACACCGTCATCCGGCTCAAGGACGGCGAGACGAACCTGCTGGCCGGCCTGATTCGAGACGAGGAGCGGCGCTCGCTGGCGGGGGTGCCCGGCCTGAGCGACATTCCGGTCATCGGGCGTTTGTTCGCCTACAACCGCAAGGAGACGCAGGAAACCGACATCGTGCTCACGCTGACGCCGCGCATCGTCCGCGTGTTGGACCTGACCGAAACCGACCTGGCGCCATTCCGTGTCGGCCGCGACGGCGGCTCGGGCGGCGTCGACCTGCCTCCGCTGCCCGCCCCTGCGTCGCAGCCCGCACGGCCACCTGGGCAACCTCCACCGGCCCAGCCTTCCGGCGGCGACGCCGTGGCGCCATCCACCGGCTCCGTGCTGGTACCCGGCATGCCTCAGACGCCGGGCCCGGCGACACCCGTCAAGCCCCCGCCCAAACTCCCACCGCCTGGCCGCTGAACAGCCTGCCCAGGTGCTCCTCTGTGTTCATCCGCGGCCCTCGGGCATCCCATCTGGGTCCGCGTCACACTTTACTGACGTCGGCTCCCAGGGCCTGCAACCGATCCACGAGCCGGCTGTAGCCGCGTTCCACGGTCTCGAGCGGCTCCACGCGGCTCTGCCCATCGGCGGCCAGCGCGGCCGCGATGAGGGCCATGCCCGAGCGAATGTCGCGGCTGTCGAGCACCTTGCCGCGCAGCCGTTGCGGACCGGTCACGATGATGCGGTGCGGGTCGCAGAGAAACAGGTCGGCGCCCATCCCGCTCATCTGCTCGAGCGCGAAAAGCCGTAGCTCGTAGAGCCAGTCGTGCACCAGCGTAGCGCCCTCAGCCTGGGTGGCGAGCACCGTCACCAGACTCACCAGGTCGCTCGGGAAGCCCGGCCACAGTCCGGTCGTGATGCGACCGGCGCCCGCCAGCCGGCTCGGACGAACCCGAAAGACATCGTCTTGCTGCTCGCAGTCCACGTGCAGCTTGTGCAGGACGCTGGCGACCACTTCCATGTCGACGGGACGCGTTCCGCCCACTTCCATTTCCCCACCGGTGATCGCCCCGACCACCGCCCAGCTTCCCGCCTCGATATAGTCGCCCTCGAGACGCTTCGCCGCGCCGGAGAGCCTGCGTCCGCCTTCCACGCGTATCGTATGCGAGCCCTCTCCGGTCACGCCCACGCCCATCGCGCGCAGGAACTCGCAGAGTTCCACGACGTGCGGTTCGCAGGCGGCATGACGGATCTCGGAGAGTCCCGGCGCCGCGGCGGCCGCCAGCAGCGCGGTCTCGGTGCCGGTCACCGACGCCTCGTCCAGATAGATGGACGCCGGACGCAGGCCATCTGGCGCCTCCAGATGATGGCCGGTCCCGGCCAGGACGCGGGCGCCCATCGCGGTGAGCGCCTCGAGGTGCGTGCGAATCGTCCGGCGCGCCGGGAAGTCGCCCCCCGGAGGAGCCACATGCGCCCGGCCGCGGCGCGCGAGCAGTGGGCCGAGCAACAGGACCGAGCCGCGCAGCCGGCCGACCAACGCGCGGTCGGGCTCGTCCTTCACCACGTCGCGACAGTGAATGCGCAGGGCGGTGCTGCCAATTCCCTCGATTTCGGCCCCCAGGTCGAGCAGCAGGCGGGCCATCACCTCCACGTCGGCGATGCGCGGCACATTGGTCAGCGTGCACGGCTGGTCGGTCAGCAGGCACGCGGCCATCAGCGGCAGCGCGGCGTTCTTGTTGCCTTCGACGTCGACGCGGCCGCTGAGTCGACGGCCGCCCTGGATTACGAGGGTTGACATTGCAATGTGCGATTCATGATGGACGATTGTTGAGCGATCAAAACCCCACGCGGACGATCTCCTCGCGCAGCCCGACCCCGAAGCGAGCCTGCACCTCGGCCTTGCACCGATCGACCAGGCGGGCGATATCGGCGGCGGTGGCCGAACCCGTGTTGATGATGAAGTTCGCGTGGGTGGTGGACACCTGGGCCCCGCCCTCCGCTGCACCCTTCAAGCCGGCGCGGTCAACCAGCGCGCCGGCCGAGGGCGGGATGCCGGGGGGCACACGGTCGCGAGCCGGATCGGGGTTCATGAAGATACAGCCGGCGCTCGGCGACTCGAGAGGCTGCGTCCGTTTGCGGACGGCCAGCGACTCGCGTGCCACCGCTCGGAGGGCGTCGGGCGAGGCGCCGGGCGTCACCCGGAAGGCTGCCCACACCACCACCTCGTCGGTCCGCTTCAGCCGGCTGTGATCGTACGCGAACTCCAGGCGATCTGCCGGCGCCTGCGTCAGCGTGCCGTCGGGCCGGATCAGTCGGACGCTCTCGACGAGATCGCCGATATTGGCCTGCTTCCAGTGAGCGTTGCCATAGATGGCCCCGCCGACTGTGCCCGGCGTGCCCGCCCAGGCTTCGAGACCGGCCAACCCGCGGTTGATCGTCCAGCGCACCAGGCCATTGATAGTCACGGACGCTTCGGCCCTGACGAGCGAGTCACCGATGGAGCTCACGTCGCCGCCGCGCGGCCGTACCACCAGGCCACGCACGCCCGCGTCGCTCACGAGGAGGTTCGACCCGCCGCCCAGCACACGCACCGGGGTCCCGTGAGCACGGGCGAGGCGCACGGCATCGATCAGCTCCAGCTCGCCGCGCGTCTCGAGCAACACATCGGCGGGCCCGCCGACCCTGAAGGTGGTCAGCGGGGCGAGGGGCGCACCGACCTGTACACGTTCGACGCCGAACCGGGCGATGAGTGCGGCCCGCAGCCGTGGTTCGACCGTCACGCGGCCCCCCATCCTCCCGACAGCGTCATCCGGGCCATGAGCTCGCGTTCGCGCGCAATCAGGGCCGCGACGGCGTCGGCATGCGTGCACCGCTCGAACTCGATGAAGTCGCCGGGGGCGAGCTGACCGGCCAGGCACAGGTCGGCCGAGACGACGTGGCCGATCTTCGGATACCCGCCCGCCGTCTGGCGGTCCGCCATCAACAGCACGGGCTCTCCGGCCGCCGGCACCTGTATGGCGCCAATGGCGACCGGTCCCGAAATCGGCTCGCCATCCCGCGCACGCACGAGCGGCGGTCCCTCGAGTCGGTATCCCATCCGGTTCGAGCGCGGAGACACGCGAAAGCTCACGCTGGTGAGCGTTCGCCACGCCTCTTCCCGGAACCAGCCCTCGAACGACTCGGGCAGCACGCGCAGGCGCGCCCGGCCGTGCGTTGGCAGGGTCAGGCCGCGCGCGCGGGCCTGCGCTGGCGCGGCGCGCCGGGCGACCGGCAGTTCGTCGCCCGCGGCCAACGCGCGCCCGTCGTGCCCACCCATGCGGCTGACCAGGTGGGTGGCGCGGCTGCCGAGCACGCGAGGTGTCAACACACCGCCGCCCGCCACCGCGAGGTACGCCCGCGCTCCGAGACGTCGCCTCCCGAATCGCACCGTCTGCCCTGGAGTGACGGCGAAGCTCGTGCCGACGCTCACGGCGGCACCATCGCAGGTCAGGTCGAATTCAGCGCCCGTCACGACGAGGGTGGTCTGGGCGTCGACCACGACATCCGGGCCGATGAGCGTCACTTCGAGGGTGGCCGCGTCCGGAGCGTTGCCAACGAGGTGGTTCGCCAGCCGATGCGAGAAGGCGTCCATCGGTCCGGCCACCGGAACGCCCGCAGCCTGGTGCGACCAGCGGCCGAGGTCCTGCACCGTGGTCAGCAGGCCCGGCTTGACGATCCGCAACCGTCCCAGGCCACTCATCGCGGTACGAAGCGCACAGCATCGCCGGGCGCCAACAGATTCGCCGGGGTGCGTGCCGCGTCGAATAGCACCTCGGAAGTCCGGCCGATGATTTGCCAGCCTCCCGGCGTCGCCAGCGGATAGACGCCTGTCTGTTCCCCGGCGATGCCCACCGAGCCGGCGGGGACGCGCTCGCGCGGCACCCGCCGCCGGGGCGCGGCAATCCGCCGGTCCACGCCACCGAGGTACGCAAAGCCTGGCACGAAGCCGAGTGTATAGACGCGGTAGATCGCGGCGGCGTGGCGCTCCACTACCTCGTTGGTGCTGCATCCGGCAAACGCGGCGACAGCCTCCAGGTCAGGGCCAGCGGCGCCGCCGTATTCCACCGGTATCTCGTGCACACGCGCTGCTGGCAGCGCGGCGACGGCCGCGGCAACGCGCCCTTCATCCGCAATGGCCTGCTCGAGCGCCGCCAGATCGGTCCGGAGCGGATCGAAGTGCACGCCAAGCGAGCAATAGCCGGGAACGATATCCCGAACACCCGGGAAAGCATGTCCTTCGAGCCGCCCCCCCAGGTCGATGACGTACTGGTTCACCAGCGGATCGATCACCGCCTCGAACTCCACTATCAGCATCGCATCGCCCGCGCGCCGCACCACCATCAGAGGGCCTCGAGCAGGCGGCGGTGAATGCCGCCGAACCCGCCGTTCGACATGATGACCACCAGATCACCTGCCTGGGCCTCCCCCGCCACTACGCGGACGATGGCGTCCACGTCGGGTTCGTGGAAGGCGGCCACGCCCGCCGCGGTGAGGTCCGACACCAGTTGCGCGACCGACAGCCGCTCGTGCTCGGGTAGCGCCGAGCGGAACACCGACGCAATCACGACGCGGTCGGCGGCGCTGAAGGCCTGCGCGAAGTCGTCCTGGAAGACGCGGCGGCACGAGGAGGCCGACCGCGGCTCGAAGATGGCCCACAGCCGCCGTCCAGGCCGAGCGGCGCGGACCGCCCGCAGCGTTTCGGCCACGGCCGTCGGGTGGTGGGCGAAGTCGTCGTAAATGGTCACGCCCCGCCGCGCCCCGACAATCTCGAGGCGCCGCTTCACGCCGAGAAACGCTTCGAGCCCGGTCCGCAGCCGCTCGAGGGGCACGCCCTGGTCCACACCGACGGCGAGCGCCGCCAGCGCGTTGCGGACGTTGTGCGCGCCG
>Ga0073904_10001161_pt1 | contig 19613 bp, 15 predicted proteins | sample KloWWTrecipitate_FD_66668 | JGI IMG/M metagenome (GOLD analysis project Ga0073904, IMG submission 66668) | Active sludge microbial communities from Klosterneuburg, Austria, studying microevolution and ecology of nitrifiers - Klosterneuburg... | ecosystem: Engineered > WWTP > Aerobic digester >... | reverse complement strand
CGCGGCGTTCAGGGTCAGGCGTTGCGCAAGACCAACCTCATTGGCGGGCAGGAAGGCGGCTCCGCCGTCGGTGAAAAGGCCCGGCGCGCCGGGGGCAAGTGTGGTGTCAAGCGCTGGGTCGGCAAAGCGATCCACCAGATCGCGGGCAAGCGCATCAAGCCGGGTTTGCGCGGCGGGGGCCAGTTCATCGCGCACCGCAAATTGCGCGATCAGGCTGCCACCTGACAGCAGGCTGGCCTCGCCGGTCTCCATCTGCCGGCCATTCATCGTCAGGCCCGACAGCGCGCCCGAGGCCAGCGTCATATCGGGCGTCACGGTGCCGACAGGGGTAAAACCGAATTCGGCCGCCTTGCCATCCAGCAAGACCGCGCCGCCCGTGGTGTAAAGCGCCACCATGCCATATTGGCGATCCACCTCGCGCAGCGGCACGATGCTGGAAATCTGGTCAATCAGCTGCTGACGTTGATCCATCAGGGCCGAGGGGTCGCGGCCGGAGTTGGTGCTGGCGCGGATCTGGATGTTCATCTCGACGACCTTCGAGAGGGCATCGTTCAGGGTGTTAACCTGGGTTTCGATCTGATCATCGGCACCGGCGCGCGCGGTCTGTATCGCGTCTGAGGCGGTGGTGATCTTGTCGACCAAAGCCCGGGCAGAGCCCAGAACATTGGTCAGCCGCGCCTCAGATTCCGGGCGGCTGGCGGCCTCGATCAAAGAGCTGTCAAGCGACGAGATGCGCCCGCTCAGCGACCCCGCGCTATCCGAGGTGCCAAGGATGGATTCAAGCCCCGACAAAAAGGCGGTGCGGGCATCGCGGTCGCTGGCACCCGCTTCGGCGATGCGGCGATCCGACATCAGAACCAGATCGACGCTGCGCGACACGCCGAGCACCTGCACCCCCTGCCCGGTGCCCCCGAGTTGCCGCGCGACCAGTTGAATATCGCGGCGCACATAACCGTCGGTCATGGCGTTGGCGACGTTGGATGACACCAGTTCCGCGGCGCGCGCCGAGGCGGTGAGCCCCGAAAGGGCAGAGGACAAAGAGGAGGAGATGCTCATGTTCCGACGTTACCTTTTGATGTTGGTGGTTTCTTGCAACATCTCATCCACAGTCTGGATGACCTTGGCGTTGGAAGAATAGGCGCGCTGGGTCTGGATGAGGTTGGTCAGCTCGCCCGCGACATCGGTGGTGGACCCTTCGCGGGCGTAACCGACAACCGAACCGGTGGGGCCATCGCCAGCATCCCACAGGAAGAAAGAGCCAGAGCTTGGCGAGATTTCGTAGGTCTGGTTGTTCAGCGCGACGAGGCCGTTGAGGTTGGGCACATCGACCAACGGAATCTGATACAGGCGGCGGGTAAAGCCGGTGTCATAGGTGGCGTTGAGATAGCCGTTCTCATCAACCTCGACCGCCGTCAGATTGCCGGTGGGCGAGCCGTTCTTTATGATCGAAGTGGGGGCAAAGCTGTCAGAAAGCTGGGTCAGGCCGTTGGCATCACCAAGTTTGCCGATCGTCAGTTGCAGCGGGCCACCATCCACCGTGAGGGCAAGCGAGCCATCGGCGGCATTATACGCCCCACCCGAAACGGCGGTGACAGAGGCAAGCGTGCCGCCATTGCCGCGTGTGGCATCGAAGGTCAGGTTATACTCGCCAATGATGGCGCCTGCCTGTGCGGAATCGCGGATGACGAGATTCCATTGGTTGGACGCCCCGCTGGCGGGAACCGTGGGGGTAAATGTCACCTCAAGCGAATCCGAGGTGCCGAGGTTGCCGAAATATTCGACCGACAGCGGCAACGGCGTGCCAGAGGCATTGGCCATCGTGGCGGTCGCCGGCAAGTTGACGCCCAGGCGCATTTCGGTGGTGGGGTCGCCCGCCTGCTGGTTGGCATTGACCACGACGGGTTCAAGCCCCGTAATCGTATCGCGCGGAAGCACCGGAATGGTGCCATCGGCGTTGGCGGGCCAGCCCAGAAGCACAAGCCCCGATTGAGTGCGCAAGACGCCAGCGGCATCGGGGTGGAACGACCCGGTTGTGGTCATCATCAAGGTCGAGGAAGTCACGGCGTCATTCAGGCCGGTGGACTTGGTGACAGGCAACATGCCGCGGCCGGAGATTGCCAGATCCAGCGCGTTTGACGTACCAACCAACGCGCCGCGTTCATCAATCAGCCGCGAGGTGGTGGCCCTGACACCGCCGGCAGAATAGCTGCCCGCGCCCGGCGCTTCGGTGATGACCATGCTTTCAAACTCGGTCGCGGCGCGTTTGTAGCCATAGGTGCCAGAGTTGGCGATGTTATCGGAAATGGATGCCAGGCGGGTGGCATTGGCGTTCAGCCCTGCCACCCCGGCATTGAGCGAGGAAGAAATCGTCATCGGTTAGCGCCTTTCTGCAGCTTCGACTCGGTATGTGTCGAACCTGAGGGCGGCGCGTTAAGATCGGCCTAACAGATAAAATTTGATCCTTCTTCTCGGCGATCAGCGGTCTTTTCTAAGCAAGACCACCTCTATGCGGTTGTTGCGCACCACCATCGGGTCTGCGGTGACGGGTTTGTGGTCGGCAAACCCGCTGACGCGCAGCACGCGTTCATTCGGCAGGCCCCCGGCCTCCAGCAGACCGCGCATGGCGGCAGCGCGGGCAGAAGACAAATCCCACGACGGGTTGTCGATCAAGGTGATCGGATAGGACTTCACATAACCATTCACCGCGATGTTGTTTTTCGCCAATGCCAAAACTTCGGCCAGCATATGTGCGATGTCGGTGACGATCGGCGCGGGTTCGGCAGTGCCTTCGGCAAAAAGCGGTGCGTCCTGCAGATCGAAGATTTCGATCACCAGCCCTTCGTCGGTGACTTTGGTCACGACATGACGCAAGGCGCGTTCCATTGTCATGCTTTCGCCGCCAAAGGCGGTCATCGCCTTTTCAATCTCGATCTGCATCGCGGCGACCTCGGCCTTGGCGAGGGCATCACTGACGGCAGCCCCCTGCGCCTTGTTGTCTGCGGTGGGGTTGCGTTCGGAGGCACCGGTGCCGCTTTGGGGCATGGTTTCTTCGGTGAAGACACTGTCGCCGCCGAACATGCCCTGACCCCCGCCGGAAATGCGGTTGACCTGAATTGTGGGGCTGAAGTAATCAGCCAACCCCTTGCGTTGTTTTTCACTTGTTGCGCCCAGCAGCCACATCAACAGAAAGAACGCCATCATGGCGGTCACGAAGTCAGCATAGGCCACTTTCCACGCGCCACCATGGTGGCCGCCGCCCTGCACGACTTTCTTTCGTTTGATGATGACTGGCGCAGCATTTCCATGCTTGGCCATTCACCCACCCATTTGTAACACCCACGGACAGATATAGCGGGTCGGAGTTTACACAGGATTAACTTGTCCAATTGTAGGGATTTCTGGCGGCTAATCCCAAGGCTGGCCGGGGTCTGGCAAGGGAATCGCCGCCAGCAACTCGCGGGTATAGGCGGCCTGCGGCGCGGCAAAAAGCTGTTCAGAGGTGGCGTTTTCGACAATCTCGCCCCGGTGCAGCACCAGAATGCGGCTGCACAGGCGGCGGATCACCGACAAATCATGGCTGATGAAGGCAAGCGTCAGGCCAAGATCGCGCACCAGCCCTTCAAGCAGGTTCAGAATCTGGGCCTGAGACGACACATCAAGCCCCGAGACAATTTCATCGGCCAGAATGAATTCCGGCTGCATGGCAATGGCGCGGGCGATGCCGACACGCTGTCGCTGACCGCCAGAAAGCTCGTGCGGGTAGCGGTGGCGCAGGGCGCGGGGCAGGCCAACGTGATCAAGCGCTTCGTCCACGCGGGCATCGATCCGGTCAAAACCGTGCAGGGCAAGGGGGCCCGCAATGATGCCCGCCACACGGCGGCGGGGGTTCAGCGACGACATCGGATCCTGAAAGATCATCTGAAAGCGGCGGCGCAACGGGCGCAGGGCGGCTTCGGGCAGGTGGGTGATATCCTGATCCTCAAAATGGATTGACCCGCCCGAGGGTTCCAGCAACCGCACCATCGCGCGGCCCAGGGTGGATTTGCCGGAACCAGAGCCACCGACAATGCCCAGCACCTCGCCCTTCGGGATATCAAAGGTCAGGCCCCGCAGAATCTCGATCCGGGGGGCGGTGCCGAACAGGGGTTTGGCGGTCATGTCCGCCAGCGACAGGCGCAGATCGCGGATCTGATACAGGTCAGTCATGGCGCCAGCCCTTGTCTGTAGCGGCAACTTCGGCCCGCACTTCGGCGACAACATCCTCGGGAACCGGGGTCAGCGACCCCATCGGATCGGTGTATTTCGGCGTCGCGGCCAACAGGGCTGCGGAATAGCGATGTGCGGGGCCCGCGAAAAAGGCAGGAACGGTGGTGTCTTCGATGACCTTGCCGGAATACAGCACCGACAGGCTTTGGCACACCTTGGACACCACGCCGAGGTCATGGGTGACAAACAAAAGGGCGGTGCCATGCCGGGCCTGCATGTCGCGGATCAGTTTGAGGATCTGCTTTTGCACAGTCACATCCAGCGCTGTTGTCGGTTCATCGGCGACGATCAGCTTGGGTTCGGCGGCAAAGGCCGAGGCGATCAGGATGCGTTGGCGCATGCCGCCCGAAAGCTCGTGCGGGTAGCTGCGCATCACGCGGGGGGCATCGGGGATATGCACCTCGTCCAGCAGTTCCAGCGCGCGGGCGGTGGCCTTGGCGCGGGGCCAGCGCAGAATATCAACCAGACGGTCAGTGATCTGGGGGCCAATCCGGCGCGAAGGGTTCAGCGCGGTCAGGGGATCCTGCGGGATCAGGGCCGCGGTTGCACCGATTTTCCGGCGGCGTTCGGCGGGGGGCAGGCGTTGCAGGTCGATACCATCCAGCCAGATCTCGCCCTTCAGTGCGGTCGCGGACAAGGGCAAGGTGCCAAGAATGGCCTTGCCAATCATCGACTTGCCAGCGCCGCTTTCGCCGACCAGACCGCGCACCTCGCCGGGGTTCAGGGTCAGCGTCACATCGCGCAGCAGGCGGGCATTGCTATCCCTAAGCCCGACCGAAAGATTGCGGATCGACAGAAACGGGGTCATCGCAGCACCGGGTCAAAGCGATCTTTCAACCCTTCGCCAAGTTGGGAAAAACTGAGCACGGTCAGGAACAGGGTGATCAGCGGGAATACCAGCACCCACCACGCCTGATGTACCGACGTGCGGCCTTCGGAAATCATGCCGCCCCAGGTGGGATCATCGGTCGAGATCGAGAGGTTGACGAAGCTTAGGATCGCCTCGACGATCACGGCGATTCCCATCTCCAGCGTCAGCAGCACAACGATGGTTGGCAGCACATTTGGCAGAATCTCTGCCAGCATGGTGCCGGTTTTGCTGCGTCCGGCGACCTTGGCAGAGGCAACGTAATCCATCGCGCCCTGACCCATTGCCTCGGCGCGGATGACGCGGGCGAAGCGGGTCCAGTCGATGATGATGATCGCAAGGATGATCGAGGTCAGGCCCGTGCCGATGACCGCAACAAGCAGGATCGCAAACAGCACCGGCGGAAAGGCCATCCAGATATCGACAAGGCGGGAAATCACGATGTCGGGCCAGCCCCGGAAATACCCCGCAATCAGGCCAAGGGTGGCCCCGATCACGCAGGTCAGGGTGCCGGCGACAACGGCCACGAACAGCGCGATACGGGCACCATGCAGAATGCGTGACAGCACATCGCGGCCAAGGCTGTCGGTGCCAAGGTAATAACCGGGCTCCGCCCCCGTAGCCCAGAACGGCGGCAGGCGGCCCAGAAACAGGTCCTGGGCCAGCGGGTCTTTGGGCGCAATCCATGGCGCGAAAATCGCGGCAATGACCAGCACCAAAAGCCAGCCACCCGCAAGCCAAAGGCGCAGGCCAAGGGGGCGATGCAGGGTTGCGCGGCCATCAAGCATGACGCAACCGCGGGTTCAGCAGGGCATAGGTCAGGTCAACAAGCAGATTGACGGCGGTAAAGATTACCGCGAACAGGATCACGATCCCCTGGATCAGCGGCAGATCGCGGTTGATCACGGCATCAATCGCCATGTTGCCAAGGCCCTCATAGGAAAACAGCCGTTCGATGATTACGGTGCCGCCGATCAGAAAGGTAAACTGCACCCCGACAAGGGTCAGCGTGGGAAGAATGGCATTCGGCAGCGCCTCGCGCAGGATGACATGGTTTTCGCCATAACCCTTGGTGCGTGACAGGGTGACATAGTCGAGGTGCATGGTTTCCTTGAGGCTTTGTTTCAGCAACTGGCCGATGATCGCGGCCAAGGGGATGGCAAGGGCCAGCGCAGGCATGAACATATGGCTGACCAGATCAAGCCAAAGGTCAAACCGCAGCCGCAGCACGCTTTCGAACAGATAGAAGTTTGTGCTGAAAGGCAGGTCAAGCGCGGGGGAAATCCGGCCTGAAATCTGAAAGATCGGGAACAGCACCCCAAAGATCAGGATCAGAACCAGACCCCACAGAAAATCGGGAATCGAAAGCGCCATGCCGTTGGCGATATCAATCGCGCCTTCGGTTCTGGTGCCGCGCAACCGGGTACCCGTCAGCGCCATGAAGCCGCCAAGGAAGGTGGCAATCACCAATGCCATCACCGATAGTTCCAGTGTGGCGGGCAGGCGGCCCAGAACCAGCGCCAGAACCGGCTGACGCGTGGTGATCGAGGTGCCGAAATCACCCTGAAGCACACCGCCGATCCAGATCATGAATTGTTGGACGATGGATTTGTCAAAGCCATAAAGTGCCTTCAGGCGGGTGATGTCGGCCTCGGTCGCGCCGGGGGGCAACATCATCGCAATCGGGTTGCCGGGAACGACCCGGATCACGACAAACACGATCACGGCCACACCAAGAAGCGTGACAGCGGTGGTCATCAAACGAAGGGAAATGGCTTTGATCATGTGGTGTCGGGGGGGCTTGCCCGCCCCCCCTTTCCATCAGGCGCGGGTCATCAGATGCGGCATCAATGCACCCGAGGCATGCGGCGTGACCTTGACGCCCGCCACATGCAGAATGGGCTGCACATATTGCAGCAGCGGCAGCACAAGCGCGTTGTCGGCGATATATTTATCGACAGCCTTCCACCCCGCGATGCGCTTTTCTTCGTCGGCTTCGCCCCACAGCGGGCCGATCATGTCGATCAGATCCTGACCATCCCACACCGAATGCGGGCTGGGGCCGAACATTGCAAACCCGGTCGAGGTGGTCGGATCGGCAACCGAATTGCCCCAGTTGTAGAAGGCGGCGGGGGCCAGTTGGTCGGCGGCGCGCAGTTCGTAGTGTTTGGCGATCTCGTAAACCTCGATCTCGGCTTCGATCCCGACTTTACGCCACAGACCGACAATGGCCTGCACCATTTCATAGTCTTTCGGCTTGAACCCCTTGGTGGTCTGGATCTTGAACTTGACCGGATTTTCGGGGCTGAAGCCCGATGCAGCCAGCAGTTCAACCGCCTTTTCGGGGTTGTAGTCGACCTTGATCGACGGATCATAGGCAAGGTATTGCGGCGTTTGCAGCGTGTCGATCTTGACGCCATAGCCCGACATCAAGCGATCAATGATCGCCTGCTTGTCAACCGAAAGCACCGCAGCCATGCGCACGTTCGGGTCAAGCATGGCCTCGATATCGTTGAAGAAAATCATGCCGATGTCCGAAATCGGCGCTTCGGTGCCGGCCATGCCGGACACGGCTTTCAGGCGGTCATATTCTTCATAGGGCATTTCCAGTGTCACATGGGCATTGCCGGATTCAACCTCGGCCACGCGCGAGGCGGCGTCGGTGACGAACTTGATGGTCACGGTTTCAAACGCGGGCTTGGTGCCCCAATAATTGGCATTTGCCTTCAGCCGCACAAAGGCGTTGCGTTCGAACTTTTCCACCATATAGGGGCCAGTGCCGATGGGTGCTGCCTCGAACCCTTCGGCGCCGACCTTTTCGAAATAGGCTTTCGGAAGCACATAGCCGGTCAGGAAATACATCCATTTGAAGATGGTCGGTTCAAACCGCACCACATCTGCCGTCACCTTGTTGCCTTCGGCCTTGATGTTGCCAAGCGTCGACCAGATGAACTGGATGGGGTTGCCGGTCTTTTCATCGGCGGCGCGGGTCAGCGACCATGCCACATCCTCGGCGGTAAAGGGGCTGCCATCATGCCAGGTGACCCCATCGCGCACCGTCATCGACACCTTGGTCTTGTCTTCGTTCCAGCCCCATTCCGTCAGCAGGCCGGGGGCGGGTGACAGATCGGGTTGTTGCAGGATGAACTGATCAAATACCGATTGATACAGGCCCTGAATTGTCGGGTTTACCGCCGAGGGGCCCACGGTCGGATCCCATGAAGGCAGGCTGACGTTATAGGCGATGACCAGCTCATCGATGGCCTGCGCAAAGCTGGGAAGGCTAAGGCCAGCAAGCGTGATACTGGCGGCGGACAGTTGCAAAAGGCTGCGGCGGCTAAGGTTCATGGCGTTTCCCTGTGGTTTTGTGATTGGTTGATTTTGTGATTGATGGATCATGGGGCCAGTTTTCTGGCCAGCAAGTAGCCCGATCCGGCCCCTGCCCCCGCGCCGGGCCAGACGGCGGCCCCGGTCAGGTGCAGATTTCGGATCGGGGTTGCGCCGTCCGCGTAACCACGGGCGGGGCGGAACAGAAAGTGTTGCGACAGATGGTGGCTGCCACACACCTGATCGCCGCCGACAAGATTGGGGTTCTCGGCCTCAAGCTCGGCGGGGGTGACGATGCGTTTGGCAAGGATCTTGGCGCTGGTGCCGGGGGCGTAGCGATCGAGAATATCAAGCGCGCGCTGGGCAAAGGGGGCGGCGGCCTGTGGCCAGGCGGTGGCGGTGATTTCGCCCTTGGCATCGCCCTTGATGATGCCGGGGGCCATGCGAACCTGCAGCCACAGAATGTGTTTGCCAGCCGGGGCGCGGGCCGGATCGATCGCGGTGGGTTGGCCCACGACCAGAATTGGCTCATCCGGCAACAAGCCCGCCTGCGCCTGTTGATAGGTACGCGCCATCTGATCCATGCTTGGCGCAAGGTGGACATAGGCAAACCGCTGCAATGCGGCCCCGGCAGCCCAATCGGGCAGGCTGTCCAGCGCAAGATGGATCATCATCGTGCCGGGGGCGTGGCTGAATTTGGCCATTCTGGCGTCAAATCGCTGCTCGCCACTGCCGCCGGTCAGACGGTTCAGGGCGCTTGGCGCGACCCCGGCAATAACCGCCCGGGATGCGCCAAGCTTGCGACCATCGACCAGCGTAACGCCAGTGGCGCGGCCGTTCTGGTGATGAATGCGGGCGACAGCGGCGTTGCAGTGCACCACGCCCCCCCGCGCCTTGATTGCAGCCACCATGGCACGGATCACGGTATCGGCCCCACCCTTGCCCAGAACCATGCCGAAGGATTGGTTTGCCATGCCCTCAAGATAGGGAAACAACGCGCCCCCCGCGATATCGGGCGCAAAATCGAGGTGCATGCCCCAGGCGGCAAGCATCGTGCGCATCTGATCGGACTGGAACGTCTCGGTCAGCCAGCTGCGCGGCGAGGCGACAAGAAAACGCCCCATGTCCAGCGCGCCGGAAACGCCCTTTGCGCGCAATAGTTTAAGCATGAAATATGCAAGCGCACGGAATTTCATCGGGCTGCCCAGAAGGCCGAAAAGATGCGGGGCCTCGGCAGGAAAGGCGGCAAGAAGATGTTGCCAGGTTTCGGCATCCGGCGCGGAAAATGCGGCGATACGGGCGGTTGTCGCGGCGGCGTTGGTGGAAAGACCCAGCCAGCGACCGTCGGGAAAGGCGGTGGCAAACGGGTCGGCAACCGGCGCAAACTCCAGCCCCTGCGCCATCAGTTCCGGCCCATAAGCCTTGAAAAATGGTGATCCGGCGAACAACGACAGGTTCATCGCGGCCCAGTCGTGGCGAAACCCCGGCAGGGTATACTCCCCGGTTTTGATCGCACCGCCGGGTGATGCGGCCGCTTCCAGCACGGCAACCTTCCAGCCCTTGGCAGACAAATGCAAGGCCGCAGCCAAGGCATTGTGCCCCGCCCCGATCAAGATTGCATCATAGGTTTCCGACATCCGTCACCCCCTGCCTTCGCCAGAGATATTTGCAAATGCATTTAAATCTGTCTAGCATGATTCATGATCAGGATGCGGGCCACGAAGACCCGCCATGACAAAGGGAGAGTTGGAATGAGCGCTGCAACATTGTTGGAGTCCCTTGGTGCAATGCTGCTTTCGGGTGGCGTCGAGGTGGTGGATTGTTCGGGCACACTTGGCCCCGATACGCCGCTTTTGAAACTGCCGCCGGATTTCGCCAAAGATACCCCCAAGATCGAGATTCACCGCATCAGTGAATATGACAACGACGGTCCGTTCTGGGCCTGGAACTGGCTGAAACTGGGCGAGCATTCGGGCACGCATTTCGACGCGCCGCACCATTGGATCACCGGCAAGGATTATGCCGATGGTTATACCGATACCATCCCGATGCAGCGTCTGGTGGCCCCGGTCAACGTGATCGACTGCTCGGCCGAGGTTGCCAAGAACCCCGATTTCCTGCTGACCGCCGATATGGTGAAGGCGTGGGAGGCAAAGCATGGTGCCATCAACGCCGGGGAATGGGTGGTGCTGCGGTCGGATTGGGACGCGCGGGCGCATGACGAGGCGCTGTATCTGAACGCCGACGAAACCGGGCCGCACTCGCCGGGGCCGACGGTCGATTGCATCGAATACCTGCTGGAAAAGGGCATCATCGGCTGGGGCAACCAATGCATTGGCACTGATGCCGGGCAGGCCGGGGGCATGACGCCGCCCTATCCGGCGCATAACCTGCTGCACAAGGCAAACCGCTATGGCCTTGCGTCGCTGGCGAACCTTGGCAAATTGCCCGCCAAAGGGGCCATTCTGATCGCCGCACCGCTGAAGATTCTGCATGGTACCGGATCGCCGATCCGCGCGCTGGCTTTGGTGCCGAAAGCTTGAAAATGGCGCGGTTTGATCACATCATCATCGGGTCCGGGATCAACGCTTTGGTGGCGGCAGCAATGCTTGCCACCAAGGGCGACAAGGTTCTGGTGCTGGAGCGCGAGGCCCGGATCGGGGGCTGCATGCGCACCGAAGAAGCCACCTTGCCGGGGTTTCAGCATGATGTGATGGCCGCGACATTCGTGTTGTTCCTGACGTCGCCCGCCCATGCCGCGCTGGGGGCCGATCTGGCTCGGCATGGGCTGGCGTTCTGCCACAGCCCACACCCGACAGCCGTGCTGCGCCCCGATGGGTCGGCGCTGGTGCTGACCACCAATCGCGGCTCTAATATTGCCAATTTCAACGCTTTGGCACCTGGCGATGGCGACCAGCACAGCCGCGACGTTGGCAATATCGAGGGCGATGCGCCGTTTCTGTTTGCCCTGCTGGGGGGGGCACTGTGGTCCTGGCCTACGCTGAAGCTGTTGCTGGGGCAGGTGCGCAAGCGGGGGCTCCGGGGATTGGCCGCGTGGTTTGGGCAGGCGCTTGCGCCCGCGCGTGGGTGGCTTGAAAGCCGTTATCAAAGCCCGCTGGTGCAGGCGCTTTGGGCCCCATGGGTCTTGCACTGCGGTTTGACGCCGGAAAGTGCCTATTCGGCGCAAATGGGTAAGGTGATCGCCTTTGCCCTTGAGGCAGCGGGCGCGCCGGTCATCAAGGGCGGATCGGGTCAGGCCGTCGAGGCATTTCGACGGCTGATCGAGGAAAAGGGCGGCGTCATCCGCACCGGGGTAGACGTTGATCAGATCACGGTCGAGGCCGGGCACGTCAGCGGTGTGATGACAACGGCGCAAGAGCGGATTGCGGGAAAGAACGTGCTGGCCTCGGTCGCGCCGGGGCAGCTTTTGGGTCGGTTGCTGCGCGACGTGAACCTGCCGGAAGACAAGGCTGCGGTGCAAGGGTTCCGGCACGGGCGCGGCAATTTCCAGCTGCACTATGCGCTGGATGCCCCGCCTGAATGGCTGACGCCGGGGTTGCAGGATGTGGCGCTGATCCACCTGTCGGATGGGGTCGATGCCGTTTCCAGATCGGCGAATGAGGCAGAGCGCGGGATGCTGCCCGCCGTTCCCACGATCTGCGTGGGGCAGCCGCACCAACTTGACCCGACGCGCGTGCCGGACGGCAAGGCGATCCTGTGGTTGCAGATCCCAGACGCGCCTCGGGTGATAAAAGGCGATGCAGCGGGCACGATTGCAGGCGCAGAGTGGGACGAGACCACACGCGAAGCCTTTGCCGACCGGATAGAAGCAATCCTGTCCCGGCACATCAAGAATTTCGCGGCAATCAAGCTTGCCCGCCGCGCCTATTCGCCCGCCGATCTGCAGGCGATGAACATCAACCTTGTTGGTGGCGACCCTTATGGCGGCGCCTGTAGTCTTGACCAGTTTTTCCTGTGGCGGCCCTTTGCGCATTCAACCAACGGCACCAATGCGGTGCGCGGATTGCACCATATCGGCGCATCCACGCATCCCGGGCCGGGGTTGGGTGGCGGATCGGGTTTCCTGGCTGCCAAAAGGTTGGGTGCATGAACGATCAACGCCATATCGACGGGGGCGAGCTTCGTTTGGGTGAGATCGGCCTGTCGAACTTTGCGCCCTATCTGATGAACCGGATCATGGGCCGCTATAACGCCAGCCTGCGCGACGAGATGGCAAATCAGGGTCTGACAACGCCCAAAATGCGGGCCTTGGCGGTGTTGTCGGTGATCGACGGTCCCCTGATCCGTGAGCTTGCGGTTTACGCGGTGATTGAACAATCCACCCTGTCGCGCGCGCTGGATCAGCTGGCGGGTGATGGGCTGATCCGTCGCGAAACCGACACCGACGACAGCCGCGCCATACGGGTGTTTATCACCGAGGCCGGGCGCACCACCTTCGAGATGCTGTGGCCGCACATGGCAGCCAGCTATGCGCGCATGTTTCGGGGCATCGCCGAGGACGAACGCCGGGCGTTCGTGACGACATTGCACAAGATGCTTGGCAATATCCGCAAGCACGATTTCTAAGGGGGCAAGATGGCCGAGCGTTCATTCAAGGCCGAAGTCGAACACCTGCGTCTGGGCGAAGGGGAAACCTTTACCGGCGAGGGGATTCTGGCGCTGACCAAGGCGTTGTTGGAAAATGGCGTGGGCTATGTTGGCGGCTATCAGGGTGCGCCGATTTCGCATTTGATGGACGTTCTGGCCGATGCCGAAGACCTGCTGGCCGAACTTGGCGTGCGGTTCGAGGCGAACGCGAATGAGGCGGCGGCGGCGGCGATGCTTGCGGCCTCGGTGCATTACCCGATCCGGGGGGCGGTGACGTTCAAAGGCTCGGTCGGGGTCAATGTTGCGTCGGACGCCTTGGCCAACCTTGCATCGTCGGGGGTGACGGGCGGCGCTTTGGTGATCGTCGGCGAGGATTATGGCGAAGGCTCCAGCATCATGCAGGAACGCAGCCACGCCTTCGCGATGAAATCGCAGTTCTGGCTGCTGGACCCGCGCCCAAACCTGCCGTCAATCGTCAAGGCGGTTAAGGACGGGTTCGAGCTGTCAGAGGCGTCAAACACCCCGGTCATGCTGATGGTGCGCATCCGGTCTTGCCATGTCAGCGGATCGTTTGAAACCCGCGACAACCGCCGCCCGCAACTGACGGTGCGCGATGCCCTGTCAAACCCGCGCAGCGATTTCGCGCGTGTCGTGCTGCCGCCGATGTCTTATCTGCACGAGCAGGACAAGGTCAAAGTCCGCTGGCCCGCCGCCGAGAAATTCATTCTCGAACACACCCTGAATGAGCAGTTCGGGCCAAAGGAAAGCCCGATTGGCATTGTGGTGCAGGGGGGCATGTATAACGGCCTGATCCGCGCGCTGCAGCGGCTTGGCCTTGCCGATATCTACGGCGAGACGCAGGTGCCGATTTATGTGCTGAACGTCACCTACCCCTTGGTCACGACAGAGTTCCTTGGCTTTTGCAGCGGAAAATCGGCGGTTCTGGTGATCGAGGAAGGCCAGCCGGAGTTTATCGAACAGGGTCTTTCGACGATGCTGTATCGGGCCGGGTCTTCGGTGAAACTTCACGGCAAAGACCTGTTGCCGATGGCGGGGGAATATACCGGCAGCGTGATGTTGGATGGCGTCACGGCGTTCCTGCGCAAATCTGCACCACAGTTGCTGCCCGGGCAGGTGCGTGCGCCAAACCGCGATGCGCCGGTTATTCCCGATCTGTCGAAAACCGTGCCGATGCGGCCGCCGGGCTTTTGCACTGGCTGCCCGGAACGGCCGATCTTTGCCGCGATGAAACTGGTGCAGCAACAAACCGGCAAGCTGCAGATCACCGGTGATATTGGCTGTCATCTGTTCGCCTGCCTGCCACCGTTCGAAATTGGCGGCGCAACCATGGGCTATGGGCTTGGCCCCGCCGCAAATGCCGCCTTTGATGGGGGCGGCGCGCGCCGGGCGATTTCGGTGCAGGGGGACGGCGGTTTCTGGCACAACGGCTTGTCGTCCTCGATCGGGAATATGGTGTTCAACAAGTCGGATTCCGTCGCCGTCATTGTGGATAACTTCTATTCTGCGGCGACCGGCGGGCAGGATGTGATGTCTTCGCGCGCTGATAATGCGACGAAATCGACGCAAAACCCGATTGCCAAGGCGTTGCAGGGCGTGGGCGTGACCTGGGTGCGCCAGATCGACCGCACCTATGATGTGGGCAAGGTGAGGGCCGTCTTGCTGGACGCGCTGACCACCGATACCCCCGGTCCGAAGGTGATCGTGGCGTCATCGGAATGCATGCTGAACAAACAACGGCGGGAAAAGCCGCTACGGGCGCTGGCGATCAAAGAGGGGCGGCGCGTTGAGGCCCCTCGCTTTGGCGTCGACGAAGCGGTTTGCACCGGCGATCACGCCTGTATCCGGCTGTCAGGTTGCCCGTCGCTTAGCCTGAAGCGGCTGGATGATCCGCTGCGCGATGATCCGGTTGCCAGCATCGACCAGTCTTGTGTGGGCTGCGGCAATTGCGGCGAGGTGGCGGATGCCGCCGTGTTGTGCCCCAGCTTTTACCGCGCCGATGTGGTGCATAACCCCGGCGCATGGGAACGGCGCTTTGCCGGGTTCCGGGCCCGTGTGATTGGCTGGCTGCAGGCCCGCCGCAGCGCCAGACGCCTGACCTTTTCCGAGGTGACAAAATGACCCTGTTTTCCCCCCGCACGCCCGACCCCAAGCTGGGCCAGATCATCAAACTGGCCGTCATGGCCGTTGGTGGGCAGGGTGGCGGCGTTTTGGCGGGGTGGATCGAAGATCTGGCCCGGGCAAACGGGTATGTGTGTCAGGGCACTTCGGTTGCGGGGGTGGCGCAGCGCACCGGGGCCACGATTTACTATATCGAGATGGCCCCAAGGGCCGATGCGACGCCGATCTTTTCGCTGGCCCCCGCAGCAGGCGACGTCGATATCCTGATTGCCGCCGAGATGATGGAGGCCGGGCGGGCAATCTTGCGCGGCTTTGTGACGCCGGATCGCACCACGTTGATCGCCTCGACCCACCGGGCTTTGGCGGTTTCTGAAAAGATGGTGCCGGGCGACGGCATCGCCAATGCAGACGAGGTGATGGCCGCCGCCGAGATTGCGGCACAGCGAGTTGTGTTTGCGGATCTGGAGCAGTTGGCGCTGCAGAACGGCTCTGTCATCTCTGCCAGCCTTTTTGGCGCATTGGCAGGGTCTGGCGCGCTGCCCTTTCCGCGTGCGGCGTACGAGGCGGCGATCAAGGCGTCTGGCAAGGGCGTGAACCCCAGCTTGCGGGCCTTTGGCGCGGGGTTTGACGCGGCGCAAACGGGGGTCGTGACGGCGGTTGCCCGGCCCGAAACACCAACCCCGATGGCGATGGGGCCCGCCGCCTTGATGCGCGAATGGACAGCGCTGGAAGGGCGGATTTCGGCATTGCCGCTGACGGTGCAAGACATCGCAACCCGTGGCCTGCGCAAAGTGGTGGAGTTTCAGGATACCGCCTACGGTTCTGACTATCTGGCCTTGTTAGAGACTGTTTTGGCGCGGGATTCGGCAACCAGATCCTATGCGCTGACCTGCGAAGCGGCGAAATATATCGCGAATGCGATGGCCTATGATGACGTGATCCGCGTGGCCGATCTGAAGACCCGCGCCAGCCGTTTCACCCGGATCAGGGCCGAGATGGGGGCGACAGAAGCCAACCTTGTGCAACTGACCGAATTCATGCATCCGCGCGCCGAGGAAATCGCCGGTATGCTGCCCGCCAGACTGGGGGCCAAGGTTCAGGCCAACCCGAGGCACATGGCGCGGTTGGATCGGTGGTTCAACAAGGGGCGGCGGCTGCGTAGCGATTCGCTGCGGGCGTTTCTGATGCTGCATTTTCTGGGCGGTTTGCGGGGCTATCGACGCAAAACACTGCGGCACGCGCAAGAAATGGCACATCTGCAAGGCTGGCTTGCAGTGGCGATGGCGTATCAGCCCGACAAGTATGATCTGGCGGTCGAGGTTGTTCGCTGTCGCCGTTTGGTAAAGGGCTATTCCGACACCCATACGCGGGGATTGTCAAAGTTTGACCGGGTTTTGGCGGGGATCGCCCTGATTGCAAGGCGCGATGACGCTGCCGATTGGGCGCGGCGCTTGCGCGAGGCGGCTTTGCAGGATGAGGAAGGCAAGGCGCTGGATGGCGCTTTGGCAACCATCCGATCCTTTGCATGAAAACGGCGGCGCATGGGATGCGCCGCCGATAAACAGTCTCTGATCTAGCGGATTCCGGCTGCTTTCAGCTTTGGCATAACCGTGTCGCGGAAATACGGGAACTCGGCGACGTAATCGACAAAGGATAGCGCTGTGCCCGCAAACCCGGTGTTGTGCAGCTTGATGATGCCCTCGGCCACCTGATCAGGCGTGCCCACTAACGGATAGCCGCCGTGGCCCATGGCGAACAGATGCTTGATCTGCGCCAGAAGGTCGTGGGGAAAGCTGTGGGCGTGGGCGAATTGCAGGTTCACCAGGTTATCCACAGCCGCGGCATCGGTGTTGTCGATGGCGGTGTGCTTCAGAACGGCCTGTGCCTCTGCCTCGGTCGGGCGGCAGATGACGTGGCTGAAGGTCAGCACTTCGACCTTGCGCCCCTTGGCCTGCGCTTGCGCTTTCAACTCGGCGATTTCGGTTTTCGAACGCTCCAGATCAATCGCGGGGGTGAACAGGAAGTTGGCATTGTCGGTGGCAAACTCACGCCCCTGCGGGCTGCCCGCCGCGTTGATGATGGGAACCGACCCCCGTACCGGGGCCGGGTTGCCCTTGATCTTTTTGGCTTTGAAATAGGTGCCGTTCCAATCAAAATGCTCATCAGATGCCCAAAGCTTTTTGATCAGGTCAAACCATTCCTGCGCATAGGCGTAGCGGGATTCGTGATCATCCGGCAGGGTCAGGCCCAGCGCCTCATATTCCGGCTTGTTCCAGCCCGCGACGATGTTCAGACCGGCACGACCATGGCCGATCTGGTCGATTGTGGCGATTTGCTTGGCCACCACGGCGGGGTGGTTGGCGGCGGTGTGAATGGTGGCAAACACCGCGATATTCTTGGTCGAGGCCAGCAGACCGGAGGCCCAGGTCATGGTTTCCAGCACGCCGCCATGAAAGTCGGTTTCGCCGCCATAGCCGATCCAGCGTGCAATCGGCAGCATGAAATCGATACCGGCATCATCCAGCATCTTGGCCAACTTCAGGTTGTTATCCCAGCTGTTGTCCCAGCGTTCGGCGATTTTGGTCGGCGTCATCCCGGACGAGCAATTGCTTGAAAAAGTGCCCAAGCGAAAGTGGTCGCCCGAGTGCATCGGGTTCTGTGTCATGGTTGGGTTTCCCTGTTTCAGATTTATTTTATGCTTGAAACTCTATCGTAAATTCACATTGCGTCAACGAATTTGACAGGCAATCTTGAGGCACCGAACAAAGGCCCGGACATGACCGAGAAACCCGTTGATCCCAAAAGGCAATCTGACCCGGAGGCGTTCGATTACCGCTGGCATCTGGCGCAATCGGCGACCGAGGTGGAAACGACCGAACTTGAATTTGCCCTGATGCGCACGTTTGAGGGATTCGGTCGCTGGCAATCGGAGTGTCTGGCCAGTGTGTGCGATCTGGCGGCAACGGGGCCGGAAAACGCCCTGCTGCACATCATCCGCATGCACGAACGGCCAAAATCGATGAAAGATCTGGCCCGGATGACCAACCGCGATGACGTGCCGAATATCCAGTATTCCTTGCGCAAACTGCTGGGGGCGGGGCTGATTGAGCGCAAGGGCGCAGGGCGGTCTGGCGTCACCTATGAGGTCACCGATCTCGGCCGCAAAGTGACCGAGGATTTCGGTGCCCTGCGGCGACGGCTGCTGATTGGCGCAATCGCCAACGTGCCGGGTTTTGCCGGGCGGCTGGAAGAAGCGGCCCGCACCTTGAACCTTTTGTCGGGGATTTATGAAGAGGTCGCCCGCGTAGCCGCAACGCACCGTCGGGGGTGACGGTTTCCCTGCCTGAAATTTCAAGCTTGAAATATATGCGAAGCAATGGCAGTCTGATCTCAACGCGCTTGTTCGGAGGACGATGATGAAGGTGCTTTGCCTAGGCGGCGGGCCTGCTGGCCTGTATTTCGCGATCTCGATGAAACTACGCGATCCGGCGCATCAGGTGACCGTGTTGGAGCGTAACCGCGCCAACGACACCTTTGGCTGGGGCGTGGTGCTGTCTGACGATGCCTTGGGCCGGATGCAAAAGAACGATCCGCAAAGCACCGCGGCCATTCGCAGCAATTTCGCCTATTGGGACGATATCGCCGTAGTGCATAACGGCCAACGCACGGTATCGGGCGGGCATGGCTTTGCCGGGATCGGGCGCAAGGCAATGCTGATCTTGCTGCAAGCGCGCGCACGGGAACTGGGCGTCGATCTGCGCTTCGAGACCGAGTTCAAGTCGGCTGAGGAATATCGCAAGGAATACGACATCGTTGTTGCGACCGATGGCATCAACAGCCTTGTGCGCCGCGAATATGCCGATGTGTTCAAGCCCGATATCGACACGCGGCTGTGCAAATTTGTCTGGCTGGGCACCCATGCCAAGTTTGACGACGCCTTTACCTTTATCTTCGAGAAGACCGAGCATGGCTGGGTCTGGGCGCATGTTTACCAATTCGATGACAACACCGCGACCTTCATCGTGGAATGCCTGCCCGAAACCTGGGATCGCTGGGGTTTCGCGGATATGTCGAAAGAGGAAACCGTTGCCACTTGCCAGCGGATCTTTGCGGCGCATCTGGGCGGCCATGATCTGATGTCGAATGCGGCGCATTTGCGGGGCTCTGCGGTGTGGATGCAGTTCCCGCGAGTGATCTGCGAAAAGTGGTATCACCAGAATGTGGTGCTGATGGGCGATGCGGCGGCAACGGGGCATTTCTCGATCGGGTCGGGGTCACGGCTGGCTTTTGACAGTGCGATTGCCTTGGCCGATTACCTGCATTCCGAACCAACGCTGGAAGGCGCGTTTGAACGCTATCAAGCCGAACGCCGAGTCGAGGTGCTGCGCCTGCAATCGGCGGCGCG
>Ga0073904_10001159_pt1 | contig 19615 bp, 22 predicted proteins | sample KloWWTrecipitate_FD_66668 | JGI IMG/M metagenome (GOLD analysis project Ga0073904, IMG submission 66668) | Active sludge microbial communities from Klosterneuburg, Austria, studying microevolution and ecology of nitrifiers - Klosterneuburg... | ecosystem: Engineered > WWTP > Aerobic digester >... | reverse complement strand
CCGCTCCCCGTTCGAGCGGCTGGACCTCCATCGAACGTTTCTCGATGGGGTCGAACGCCTGCCGGGCGCTCTCCGCCAGCCCGCGCAGGGCATCCCCGACCGCCGGGTTCAACGCCCTCAGTGAATCCAGCACATCGAGGCGGACACGGTTCCGGGTGAAGGACCGATCCTCGTTGCTCAAATCGACAAGCGGCGTAATCCCCGCCTCCGCGCAGATCGCCTCGGTTTCGGGGCGGCCCGTGGTCAACAGGGGTCTCACCAGCCGGACCCCGGCCGCCCCTGGCACGCTGGATACCGGCAAGATGCCGCGAATCCCGCGCACGCCCGCCCCGCGGACGATACGCATCAGGACGGTCTCGGCCTGGTCGTCGGCCGTGTGGCCTGTGGCGATGCAATCGGCGCCCTGTTTACCGGCCACGAAGGCGAGGAACTGGTAGCGCATTGCGCGCGCGGTTTCCTCGATACCGCGGTGCTGCCTGGCGGCCTCGGCGGCCACGTCTCCCTCACCGGTGATGCACTCCACGCCCAGACCGGCGCAGAGTGCGCGGACGGACTCCATGTCGCCTGCCGAAGCGGGGCGGAGCTGGTGGTCGAAGTGGCTCGCCAGCACTTCAAATCCAATGCGCTCGCGCAGTGCGAGGAGGACCAGGAGACAGGCCACGGAATCGGCCCCGCCCGAGACGGCGACCGCCACGCGGGACACGCGGCGGAACATGCGCTCGCGCACTGCGAAGGCGGCGGCTTCGGCCACGGCGAGATCGGTGACGGTCCTACCGCGGGAAGAGCCGCTCCAACCACGAGCCGGAGGCGGCTCCGTCTTCCTGGACCGGCGGGCTGATGACGACAAAGGGGACTTCTCCCTCGCGGATGTAGCCGAGCTGGCGGCGCGCCTGCTGTTCGACGTAGGCATCGGAGGCGACGTAATCGCGAACCCCTTCGAGATACGCCTTGCTATCTTCGAGCTCGGCCAGGCGGCGTTCAGCACTGGCCCGGTCGTCATCGAGCTGCTGGTTGCGGATCCAGCCGGTGGCGGCGGTGTACGCAAAGTACCCGGCAACAGCCAGGCACACGATAACCGCGAATCGGGTGCGGGTACCCTGTAGTGCTCCCATACACTGGGCTCACACGCTACGCGCCGGCGGGCCAAGATTCAAGGATTCCAGGTGGCAGACGTCGTTGAGCCTGCCAACCGCGGCGCGCCCGCCCCGGATGGACACCGTCGTTATCGACGCAAGATCGAGCTGAAACGCCCGGAAGTTCTCGATCGGCACATCGAGCAGCGTGCAGAGGAGCGCGCGGAGAACGAAGTTGTGGCTGACGATGACCAGCCGTCCTTCCTGGTGCGCAGGCAGAGCGGCGAGCACTGGAGCGGCCCGTGCGGCGACACCGGCAACGCTTTCCCCTCCCGGGAAGATGGCGTGGGCCGCCCCGGGACCGGCCCACTGGCGCATGAAATCCGGGTATCGGGCCGCCGTCTCAGCGTAGGTAACCCCCTCGGTCGAGCCGAGGTCCATCTCGACAAGGCTATCCCGGGGCTCGATTGGCGCGCCGGAGTTGGAAGCGATGGCCTCGGCCACCCGTCTCGCGCGCGACAGCGGGCTGGTCAGTATCTGACCGATCGGGCGATTCGCGAATGCCTGTCCGGTTAGCCGGGCCTGGTTCTCACCCACTTCTGTGAGTGGTTCATCGGCGCGGCCGAGACCCTTACCGTCGCGGTTGAAGGCGGTCTCGCCGTGGCGGACCAGGTAGATCGTCAGAGTCATTCGATGTCCTCAACCGGTAGCGGCGCCCAGAGGCGGCTGATGAATGGCGTGAAGCCAAGGGATCGCCAGAAGGCCGCGGCTGTTTCATCGGCGCTGATGACGGCCATCTCGAAGTGTGCGACACCCTCGGTGCCACCTGCCCACCCGGCGACCGCCTCGAAGAGCGCGCGCCCGGCCCCGCGCCGGCGGGCGTCTTCCTCGACGTACAGGTAGCCGATGGTGGCGTGCCGCCGGGGCAGCCGGTCAGGGGGATTCTGTTCGATGCCGCCGCTGATGAAACCGGCCGGGCGCCCGTCCATCTCGGCCACGAATGTGGCGGAGTCAGCGCGGCGAAGCACTTCCGCGAACTGTGCGAGGAACTCGGCTTCCGAAACGGGGAGCGGCATGACGCGCCTATCGACGGAGGCATTGTGGTGGCGAGCCCGTTGCCATGCGCTGTAAAGGCCCGGCCCATCGGCAAGTGTCGCGGGGCGAACCACCGGTTTGCCTACTGGTACTGGCCGAAGCGCCGCCATAACTCCCTCGCCCGCGATCGTTCATCCAGGACGATACCATCGCGGGCAATAGGTCCGCATTCGTGGCCGGGGAAGAGTGCCGCCACGAGTGCTTCGGGCCGCGCGGTGAGCTCCTGGTCGGCCTGCATGCGCATCGTCAGGACTATGCCGCCATCGATTGGCCGGAGGCGGACCCAGGCGGTGGCCGCACGCATGTCGTACTCCCGGATGCGTTCGCCGCGTTCTTCGCGCCATGGCAACGTTTCGGTCTTGCCGAAGTCGCGGAGGGTCGTCTCGGCCCCGGCAGGGGAAAGGCCGGGCATTGTGACGCTGTAGTCGGCCCAGAGCATCGCCGCCTGTGGCGGGGGGGCTCCGGCGGCCACCTCCTCCACGCCAACGATGGTCAGGTCCGGGGTCGTCTCGACGCGGAGGCGGGCTTCGAACTCATCCAGCTCGATGCGCTCATCGAGGGTGACGTCCATCACTTCGCGTTCGGCCGTGAAGCCGAGCGGAAGGGGTGCAGCGAAGGCCAGCCGGGGGTGTGGAGTGAACCCTTGCGAATAGGAGAGCGGCAACCCCGCCCTCCGGATAGCACGTTCCCAGAACCGCAGCACGTCGAGGTGGGAGATGAAGCGGACGCGATCGCCCTTGCGAAACCAGACGCGGATGCGCTGAGCACTCATCGGGCGATCGTATCACGGGATGGCTGAGCGGCCCGGGGGTTCAGATGAGCACGCTCGCCGCGAGATCCTCGGCGGCGGTGTGCGGGTCGATCTCCCGTGCCGCCACGCGCTTCACCAGTGCGTCCAGCTCCTCCGCGGAAGTCGCGGCGCGGATACGCTCGAGGATGATCTGCCGAGTTATGGAAAGAATGTCGTGGCGTGCCTCAGCCTCGCGGTGAGTCTGCAACAGCCCGGTCTCGGAGAGCTCGCGGTAGTGGTCATCCACGGCGGTGGCCAGGGCATCGAGGCCCTCGCCCCTGGTGGCGGTGGTCTTAAGAATTGGCGGCCTGCGCGACCCGGCGGGCGAGAGGGCGAGCAGCGCCTGGAGCTGGCTCGCGAGGACATCCGCGCCGGGGTGGTCGGCCTTATTGACGACGAGAATGTCAGCGATCTCGATAATTCCCGCCTTGAGCGCCTGGATGTCGTCGCCTGTCCCGGGGTTGTTCACCAGGATGGTCGTGAGGGCCGTGCCGGCGATCTCGACTTCATCCTGCCCGGCGCCGATCGTCTCGATGAGCACGTAGTCGAAGCCGAAGGCATCCATAACGGCGACGACATCGGCGATGGCTGGAGCGAGCCCGCCAAGCGCGCCCCGGCCGGCCATGCTGCGCATGTAGACCCCGGGATCGAGTGCGAGGTCCTGCATGCGGATGCGGTCGCCGAGGATTGCGCCCCTGGTGAACGGGCTCGATGGATCGACGGCGACGATGCCAACGGTCTTGCCGCGCCGGCGGTATTCGCCGGCCAGGGCGCCCGTTAGCGTGCTCTTTCCCGACCCGGCGCCGCCGGTGATCCCGACGATGTGTGACTTGCCTGAATGTGGGAACAGGGCGCGCACGTATTCGCGGCCTTCGAAAGTGCCGTTTTCGACGCGACTGATAATGCGGGCGAGCGCGCGGCGATCACCGGAGAGGAAGCGCTGGACCAGGTCGTCCACGGTTACTTCTTCACGTTGTCGTAGACGAACTTGACGATGTCCTGGGTGTTGGTCCCCGGGCGGAAGACGGCACTGAAGCCGAGTGCCGTAAGCGCCGCCGTATCTTCCTCGGGAATGATGCCGCCGCAGAACAGGAGGACGTCATCGACAGCGCGCTTTTTCAACTCTTCGACGATGCGGGGGAAAAGCTCGAGATGCGCGCCCGAAAGGATGCTCAGGCCTACGACATCGACGTCCTCCTGGAGCGCGGCCTCGGCGATCATTTCCGGCGTCTGGCGGATGCCGGTGTAGATGACTTCGCAGCCACCATCGCGGAGCGCGCGGGCAACAACCTTCGCGCCGCGGTCGTGGCCATCGAGGCCTGGCTTCGCAATCAGGACGCGGATCTGGGCGGTGGTGGTGCTGGTGCTCATGGTCCCCTCGGGTTCTGGTGGTTTGTTGTGGGCGGCCCGGCCGGTCAGGCGGGTTACCGCTGGATGAGTTGGAGGTTGACGCCGTGCGTGGCCTTCATGGAGACGAATGCCAGCCCGTTCGCCGGGTTGCCAACGCGCGCTCCAAGGCCGCGCAGGTGCTCCACGGCAGCATCGATGTCATCGACTTCGATCGATAGCATGAACGTTCCCTCGCCACGCTCGGCGGCGAACTGGGCGGCTGGACCCTCACCGCTCAGCGGTTGAATGAACTCGAGGTCGCTTTCGCCGACAGGCATGAAGGCATTCTTGATCCCCATCGCCGGAACCTCGCCACCGCGGGACGGATCGGCGCTGAAGCCGAAGTTGCGCGCATAGGTCGCCACGGCGCTATCGAGGTCCTTGACGACGATCCCCACATGGTCGATGCGTTTTGCCTTCACGTCAGTGCTCCTCGGCGGGGATTGCGTTGTACTGGATGAGGGCGAGGGGGACGCCGGATGTGCCGTCCTTGATGGTGGCAATCGCCGCCCCGGGCTGGACGGCGGGTTTCGGGTCGGAAACCGTGTGTCCGAGCGCGCGCAGGTGCGCGACGGCCGCCTCGATATCGGGAACGGCGAGCACCATGCCCCAGAGCCTTGCCTTGACTTCCTCGTCCGGGTTCACCCGCGGCGGACCGGCAAATTCGAGGACCACCTCTTGCAGTTTTGCAAAGGCGAGCTGGGCCGAGGTGCCGGGGCGGATCATCTTGCGTTTGATCTCGATGCCCAGGTTATCGGCAAAGGTCTGGGCTACGGTTCCGCTGTCGTTCGACGAGATGACGATGTGGTCGATATTCGTGGCGCTGACGGTCATGGGGATCAGTGCCCCTCTTTGAGCGGGGTGGCGAACTCCACGAGAACCCCGTGGTTCGCCTTCGGATGGAGGAAGCAGATCATCCCGGCAAGCCCGGGCCGCGGCTTCTGGTCGATCAGTTCGATGCCCTTCTGGCGGGCGCCCTCGAGCTCGGCATCGACATCGTCGGATTCGAAGCAGATGTGATGCATGCCTTCGCCGCGGGAGGCCAGGAACTTGGCCACGCCGGTGTCATCGCGAGTTGGTTCGAGGAGCTCGATTTCTGAATTGCCGATTTCGAGCAGCACGCCGCGCACGCCCTGGTCCTCGATAACGCGGTCGGCAGTGACAGCCAGCCCGAGGGCATCGCGGTAGAATTTGAGTGCCTCATCTGCACTTTTCACAACGACGCCCACGTGGTGGATTTTGGTCAGCATGCGGTTGGTTGCCCCTCAGGAAGATGTAGTGACTTCATCGACAACGGACTCGGGCCCGGTGTGGCGGACGCCCGCCATGCCGGCGAGCTTGGCGGCGATCTGGTGCCAGTGTTCGCGGTCGTGGTCGATGACGGCGTGGACCAGGCTCTCGTAGCTCGATCCAGGTGTGGCCAGGTCATCGTCGGAGACGGATTCGAGCTCTTCGAGCAGACGCTGGCGCCCGCCCTTCAGTTGTTCGAGGATGCTCCAGAAGTTCAGATCGCGCTTTCGTTCGGCGTGGTCCTGGTTCCACGAATCGGTATTCGCCCGGTCGAAATCGAAAAGTGCGGGGCGTTTGCCCAGCCGCAGATCGCGGATCGCGGTCACGACTTCGGCTTCCCATGATGCCACGTGCCCCGTGATGTCCTTGAGCGACCATTCGCCCAGGAAGGAGCGTTCGATATCGCGGATGCGGCAGGTTTCGATGTTGCGGATGAGCTGGTTGCGTTCGAGCTCCAGTTCCGCCATCAGCCTCCGGCGCTCATCAGCGCGGCCGCGGGCATCGTCATCGGTCATCAGATGAACACCGGTTCCCGCTGTTCGCCCCAGACGCGCCGCAGCCGGTGGCTTATCTCTCCGAGGGTGACGCGCGCCTCGACGCATTCGACCATCAGCGGGAGGAGGTTCTCGGTGCCGTGGGCGGCGGTTTCGAGCCGTCCGAGGAGTGCTTCGACGGCCGCGCCATCGCGCTTCGCGCGAAGCGCGCGGAGCCTCTCCACCTGGCGGAGTCCGATCGATGGGTCGACGCGGAGCAGGTCCGGGGCAATTTCATCCCGGGCTACGAAATCGTTGACTCCGACGATGACCCGTTCCTTTGCCTCGACCTGCATTTGGAAGCGGTAGGCGGCGTCCTGGATTTCCTTCTGCTGGAAGCCCTTTTCGATGGCCACGAGCGAACCGCCGAGCTTATCGATCGTCTCGATGTACTCCATGGCTTCGGCTTCGAGGCGGTTGGTCATGTCCTCAATGTAGTAGGAGCCGCCAAGCGGATCGACCACATCGCCCACGCCGTTTTCGTAGGCGAGGATCTGCTGGGTGCGGAGCGCGATCTGCACGGCCTTTTCGGTTGGGAGGGCCAGTGCTTCGTCCATTGAATTGGTATGCAGCGATTGGGTGCCGCCGAGGACCGCCGCGAGCGCCTGGACAGCCGTGCGGACGATGTTGTTTTCGGGCTGCTGGGCGGTCAGCGTGGCCCCGCCCGTCTGGGTGTGGAAGCGCAGCGTCTGCGAGCGGGGGCTCTGGGCATTGAAGCGATCGCGCATGATCCGGGCCCAGAGCCGGCGGGCCGCGCGGAACTTGGCGATCTCTTCGAGGAAGTTATTGTGGCAGGCGAAGAAGAAGCTGAGCCGCCCGGCAAAATCATCGACATCGAGGCCCGCGGACATTGCCGCATCGACGTAGGCGATTCCATCGGCGAGGGTGAAGGCGATCTCCTGGGCCGCGGTGCAGCCGGCTTCGCGCATGTGGTAGCCGGAGATGGAGATCGTGTTCCACTGGGGCACCACATCCTTGCAGTAGGCAAAGATATCGGTGATGAGCCGCATGCTCGGCTGCGGCGGATAGATGTATGTGCCGCGAGCGATGTATTCCTTCAGGATGTCGTTCTGGACTGTGCCGCCGAGCTTGTCTGGCGTAACACCCTGGTGCTTCCCGACAGCCACATAGAGCGCGAGCATGACGGATGCGGTCGCGTTGATCGTCATCGAGGTGGTGACTTTGTCGAGAGGGATGCCATCGAAGAGCGTCAGCATGTCCTCGATGGAATCGATGGCAACACCGACTTTGCCAACCTCTCCGGTGGCCATCGGATCATCGGAGTCGTAGCCGATTTGAGTTGGGAGGTCGAAGGCGACGGAGAGGCCAGTCTGCCCCTGGTTGAGGAGATAGCGGTAGCGCTGGTTCGATTCCTCGGCGGTTCCGAAGCCGGCGTACTGGCGCATTGTCCAGAAGCGGCCGCGGTACATGGTGGGCTGAATGCCGCGAGTGAATGGGTACTCACCGGGAAAGGCGAGCTCAGTTGCGGGATCCCAATCGCGCAGGTCGTCCTGCGTGTAGATGGGTTCAATGGGTAACTGTCCGGTGGTTTCGAAGGAGCGGGAGCGTTCTGGCGCCCGTTCTATGGCTTTGGCGTAGGAACCCTGCAGCCACTCGCGCTTGGAGGGGGTTGGCATTATGTGGAGACTCCGGGACGCATGGAGGCCTGCCCCGAGCGCAGGCATTCTGCCCGAAGTATAGGTGCGCGAGTACGGCCCCGGCAAACGCCCCGGGGGCTACGGATCGCGGGTATCGCGGGCCTTTTCGATGAGCTTCTTCAGCCGGGCCGCCTCGAAGTCGATCGGCTCGCGCACGATTGCGAGCTGGCGGCGGCGCTCGTGGAGGTTGTCATCGTAGGTCTGGATGCGCTGTGGGTGTCCCATGGATTTATGTTCGGCCGCCTGGTTGCGCTGGAGTATCCGGGCTTTCCCGATTTCCTGGCGGGTTCACCCGGCCCGCCGGGCAGATAAGTGTTGGAATCTGGCATAAACAGGGGCTTTACCTCTTGACAAACCTGTCTATAATCCGGGACCACACCGGGATGGTGGCTCCCGGGTTAGGGTTTGGTGAATATTACGCGTCAGACTTTCGAAAGCTGTCTCCTCGTGGCGCCTGGTGATGCCGATGTCCGGCTGTTCGTCCGGGCGCTTCACGAAGGAGGAATGGCCGTGCTCGAGCGGGAGCCCGGGCCTTCGACGCTGGCCCTGGCGCGCTCCGGAGAATTCACGCTGGTTGCCTGGTTGAGCAGTACAAGGACGGTTTCAGCGCCGCTCGCAATCGTGGATCTGGCTTCGGCGGGCATCCCGGTGGTGGCTCTTCATTATGAAGCAACGCCCGAATTCATCGCCGATTGCCTGCTCGCGGGGGCCGAAGCCTGCCTCGCCGCGGACGCGGATGCCCGCGTCATTATGGCCCAGGTGCGTGCCGTCCTGCGTCGCCGTGGCGCGTATGATGGGGAGAGCCGTGCGGTCACCGGTCTGCTTCAGGTTGGGGATCTCACCGTCGATGTTGATAGATGCGAGGTGCAACGCGCGGGCGATTGTGTCGGCCTGACGGCAACCGAGTTCAAAATCGTGGAGTTCATGGCGCGCAATAACAGTCGCGTCCTTCGGCCCCACGACATCATGAATGCGGTGTCCGATGGCTATGACTATCTCCCGCGGGAAGCGCAGGACGTCTTTAAGGTGTATGTCCGCCGGATCCGGCGGAAGCTGGAGCCCGATCCCGAGGAACCGCGCTACCTGGTGACGGTTCGGGGATTTGGGTACCGGCTCGAAGGTGGGAGGCAACTCCGCCTGGCGCCGGCAGCAGCCCATACCGCCTAGGCAGTCCGCGCTCCCCTACTGGCGGGCGCCTCGTGCGGGAGACGCAGTGTCGGAATCTGGTAGCGAAACGGATGAAGGTATCCTCGGGCGATTGTACGAGGCCGCCTCGGGCGATGCGGCCGGCCGGCGATTGCGCCGCCGGTACGACCTCTTGCGCGAGGACTACGAGCGACTGCTTGACCGCCTCGGGGAACTTGAGGAGCGGCTCGACCAGGCCGCCCAGCGGCCATCGAACCAGGCGCCGGCGAGTGCGGCCCGGGGTAGCCTCGCCGAGGCGATTGCCGCCCCGTTGATTCACCTTCGCGAGGATTACCTGGCGGCCGTGGCCAACATTCAGACGGTGGTATCGGGCCTCGAAGGCCTGGCGACCGGCCTCAAGGGGCAGCACGGCGCCACGGGGCAGCAGGCCGGCCCGGCTGCGGCCCTGTTTGCGGGCGGAGGCAAGGGCGAGAAGGTCCACCTCGACGTCCGGGGATCCGGGTTTGGTGAACTGCTTGATTTCCAGGACCGGCTGACCCAGGTCGCGGGTGTCGCGCGCGTTTCGATCAACGCTATCGACAATGAACGCGCGACTCTGGTCGTCGAGCTCGAGGGTGCGGAACAGTAGCTCGCGGAGGCGCCAGGCTCGGGCGAATCCGGGAGCGGAGGCCCCTATCGCAACGGCCTGAAGAATTCCACAACCTCGGTGGCCAGCGCGCCGGGCTGTTCGAGCGCGGCGAAGTGGCCACCGTGCGGCAGCTCTGCCCAGCGCGTTATGTGCACACGCTGCTCGGCCCAGTTCCGGGGGACCCTCCACGGCTCCTTCGGAAAGACGGCAATGCCGGTCGGGGTTTCCGGCTTCGGGTACATGAAGCCCGGGCCATCGCGCCGCGCCTCGAAGTAGATCCGGGCGGCACTGGCGATGCTCTCGGGCGCCCAGTAGAACATCAGATTCGTGAGCAGGACGTCCTTTGTGAAGGCTTCTTCGATGTTGCCGGCGTGGCCGCTCCAGGCGTGGAACTTCTCGGTGATCCAGGCTGCGAGCCCTGCGGGGGAATCATTCTGTGCGAGGGTGAGTGAGTCGGGCTTTGTGCTCTGGACGTTGCTGTAGCCGGTCTCGCTCGCCTGGAAAGCATCGCGGGCAACGATCGCCGCGCGGTCGGCTTCATCGGGTTGGGGCGGCGGCGGGGCCATCAGGAAGTTGAGGTGCGCGCCGGCGATATTGCCAGCGTGGGCCGAAGCCATCTTGGCGCTGATGATACCGCCCCAGTCTCCGCCCTGGACGCCATAGCGGTGGTAGCCGAGTTCGTCTGTCATGAGGGAAGCGAAGGCGGCCGCGATTCGGGTGATTCCCCAGCCTCGTTCGGCGGGCTTTCCGCCAAAGCCGAATCCGGGAAGCGAGGGGATTACCAGGTCGAAGGCGTCGTCCGGGCTGCCTCCATGCGCGGCGGGGTCGGTGAGGCGATCGATCATGAAGAAGAATTCGAACATCGAGCCGGGCCAGCCGTGGATGAGGAGCAGCGGGAACGGTGAGGGGCCTTTTCCGCGCACGTGCCAGAAGTGGATATCGACACCATCGACTTCGCAGAGAAAGCCGGGGTAGCGGTTGAGGTGTCGTTCGTGCAGGCGCCAGTCGTAGCCCGTGCGCCAGTAGTCGCAAAGCTCCCTGATGTAGGCGAGGTTGGCGCCGTAGTCCCAGCCCGCGCCCGGGAATTGGCCGGGCCAGCGGGTGTGTTCGAGGCGGGCGTGGAGGTCATCGAGGACGGCATCGGGCACGTGAATCTGGAAAGGGCGGGGAGGCATGGGTGCATGATAGCCAGCCGCCCGGCGGAGCGCAGCCGCCAGCAACCTTGACCCACCCGGGGGCTGAACCTAGGATGAGAAGTCGTTGCTGAGGTAGCTCAGTTGGTAGAGCACGGCACTGAAAATGCCGGTGTCCCCAGTTCGAATCTGGGCCTCAGCACCACGAAACTGAATCTGGAGGCGACAGTATTGTCGCCTCCTTTTGTTGTTGCGGTCCGGTCAGCCTTCCGCCGCGAGCTGTGGGTTCGAGACGGTCAGCTTGTCATAGACCACCCGCCGCAGGTGCGCGAGAACAGCATCGCGCCATGGCTGCGTGTCGGCATCACCCGCCTTTATCCGGTCGCTCAGATCCCCGTTCCGGGCGAGCAGCCGTTCGCGCACGTTGGCGAGGCCCGGCGGCATGGGCTCGACGCCCAGCAGGTGGTCCAGCCCATCCCATTCGCTGGAGTAGTGCTCTTCGAACGAGCCAAGCTCGCGGCGCAGCATCTCCAGGACGTTCATCGAGACGCGCGCGTGGAAGCTGGTGCGCCCCTGGGTGTTCGGGATCACGTCGTCGCGCAGGAAGCCGGCGACAGCCTGGAGGAGTTCATCGATTGTTGGCCGGTCCTGCATCAGTCGCCTTTCCCTTCAAGGAGGTTCAGCAGCTCCCATTCCGTCTCTGCCGTGCGCCGGCCGATGCTGGCGAGTTCGACACTCTTGCTTCGCCCGCCAAGATAGGTGGCGGCCTGGGTGATGGTGATAATCCCCCACTTCACGTTGCCGTAGATCTCCCAGAAGCGGACGGCCTCCGGCGCGACCTGGCGGCCACCCGCGGCCTCGTAATCACGGAAGAACTGCTGGCGATCGCCCACTCCGGCCATCGGCAGGGGGCCGCCGAAACGCCAGGATTTCACGGCAAGCCAGCCGAGGTCCTCCATCGGGTCGCCCCAGTGCGCCAGCTCCCAGTCGATGACGCCGTGGATGCCGTCTTCTCCGAAGAGGAAGTTCCCGAGGCGGTAATCGCCGTGGACCAGGACGAGCTGGCCGGGTGCTGGCATGTTCTGCCGGATCCAGCGGAGGGCGAGTTCGAAGACGGGGTGGGGGTCCGGCGAAACCGCGCGGTAGGCTGCTTCGTAGTGGTCGAGTTCGGCGAGCACACCTGATGCGCCTGCCGCGGGGCGGGGAAGTTCCGCCAGCTCGGGGTGTGCCTCCGGGTGGATGGTGTGGATGCGTGCCAGGCTGGTGGCGAGCTGGCCGGGAATGGTCGTGCGCGCGGTCGCGTACTGTTCGCCCTTCACCAGCCGTCCGCCCAGGGTTTCGCCCGGCACCCGCCGCATGACGAAGAACTTCACGTCAAAGGTTTCATCGCCATCCCACAGGGGTTCGGGGACGACGACGCCCGCGTCCCAGGCGGCCTTGATCAGGTGGTATTCGAGTGCGCGGCCGGGCATGGAGGGGACGCCCGGGATCGGGTCGCAGCGGAAGATGGCCTCGATGCGTTCATCGGCGGCGATGGCATCGAAAGACCACGTTTCGCGCGACGCGCCGCCAGAGAGGCGGGTGAGCCCCTCGATTGCCCACGGACGGCCGGTCTTGCCTTCGATGAAGCGCGCAAGCCCGGCGCGGACGGTATCGGCATCCATCGGCTACTCGACCTGGTCCAGGTATTCGCTGAGGCCGTAGCCCTTCCGTTGACCGTCGAGGGTGTACTCGGTCATGCCTTCACCGATGTGGGTGAACATGCCGGCCCTGCGGTTGCGCAGCGGGATGAAGCCCTTCACCTCGCCTTCGACGACGTGCTTCTCGCCGTTTGCGAGGGTAACGGTCGCCTTCAGGCTCTTGTGGTAGTTCGTATCGCCTTCGTAGGCGGTGTCGAGCTCGGCCCCGGTGATCAGGTGGATCTCATCCGGGCCTTTCTGGAAGACGCCGCCGACTTTGCCGCCGACGATGGAGAGCACCATCCCCAGGTCATCGCCGAAGTTGCCAGTAATCCAGCGGTAGCTTGGCGTGGATTGCCAGTAGCGCGGGCCCCAGGAGTGGTCGCGCAGGCCGTGGCCGTGAATTTCGAACAACGGGCCATCCTCGACCTGGAGCGTGCCTGTCACGCGCATGTGCTGTTCGTAATGCGCGCGGGCGAAATCGCTCTGGGCACCTTCCGCGTTCGGGTCGGCGACGTGGCCGTAGATCGCCCCGACGCCCTCGTGGACGAGGTCGAGGGTGACTTTCTTGTGGGGGTTCTCTTTGAAGGCCACGCCGGGTTCGCGCATATCCCGGGGATCGGCGAGGAAGACGGCCGAGCCGGTGTACGTGGTGCGGATCTTCTCGCCGGGGACGATGACCTCTACCTTGAGCCCGCCGGCATCCCAGCCATCGTTGTTGGCGATCTGGGGGCGCTTGTAGTTGAAGAGCGCCGAGCCATCGGGCTGGTAGACGATGACGGTCATCTCGGCGTGGCCTTCGTTGGCGCGGTTGCCGATGCGGAGAAAGCCGCCCATCTGCTGTTCGCGGTCGAAGAAGTTGAAGTAGACGGATTCGTTGAAGTTCTCCTCGGGGCCGAGGGGATGGGTGTAGTCGTCTTCTGGTTTGACGTTGCCGACGATGGTGACCATGTCACTACTCCGGATGGGAATGCGGGCTGGGGGCCTCCACCCTGCGGTCAGGATGATAGACGATAGGAAGAGGGCCTGCCGCCCACCGGAGAAATGATGCGTCTCGCGAAGAATTGCCTTGATGTTGGTGTGTTTACGACGAACGTCGAACCGATGCTCGAGTTCTGGCGGGACGAGGTGGGGCTGCCATTCGAAGAGATGCTCCCGATCGGTGGTGGCGTGCGGCAGTACCGGCACGGGCTCAATGGCGGAGTGCTGAAGATCAACCACGTCCGGGGCGATCTGCCCGATGCGGGGCCATGCGGGTATCGCGAGCTGTTGATCGTGCGCGAGGGGCGCCGCGTTCCGAAACGGCTCACCGACCCGGATGGGAACAGCGTCGTCCTCATCCCGCCGGGCTACGCCCAGATTGAGACGCTTGGCATTGTGATTGCCGTCGATGACATGGCCTGGGCCAACGGCTACTACGCGGGCACGCTTGGCCTGCAGCCCGACGGTGACCACCGGTTCCGGTTCGGGACCACCGTCCTGATGTTCGATCACTCGGACGATGTCGCACCGGCGGGCGACCTCCGCGCGAAGGGCTATCGCTACCTGACGGCGCAGGTCTGGGATTGTGATGCCGAGCACGCCGGCATCATCAGGCGAGGGGGAACGGAAGGGCGCCCCCCCGTGACACTCGGCGATACGGCGCGCATCTCGTTCGTCCGCGATCCGGATGGCAACTGGCTGGAGATTTCTCAGCGGGCATCGCTCACCGGCCCGGTGGCCTGACGCACTATTGGTCGACGGGCGCAAAGGTGCGCAGGTAGTTCACCAGGTGCCAGATCTGCTCCTCGGTCAGGCCCGCATCCTTCCACGCGACCATGGCGGAGCCGGGAACGCCGTTCGCGATGAAGTTGTAGAGCTGTCCATCGGGGTGCTGCGGCACGTGGACGGTCAGGTCGAGCGGATAGGGGTTGAGCTGGAGCCCCGATGGCGGAACCCCCGTCCGGCCGTGGCAGGCAATGCAGTTCTGCTCGTACAGGGTCCGGCCCGTGGCGATGGAATTGGCATCCGGGAAGACCGGGTTTGCCGGCAGGCTGGTGTCCATCTCGTGTGAATGGACCGCGAAGAGGAGGAGGAAGCCTGCGCCAAACCCGGAAATGGCGAGGCCGTTTGCCGCCGTGCCTGCCCTGCGGCCCAGCGAGCGCAGCGGTTGGCGGTAGAGGGTGAACCCCAGTCCCGCGAACACCAGCAGCAGGCCACCAAACTGGTTCCAGGTCAGGCCGGGCGTGGGCTTCGTCCAGGTGCCTGTCGATACCATGCCCGCGACCGGGACGCCCGCTGGCCGGACATCGAAGAACGCGACCGCGTCGTCGGCGTCGGGGCGCCGGATCTCGGCTTCGATTCGCCAGCGGCCCTCGAGTGTCATGAAGGGACCCTGGCCGAGGTAGCTCCCGGGTTCCGAACGCGAGAGCGTCAGCGTGGAGGGCCCGATGTCCTGGTTCTCCTGGTAGCGGAAGGTCAGCCGTACCCGGCTGGCTTCGATCGGGTTGGCCGCGCCGCCGGCCGTGATCTGAACGCCATAGGTGTTGAGCCCTGTGTGGTTCGGGTCGATGGTCAAACGGACCTCCATCCCGGCCACTGTCGTGGACGCATCGAACGGACGCCCCGAAGGGCCGGCAACGATCGACCGCGAGGCAGTGGTCTGAGTAAGGATGGCTGCCGCGAAAACGACGGCCAGGCCGAGGGATGCCTCGAGCGTGACCAGGAGCTGAAAGCGCCGTGGCTCGCCCTGGCGGGCTGCGACGAGGTTCGCGTAGCCACGGCGCGCGTTGTACCCGGCAAGGGCCAGAAGGGGAACGGCAAGTCCTAACTTCACCAGCAAGGTGATTCCGTAGCGCGTCCCGCTGAACTTGGAGAAGTGGTCGATCTCCACAAGCGCGCTCAAGAAGCCCGTGCCCAGGAGGAGGAAGACCGCCAGCGAGGCGGTGAGGGAGAAGCGCGGCATGAGCTGGCGCCAGCGGTCTTCGCGGCGGCCGGCGCGGGCCGCCAGGGCGAGGCCGAGGAGTGCGCCCACCCATGCCAGCGCAGCCACCCCGTGGACCATGTCGAGTCCGCGTGCCCAGCCACTCCCGGGCACGGCGGCGGCGTGGCTGGTTGCGGTGTACCCCCACAGGTAGGCGAGCCCGGCGGTGATGACTGCAGCGCTCCCGATCCGCGGCTTGCGGCTGAGGACAAGCGCACCCGCGGCAGCCGCAAGGGCCGCCGCCACCCGGACGATCCAGTACTGTCCGCTCCGGGTATCGAAGAGGAGATCGCCCAGGGAAATCGACCGGTAGGCATCGCAAACGGTGGCGAGGTTGAGCGCGGTGGCGAGAAGGAGGACCGCCGCCCCACCGATGGCCGCGGAGCCAAGAACGCGCCGGATAGCCACCGGCGCCTCGCCCCAGAGGATGGTGATGAGAGCCCCGGCGGCAAGCATTGCAAGACCAAGGAGCGACAGCCCGCGGACGGCGATGCCATCGGCCCTCGGCGCGGGATCGGCGGACATGCCATCCTGGCCGAGGACGTTCGTCGTGTCGGGCAGCGAGCCATCGGCCATGAGTACGGTGAAGGGGTAGGAACCCCGGATAGCGTGGCCGTCGATGCGAGAGACGTTCTCCCAGAGCACGTTGTACACACCGGGGGAAAGCACGGGCAGTTCGACCGAGACGGTGGCGCCCGATACGAGCGGCTCGGCCGTGTCAACTTCACGCGCCAGGCCGTCCAGGACGCTGATAGCGCTCGATCGGCCGTCGACGGGCTCGGTGAAGGTGAGGGTGATACGGGTGGGCGGACGCTGGAGGAAGGCGTTTGGCGCCGGGTCGGAGGTGCGGAGGGCAGCATGGGCATCCGCGGCGATGGGCGCGGATGCGGCGATGACCACGCCGGCGAGGGCCAGGAGGACGGCAGCGAACCGCCTCACGGGCGCTTCTGAATGAGGAGATAGGCCCCGCCTGCGCCAAGCACAAAAGTGCCAGCCGCGGCGGCGGCTACCAGGATCCAGCTGACGCCAGCGTCCCCGTCGCTGGCGATGGAGGGGACGTTGGCCGGCGACGGCGAGGGGTCGCTGCCGGGGAGATCCTCGCGGAGCACTTCACGGCCGGGGGTGGGCGCAGCGGATGGATCGAAGGTGAAGCTTGTCTCGCCGTTAGCGTCGTCGCCGTCCTCGGCGCTGAGCGTTTTCCAGCGAATGGTGTAGGCGCCGGGAGGGATGTCTGCCGGGAGTGGTACCGTCATGCGCCGGCGACCGGTCGCGTCGATGGTCGCCGCGGCGATCGTGACTTCGTTTCCAGCATAGTCGAGGACGTCGATGTCGTTTTCACCGGCGGTCCGGGCCATCTCCTGGCTCATCTCAATGGCGACCTGGATGGGCGCGGTATTGAGCACGGCGCCATCGCCCGGGGTGATGCGGACCGGCTCGGCATGGGCGGCGGCAGTCATGGCCACGGCGAAGGCCAGCATGCAGGCGGTCCACAGGGCAATTGGCTTCATCACATCCAGTCTATCCGCCCGCTCGAAGGCGGCAACGGTGCGCGAGTGGAGACTTACGCCAGGTTGACCTTGCCGGCGGCCCGGTCAACCGCGGTCGGTGAAGGTCGTGATCCCGTCGAGATGGCAGGTGTCGTTGTGGCGGACAAGGACAAAGCGCCCCGCCCGATCGCGATTGATTTCGGTCATGGAGCAATTCCCGACGTGAAAGGCCCCCGGCCGCTGCAGGTCGGCACCGACCACAATATGGCAGAGCGCGCTGATAACGCCGCCATGGGCGACGGCCACGGTAGTTCCCGCGTCCTTCGCCAGCTCGTCCAGCGCAGCCCGGAGGCGGGTGTGAAAGACAGTTCGCCCTTCCTCACCGGGAAAGGCCGGCCGCGCGCTTGCGGGACCACTCCGTACTATCTCCGGGAACTTTTCCCGAAGCTGCGCTCCGGTGAGCCCGCTCGCGGCGCCCATGTCGTATTCCACCAGGGAGGGCATCGGCGCGACATCCAGCGAAAGCTCGATGCCAATGGACTCCGCGGTCCTGGCGGCGCGAAGGAGCGGGCTGGTGACGACCCGGTCGATCGCGAATCTCGCGAGGTGGCGGGCAGTGAGTTGCGCCTGCCGCAACCCGGTAGGGCTCAGATCGAAATCGAGCCGCCCCTGGATGATCCCGCCGGCATTGCCTTCGGATTCCCCGTGGCGGACCAGGATGAGACGCATGTGCGCTACTCCGTAAGGCGACGGTAGAGCGTCGGCAGGCGGCTGGGGAGGGCCTCGATATCGGCGACGACTTCGTAGCCCATGTCTTCGCACATGGTTTTCAAGTAGTCGTGGCCGGCCCGGTCAACCGTGAGTGCGAAGGGGGTGATACCGTCGCGTTTGGCCTCGTTGAGGGCCTGCTTCGTATCGTGGATCGCGTATTCCTTCTCCGTGCGGTCGCGGCCGTAGCCGTGGTCCTGCGGGCGGCCGTCGCTCAACAACACCAGGATCTTCACCTTCGCATCGGTCTGGTTGAGCTTGTAGGTGGCGTGCCGGATTGCCGGGCCCATGCGCGTGGAGCGGATCGGCGTGATCTTGTCCAGCCGGTTCTTTATCCGCTGGTTGAGCGTCTCATCCAGGTCTTTGATGACGAAGAACTCGACGTTATCGCGCCCATAGCCGCTGAAGCCGTAGATGCCGTACTGGTCGCCGATGGTCTCGAGCGCGGTCATCAACAGGACAGCCGACTCCTTTTCGAGGTCGATGATGCGCTTCGGCGGTGCGGTTAGCTCCTGCCGCCGCTTCGAAACCCACCAGCTGAGGTACTTGCGCGGGTCGTCATCGTAGTCGTCCTCGTCGTAGCGTTTGTCGCGCTTGTTGATTTCCTCGTCGGTGCTGGCCGACATGTCGATGAGGAAGGCGACGGCGACATCGCGCTCGATCTTGTTGCGGCGCCAGTAGATCTTCTCGTTGGGGTTGGCGCCGATGCGCCGCTCGATGGTCCACTCGATGGCGGCGTCGAGGTCGAAGTCCTCGCCATCAGGCAGGCGCTTGATCTTGCGGAACATCTCGGGCTTCATCAGTTCGAATTGTTTGCGAGTCTGGGCGACGAGGCCGGCATGCTCGCGCAGGGTGTTGTCGTAGAATCCCTCCTCGCCTTCCTCGAGCTTGGATTCTTTGACGGCGCACCAGCGGGGCTTGTAATCCTGCGCGCGGAAATCCCACTCGTCGTAGTAGTAGACCGTGACGATCGGGATGAGCGAGTCCTCGGCCTCGCCCGAGCCGGTTGAGTTGTCGCTGGTCGGGTCGCCGGAATCTCCCTTTTCGGATGAAGGCGTCCCCGCCTCTTTCATGAGATTCGAGAGGAACTGCCCGGTGGAGGCATCGAGGTCTCCCTCGTACATCGCATCGAGGTCGATTTCGACACTCTTTTCCAGCAGCTCCGCAAGCTGTTCGGGCGTGAGCTGGGATACGGATTGCTCGCCAGCGTCGCCGCCCTGTGCGCCTTCCTTCAGGGTCATCAGCAGGTCGACGAGCTCGGGCTTGAAATCGCCGCGGAAATCGATCTCCTGCGGGCTTTCGTAGTCCTCGCCGCCCTCGCCGACATCGCCAAATTGCATCTGGCTGGCCATGCCGCCCTGTTCGCCCCCACCGTCCATGGGCATGGCGCGGCCGGAGTCCATCGGCTCGACCGAGCCCCACTGCTCTTCGGCGAGGCGCTCGAAGATGTTGGGGATGCTCATGGCGATCTCGTAGAGCACGATCGTCGCCTCGGCAGCGTCTTCAACAGTTGCCTGCTCCACATGGAGAGCGTTGAGAATGCCGAGGGCGCGGCTCATTGGCTCGGACCGGGTCCGCGGCCAGAGGATGGCGTCGGTCCCATCGAGGCTGGCGCGAACCAGGTTCTCGACGAACGCGTTGCGCAGAGGCAGCTGGCGGACATCGGGGCGGCGCACGAGCTCTTCCTGTTGCATCCGTCCCAGGGGACGCCGGATACCGCCGTATTCGTGCTTCACGCGGGAGTCGATGCGCATGTCTTCGGCGATGGTGAACAGGTCGGAGGCAAGCTGCCGTTCGGGGAAGAGGTCGAAGAACGCCTCCATCTCCGTGAGGGTGTGATGGCCTGGCTCGACCATTGCGGTGCGGCGCGTGGGGAAGATGCCGCCGGGCCGCGCAAAGTCGAAATCGAAGCTCTGAAACTCGATGTGCGCCGCCTGGTGAGTGGCGAAGACCTTCATGGCGGCGAAGTTCTCCAGCTTGTCAT
>Ga0073904_10001155_pt1 | contig 19649 bp, 20 predicted proteins | sample KloWWTrecipitate_FD_66668 | JGI IMG/M metagenome (GOLD analysis project Ga0073904, IMG submission 66668) | Active sludge microbial communities from Klosterneuburg, Austria, studying microevolution and ecology of nitrifiers - Klosterneuburg... | ecosystem: Engineered > WWTP > Aerobic digester >... | reverse complement strand
CTCGAATCGCACTGCGAACCCAGCAGGTGATCGCTCACGAGACGAACGTAACCAACGTCGCCGATCCGCTCGGCGGTTCGTACTTCGTCGAGGAACTCACCGACGAGATGGAACGCCAGGCCGAGGAGATCTTCGCGAAGCTCGACGAATTCGGCGACGGCTCGTTGCTCGACGGCGTGATCAAGGGCATCGACGAGAACTGGTTCCAGGGTCGCATCGCTGACTCGGCCTACGAGCTCGAGCGAGCGTTCAACGCCGGCGAGCGCGTGATCGTGGGAGTGTCGGGATTCACGGAGGGCAACGACGACGACGACCTCGACATCCTGCGCATCTCCAACGAGGACGAGACCCGCCAGCGCAAGCGCCTCGACGCCGTCCGCCAGGATCGCGACCAGACCGCCGTCGACACGGTGCTCGCGAAGTTGCGCACCGAGGCGGCAGATCCCGAGGTCAACCTGATGCCGACGCTGATCGAGGCATCGCAGGTCTACGCCACGCTGGGCGAGATGATGGCAGCCATGGCCGACGTGTTCGGCCGCCACACCGAAGTCCCCGTGATCTGAGCATCGAGGCCCAACATGAGTGAGCGCATTCTCGTCGCCAAGGTCGGCCTCGACGGCCACGACCGAGGCATCAAAGTGGTGGCCCGCATCCTGCGCGACGCAGGGTACGAGGTGATCTACACCGGGTTGTTCCAGACACCCCAGACCGTCGCTGCAGCGGCCGTCGACGAAGACGTCGATGCGATCGGGTTGTCGATGCTCTCGGGCGCCCACATGACCCTGGCACCGCTGGTCGTCGACGAGGTTCGCAAGCTCGGCAGCGAGATCCCCGTCGTCGTCGGCGGCATCGTGCCCAACCAGGACGTCGAGCCCCTGATGGAGGCCGGCATCGCCGCCGTGATCACCCCCGGCGCCAGCGCCGAACAGGTCGTCGCCACCATCCGCGCCGTCCTCGCCGACTGACCAACTTCGGTCCTCCCGGGGACGGGGCCGGGGAGGACCGTCGATGATCACCCGCGGCGGGAGTACTTGGCCGGGGAGCGGCCGTGTTCGTCGACGAGGCCGAACTCCTCGCCGAGGTCTTCGACCCACTGGATCGAGCCCGACCGCTCCATCAGGTCTGGCGCCGTCGCGAGGGCCGCAACGCTGCGACCGACGACCAGCGGGGTCTGAGCACCTTCGAGGTCGGTGTCACGCTGCCCCGACCATTCGACGATGAACTCGGTCGAGACGGTGCCGGGATACAGCGTGACCACGGCGATGCCCTTCGGTTCGAGCTGGTGGCGAACGCGACCTGCCGGCCAGTGGCGCGGCCATTAGCCTGCACCCGCCGGGACGATGTCGGCGTCGAGGCTGGTCAGCCCTCGCAGCAGGGAGCTCGGGAAGTGTCGGTACTCGTTGGTCCCGGGCAGCGAGAAGCCTTCGAGCCGGCCCGACTGTCCAGGCAGGGTGATGAAAATTCGGGGTCTGAGACCTGGATGGTGGGTGTGGGCGGATCCCAGCTGCGGATGTACCGCAGGAACCTGAGGAACGCCGTCCGATCCTTGCGGACGACGATGTGGCCGTAGAGCCGATCCCGGTTCAGGTCGCGTAGGCGCCCATCATGTGGCGCACCTCGTGCGGGCGGGTGTAGGTCGCCCGTCGCCGGCGACGCCGCGGCTGAGCGGCATCCCCCTTGCCTACATCGGTCGGTGCCTACTGCTTGCCAGGATGCGGTTGCAGGTCCAACGGTCCGAACTCGTCGACGCAGATGATCACCGTCGGATCATCGACACCAACCTCGGCGGTGCCGTCGGCGGTGGCGTAGAGCTCGAGGATCCGGTTCTGCTTCGCTTCGAAGTCCGGGTTGTTCGACTGTTGAACGTCTTGATCACTTGAAACGACACGCCCTCCTCACGGAGCACAACCCGAAGGCCATCATGGCTGATGTCGTCGACCACCCCTTCAGCGACCAGGAACGCCGCCAGCTTCGACAGGCTCCAGGTCGAGAACGGAACATCATGGTCTTGGGGTCGGGCCAGGGCGATCTTCTTGATCTGTTGGCGTTGCGGCAGCGTGAACGTCGGCGGGCGACCACTGGCGTACCTCGGCGCCGATGAGTCGAACCCGTCGACGTTGAAGTTGTGGATCACCTCACGCACCCGGTCCTCTGAGGTGAACGCGATCTCCGCGATCTGCTGGACCGACATGTGCTGCGCGGACCACGACACGATCTGGGCTCTTCGCCACCGCACCACCGAGCCGGACCCTCGCCGGATGATCGACAACAGCTTCTGACCCTCCTGCGGGGCCAGGTCACGCACGAACACACGCTCAGCCATCCACCAAGTCCGCGCGACCCGCAAGGTCAAGTGGTGGACGCGCCACCCCCAACGTTCCCGGTCAAGGCACTAGCAGTTCGGGCGAGATGGAAATTGCCGATCAACGCCGGGTCGCCCGGTCAGGACGTCGGCGGCGACACGAGCGACCCGCGCAACGCCATCTTGATCGACGTCGTGGCCAGCTTGTGGCGTGTGGAATCGTCGGACACGCTGTCGGTGAGTCCGACGAGGATGATCGCCGCGAACTCGTTCATCACCTCGCGATTTGCCGGGTCGATCTCGCCGCTCTCGACGCCCTCGTCAACCAGTCGAACGACGAACCTCCTGCAGCGCTCGGCATGGGCGGAGAGTGCTTCCGCGATCTCCGGATGGCGACGCATGTCGGTTCGAACCGCACCGAGGAACGCTGCGAACGTCGGGTCGGCCGTGTTCAACTCGTGAGCGGTGTCGAGAATCGCATCAAACTTCCCGAGAAAGCCCACCGCGCCGTCGGCGGCTTCGTTGAACTGCCCGTAGACGCGTTGCTGCACGTCCTCGTGCACGGCGAGATACAGGTCGAGCTTCGAACCGAAGTAGTGGTACACCGCCCCGGACGTGATCCCTGCCTTGGTGGCGAGTTCACGATTGGTTGATCCGTCGTAGCCGCTGAAGGCAAAAGCAGCCCGCGCAATCTCGAGGATGCGCTGTCGGGTCTCGGCGGAATCGGTGTCGGGTGGCCGCCCGAGTCGGCGAGATCGTGCGCTAGCAGCCATCGGGTCAGTATGGCCCACGTCTCGTCACCCCAGCGTCACTGGTCCCGCGGTCGGTATCGGTGCGTGCGAATGGGTCCGGCCGCCGGCGACGACGATCAGTTGCCCGGTCACCCACGACGTCGCATCGGAGAACAGGTACAGGACGGCTCCGGCGATGTCATCGGGCCGCCCGATGCAGTCGGTTGAGCCGCTCGCGTTCAGCGAACTGGTGTCGATCGAGGCATCCGGTCCGCGCGTGATCGACGTCGAAGCGGCACTCGTCGTCCCATCGCTCCCACAACTCGTCGACGTGCAGCGATCCGCACGCCGTGCAGCATGCCGTCGCCGAAGAACCAGCGCTCGGAACGACCGGAGGCCAGATGCGGTCCGGTGCGGATGCAGGTTTCTTGCAGGACGTCGGGAGTCGTTCCGTCGATTCGGCGGGCGGTGTCGGTGCGATCGTAGAGCACCGGTGCCCAGTCGTTCCGCGGATTCGATGGCAGCGTCGTCGGCGACACATCAATCGCGGCCATCGTGACGACGTCACACCTTGTGGATCGCCCGAATTTGCTTCGAGTAGATTATTCGGATGAGCGCCACGAGCACCCGGCGACGGGGTCCGGGACGACCCAAGGGCGGCCAGGTCGTCGCCGGTCGGGCGCAACTGCTCGAGGCAGCCACCGACGTGATCCGATCACAGGGTCCGGACGCGACCATGGACGACATCGCAGCCGGAGCCTCGGTCACGAAGCCGATCCTCTATCGCACGATCGGCGACAAGGCCGCCCTGGTGTCGGCCCTGGCGGAGTCGTTGGTCGACGAGCTCAACCGCGCCGTTCGCGACGCCAGCCGAGCGGCATCCGATCCGCGCAGCGCCTTCGAGGCAGCGATACGCGCCTACATCATCGCCGTCGACGCCGATCGCAACCTCTATCTCTTCGTGAACTCCTCGGCGCCGGGCACGGAGGAGTTCCGACTGCTCGTCGATCGGTCGTCGGCCGCGATGATTTCCGGGCTGAGTGCAGCTCGACAACGTGCTGGCCTCGATCCCGAGGGCGCCGCTGCGTGGGCATGGGTCATCGTCGGCGCGTTGCAGATCGTGGCGACGATGTGTCTGCGAGACGATGGTCGCCCGCTCGACGAACTCGCGCACGACGTGAGCGAGTTGTTGTGGTCGGGGATCGGCGCGACCCTCGGCAACCCCCGGCCCGACTCTGACTGAACCTCCACACCCCACGCTCAGCGCAGGATGGAACTCCGGGGGCCGGAGTCGGCGCGGGGCCTGCGTGGCCGCGGGCATGGCCGACCGTGCCCACCCTGCTGACGAGCTCGACGCCGCCGTGCTCGACGGCGCGAAACGGGTCGCGAAGGTCCTGCTCGAGCTGATCGTTCTCGGTAAGCGTGCGGCACACCGGGCGATGGAGGCCCAGGGCATCCGCACGGGCATCCGCGCCACCGCCGAGATCCGAGCACTCGGATTCATGAAGCACACTCGACCGCGTACCTCCAGTCCTTCGCCAAGGTCGGCGTGTCGAAGGCGCTCAGCGAACGCGACGCGGCGTGCAACGACTACCGCAAGGCGCCGGAGCCCGGATCTGACGGCTGACGCGCCGCTCGCTATGGTGGCGGGCGATCCCGCCGAGCACCGGCGGGGGAGCGAATCGACAAGGGGGACGATGTGAACGCGCAGAACGAGTGGATCGGCGACTCGGAGCTGGGAGAGCGATTCCCGCGCTGGACGAGGGGGAACGCGGCCGGCGTGTTCCCCGATCCGTTCCGTTCGTTCGGCAAGTCGCTGGTACTGCGGGAGAGCGTGTCGCCAGGTCTGCGCGACGTGTACATCGAGCCCGGATTGCTGAAGTACGACGAGCTCGAGTCGCCTGAAGCGCCCGATCTGTTCACGATGTTCGGCGGCGACGTCGACAACCCGCTTACGATGACGCCCGTGCTCGGCCCGGGAGCGCTCGGGGCCGCGTGCGAGGCCCTGGGCGACCCGACACTGTCGATCCGCCTGTTGCCGGGTGCCGAGATCGACTCCGGAGACTCTTCACAGGCGACGTGGCACCCCAGACCGATCCTTCCTGGGTCCCGCTGTTCGTGCCGGCCGCCGGCGTCGTGGTCAACGTCGGAGCGATGGGCAGCCACGCGATGATCGTGTCGCGCGAACTCGGCGTGCCGTGCGTCGCATCGGTCGCCGACGCGACCGACATCATCCCGGACGGGGCCATCGTCACGATCGACGGCAACGCCGGGACGGTCACCATCGACTCGCTGCCGGCCTGACCGCCGTGACCACCACTCCCCCGCAAGCCGAATTCAGCCTCGCTGCCGTCCACGAGGCCATCGCCGCGTCCCGACCGGACGCCGACTGCCTGGTCTTCCGCGACCGTCGATACTCGTGGGCCGAGATCACCGAGCGCACCCGTCGCCTCGCGAACCACCTGATCGACCAGGGCCTCGGCGTGAAGATCGAGCGAGCCGACCTCGCAGGCCACGAGAGCGGCCAGGACCACCTGGCGATCTACCTCCACAACGGCAACGAGTACCTCGAGTCGATGCTCGGCGCGCTCAAGGCGCGGGTCGCCTCGCTCAACGTCAACTACCGCTACGTGGCCGAGGAGCTGCTGTACCTGTTGACCGACTCGCAGGCCAGCGCCGTGGTCGTGCACTCGGCCTTCACGCCGACGCTGGCCGAGGTACTCGACCAGCTCCCGAACCTCCGCGTGATCCTGCAGGTCCCCGACGAGTCCGGCCACCCGCTGCTGCCCGGCGCCGTGTGGTACGAGGAGGCCCTCGCCGCGGCGTCACCGGAGCGACCGGATGTCGAGTGGAGCCCCGACGACCTCTACATGCTCTACACCGGCGGTACGACCGGTATGCCCAAGGGGGTGATGTGGCGCAACGGCGACGCGATGGTCGAATGCTTCGGCGGATCGAAGACCGCCGCGTCGATCGAGGAATTCGTCGCTGAGGCCAACACGGGACTGCAGGCGCTGCTCGCGCCACCGTTCATGCACGGTGCGGGACACTGGATGAGCTTTCGAACATGGCTCGGTGGCGGGACCGTGTTCGTCCAGTCGATTCCCGAGCGTCTGGATCCGGTCGACATCTGGTCGACGGTCGAGCGCGAGGGCGTGAACTTCCTGCTGATCGTCGGTGACGCATTCGCGCGTCCACTGCTCGACGAGCTCGCTCATCCGACGAACGGGACCGGCTACGACCTCTCGTCGTTGACGGTGGTGCTGTCGGGCGGCGCACCGTTGTCCGCGCCGCTGAAGGACGAGTTCCTCGCCCATCTCCCCACGCTCATGATCGTCGACGGGCTCGGCTCCTCCGAGGCCGGCGGCCAGGTCTCACAGGTCTCCACGGGCGGTGGGGCGACGACCGGCACGTTCGAGATCACGCCCGGCAACGTCGTGCTGTCCGCCGACCTCGATCGGGTGCTCGACGAGGGCGATCCGGAGATCGGGTGGCTCGCGAAGCGAGGCCGGCTCGCACTCGGCTATCTCGGCGATCCGGACAAGACCGCACGCACCTACCCGGTCGTCGACGGAGTCCGCTACGCAATCCCCGGCGACCGCGCCCGGCTGCTCGAGGGTGGCATCGTCGAACTGCACGGCCGCGATTCGGTCACGATCAACTCGGGCGGCGAGAAGATCTTCGCCGAGGAGGTCGAGGCGGCCATCAAGTCGCATCCCGGTGTCTACGACTGCGTCGTGGCCGGGCGGCCGAGCGAACGATGGGGCAACGAGGTGGTCGCGATTGTGCGGATTCGCGACGGCTATCAGGTCGACGACGAGGCGTTGCGGGCGGCGGCGGCCGAACACATCGCCCGCTACAAGCTGCCCAAGGTGATCCGGTACGTCGACGAGGTCGTGCGCTCGCCGAGCGGCAAGGCCGACTATCGGTGGGCCAAGCAGGTCGCCGCCGAACCCGTAGCCTGAAGCGGGTGACCGAGCCCGCTGCGACACGCCCATCGTGGGACACCGACGACCTGCCGCAGGGCGACGAGAAGGTCGCTGCTGTCCAAGGCATGTTCGACGCCATCGCGCCGAAGTACGACCGCCTCAACCGGATCATCTCGTTCCGACTCGATGTCCGATGGCGCAAGCGAGCGGTGCGTGACCTGGCACTGCCCGCCGGCAGCGTCGTGCTCGACCTGGCGAGCGGCACCGGCGACCTGTGCATCGACCTCGCCGCCGGAGACATCCACCCGATCTCGATGGACCTCAGCTTCGGCATGCTGTCGGCCGACCGCTCCGGCGTGCCACGGGTCCAGACCGACATCCTGCGGCTTCCGGTCCCGGACGCCGCTGTCGACGGTGTCACCTGCGGGTTCGCGCTGCGGAATCTGCTCGACCTTCCCACCTTCTTCGACGAGCTCGGCCGCGTCGTGCGCCCCGGCGGGCGGATCGCGCTGCTCGACGTGAGCGTGCCGAGCAATCGCGTGGTCCGGTGGGGCAACGACATCTACTTCGGCAAGGTCGTCCCCCGGATCGGCGCGCTGCTGTCCGACGGCGCGGCGTACCGCTACCTCCCCAAGAGCGTCGCCTACCTTCCTTCGCCCGACCAGATGCTGAGGTCACTCGCCGACGCAGGTTTTGCCGACGCCACCCACGCACAGCTCTCCGGTGGCCTCACCCAGCTGATGGTCGCCACGAGGACCTGAGCCGGTCGCGATGAGAGCCGTCACGCGGCCACTGTCCGACTACGTCGACGGTGCGGTCGACCTCAACGATGTCGCCGGCGGCGACGGCGTGCTCTTCGTTCGCAACGCGGTCGGTATCGCTGGACGGGGTGTCGCGGCAACCGTTGCCGTCGACGAGGCCGCCGAGTTCCTGAGCGCGCTCGACCACGACACCACCGGGTCCGCTGCGGGTCCGGTCGCCCTCGGCTGCGTGCCGTTCGTCCCCGGGTCGCCCGCCGAACTCCTCGTGCCTGCTGTGCAGGTCCGCAAGGGTGCCGACGGTGCCACCAGCGTCACGGTCGTCGGCGACATGAGCCGCAGCGTCGTCGTCGAGGCTCTCACCCAGCGCACACCGGCGCGAGCGACGGCAGCGAGCTGGTCGATCGAGCCCGCGGTTGGCGTCGAGGCGTACCTCACCGCAGTCATGGCGGCCCGCGATGCAGTTCGCGCCGGCGATCTCACCAAAGCCGTCATCGCCCGACCGATCGTGGTGAAATCGAGCGAGCCGATCGACGTGCACGCCGTACTGCGCCGGCTCCGGGCATCCTTCGGATCGAGCTACCGCTACTCGATCGACGGGTTCATCGGCGCATCACCCGAACTCCTTGTCGAGGTCGACGGACCGGTCGTCCGATCCCATCCACTCGCCGGAACCGCACCCCGTACCGGCGACGTCGACAACGATGCACGGATCGCCACCGAACTGATCGCGAGCACGAAGAACCAGATCGAGCACCGTGTCGTGATCGACGTGGTCCACGACACGCTGCTGCCCTGGTCGAGCTACCTCGACTGGGAGCCCGAGCCGTCGATCGTCACGGTCGCCAACGTGCAACACCTCGGCACCCGAATGGAGGGGATGCTCTCGCAGCCCGGGCCATCGGTGATCGAGTTGGTGCGTGCACTCTCACCCACGCCAGCGCTCGGTGGCCATCCGCGCGACGCTGCGATCGAGCTCGTTCAACGGGTCGAAGGCTTCGAACGGGGCCGCTACGGCGGCGCGGTCGGCTGGGTCGATGCCGCCGGCAACGGCACCTGGGCTGTCGCTATCCGGTGTGCCGAGCTCTCCGACGATCGCCGATCCGCGCGACTCGTGGCCGGCGGTGGCATCGTCGCCGACAGCGACCCCGACGCCGAATTGGCCGAGACGCAAGCCAAGTTCCAAGCGATGCTCAGCGCCATCGTGCGCCCCTGACCCGAGCACACTGCAATCGATTCAGCGATGAGCGAAACCCCCGTATGCGGGGGTGTCGCTCATCGCTTCGGGGTACTGGCGTCGAGGGCCGCGCCGATCGCAGCGTGGAGTTCAGCGTGCACCTCGACGTTGTGGCGTCGATCCGTCGGCACGCAGCAGACCCAGGGGCCCCGCTGGAGCAACTGTTCGACGAGTTCGTCGACGGTCTGCACCGTGCGGGCTTCGAGCCCATACGACGTCGCGAGCGCGACGATGTCGACACCGAGCGGTGTGCCGAACAGTTGCTCGAATCGACCCTCCGACAGCGCCGCTGCCTGCGGAAGGAACGAGAAGATCCCGCCACCGTCGTTGTCGACCACGACGATGCGAAGATCGGCGTCACGTCGATCGAGTGCCGTGAGCGCGTTGCTGTCGTGGACGAATGCGAGATCGCCGAGCAACACGAGCGTCGTGCGACCTGCGAGTGCTCGGCCGAGTGCCGTTCCCAGCACACCGTCGATGCCATTGGCCCCCCTGTTGGCATGCGCCCGAGCACCACGTCCACCGAACCACTCGAGATCACGTACCGGCATCGACGAGGCAACGACGAGGTCGGCGTCGGCAGGAAGCGTGTCGGCCACCGTACGGGCAACGCCCGGTTCGGTCAGTTCCTCGAACCGGCCGAGGACATCGACGATGCCCTGATCGGCCAGGGCATCGGCCGTCGCCCACGCAGCGATCCAGACCGCGTCCGGCTCGGCCACGGGCGCCGCTCGGAGGAGATCGTCGATCGAGACGACGGCGGCGACGTTGTGCTCGGGATCGATCACGCCGGGACCGCCCACCTGGAGCAGCATCGCGCCGGCATCAGTGGCCCGATCGGTCCACTGGGCAAGCATCTTCGATGCCGCCGGTCGCCCGATGCGGATGATCACCTCAGGAAGGTGATCAGCGGAGAAGCGTTCGTTGCGTACCAGCGCATCTGCGGTCGAGATGACGTCGCCGAGCCCACGCATCCCTGAGATCGGATCGGCAATGACGGGCCAGCCCATCCGCTTCGACAGTGCATCCACCTGATCTGGAGTGACACCGCTGCGACCACCGACGACGATCAGCCCGCGTCGAGCGTCGAGGGTGGGGACGTGGTCAGATCGTCGAGCGTCCGGCTTGGCCGACGGCGCGGATCGACGCGCCTCAGGGAGCTCACCGGCGGTACCGAGCAGCGGCTCGCGGAACGCGAGGTTCAATTGCACCGGTCCCCGCGCGGCATGGTTCCAGGCATCGAATGCCAACTCGCGCCACAGAGATCGCTCGCCGATGTCGGCGACACCGGGGTCACGCGACCAGACGACGTGGCGCCCGAACAGGTCGATCTGGTCGATCGTCTGCGGTGCACCGACGCCACGGAGTTCCTCGGGTCGATCGGCCGTCAACACGATCATCGGGATCTCCGAGAGTCCGGCTTCGACGACCGCCGGGTAGAAGTTCGCTGCTGCGGTGCCACTGGTGCACAGCAGCAGCGCCGGGGCCCCGTCGAGTCCCACGCCGAGAGCAACGAACGCCGCCGAACGCTCGTCATGCACGACGTGCACTCGCATCTCGTGACGATCGGTGAGCGCCAACGCCATTGGCGTCGACCTCGACCCTGGGGCGATCACGGCATGACGGACACCGAGAGTGAGCCATTCGTCGACGAGTGTTGCGCAGAACGTTGCCTGCACGTCTTCGGGGCGAGAATGCGCGGCGCCGACCATTGCCGACAGACGATAGGCGCATACCGTGGAGAACATGACGGCGATCTCCAACGACGAAGCAACCCGGCCGACGGTCACCATCGAGGTCTGGTCCGACGTGGTGTGCCCGTGGTGCTACATCGGCAAGCGAAAGTTCGCTTCGGGTCTCGCTCAGGTCGAATCCGAACTGAACGACGCGGGTGTCGATGTGGACTTCGATGTGTCGTATCACCCGTATCAGCTCGACCCCACAGCCTCGCCAGGAGCGTCGGGTCCGGTCATCGATGCCTACGCCAAGAAGTTCGGCGGGCGCGAGCAGGCCGAGGCGATCATCGCCAACGTGTCCGAGCGGGCGGCCGAGGTCGGCCTCGAATTCCGGATGGACCGCGCGCTACGAGCCAACACGCTGCTCGCCCATCGAGTGATCTGGTTGGCCGGCGAGTCCGGCTCACCGGTTGCGCAGGACGCGGTGAAGGAGCGACTGCTGAAGGCGTACTTCCACGACGGACTCGACATCGGCGATCCCGATGTGCTCGCCGACTGCGCCGCCGAGGTGGGCTTCGACCGCGACGTGGTCCACGACTTCCTGTCGTCCGGGCGCGGCACCGACGAAGTGCGCGCCGAACTCGATGTGGCCAACGACCACGGAATCACTGCCGTTCCGACATATGTGTTCAACGGCCGCTGGAGCGTTCCCGGCGCGCAGGATCCCGAGACGTTCGCACAGGTGCTGCGCAAGATGGCCGACCAGGCGGTCGCCGAGCAGGCTGGTGCCGAGCAGGCCTGATGCCACATCAGATACTCGATGGGTCGAACCGTTACGTGTTCGCCCACGGTTTCACACAAACGGCCAGGTCGTGGGACACGTTGCTCCGGTTGCTGCACCTGCGACGTTCCGGTATCGACGCGATCGCCGTCGATCTCCCCGGTCACGGGGAGGCTGCTCCACCCGCCGACAGCGACCTGTGGTCGAGCGCCGACCGTCTCGTCGAGACCGCAGGTGCGGGCACCTACGTCGGATATTCGATGGGCGGACGTGTGGCACTGCACGCTGCCCTCGCACACGCTGACGCTGTCGAGCGACTGGTGCTGATCGGAGCGACGGCGGGTATCGACGACACCGACGAACGGGCAGCGAGACGACACGCCGACCGTCGCCTGGCCGACCACATCGAGGAGATCGGCGTGCCGACGTTCATCGACGAGTGGCTGACCAATCCACTGTTCGCCGGTCTCACGGCGGACAACGCCCTGCGCTCGGATCGTCTGCGCAACAGCGCGGTCGGCCTGGCCTCCAGCCTCCGAGCAACCGGCACGGGAATGCAGGCTCCGCTGTGGGATCGACTCGGGGAGATCGCGTGCCCCACGCTGGTCCTCGTCGGCGAGCACGATGCGAAGTTCACCGAACTCGGTCGCCGGCTGGTCGACGGCATCGCCGACGCCGAACTCGTGGTGATCCCAGGAGCCGGCCACAGCGTCCACCTCGAACAACCCGGCGCCACCGCCGACGCCATCGTCATCTGGACCGCAACAATCACGCCAGGGGTCAGACCCCAGGCGTGATCGGCTACAGGGCGAGGCCGATGGTGACGAGGAGCCCCCAGGCGAGCTGGAACTTCCCGGTCTCGCCGAGCACCGGGATCAGTGCGCCACCGGCGGCACCACCGATCACCGCGCGGATCGGACGGATCGCCAGCGGTACGGCGAGCAGGCCGAGCAGCACCGGGAGTCGCCACGCTGCGCCCACGACGCACAGCGCGAACGCCGCGCCGATCAGCAGCACATAGAACCAACGGGTGCGCTGATCGCCGAGGCGAACGGCGAGCGTCTTCTTACCGACCTCTCGATCGGTCGGGATGTCACGCAGGTTGTTGATCACCAGTAGGGCACACGCCAGCGAGCCGACGGCACAGCCCATCACGAGTGAGAGCACCGTGACCGAACCGATCGCCGCAAACGTCGTGCCCGACGTGGCGACGAGGCCGAAGAACACGAAGACGAACACCTCGCCGAGGCCGAGGTAGCCGTACGGCTTGGGTCCACCGGTGTAGAACCAACCAGCAGCGATGGCCGCTGCTCCGACGAGGAGCAGCACGAGCGAGGTCGACAGCGCAACGGCCAGTCCGGCAACAGCAGCGGTCCCGAACGACAGCAGTGCCGCGCGCTTCACCGCCGACGGACTCGCGAGACCGCTCGCCACGAGCCGGGTCGGCCCGACTCGGACGTCGTCGGTACCGCGTACGCCGTCGCTGTAGTCGTTGGCGTAGTTCACCCCGACCTGGAGCGCCAGGCTGACGACCAGGGCCGCGACGACGCGCCACCACACGATGTCGGTCGGCTCACCGACAGCAGCGGCGGCTCCGACGGCGACGGGAACCACCGCCGCGGGCAACGTCCGGGGCCGCGCTCCGGTGATCCAACGATTCATGGTTGCGCCATGATGGGGCCATGACGCAGCTGTGGCAACTCGGTGCACTCGAACTCGCGAATCAGATCCGGAACAAGGAGGTGTCCAGTCGAGAGGTGCTCGAGGCGCATCTCGCTCGTGTCGAGCAATGCAACGGTGCCCTCAACGCCATCGTGCGCCTGCTCGACGACGAGGCTCGCAGTGCTGCGGATGCCGCCGACGCGGCTGTCGCAGCCGGAGACACCCTCGGCCCGTTGCACGGCGTTCCGTGCACGGTCAAGGAGAACATCGACCTCGCCGGTACTCCCACGACGCAGGGTGTCAAGGCGTTCGCTGATGCCATCGCCACGATCGACGCGCCGAGCGTCGAACGCATGCGCGCTGCCGGAGCGATCCCCTTCGCTCGCACGAACCTGCCCGACTTCGGACTGCGAGTCCACACCGACTCCGAGCTCCACGGCGCCACCCACAATCCCTGGAACCCGGAGGTCACCGCTGGTGGTTCGAGTGGTGGCGAAGGATCAGCGATCTCGTCGGGGATGAGCCCCATCGGGATCGGCAACGACATCGGGGGGTCGCTGCGAAATCCGGCCCACTGCTGCGGAATTTCGTCGCTCAAGCCGACCGTCGGTGTGATCCCGATGGCCACGGTGGTGCCGCCTGAAGACATGACACTGTCGGAGCAGCTGATGGTGGTCGAAGGACCGATGGCGCGTCGCGTCGCCGACGTCCGCGCTGGTCTCGAGATCCTGGCCGGTCAGCACTGGCGTGACCCACGCAGCGTCACGGCCGTGCTCATCGATGCGGATCAGGGAAAGCGTCTGCGAATCGCCGTGATGACCGATCCTCCCGGCGGGACGACCGATGCAGGCATCGCCGGCGCAATTCGTTCGGTGGCCGACCGTCTGTCCGATGCCGGCCATGAGGTGATCGACGCAACACCCCCGAACTACGAACGCGCCATCGACCTCTGGCGGATGCTGATGATCGACGACGTCCGCGCCCAGAAGGAACTCCTCCCGCTGGTGCTCGGCCCCGACGCGCTGGCGTTGCTCACGATGTTCGACGAGTCGTCGGAGCCCACTCGCCTCCCCGACACGCACCTCATGCACGCCGAGCGCTACGCCCTGATGCGGCAGTGGGCGGCGTTCCACCAGGACTTCCCCGTGCTGCTGTCGCCGACCTGGGCCCAGCGAGCTTTTGCGCCCGGCGCAGATCTCGATCCGGACACGGGCATCGAGATGATGACCAACACCATTCGACCCGTCCTGCCGTCGAACCTGCTCGGCACGCCGTCGGTGGTGACGCCGGCCGGAGTCGTCGACGGCCTACCCGTCGGGGTGCAGGTGATGGGCGGCCACTTCACCGACCTCCGGTGCCTCACCGTCGCCGCCGAGATCGAGTCACTCGTCGGCTCGATCACCCCGATCGACCCGATCACCGCGTGAGTCGCCTCGTCGCGATCGATCTCCCAGGGGGACCCGCGTTCGTCGACGAGCTGCATCGGATCTGGGATGACGGAGATGCGGCGTTCCCGGTCGACCAGCGGCTGCCGGACACGGCCAAGCGCGAGTTGTACACAGCGATGCGAGTCGGTGACGACGTGGAGTCCGGCGACGCACTCGTCGTTGCCACCAGTGGATCGACAGGAACACCGAAGGGTGTCGTCCTCACCCACGACGCCGTCGCCGCATCGGCGATCGCAACGAGCAAGCGGCTCGGAGTACAAAGCGACGACCACTGGCTGGCGTGTCTCCCACTGTCGCACGTTGGTGGGCTGTCGGTGGTGACCCGAGCACTCCTCACGGGCACACCACTCACCGTGCTCCCCAACTTCGACGCCGCAGTGGTCGACGGGTCGGAGGCCACCCTCGTCTCGCTCGTGGCCACGGCACTGACCCGAATCGACCCGGTGCGGTTCCGCACGATCGTGCTCGGCGGAAGTCGGCCACCCGACGATCGTCCCGCCAACTGCGTGACGACGTACGGGATGACAGAAACAGGCAGCGGCGTGGTCTACGACGGCATTCCGCTCGACGGCGTCGACATCGACATCGGTCCCGACGGCGACATCCGCATCCGGGCGCCGATGCTGATGCGCTGCTACCGCGACGGCACGTCGCCCGTTGATGCCGAGGGCTGGTTCCCAACGGGTGACCTCGGCGAGTGGCTCTCCGACGGGCGTCTGCACGTCGCCGGCCGCCGCGGTGACCTCATCATCACCGGCGGTGAAAACGTGTGGACCGAGGCTGTTGAGACGGCACTCGCAGATCACCCCGCTGTCGCCGATGTGATGGTCCGCGGGGTCGACGATCCCGAGTGGGGACAACTCGTCGAAGCCGTCATCGTGCCGGTCGACGGGCCACCGACCCTCGAGGCGCTCCGCGACCACGTCAAGCAGCACCATCCGGCCTTCATGGCCCCCAAGCGGCTCACCGTCGTCGAGTCACTCCCGCGCACATCGCTCGGCAAACTCCGCCGCCACTGACCCTCCACACCCCCCACCCCCCGAAAAATGCGCAGAAGAGCGCGCCTGGCGCGCGATTCTGCGCAAATTTCGGGTGAGCACAGCGGCGCGGGTCAGCCGGCGGCGACGCCCGCCCCGCCGTCGATGACGTAGGTCTCGCCGGTGATCCAGCTCGACAGATCGCTGGCGAGGAACGTCGCCAGGTTGGCGATGTCCTGTGGATCACCGAGACGCTCAAGCGGCAGTCGCGCCGCCAACTGCTCGCCGAAGTTGTCGACCAGTACCTGGGCGAAGTCGGTGACGACGAGGCCCGGCGCGATCCCGACCACCCGAGTCGGACCCAGCTCGGACGCGAGCTGACGGGTCATGTGGATGAGAGCTGCCTTGGTGAGGTTGTAGATTCCGAGGCCGCCGCCATCGGTCCGCAATCCTCCGACCGATGCGATGTTGATGATCGTGCCGGGGCGCTCCTTGAACGCCTGCTCCCAGGCTGCACGACACCACAGCAGCGGTGCTTCCAAGTTGACCTGGAAGGTCTTGTCGTAACGACCCTTGTCGACATCGAGTGTGCGGCCGTAGTACGGGTTCGTAGCGGCATTGTTGACGAGGATGTCGAGCCCACCGAAGCGCTCGATCGTGGCGCTGACCGCCCGCTCGCCGGCATCTGCGTCGCCGGCGTTCGCAGCGAAGATCTCGACATCACCGGTCATCTCGGCACGTGCTGCTTCGAGCTGTTCCTGCTTGCGGCTGTTGATCATCACCTTCGCTCCCGATGCTGCAAGCGATGACGCGATCGCCTTACCGATGCCCTTCGAAGCGCCCGTGACCAACGCAACCTTGCCGTCCAGTGAGATCTCCATGGCCGCTGAAACTAGCGCCCCCATGACGACCGGACGAACCGGTCACCGCAGGTCGCCTGCGACATGGCCCGGCCCGGCCGCGACGACGGTGATGAGCGAAACCCGCCCATGCGGTGGTTTGGCTCATCGACGAACAGACCCGTACGACGGCGATGAGCGAAACCCGCCCATATGGTGGTTTGGCTCATCGCTGGGACGCGAGCGTGGTGGCCTTCGACGAACTCAGCTCCGGTTGCGATACTCGCGGTGGAGTTCGGAGGGCCACTTGCGGTTGGCGACGATGCCATCGGCGTCGATCAGCTCAGCCTGGACCAGATCGTGGTCGTAGCAGTTCAGTTCGTACTGATGGCCCCACGGGTCGACCAGGTCGTAGGCGAAACACAGATCGAAGTCGACCAGATCTCCGGGCTCGAGGGGCGCGCCGTCGGAACCTCCGATCTCGCCCGGGAGCGAGCGGCCGAACGCAACGAACACCTCGGCATCGACACTGAAGGCAACCCGCTGGGGCACGATCGGTTCTCCATCACGGGCCCCGAACAACGCCAGCCCCGTCGCTCCGCCGTCGGCCGAAATCTGTAGCGGTCCGCCGGGTACGCCGAGCGCCCAGAACTCGTACTCGTCGACAGCCTCGAAGCCGAGATTGGTCGAGTACCAGGCGGCAGCGACCGCCACATCGGGAACCACGATGTGTACGTGATCCAGCCGACCCATCCGAAACCGCGGTGCCTCTCCCACACCGACACGGTACCGCTCACGCCTGGGGCCTGACCGACCACCGATGGTCGACGTCCGACCGTGGTCAGTTAGATGCCTGCTGGCCGTCGTCGACCTGATCGATCGTGACCAGATGTCCACACACCGTGACGATCATCGAAGCGGCGACGGCAACAGCCTGGAAGAAGAACACGATCGCGAGATAGGCGGCGAGACCGAGGAACTGTCCGAACGTGTTGAAGACGTTGGCCGCGCTGCTGACGACACCAGCGATCAGCCCAGTGATGAGCAGTCGCCCGACGACGAACCAGAACCGACCATCGGTGATGTCCCAACTGCGACGCACCCCGAGACCATGTCCGCCTACTGCCGCTATGACCGATGCCAGTGTGAGCCGCGCCCACAACCATGCCGTGGCCACCATCACCACCAGCACGACGAACACCACGGTCAACACGATCGCCGCCCCTCCGCCGCCAGCGACGACGACCAACGCCATCGGCAGCCCCGCCACGAGCCAGACGCCTGCGAACACGAGCAACACCACGACACCTGACGCGAACACGGCGGGAACACGACGCATGGCGTCGCCGGCAACGTTTGCCAGTGGATCAGCGGTCTCGAGGTTGCCGGCCGACGGTTCGTCGAGGGGGCCGTGAACGGTGCGCGCCACCAGGGCAACCGACCACGCCGAGGCGAGCACGACGAGTAGGCCAAGCACGATCAACCAGGGCACCGCCGACCAGAACAGTTCTCGGAACAGTTCCCACGCTCTGTCAGCTTCGGCCTCGGACAGTTCCACACTCGCGGACGATCCGGTCAGACCAAAGTTCTGATCGATGTCGAGCAAGCGGCGGAGCTCTCGGCCACGGTCGCCGTCCGCGATCGTCACGAGCAGCCACCATCCCAACACGCCGAGGATCAACCACACCGCCATGAGCAGCAGACCGATGCGCCGTACGGCGAGTTTGACGGCCGCCGTGCCACGTTCGAACCACGCCGAGATCGAACTCGGATCACGAACGGGTGGCACCCACATCGGACTGCGATGTTCTGTCCAGCGAGCCCCGTCCCAGTACCTCCACGTCCACGGCTGTTCGGGGTCGTCGTACCAGCCTGACGGCGGCATCGGCGGTGGGCCGGTCGGCCACGTCACATCGGCGACCGAGCGTTGGGGACCCGCACGACCATGCGTCTCAGCCGTGGGTCTGTCGGAAGCTGATGGGCGCAGGGCCACCCCAATGGAATCGCTCGAGCAGGTCGAGCTCGCGGGAGCGCATCGCAGCCGACTCGTCGTGCTCGGCGTGATCGTGTCCGAGTACGTGCAGGATGCCGTGGACCACGAGCAGAGCAAATTCGTCGTCGAGGGTGCCGGCGTGCTCGGCGAATTGATCGGCGGCAACTGCCGGACTGATCACCACATCGCCGAGCAGCGTCGGCACCCCGTCGAGCGGCTCGTCGTCCATCGGGAACGACAACACATCGGTCGGCCCCGACTTGCCCATGTGTTCCGCGTTCAATTCGGCGATGTCGTCACGATCGAGGAACGTGAGCGTCAGCTCGCCACCCACCTCGCTGTCGACGAGCACCTCGAGCGCCAAACGCTGCCAACGATCGACGTCGACCGAGATCTCGCACGAGTCATCATCGCTGCGCTCGTCGGCAGCCACCACTGTCGGCAACGCAACCGTCATCGGCTCATCATCCGATCGCTCAACGCTCAGCGGTTCGAGCGTCGTGCTGCTCGTAGGCCGCAACGATGTCGGCGACGATCCGGTGGCGTACGACGTCAGCACCCGAGAGTCGAACGAAAGCCAGCCCGTCGATGCCGGTGAGGGTCTTCTCCAGTCCGGCCAGTCCACTCTTGCCGGTGGGCACGTCGACCTGGGTGGTGTCGCCGGTGACGACGACTCGCGACCCGAAACCGATACGGGTGAGGAACATCTTCATCTGCTCGGGCGTGGCGTTCTGAGCTTCGTCGAGAATGATGAAGCTGTTGTTCAGCGTGCGTCCCCGCATGAAGGCGAGCGGCGCGACCTCGATGACCTGGCGTTCGAGGAGACGCTGCACGGCGTCGGGATCGAGCATGTCGTACAACGCGTCGTAGAGCGGACGAAGGTACGGATCGATCTTGGCCATCAGGTCACCGGGAAGGAAACCGAGCCGCTCCCCCGCCTCGACGGCTGGTCGGGTGAGGATGATCCGCTGGACTTCCTTGGCCTGCAGCGCCCGGACGGCCATGGCCACCGCGAGCCACGACTTGCCGGTACCGGCAGGTCCGAGTCCGAAGGTGATCACGTTCTCGGCGATCGTGTCGATGTAGCGCTTCTGCCCTGCGGTCTTGGGCTTCACCTGACGGCCTTTGGCACCTCGGAGCACCTGGTGTCCGAGGATCTCGCTGGGTCGCTCGCTCGCGCCCACCATCGTCATCACCCGCTCGAGCGTGACATCGTCGAGCTGCTGGCCGGCCTGCAACAGCGTCGACAGCTCCTCGAACAGGTTCGACACGGTGACGACATCGGCTGCCTGTTCACCCGAGATGCGCACTTCGTT
>Ga0073904_10001154_pt1 | contig 19655 bp, 15 predicted proteins | sample KloWWTrecipitate_FD_66668 | JGI IMG/M metagenome (GOLD analysis project Ga0073904, IMG submission 66668) | Active sludge microbial communities from Klosterneuburg, Austria, studying microevolution and ecology of nitrifiers - Klosterneuburg... | ecosystem: Engineered > WWTP > Aerobic digester >... | reverse complement strand
CGGTGGCAGGAGCCGAATTCGGCAAGCCTGAGCGGCAGGTCGCGGTAGGATTTCAGACCTTGATTATAGACCTGCACATGGCAGGGGCAATTCATCGGCTTCAGCGCGTTGATCCGCTTTTCCTTGGCTCCTTCCTCGTCGACTTCCACGATGAACATGTTCTCGCGGTAAGCCTCCCAATGGCCCGACCGCTCCCAAAGCACCCGGTCCACGACCTGCGGAGTCTTGATTTCCTTGTAGTCAGCGCGGCGCAGGCGGCGGCCCATGTAATCCATCAGCGTGCGATAGATCGTCCAGCCGTTCGGGTGCCAGAAGACCATACCCGGCGCTTCTTCCTGAAGGTGGAACAGCTCCATCTCGCGGCCAAGCTTGCGGTGGTCGCGTTTGGCGGCCTCCTCTAGCATCGTGAGGTAGGCTTTCAGATCGTCACGGTTCTTGAAGGCCACGCCGTAGATGCGCTGCAACTGCTTGTTGCGGTGATCGCCGCGCCAGTAGGCGCCTGCGACCGACATCAGCTTGAAGGCGTCCGCCGGAAGCTGGCCGGTATGTTGCAGGTGCGGGCCACGGCAAAGGTCTTGCCAATGGCCGTGCCAGTACATCCGCAAGGGCTCGTCGCCGGGGATCGCCTCGATCAACTCGACCTTGAACGGCTCGTTCTTGGCCACATAATGGGCAATGGCGCGTGATCTTTCCCAGACCTCGGTCTTGACCGGGTCGCGTGCATTGATGATCGCCTTCATCTCGCGTTCGATCGCGCCAAGGTCTTCGGGGCTGAAGGGTTCGTCACGGTCGAAATCGTAGTACCAGCCATTCTCGATCACCGGGCCGATGGTGACTTTCACGTCCGGCCAGAGTTTCTGGACAGCGCGGGCCATCACATGGGCGAAGTCATGGCGGATGAGTTCAAGCGCCTGGGCGTCGTCCTTCATCGTGTGGATGGCGATTTTCGCGTCCGTATGGATCGGCCATTGCAGGTCGAAGTGTTTACCGTCGATGCTGGCCGAAATCGCGGCCTTGCCAAGCGATGGCGCGATGGCGGCGGCCACTTCGGCAGGGGTCACACCCGCCGCGAAGCTGCGCTTGTTGCCATCGGGAAATGTCAGGGAAATTTGGCGTGAGTCTGATGGCATCGGCCATTCTCCTCGTCGGTTTGGCGCCTACGGGTGCGCCCGGTTGCGGGTTATGTGCCGCTTCTATCCGGGTTTACGCTGGCCAAGTCAACCGCAAGGGCGGGCGAAATCAGTCCAGATGGTCGATGTCGGCGGCATTGACGATGACAGCCAGCGACCAGAACTCGGTGAGTTCCTGTTCGAAAGCCTGAACCTCTGCCTCCGGCCCCTCGGGCAGACGTTCGACCCGAAAGCCGTATTGTTCAAACCCCGACAGGGGCAGGGAGGACAGGATGATGGGCGTCACGTCACGTTCCACCGCCGCCGCCGCCAGTCGGGCGGCGGCATGGGCGGTGTCTTTCAAAGGGCGTGTGATCCGCACCCCGATCGTGCCGCCGGGGTTGAGGCGCGCCCAGATCGGACCGGCGGGCGACGTTATGGATGCCACAGCCCACGAACCGCCCCGTCGTGCCGCCGGCACAGGATGAAGGTCGTCCAGATCGGTAGGATGATCGGGGGTGATCCGGGCCAGAAGCTGGAGCCAATCCGTTTGGGTCATCATGCTTTCCCCTCTGCCTCGATCAGTGCCGCCGCTGCTGCCGTGCCGCGTTGGGGCAGGTCATATCCCGCCAGCCTGTCGCGGATCGACGCTGCCTTTCCGTCATCGAGAAAGGCCCGAACCTCCCGCGACAGGCGCAGAAGCTCTTCCGGCTCGACCGCCCCGGCCAGATCGCGGCGCGCGGCGGCCTGCGCGCGGCGGCGCTGGTCATCCATGAAGGGCGACATCTGCGGGATGAAGAGGGCAGGCACGCCATGGTAGAGGAATTCGTGGAACGAATTATAGCCCGCCGCCGATACCGCCATGTCGGCCGCCTGCGCCAGATGAAGCGCACGCCGGGTCTGCACCACGCGCGTATTGCGCCAGCCATATAGGCCGGGCGGTATGGTTGCGCCGGGCCAAGTGACAATCAGATGCAGGCAGTCGGGACGGCGTTCGAACAACCCGCAAAGCGCCTGTGTCTGGGCGCTGCGGTCGGCCGCTTGCCCGGCGCCCAGCATTGTGACGACCAGTTCGTGAAACCCGCGTCCGAATCGATGGGCCAGATCAGTACGCACTTTCAGCTTTTCGTCGGTCGACAGGGGCGCGTCTTGCACCACCGGGCCGACTGCGCGCACCGGACTGCCGTAAATCACCGGCTCGTTCAATTCGTCAAAGGCCTCCTGCGGCTGGATGATCCGCCGGAAGAGCGCCTCGCGCCCACGATGCTGGCGGCGGAGATGTTCAAGCTGACTGGCCTGCCACAGGCCCCGGCGGATCCAGACCGCCCGCAGGCCTTTTTCGGCGATGATGCGGCTGATGGATTCAAACAGGAAACCACCATCGAAGACCAAAAGGTCATTCGGGGTCATATTCAGGGTCAGGCGGCGATAATTGAGGATGTCATTGGCATAGGGATCGGCATGGTCGGGGCTCTTTTGCACCAGCGGCAGGCAGTCGAAGCCATGGTCCTGCACCAGCGGCACACAGCTTGGAAACGCCGCGAATGTCACGGGGCCTTGCGTCATCGCCCCGGCGATCAAGACGGCGCGCTGCGCATGGCCGAGCCCGACGCCGTTGGTCGGCAGAAACACGGTGCGGCGCGTCGGGACGTCTGCCGGTTGCCGCGCCGCAGCAGGCGCATCGGCAATTCCGGCGGCCAGAAGGAAGCGGTGCAGGGCGTGACGCTCAAGCCAGGGATTGGTCGTGATGAACCGTGAAATGTCGTCCAGATTCGGCAGTACCGTCCGTTCCAGATAGGGCCAAAGCGCGCCAGGTTCGTCCGGCCCGCTCAGGACCGGCGCGCCGGTGGCGCAGAGGCTTCGGGCCTCGGTGCAGTCCAGAACCGGTTTGCCCTGCGCGATGGCCGAGATGATCAGGCCCGCCAGCCGTTCATCGCCAGCAGGCGCGTCGAAGAAAGCCACCACATCTGCCAGTTTGGCGATGCCTTCGGGTGAAATCTCACCGGGGTCGGTCGCGGAAAGCTGGCCTGCCGTCGCCTCCTTCAGCCGGTCGCGCTCTCCGGTTTCGGGCAACACGATCAGGCGCAGATCGGGTTGCAACCGCAACACCGAGAGCGCGTGAATCATACCTGATTCAGACAACCGTTCGGCGCTGGCGTGAACCACCAGCGTGGTTGCAGCTGCGGTGCGTGGCGCGGGAAGAACCGGCGGGCAAAGTGCAGGCGTTGCGCATCCGGCCAACACTGGCGGGCCACAAAGATCGTCGAGGTCAATCACCACCGGTTCGGTCCCTGTGGCGTATGCTATCTTTGTCTTAACGGCAATTCGGCTGCCTGGTTCCGCAAAGCGCCCGACAGCCACGACTGACGCATGCAGCTTTGCCCGGGTCAGCCCGCGCAGTCGGTCGACGGTATCGGGCACAATCCGTTCGGCCCCCAGCACAAGGATGTGTGAGACGGGCGGGCCGGCGAGTGGATCGGCGGCGAAAACCGCCGTCTCATACTTCTGGCCGCGCGTCAGATCGGCGGGGACAAGGGCCGCATCCAGCCGGACGACCTGACCGGCCGCCGACATCTGCCGGGCGAGGTTCAGGCAAGCGTCCAGAAGCGCCGGGCTTTGGTCGGCCGGTGTCAGACAGATCATGCGGCGTGCTCCTGCCGGGGGCGTTGGAAATCGGTGAACCAGCGGGCAAATTCCGCCCCAGAAAAGGACGTCAGCCGTTCCTGTCCGCGCCGGACCTGCTGCGCATAAAGGTCAGGCTGCGCCACAAGATGCGCGATGATCGCATCGACTTCGGACGGGGTGCAGGCGATGACGCCCGCGCCGAAGGGTTGTGCCGTCGCGGGGTCGGTCAGAACCACCTTTCCCGCACCCACCGCTTCGGCCAGCACCCGCCCGAAGCTTTCCCGCCAGGTTGGCGCGGTGAAATAGACCATGAAGTCGATCCGGTCGAAAAAATCGGCCACCGGCAAGGTGCCGAACCGATGAAGCTGCCAGTGCGGTTGCGCGAAACCGCCATCCATCAGGCGGTCCGCACCAAGAATGACATTGGCGCTGGCGTGCGGCGGGAAACACAGATCCAGATCGTCCAGCGACGGAAACTTCTCCGGCCCTGGACGCGACAAGCGGCCGCGCCGGTCACGAGGGGCCCGTGCTTGCGCCATAGGGTCGGGGGGTGCGAATTCGCAGATGTTGAACCAGTCCCAGGGCAGGAGTTTCCAGCCATCCGGGTTGCCGGTGATGGACAGCCAGCGTTCGACCCCGGCGCGGTTATAGGGCGATACAGGTGCCAGCCAGCGGCGCGTTGAAAGCGACGCCCGCGCGATCAGGTCAAGACAATGCGCAACGTCGAAGCCAGGCACATCGCCCGGCCTGAGAAAATTTTCATGTGTTATCACCACCAGATCGCGACAGATCATCCGGGTCGCGATCTGCTGTTCGAGCCGCAGGAAGGACGGATTATGGAGTAAGATCATATCCGCGCCGATCACCGGACTGTCCCACGACAGGCGCAGCCCCAGATCGTCAAGACGGTCGGCCAGCACCGGCGCCGCGGTCTGACCCTTGAACATGCCGCCCGACAGTCCGTGAACGCTGGTCCGGGCCAGGCGGGTGGTCACAGCCAATTCAGCGGCGACCGCCGCCGACGTGCCGCCGGGAAAGCGCGGATCAAGCACATAGGCCAGAGTGGGTCTTGTCATGCGCCAGAACCGCCGTGCGTCGGGGAAAGCTGCACTTCAGTAGATCGGCACGGGTTCGCCCGTCGCCTGACCTCTGACAACCTTCACAACGCGCGGTGAGGCAAAACAATCGAGCCTTCCAATCTGATAGCATGCGCTGAAGCCCCGCAGTTCGCGCGCAAGCGGGTCGTCTCCGGTCGCCAGGCGCGGATTGGCGGCGAGCAGGCGGCCAAGGCCAGCCGTGTCCTTGGCCAGGACCAGCTGTTCGATAAGCTGCAATTCCTCAAGCGAAAAGTCCGCGTAGGTCGGCGCTGCCGCAGCGGACAGCATGAGGGCTGTGATGATGGCGGTCAGTTTTGAGTTGGGCATTGTGATTGAGTCCGTTGGCAAAAATTTAAACTGGTAAGAGACAGGTCTGTCAGGGTGTTTTGCTGCTTTGCAGCATCAGTAGAATGCGCGCTTTGAGCTTTGCGGCTTCGGCGGCCTCTGCGGCCCGCGTATCGGGCTTCGCCGCAGCTTTGGCCGGTTTCTTGGCTGCTGGCTTCGGTTTGGCGGCGGCTTGGACGGGTGCGGGCTTGGCGGTCGCTACGGGTTGAGCGGTGGTCTGCGCCAGCGCGGAGGCCGCAGGGGCGACCCAGATTTCGATCAGCCCGTCCGGCGCGTTTGACGCGCTTTGGGAAAAGTCGCGCGCTTCGGTTCCAAGCTGCGCGGCGATGGCCATCGCGGCCTCGGCATCGGCCCCATGATAATAGCGCACATGGGTTTGCCGGATCGTGTAGGACACTTGCCCGATGTCGGGCGACGGGAAGCCGGCCTTCGTCAACGTACCCGCGAGTTCCGTGAGGTCAGAAGCATCGGTGGCCGCCGGGCTGAGGATCTTGACCGACAGGCCGGGATATAGGGGTGCGGGGCTGGCCACCGGTGGAGTGCGTGCTTCCTGCCCGTAGGCCGGAGCGGGCTCGGGGGCGCGCGCGATGCCCACGGCGGCAGGGGTACGGATCGCGCCAATGGGCCCGCCGCCTTGCGGCACAACCGGTAGCGCGGGTTCCGGCGAGACGGCCGCCAGATTGCCCGTTTCCGGCCACCAGACGGTCGGCGCACCAGCGACAAGCGCCATGGTCTGTGTCGGCGTCACTTCGGGTGCGAGGGTGGCGGGGGTGTCCGCCAAAGGCATCTTTGGTTGCCCCTCGGCAGATGTGGGGGTTATCACGGGAACATCTGCCTGACCTGCCCCGGCCAGAAGGGTTTCCGGCACATAGGGGCCAGCCGGAACCGCCGCGTCGATCACGGGTGACACGGGGGCCGCCGCCGCCGAAGTCTGCGACGGGGCTGGCGAAGGCTGAATTGCGAAATACGCCACGGCCAGGCCAATCCCAAGCCCGAGCGAAAAGCCGATTGCTGTGCGCAGAAGCCCGGACTTCGGCGGGGCCCGTCCCGCCTGCGCTTGTGGGCTGCCTTCTTGGCTGACGTGCGTGCCAATCGGGCGCTCCGGGAAAGGCTGGGCTGCATTTGCGACGCTTGCAGGCGCCGATCCCGCCGGGAAGAACAGGGTGGGGGCCGCCCGTTCCATGCGGCGCGCTGCAGGTTCGCTGCCATCCCGCTGGCGCGCGGGTAGCGGCTTTTCCCAAGGCTTGCTCAGGGTTGCGGCCGATAGCTCGTCCGGCGCCTTGGATTGCAGCGCACGCTCACGCGCAGCGCGCGCCTGGTCAAGGCGCTGCTGGAATGTCTGTGACCGCAGCAAAGCCTCTGCGGTCGCAATATCCTCGTCAAGAGACGAGGCCGCGACTTCAGCCGCACCCTTCGTCATTTCAGCCCCCATGAGAGAGCATGCCCTGCCATCGCACTGGCAAACCGGGCGGGCGCGGTTGGCAGGTGGGCCGCGCTTTACTCTCCTTGCGACAATCCTATCACCGAAGATGCGGCTTTCAAACCCCGTCTGGAATGGCTGCTGGTCGTCGGCGGGCCAAGGATGATAAAAACGGTTGTCATCAGGCCTTGGCCTGTTGCATAGTCATTCAACAAGGAGCGATGAATGATCTCCTCTGCCCAAACATCAACAGGTCGCGCGCAGGCTGGATGTTCTTCGTCCGGTGGGTGCTGACATGACGGGATCGGCCCCCCGGTATCGGCGCTATACCAGTGAAGTGCGCGCAAAGATGTTGGTCGAGGCGGGCCTGACCTGCTTGGCGCAAGGTGGTATCCGTGCCTTCACTGTCGACAATATCTGCAAGGTTTCCGGCGCCTCGCGCGGTCTGATCACCCATCATTTCGGATCGAAAGATCAGCTTCTGGCCGAGGTCTATGCAGCTGCCTACCAACCGCTTCTTGCGGTTATCGGTCCGGGCGATGGCGCGCCCTTGCCGCTGCCGCAGCTTCTCGATCACCTTTTTTCGCCCGCGAACTACAGCCGCGAAAGCCTTAATGTCTGGCTGGCCATCTGGGGAGAGGTGGCGACCAACCCCGCGCTTCAGGCGGAACACCGCGCGCTCTACAGTCGGTACCGCGCAACGGTTTCGGCCGCGATTGCAGCCCAGGCGCGCGCAGAAAGCCGGATCGTGGCGGCGGACGAGCTGGCAATATCGGTCATCGCCCTGGTCGACGGGTTGTGGCTTGAACTTTGTATCAGCCCCGAAACGCTCAGTCCGGACCGCGCGCGCCAGGCCTGCGCCAGATTGCTGGAACCTTTTGTCGGCCCATTGCCTGCCGCCCAGGGCCACGAGGGATGAGGCGCGAAACCCGCCCCCTTCGCGGTGACAGCCCCGGTGCAGGCCGTAGCCTGACCGCCTATCACTATGAAGGTCGGAGGGGCGGACCACGGGTCTATCTTCAGGCCGGGCTTCATGCCGATGAAATGCCCGGCGTGCTGATCCTTCAGCACCTGCTCGATCTCCTTGATCGGGCCGAGGCAGCAGGCCAGATCGCGGGCGACATCTGCGTTGTGCCGATGGCCAATCCGATCGGGCTTGCGCAATGGCAGAACGGGCGACCACAGGGCCGGTTCGACGCGGATACAGCGAAGAATTTCAACCGGTTCTATCCTGAACTTGACAGGCTGGTTGGGGATGATCTGGAAGCGAACCTCACGCCATCGGCCGATGAGAACCGCGCCATCATCCGCGCCGCCTTCCGCGCAGCACTGGACCGCGCCGAAGGCAAGACCGATGGCGAGGATCTGCGTCTTCAGCTTCTGCGCTGGTCTTGCGATGCTGACTATGTGCTCGACCTGCATTGCGATCATCATGCGGTCTTGCATCTTTATGCCTCCACCGTCCGGCCTGATGACACCTCGCGCCTTTGTCGGTCGGTCGGGGCGAAGCTGGCGCTGGTGCAGGCGGTGTCGGGCGGAAATGCTTTTGACGAGGCCCATACCGTGCCCTGGCTCAGGCTGGCCGAACGGTTCGCAGGCCGCTACCCGATCCCGATGGCCTGCTTTTCCAGCACGCTCGAATACCGCGGGCAGTTCGATGTCAGCGATGATCTGGCGGCGGCGGATGCCCGCAATCTTATGACCTTTCTTGCCGCGATCGGCACGCTGGCGGCTGACGCAGCCCCCCGTCCCGCTTTCGCGGATGCCCCGCATCTGCCTTTGGGCGGCGCGGCAGAAGTCTTTGCCCCGCTGGGCGGTGTCCTGTCCTGGACCCGCGCGCCGGGGGATCAGGTGACCGTGGGCGAGGTGATCGCCCATGTGACCGATCCCGTCACACGCGACCGCGTGCCGGTGATCAGCCCGGTGGGCGGAATGCTCTTCCGGCAGGAACTCTGGCGCGCTGTCCTCAGGGGGCAGGGGCTGGGCCATGTCGCGGGCACGGAGATCGTGCGCGAAGGAGAATTGCTTTCGGATTGAACTGAACAAGGCTGGGGAGGACAGAAGATGCATAAATTCATGTCGACCGCGCTGGGCGGTCTGGTGCTTGCGGCGGCGCTGTCACTGACAATGCCGGCATGGGCGGACGATACCCTGGACCGGGGCGTCGGTTCCGAATGGTCGTCCCTTGATCCGCATGTGAACTTCGATGCGGCCGCAGGCTGGATCCAGTCGGACGCCTACGAAGGGCTGGTCAATTACGACAGCAAGGGCCAGATCATTCCCGGCGCCGCGGAAAGCTGGGAAACCAGCCCCGATGGGCTGACCTACACCTTCCATCTGCGCGAGGGGCTGAAATGGTCAAACGGCGACCCGCTGGTGGCGCAAGATTTCGTGAACGGGATCATCCGGACGCTGAACCCTGAAACAGCCTCGGAAAAAGGCTATTACTTCTACTCCACCACGCAGGTGAAAGGTGCCGAAGCTTTTGGCACGGGGGAAAGCAAGGATCCCGCAAGCGTCGGGGTCAGTGCGCCCGATGACAAGACTGTGGTGGTTCAGCTTGTAACCCCAGCCCCCTTCCTGCTTGATCTGATGGGGTCCTTCCAGGTGACGCCGCTGCACGGCCCGAGTTTCGCGGCCAACGGGCCGGGCGTGTTCCTCGACCCGGCCAAGGTCGTGTCGAACGGGGCCTATGTGATCAAGGAAGTCGTGCCCCAAAGCCATGTCCTGCTGGAGCGGAACCCCAATTATTGGGACGCGGCCAATGTCACGATCCCTTTCGTCAAATATCATGTGACCGAAGATGTCTCGACCGAACTCAAGCGCTATCAGGCGGGCGAGATCGACGTCACTTACGACATTCCCCTCAACCAGCTTGAACAGCTCAAGACCGATCTGCCGGGCGAGGTGTTGACCTTCGCTTCGACCTATCTGATCTACTATAGCTTCAACCTGTCCAAGCCGCCGCTCGACAATCCCGATGTGCGCCGCGCGCTCAGCCTCGCGCTCGATCGGGAGGTTCTGGAAGGCAAGATCGTCAAGGGCGAAGCGGTGCCGAGTTTCAGCTATGCGGGCGGGTTTGATCCGGCCTATGCCGGGCCAAGTATTGCGGAGGCCACCATGAGTCAGGCCGAACGCGAAGCCCTTGCGCAGGAACTGATGGCAAAGGCGGGTTATGGCCCCGACAACCCCCTGAAACTGTCCATCGCGACGACCGTGGCCGAGATTAACACCCGCCGCGCGCAGGGTGCGGCGCTCATGTGGAAAAAGGTTTTGGGCGCCGACGTCGTGGTGAATGCACAGGAACGGAAGGCTTGGCTTGATCTCTTCTACACCGACGACTGGGATATCTTTGCCGACAACCTCGTGGGCGACTTCGCTGGGCCGGAGACGTTCCTGTCCTATATGCGGCCCTCGGCGGAGGCAGGGTATGACTGGGTGAAGCCGGAGTACGATGCAGCTATGGACGAGGCCGCGGCCATTCCCGACAAGGTCGCGCGCTACGAGGCGCTGGCGAAGGCGGAGAAGATCTTGCTGGATGATTACATCTTCGCGCCGATGGCAATCGAACCTTACCGGCATCTGGTGAAGCCCAACGTCAAGGGTTTCGACCCGTCGGTCGCGGGCTATCACAACTCACAATTCATCACGCTGGAGTAAGGGCAAGCCGGGCGCGTCCTGTCGCGCCCGGCCCCGCTTTCGAATGTTGCGGTTCATCGGAAAAAGACTGTGGGAAGGCGGGCTGACCCTTGCGGCTCTGATCACGCTGACCTTTTTCGTGATGCGCCTCGCGCCGGGCGGCCCCTTTTCCAGAAACCGCAAGATCTCGCCCGAGGTGCTGGAAAACATCAAGGCCGCCTTTCATCTGGACGAACCTGTCTGGCAGCAGTTCGCGCGGTATGTCTGGGGACTTGTGCATCTGGACCTTGGCCCTTCCACCCGGTTTCGCGACTATTCGGTCGGCGATATCATCGCGTCAGGCCTGCCCTATTCGCTGACAATCGGTTTTTGGGCAATCATCGTGGCCTCCCTCGTAGGGGTCAGCCTCGGCATTGCGGGCGCGCTCAGGCGCAACAGCGCGACCGACTATCTGGCGGGGATCGTGGGGGTGGTGGGCATTGCCATCCCAATCTTCGTGATCGGTCCCCTGATGCAGGTCATCTTCGCGCTGAAGCTCGGCTGGCTTCCGGTCGGCGGATCGGAACAGGGCTGGCGTGCGCTGATCTTGCCGGTTCTGGTGCTGGCGCTGCCGAACATCGCCTATATCTCGCGGCTGACGCGCACCTCGATGATCGAGGTGATGCGCGAAAACTATGTCCGCACCGCACGCGCCAAGGGCATAGGACCGCGCCGCACTTTGGCCCGCCATACGCTGACCGGGGCACTTTTGCCGGTCATCGCCTATCTTGGCCCCGCGACGGCGGCGATCATCACCGGTTCGATCCTGATCGAGACTGTCTTTGCCGTGCCGGGTATTGGGCGGCATTTCGTCGATGCCGCGCTGAACCGCGACTATCCTTTGGTGATGGGGATCACCATCGTCTACGGCGGGCTGCTGATCTTGTTCAATATCCTGACCGACCTTGTGCGCGGCTGGATCGACCCACGGGTGCGCCATGCCGACTGATGCCGCCGCACCCCGGCCTCTGTCGACCTTCCGGCTGCAATTGCGCCGCTTCGCCGCCAACCGGCTGGCCATGCTGTCGGTCTGGATACTGGCCGCCATCATCCTGATCTGTTTTGTCGGCCCCTACGCATTTCCCTTCACTGGGGAGGACGCGGATTTCGACTATATCTCCGCCCCCATCGATCTTTCCTCGCCGCACCTTTTCGGCACCGACGATTTTGGTCGCGATCTTCTGGTGCGCGTGCTGGAGGGGGGGCGTGTGTCACTGACCGTGGGCTTTCTGGGCGCGGCGGTCGCGGGCGGGATCGGTGTGCTTTACGGGGCGGTCGCGGGATACGCGGGCGGGCGCGCGGACCGGCTGATGATGCGGCTGGTCGAGGTGCTTTACGGTTTTCCCTATGTGATCCTCGTCATCCTTCTCAGCCTTCTGTTCGGGGGCGGCAATGCTGCACTTTTCGCGGCTATCGTCTTTACCCTGTGGCTGACGCCCGCCGTGATCGTGCGGGCACAGGCGCAGTCACTGGCGCGCCGCGAATTTGTCGAAGCCGCGCGGGCAGGGGGCATGAAGCCCGCCCAGATCGTCGTCGAACATATTGTGCCGAACTGCATATCGGTGGTGATCGTCTATGGCAGCCTTCTGGTGCCCGAGGTGATCTTGTCGGAAAGTTTCCTGTCCTTCCTCGGGATCGGCATCAAGGAACCGCAGGCCAGCTGGGGGAATCTCATTCAGGCGGGCACGGCGGCGATGGACACCGATCTGCGGCTGCTGCTTCTTCCCGGATCATTGCTGGCCATCGTCTTGTTCTGCCTGAACTTCATCGCCGATGGGCTAAGGGACGCGTTTGATCCAAATGACCGCTGAACCGCTTCTCTCCGTCCAGGACCTTTCGGTCGATTTCCGCCTGCCGGGGGGCGTGATGCGCGCGGTCGACCGGGTGTCGTTCGATGTCGCCCCGGGCGAGGTTCTGGGGATTGTCGGCGAAAGCGGGTCGGGCAAGAGCCAGATCCTGTTCACGCTGATGGGGCTTTTGGCGCGCAACGGGCAAGCCAGCGGTCGCGCTGTCTTTCAGGGAAGCGATCTTCTGGCGCTTTCGCCACAGGCGCTGGACCGGGTGCGTGGCGTCACGCTGTCGATGATCTTTCAAGATCCGATGACCTCGCTCAATCCCTATATGCGGGTGGGCGACCAATTGGCCGAAGGGCTTAGGGTTCACAAGGGGCTGACCAAAACGGCGGCCTGGGCGGCGGCGGTCGACATGCTGGACCGGGTGCGCATTCCCGATGCGGCCAATCGGGCACGGCGCTATCCGCATGAGTTTTCGGGCGGGATGCGGCAAAGGGTGATGATCGCTATGGCGCTTCTGGCGCGGCCCGCGCTTTTGCTGGCGGATGAGCCTACGACCGCGCTCGATGTGACCATTCAGGCGCAGGTGCTGGACCTGATGGCGGAACTCGGGCGCGAAACCGGCACCGCGATCATCCTTGTCACCCATGATCTTGGCGTGGTGGCGCGGCTTTGTGACCGGGTGCTGGTCCTCTATGGTGGCCGCGTGATGGAGGAAGCGGGCGCGGAGACGCTGTTTGCCGGTCCCGCGCACCCCTATGCCAAGGGGCTTCTGGCCGCGACCCCGCGCCTGACAGACGCGCTGACCGCCCGGCTGGGCACGATCCCCGGCACGCCGCGTTCCGGGGGCGCGATGCGCGATGCCTGTCCTTTCGCGGCGCGCTGCACGATCAAGGAACCCGTCTGCGATCAACGCCAGCCGCCGCTGATTTCCGTTGGCCCGGCCCATCGTGCCGCCTGTCACCTGATCGGAGGGGCGGCATGAGCCTGCTGGAGGCCCGTCATCTCGATGTCGGCTACCGCGTCGCGGGGGCGGGGCTTTTCAGCCCGACAAGGGTTTTGCCAATCGTGCACGACGTGTCGTTTCGACTGGAAGCGGGGCGGACGCTGGGCATCGTCGGCGAATCCGGTTGTGGCAAGTCCACGCTGGGGCGCGCGCTGATCCGGTTGATCGAACCGGTGGGTGGTCAGGTTCTGTGGGACGGGCAGGATATGGCCAGCATGTCGGCAGAAGACCTGCGCCGCCGCCGGTCGGAATTCCAGATCATCTTTCAAGATCCGGTCGCAGCCCTTGATCCGCGCATGACGCTTGGCCGCATCGTCTCGCGCCCGCTGGCCACGTTTGAGCCGGGCCTCAGCCGCGCTGGCCTGCGCGCCCGCGCCATCGAGGTGCTGGAACTGGTCGGTCTGTCGGCCGATTTCGCCGACCGTTACCCGCATGAACTGTCGGGCGGTCAGGCGCAGCGCGTCGGCATCGCCCGTGCGCTGATCGCCAAGCCAAAACTGATTGTCTGTGACGAGCCGGTTTCGGCGCTTGACGTCTCCATCCAGGCGCAGGTGGTCAATCTCTTGATGGATCTTCAGGACCGGCTGGGATTGGCGCTGATCTTCATTTCCCACAATCTGGCGGTGGTGCGCCATATCAGCCATGAGGTGATGGTGATGTGCCTGGGACGGGTGGTGGAGCAGGCCCCGCGCGATGCCTTCTACGCCCGCCCGCTGCATCCCTATGCGCAGGCACTGATGCAGGCGGTGCCCGAACCCGACCCGGTGCGCGAAAAGGGCAGGGTGGGCCAGTCCCTGCCGGGGGATCTGCCCAATGCCGCGGCCCCGCCGCCCGGCTGCGTCTTTGCCAGCCGCTGCCCGCGCGTAGCGCCGCGCTGTCTGACCGAGCGGCCGGAACTTCGCACTTTTGGCGCGCGCGTTGCGGCCTGCCATTTTATCGAGAGATGACATGAAAGACCTAGCCCGCGCCCACCTTGCCCGCGCCTGGGCGGCATTGCCGCAGATCACCAATGTCCGTGCCTCGGGCGACGGGCGCTGGGCCTTCTGGTGCTGGGCCGGGCAAAGCGAAACCGAAGAGGTCTGGTGCGCGCCGACTGACGGTTCCGCCCCTCCGGAACGGCTGACCCAGGGCAGTGATCATTATCTGATCCGCGATGTGTCCGAAGATGGTATGCGGCTGATCCTTGCCCAGTCGCACCATGCGAGCGAGCGGGACCACCTCTTGTTGCTTGATCGCACCAATGGCAACCGCCTGACCCAACTGACCCCGCCGCAGGACACGCATTATGTCTATGGCGGGGTCTTGTCGCGCGACCAACGCATGCTGTGGTTCGTCGCGAACTACGATTATGACCGGGCCGAGGTGACGCAGGGTGGCTGGCTCTGGCGGCAGGATATGGAAACCGGGCGACGCACTTGCCTCCACCGCTGCGACCGGCCTTTCACCCATGGGGTGACGCTTTCGCCCGATGGCAGGCGGCTCTTGTGGCCGCGCACCCTGCGCGCGCCCGGCGGCGTGCAGCTTTGGGTGCTGAATGCAGATGGCAGTGATCTGCGAGAGGTTATCGCCTTTGGCGACAAGACCCCCGCCGTGGGCGATTGGCTCGATGAGGATCGGATTGCCTTTGTCGCTGATGACGGAACCCGCGACAGGGCCGGGGTTCTGACGCTGTCCACCGGCGCAATCGACTGGATCGCGGGGGAGCCGGACCTTTTCCCGCATGATGTGGTCACGAACGGCGCGGGCGCGCTTGCGCTGATCACCCATCGTCAGTCCCGTACTGAGGCATTGATCCGGGCGAAGGGCGCGCTTCGGGCCCTGCCGAACCTGTCCGGCCGTCGCAGCCTGTTGCCGCTGGCAGGCTTGCCGGACGGCGGTTGGCTGGCGGAAGCTTATGACGCGGACGCGCCGCATGATCTCGTCCGCGTTCAAACCGATGGCACCTGCCTGCCCTTGGCCGTGGCCGCCCCCGACCCGCATCGCCACTACGCCCGCCCCCGCGATTTCAACTGGACCGCGCCGGACGGCGAACCCGTGCAGGGTTGGCTCTATCTGCCCGAGGGCCGCCCCAAGGGGCTGATCGCCTATATCCACGGCGGCCCGACCTGGCACAGCGAAGACTGGGTGAACCCCAAGGTGGGCTTCTGGGTCCAGTCCGGCTTCGCGGTGCTGGACCCGAACTATCGCGGCTCCACCGGCTTTGGCCGCCGCTGGCGCGAGAAGGTGAAGGAAGACGGCTGGGGCGGGCGCGAGCAGCTCGATATCCGCGCCGGGATCGAGGCCGCGCTGGCATCCGGCATCCCCGGCCCGGTCGCGGTCGCCGGCAATTCCTATGGCGGTTTTTCAAGCTGGTGGCAGATCGCCCGCTCGCCCGACCTCGTGACCGCCGCCCTGCCGATGTGCGGCATGTGGAAGCTCGACATCGACTATGAAGCGACCGGCATGCCCTGGGGTCAGTCCTACAGCGAGGAGATGATGGGCGGCGGGCCAGACGACTTCCCAGAGAAATATCGGAATGCCAGCCCCGGAAACTTTGTCGAACAGATCCGCGGGCATGTGATGGTCATTCATGGGCTGGCCGATACGAACGTCGGGCCGGAAAACACCCATGCGGCCGTCCGCGACCTGACAGCGGCGGGCATCCCGCACCGGGTGATGTTGTTTGCCGACGAAGGGCACGGCATCTTCCGGCGCGGCAATGTCGAAACCTATCTCGACGCCAGCGTGACCTTCCTGACCGAAGCTTTCGCGAAAGGACCATGGCGATGAGCCTGAAGGATTTTTTCGTTGCAGGCCCTTTCGATGACGGCGACCCGGTCACGGGCCATTATTACGAAATGGCCTCGCCCGACCCCGCGCGGGCGCAGGTCTGGGGCTATACCGATCAGCTGAGCTACCGTCCCGGCGACCGGCTGGCGCTTCATGCCATGTCCTCGGTCCCGACAGCGCGACTGACCATTGCCCGTGACGGGCTGGTGCCCGAACAATTGCTCGATACCGAGATCGCGCTGACGTTCGAACCGACGCCCGCCGATTGTTCGGTGAAAGGATGCGGCTGGTCCGAGCGTCATGCGCTGATCATCCCCGAAAGCTGGCAAAGCGGCGTCTATGTCGTGACGCTGACGGTGCCCGGCCACCAGTCGCAGCATATGTTCGTCCTGCGCGCGGCGCGGCCCGCCGCGAAAATCTGCATGATCCTGGCGACGGGCACCTGGTGCGCCTACAACGATTGGGGCGGGTCAAACCATTATCAGGGGCTGACGGGGCCGAGGGGGGACGATTTCGCGGCCCATGTCTCGCTCCTCCGGCCTTGGGCGACGGGGTTTGTGCGCTGGCCAGAGGATGCGCCGCGCATCCCCCATGCGTCGCCCCTGCTGACCAAGCCGCGTTATCCCCATATGGATTATGCCCGCGCCAAGGGGATTTCGAAGAAATATGCCTCCTCCGGCTGGGCGGCATTCGAGCGGCCCTTCGCGCTCTGGTGCGAGGGGCAGGGCATCGCGATCGATTGTGCCACTCAGCATGATCTGCACCGCGATCCCGCCCTGCTTGATCCCTATGACCGGGCGCTGATCGTCGGGCATGACGAATACTGGACATGGGAGATGCGCGACCATCTGGAAGGCTGGGTGGACCGGGGCGGGCAGCTGGCGCGGTTCGGGGGCAACTTCTTCTGGCAGACGCGCCTCTCCCCCGATCTGCTGACACAGACCTGCTACAAGACAAGGGCCGAGGCGGAAGACCCCGTCTGGATGTCGGACCCTTCGCGCCTCACCTCCTATTGGGATCATCCCAAGGTCGGTCGCCCCGCCGTGGCAACCATGGGCCTGACCGGCGCGATGGGCGTCTATGCGGGCTGGAGCCGTTGCGCCGCCCATGGATCGGGGGGATTTGCGATCTACCGGCCCGATCATTGGGCGATGAAAGATACCGGGCTTGGCTACGGCGATGTGCTGGGGGCGGCGGCCAAGATCTTCGGCTATGAGGTCGACGGGATCGACTATGGGATGACCCACGGCCTGCCGTTTGCCGCCGAAGGCACCGGGCTTCAGGGTGATCTGACGATCGTCGGCCTGTCGCCCGCCACCACCCTTTCACACTCGACCGGTCCGCATGACCGTGATCCGTTCATCGGTCATCTCGATGCCGAGGAGGTGGCGCAGTTCGTCTATGGCGCGGTCACGCCGGAGACGTTCGGGCGCGCCAGCCGGGGCAATGGCTGCATGGCGGACTACCGGCGGGGCAAGGGGGCGGTGTTCAATGCTGGGTCCTGCGAATGGGTGGCGGGGCTGATCGCCCGCGACCGGCCTGTCGAACAGGTCACGCGCACCGTTCTGACCGGCCTTTGGGGATAGGGCGCGTCAGGGGCGGTGATGCGCCCGGTTCAGCGCCAGTGCCCAGAAGGCCGCCAGCAGCATCAGGGCCGCCCCGGCGACGAAGGCCGCACCCGTGCTGAACGCGCTGGCCAGCGCCGCGCCGGGAAACGGCGCGATCAGTATGGCCAGCGAATTCGCGGCCTCGCCCAGTGCGGTGATCCGGCCGATCCGCTCCGGCGCGACTTCGTTTTGCAAGATCACGCGGGTGGGCACGATCAGAAGCGACGTGGCAAAGCCGATCACGGCGAAAAGGGCGCAGACCAACGGTAAGGACAGTCGCCGGTCGAGAAGTTCGGCAAACCCCAGCCCGCCGATCAGCAAGCCCGAAAGCACCGACCCGCCCGCGATCCACAGGAACGGCCTGCGGGGCGATTTACCTGTGCCCGCCCATAGGGCACCTGCCACGCCGCCCGCGCCAACCGCCGCGATGGCCAGCCCCAGCCCGGACTGCGACAGGCCCAGATCGCGGATCAGGGGGGCGATCAGCGTGTCATAGAAGAACATGGCGAAGTAGCCCGCCGCCATCAGCCCGAGTGTGCCAAGCACCAGTGGGTTGCCGCGCACTTCGGCCAAACCATCGCGAATATGGGCGAAGAGACCGCCTTCGCTTTGGCCGCTGCGGGGCGCTGGCGGCAGGCGGGGCAGGCCCAGAACCAGCGCCGCTGCGGCGAAGGACATCGCAGCGTTGGCCAGAAAGACGCCACCCGGTGACCAGACGATCAGCGCCAGACCACCGAGCGACGGCGCAACGATCTTCGAGGCCTGGTTGATCGCATGGCTGAGCCCGTTTGCCGCCATGCGCTGATCAGAGGGCGCCAGCGCCTGAAGGGCGGCCTGCTTGGCCGGGCCGAAAAAGCAATCGACGGCGCCGCGCAGCGCGATCAGCGCCAGAAGGGTGGGCCAGCCGGGGGCGAAGGCCAAGGCAAGGGTCGCAAGACCCCGGCCCAGGTTTGACAGGATGAGGATGCGCCGCACATCCATACGGTCGACCAGTGCGCCTGCGGCAGGGCCGACGATCAGATAGGGTAGGGCAAAAGCCACAGCGAGAAAGGCGAAGATCAGGGGGGCGACATGCCAATGGTAGGCCAGAAGCGCAATGATCGCGACCGCATCCATCCAGTCGGCGAAATCGGCGGGGGCCTGTGCCAGCAGAAGCCGCCGCAGCGGCGGGTTGGACAAGGTAAGACGCATCTGCTTCATGCCCCGACCTTAGCGGGCCATGCGCCGCAGGCAATGCCCGTCAACCCGCGACCGGCGTCCAGATTACATCGTCGATACGTGGCGCGCCGGTGGCAAGCATCACCAGCCGATCAAAACCCAGGGCAATGCCCGAGGCTGGTGGCATCAGGGCCAGCGCCTGAAGAAACTCTTCGTCCAGCGGATAACGTTCACCGTAAACCCGCTGTTTTTCATCCATCTCCAGCCCGAAACGTCGGCGCTGTTCGTCCGGGTTCGTCAGTTCGCCAAAGCCATTGGCCAGTTCCACCCCGCAGGCGTAAAGCTCGAACCGTTCCGCCACGCGCGGGTCATCGGCGGCAGGGCGGGCAAGCGCCGCTTCGGCCGCCGGGTAACGGTCAAGGAAAGTCATCCGCCCGTGACCGAGGTTTGGTTCCACCCGGTCCACCAAAATGCGCGACAGCATGTCCGACCAGGTGTCATCCGGTGCGGTCCTGACCCCGGCCCGTTCGGCGGCCCGCGCCAGCGCCGCCGCATCGGTCGCGCCATCGGCCCGGACGGTCGCCAGAAGGTCGATCCCGGCGAACCGCTCGAAAGCTTCGGCCACGCTCAGCCGCTCGGGCGGCGCGAATGGGTCGCAGCTGCGGTCGCGGTAGTGCAGGGCCGCGACGCCAGCGGCCTCGGCGGCAAGCTTCAGGAAGGCCGCGCAATCCTCCATCAAGACCCCATAGTCCTCGCCCGCCCGATACCATTCGAGCATGGTGAATTCCGGGCTATGGAGCGGCCCCCGTTCCCGGTTGCGCCAGACATGGGCGAAGGCAGCGATCCGTTTTTCACCGGCCGCCAGCAGCTTTTTCATCGCGAACTCGGGCGAGGTGTGCAGATACATCGCCCGCGCCTGCCCGTCGTTGCCGATGGCCGTGGTCTGAAATCCGTGCAGGTGCGCCTCGTTTCCCGGGCTGATCTGAAGCGCCACCGGATCAACCTCGATGAAATCGCGCTCGGAGAGCCAGCCGCGGATCGCCGCCTG
>Ga0073904_10001153_pt1 | contig 19655 bp, 24 predicted proteins | sample KloWWTrecipitate_FD_66668 | JGI IMG/M metagenome (GOLD analysis project Ga0073904, IMG submission 66668) | Active sludge microbial communities from Klosterneuburg, Austria, studying microevolution and ecology of nitrifiers - Klosterneuburg... | ecosystem: Engineered > WWTP > Aerobic digester >... | reverse complement strand
AGGAATTGCAGGCGGCTTATCCGGCGAAAGAAGGAGTGGAGAGGGCTGAGCCATGGAAGATGACTCGTGCAGAGGCCGCTGAATCCTTCCCAGGCGATGAGTACGACAAGATGCTTAACCGATCTGCTGTTCTTGGAGATATTACCTACGAAGAAGCCGGGAAACGCAGCCGAATAAACGTGACAGGTAATAAGGAATTTTGGGCCAAGACACGCAAAGACTTGTTGCAAGACAAAAAGGATGCGGTCAAGTTTGCGAGGGGCGATAGGGCAGAAGTCAATAAGTTGAAGCCAACAGAAGGATTTGCAGCGTGGCGAATCAAGTCAATGTCCGCGACGGGGAAGTCGGCTATTGAGGCAGCAGGAAAGTACCATGACGAATTGCTTTCCGTCCATAAAGAGCGAGTTCAAGAGGCTTTGGATGAGGGCAAAGACGTTCCGCTAGAAGTGCTGGCGGACTACCCGGATTTGTCAAAACCAGCAGCACAAGAGCCAGCCAAGACTGCGCAGACCCCTATATCCGACTTCGGCCAAAAGATCGGCGGAGCCAAGAAGGACACATGGACCGGTTTCAAGGACGACCTGGGCGCAGTGTCTGACGACGAGATTGCTGGCCGCAAGCTGTCTGAAATCTGGCCGAACCCTGACTATCAGAAGATGATCGATGACGGCATGGACGCCAAATCGGTGGCCGTCATCCGCGCGCTGCGCGACGAGATTCCAGCCAAGCCGCGCAGCCCGTACAAGGTCAAGCGCTGGGCCGAGCAGGTGAAGACGATGCGCGACCTGGCCGCCAATATCATGGACGGCAAGGATACGGGCGCTGCAGTTGTGGCGCAACTGGACCGCGGCAGTAGCCAAATGCGCGGCATCGCCGGCCGGGTGGATCTGTACATGGCCGTTGGGCATGACAAATCCCTGGAGGGTATCCGCCTATCCAAGCATCACTACAGCCTGTACCGTGGCCGCGAGAATGTAACGCTGTGGGTTGCCGAGCGCGATGCCGGCGCTACTGCTTTCAGCAACTGGCCCCAGGAGCTGGCAACCGGCGACACCAAAGAACAGGCCATAGAAGCCTTCAAGGAAAAGTACGACTCCCTTGACGCAACGGCAGCAGTCAAGAAGGCCGAGTTCGTTATTTTTACCAAGGGCGGTGGCGACAAGGGTTTCTATATCGGCAAGAAGATCGGCAGGAACATTGCCGACATGGGTGGGCCATTTGACTCACTGAAGGATGCCAGAGCCTACCGCGAAAAGAATCTGCCCGAGCTAGAGGCAAAACTTGCCAAGTACAAAGAGATTCCGAAAGAGCGCCGCGACACCAACGAACCCCGCGTGGGAGAGGACATGCGCAACGGTCAGGATGTGACGCCTGAAATGTTCGCTGAGGCCTTTGGGTTCAAGGGCGTGGAGTTTGGGAATTACGTTGAGCAGAAGCGCCGCCAAAAAGACTTGAATGAGTCCTTTGATGCGCTGATGGACATGGCTGCGATCATGGGCGTGCCTGCCAAAGCAATATCGCTCAATGGCGAACTAGGCTTGGCCTTCGGTGCCCGCGGTTCCGGTGGCGTCAATCCGGCGGCAGCGCACTACGAGTCTGACAAGATCGTCATCAACCTGACAAAGCGCGAAGGTGCTGGCAGCTTGGGGCATGAGTGGTGGCACGCCCTGGATAACTACTTCTCACGGATGCGCGGCAGCAGAACCAGTCCGTACATGACCACGGCAACCGACGTTGATCTATCGGCGCGTGGCTCGAACTACGTGGCATACCCTGGTGTGCGTAAGGAGATGATCGACGCCTTTGGTGAAGTAGTGCGGTCGATCCGACTGACCGCCATCAAGGCCCGGTCTTCCAAGATGGATGCCAAGCGCACCAAGGAGTATTGGACGACCGGTGAGGAAATGGCCGCGCGGGCGTTTGAGTCCTACCTGATTTCCAAGTTGCACGACCAGAACGCATCGAACGACTACCTTGCCAACGTGGTGGACCAGAAGACATGGGACGCGATGGCCGCTTTGGGTATGGAGAACGAGGACAGCTACCCGTATCCAACAGCGGGAGAAATGCCACTGATACGGACTGGATTCGATAAGTTCTTCCAGACGCTGGAAACCAAGGAAACAGAGAGCGGCAATGTGGCGATGTTCTCCCGCCCCCGTTTCTCCCGTGGAGCCCAGTCCCAGGCCAACGAGTCGGTAGAGCGCCTTGCAACCGGCATAGCATCCCATTGGGACAATGCGCCGAAGATCGTCGTCGCATTCGACATGAACGACCCAGTGGTGCCCGACAGCGCCCGCCGCGCCGACCTCAAGCAGCGCAGCGGTGGTGCCCGTGGCGCCCCCGAGGGCTTCTACTACCAAGGCAAGGTGTACCTGATGGCCTCGCGCCTGAAAACGCCCAGCGATGCGGCGCGCGTGCTATTCCACGAAGCCCTTGGCCACCATGGGCTGCGCGGCGCGTTCGGCGGCAGTCTCAAACCCATCCTGAATCAGGTCGCCACGATGCGCAAAGCCGAGGTAGACGCAAAGATCAAGGAATACGGCCTGCGTGGCGTGAGCAACCTGGACCGCCTGACGGCCGCCGAGGAAGTGCTGGCCGAAATGGCGCAGACGACCCCTGGCATCGGTTTTGTCACCCGGGCGATTGCCGCGATCCGCACCTGGCTGCGCACCAACGTGCCAGGCTTCAAGAATTTGGCTCTGTCGGATGCTGAAATCATAGCTAACTACATCCTGCCAGCGCGGGCTTGGGTCGAAAACGGCGGGAATAACGGAGGACCACGAGGCGGCCTTCCAGCAATGACCCGCTCAGAGTCGCTGAAAGACTACTCGACCGAGCCGTTCTACAGCGCCCTTGCGCGTGAAGTCGGCGGGCTCAATGCGAACGCCATGGCCGCGCCTGGCTGGATGATGAACATTCATGGACTGGTGAAGAACGGCAAGGTCAAGGCCGATGAACTGGAGTGGTCCGGACTGAATGAATGGCTCAACCTGCAAGAGGGCAAAGTCACCAAGGCGGCCGTGCTGGACTATCTGGCGGCCAATGGGGTGAAGGTGCAGGAGTCCGTATTGGGTGACGGCACTGGATGGTCTGTTGTTGACCAGGATACCGGAGGAGATCGGCACCACGAGAGTTTTGCGACAGAGCGAGAGGCCAACGCCAGAGCGACTGAGCTTGGGGACAATCGGTTCGGCGTGATTTCTGATGCCAACGCCCCAGGGGCTGAAACCAAGTACGCCAAGTACCAGCTCCCCGGCGGCGAGAACTACCGCGAGGTGCTGCTGACATTGCCAGAGAAAAAGGAAGTTTGGCGCATCCGAGAGCAGGGCGGGAAATGGGAGGTTTATTCAGACCGAACCTCGCTGGGATCCTTTGTAGACAAGGCGCGCGCAGAGGACGAGGCCGCCTACAACAACCGAACGGCGAGCCCGGTTTCTGGGTACAAATCCAGCCACTGGGACCAGAAGAACGTCCTAGCCCATATCCGCGTCAATGACCGCACCGATGCCGATGGAAAGCGCGTGCTGTTCGTTGAGGAAATCCAGTCGGACTGGGGTCAGGCTGGGAAGAAGGAAGGGTTTGCAGGGGCTATCACCCCAGACAGCCCAATGAAGGCCGAGTACAAGGATGGATATTGGGAAGTCAGAACGACGGCCGGGGAGTTCATCACCAACGTGACGCCAACCGACTATCTTGGCGATGACTCGTTTGGGACGCCGCGATACCGTGAGATTACCGAGCAAGAGGCTATCGAGGCAACGCGCAAGAGACTGCGCTCCAATCCTCAGTACACATCACAGGCGCATGTTGTTCCGCGCGCCCCCTTCGTGGACAAAACCGACAAGTGGCTCACCCTGACACTGAAGCGCATCGTGAAACTTGCAGTCGATGGCGGGTATGACAAGGTGGCGTTTGTGGATGGGGAGCAAAGCGCGGCCAGGTATGACCTGAGCAAGCACATCAGTCAGATCGTTGTTACGAGGGGAATTGGAATCGGGTTTGCCATCACAGCCCGAGACAACAGTAACAAGGTTGTGATGTCCGAGGAAAGGGTAGACCTTACCGGGCTTGATGAACTAATCGGCAAAGACCTTTCCGAGAAAATCAAGGATGATTTTGCCGAGAAGCCTGGCAATTCGCACAGCTATTCCGGCCTCGACCTCAAGGTCGGCGGCGAAGGCATGAAGACCTTCTATGGCGCCATCGTGCCGAACGCCACCAAGGCGCTGCTGCGCAAGCTGGGCGGCGGGCAGATGGAGTTGGTGACTATTGGGACTCCTTTCCAAGAGCCTGGGTCGGTTGATCGTGACGGGACGGTCATAGGGCCGAATGGCGTCCGAGGAACAATGACCGACCAGCCCGGCTTCACCATCACCACCGCCATGCGCGACAAGGCGGCCGGCGGCCTGCCCATGTTCAGCCGCGCCACCACGGCCCGCGACCTGACCCAGAGCTTTGGAAATGCGGTCAAAAACATTACCGTCACTGACCTGAAGCGTCGCGCAGGGTTCAAGGCAACCGACTACTTGGGGCTGGGCCTTCAGACGCTGGGCCGGCGCCAACTGGTGGACTTGTACGGGAACGATCTTCCGCTGGAGAACTACAGCCAACTGGTGGCCCAGATGGAGGCCGACAAGAACGATGGCGGCGCTACGGCCGACGCGCTGGCTCAGGACTGGGGAAAGCTGAAGGACGAGCAGGTGCTGTCTGAGTTGATGCACGATGCCACGTTGCAGCAGATCGACCCTGACAAGCCACTTGTGGACGGCGACGCGCCATTGATTCACGCCGGGCTGAAGTCCAGATTCGACGGCCTTTCAAATGACGCAAAGAAGGTGTACCGCGACGCGCGGGATTCCTACGTTACCCACAACGAATCCGTCCGCCAGGAGATCAAGGCGCGCATCGAGCGCAGTGAGATCAAGGGCGAGCGCAAGGCGGCGCTGCTGAAGCAGATGGATGACGAGTTTTTCAAGAACGTCAAGGGGGTGTATTTCCCGCTGGCTCGATTTGGACAGTACGTTGTTGTGACCCGCGGCGCCGATGGTATGGTGGATAACGTCAGCCGGGCGGAAACGATGGGCGAGGCGGATGAACTTCGCCGGGCGATGCTCAAAGCGTATCCGAAGGAAAACGGCTATGACGTTGGCAAGGTGATTCTGAGCAAGGACTTCGTAGCCGGGCGGGATGCCGTTGGGCGGGGGTTCATGACGGATTTGTACCAGGCGCTGGACAAGCAGGACATGGACGCCAAGCAGCGCGCCGAGCTGGAGGACACGCTGGGACAGCTTTACCTGTCATCCCTGCCTGACCTGAGCTGGGCCAAGCACGGCATTCACCGAAAAGGTACTCCGGGATTCAGTCAGGACGCGCGCCGGGCCTTCTCGCAGAATATGTTCCACGGCGCCCGGTATCTGGCCAAGCTGCGCTACTCCGACCTGATGCAGGATGAACTGAACTTCATGCAGAAGCATGTTGATGAAGTTTTGAACGTGCTGCCGGATGAAGATGGTTTTGACGGACGCACGGCGCAGCGTGTGGTGGACGAGTTCAACAAGCGCCACGAATCGCTGATGAACCCGCAGAGCAGCCCGCTTTCCACGGCGCTGACCAGCTTGGGCTTTGTGTTCCACCTGGGATTGAGCCCGGCATCGGCCATGGTCAACCTGTCGCAGACTGCTCTGGTGGCGTACCCGATCATGGCGGCGAAGTGGGGGTACGCCAAGACGGCGGCGGCCCTGATGACCGCCAGCCAGCAGGCGGCCAAGGGAAGGAACGACATCAGCGCCAGCCTCAACGAGGACGAGAAGCGGGCCTACGACGAAGCCGTCAAGGCCGGCACCATTGATGTGACCATGGCCCATGATCTGGCCGGCATCGCGCAGGGAGAAGACGCCGGGGTGATGTGGAAGGTTCGCCCGGTAATGCGCTGGGCATCGTTCATGTTCCATCATGCGGAGAAGTTCAACCGTCAGGTGACGTTTGTTGCATCCTACCGGCTTGCGAGAGAAGCTGGCGCCAATCACAAGACGGCATTCGAGCAGGCTACCAAGGCGACCTACGACGGGCACTTCGACTATTCATCGGCCAATCGCCCGCGCATCATGCAAGGCAATGTGGCCAGGGTGCTGCTGCTGTTTAAGCAGTACGGGCAGAACATGGTTTACACGCTCAGTCGAAACGCCTATCTGGCCGCCAAGGGCGACAAGCAGGCGCTCAAGACGATTTCAGGGCTGTTGGTGTCGCACGGGCTTTCCGCTGGCATGTTGGGATTGCCCATGGTGACAACCCTGATGGCGGCGGCCTCGATGATGGGAGGCGGTGAAGACGATCCATGGGATGCCAAGGTTGCGTTGCAGAACCTGCTGGCCGACAGCCTTGGGCAGAAGCCCGCTGAAGTGCTGATGCACGGATTGTCCCGTGCGACGCCATGGGACATTTCCGGGAGGGTTGGACTGGACAGGCTGATCCTTCCAGACGTTCAGGAGGGGCTGGAAGGACAGAGGCTTGCCGAGTCCGTTGCGTTCGCTGCGCTGGGGCCGGCGGCCGGCATTGGCCTGAACGTGCTCAGGGGCGCGCAGGAGATAGGCCAGGGGCACGTTCAGCGCGGGATTGAAACCATGATGCCGGCTGCGTTGCGCGGCCCCATGAAGTCTCTGCGCTACGCCAATGAAGGCGCGCAGGACAAGACAGGGGTTTCCATCGTGGACGATGTGAACCCGGCTGGTGTTGCTGGGCAGTTCTTCGGGTTCTCTCCTTCCGATGTGCGCAATGCCACGGAGGGAAAGAGCGCAATCATGGATCTGGACCGCCGGCTTGGAGAGCGCCGGTCAGGCTTGATGCGCCAGTACGCCATGGCGATGATGGCAGGGGATCAGGATGGTGCGCGCGATGTGCGCGACTCCATCACGGCATTCAACGAGAAGAATCCGACCCGGCGCATCAACCCGATGCAGTTGGCCCAAAGCCTGCGGATGCGCCAGAAGCGGATCGACCAGGCGGATGGCGGGGTTTCTTTGCCGAAGGGGCGGCGGGACGCGATAGAGGCAGGGCGGTTTGCTGTGGTTGATTGATGCCCGTAAAATAGTCGAGCCCACATAGGATTGCAGTCCTGTGCGGGCTCTAACCAATCAGAGAAGGAACCTCATCGTGGCTACACGGAATATTACAGCAGAGAGACTTTGGGCGCTTCTGAATTACGACGACAAGACCGGGATATTCACATGGCGTGAAAGCAGGGGGAGAACTGCAAAAATCAACGCCCAGGCCGGGTCTGTTTCCGATGGGTACATCAAGATCATGATTGATGGGAAAACCTATCCTGCAAGCAACCTGGCGTTCCTGTACATGACCGGTGTGTGGCCGGCCAATGAAGTTGACCATCGAGACACAAATAGGTCGAACAACTCTTGGGAGAACCTGAGAGATATTCCACATCGAACAAATACCGAGAATCAGCGTAAGGCCAGAACCACGAACTTAACCGGTTTTCTTGGTGTATCTGCGCACCATAGATCAAATCGGTTCAGAGCAAGAATCCGCGTTGATGGAAAGTTGAAGCAGCTTGGGTGGTTTGATACCCCGGAAGAAGCGCATCAGGCATATGTGACTGCAAAACGTATGCTTCATGATGGGAATACGCTGTAGTTGTCGGACTGGTGGGCCTCGCCTTTTTCACAATGCCATACGGCCTACTGATCCTGGCCGGCATGGCCTGGATCTGGCGCAAGAGTTGACGAAAACCGCTAAGGTTTGATCGAAACACCACAAAAACTGAAACTTGCGCTTGTCAAACGCTGGACCGTGAGACAAAATCAGCACCGAAGCCCTTGAGCTTCTGCTTTCAGCCTTTATTGGCAGCACGGTCCAGCGTGGAAAGCAGAGACTCAAGGGTTTTCGCTTTTCAGCGGTACTTTTCGCCCGTTGACAAAGCAGCACACACGCTCCGGTGGTCAAAAAGAACAGGGGTCGCCTACCGATTCAACCCGGAAAGGTGTCCGGCCTGTCTGCTAGGGACCGGGATAGTTACAGCGTCAAGTGTTGAGACAAGCGTTGTGATGATCGAATAGCAGCCTCATGGGTATCCTGGGCATTAGCCGGGGAAGGATTGAAAGCCTTTGCTATTCAACCTTGGGGAACCTATTCCATAACTGAATCGCTAAGGTTTGCCGCTGTCGGTGCGCCTCCGCACAATCCCCGGCATACGCCATCCGTGCATGAATTGGAAAATCTTAGGAAATTACCATGTCACTCAGCAACGCCTCAGAAAATCAAGCCCTAAAAATGTTCTTGCAGGGCGTTGACCCGGCCTACCGGGCAGGCGCAACGCAGTATGCCGCCCTGGTCAGCCTTGCTGCACCAGACGAGGCCGCGCCCATCGCCGCAGAGTTGACCTATACCGGCTACGCCCGCATCCCCGTCACTAAGGCCACCGCCTGGACCGATGGCGGCAGCAGCTTCACCAACGCCGCGCAGTTTCTATTCGGCAAGCGCACTGATGCGGGGGCTACGCAGCAAGCAAAATCCATAGTTATTGTGGATACCGCATCGGGCGCAATCACCATGGGCATCATCGCCGCACTGAACGACACGCTGGACATCAACCTCAACATCCAGCCTATTTTCTCCCCCGGCGACGTGACGATTTCGGCTGAGTAGCCATGCTGCGCTACCACCACGTTTGCCCAGACTGCGGGCTTGATGTGATCACCGACCACCCCGCGGTGCAGTTGCTGGAAATCAAGGTCTGCGCCTGCCCCAGTGTTCCAGTGGAGACGGTTGAGGGTGCGGAATGACCGTCTACGGTGCCAAGGAGATACTGGACGCGGAACGTGATGGGTTCACGTTTTTCAGCGGGTGGAGAAAGCAGCCGACGCAAACCACGGCGGCGGGGATTTGGTTCGATTTGAGTATGTCGCCGGGGAACCCCGTGCCCAACTATTACATTGGGCCATCCGGCGTGTTCACCCCGTTGAAGTACAGCACCGATGGCGGCATTCCTCATGGCCAAAGCGTAGCACCCAAGATCAAGATTTTGCGCACCTTCGAGGCACAAACTGCCACGGCTACCGCTGCACCGCTGGCCCTCAAGTTGCTGGATTACCTGGGCTTCTATCCGTTTCTGGACGAGTCCGTGACCGATGAGCAATTCATGGTCAACAGCGTGGCCGTTCCGCGTTACCCGGATGGCAAGGGCGTGATGATGATGCCGGTCGTGGTGGCCGGTCACACGGGCGGGCAGACGTTCTTTGTGCGCTACACCAACCAAGACGGTGTATCTGGCAGACAAACCCCGCAACACTTGATGGGCACGCAGATCGTCAACGGCACCATCATCAGCAGCGCGGGTGCTGCCAACAATTCACGCGCGCCCTTCATGGCTCTACAAGAGGGCGACACCGGTGTGCGCACCGTGGACAGTATCGTATTCGAGGGCGTGGGCGACATTGGCCTGATTTCCATTGCGCTGGTCAAGCCCATAGCTGAGACCTACATCCGTGGCATTGACGCGCCCAGCGAGCGGGACTTTTCCACAGATTCAGGCAGCCTACCCATCATCGCGGACGACGCCTACCTCAACATGGTAGCCCTACCTGCTGGCACCCTGTCTGCGGCGCCCCTCATGGGCTACATCCGCACCCTCTACGTTTAAGGAAGCATCATGCCTATCAATTCAAAAGACGACCTGGACGCAGCCCTTGCCGCAGGCCAGACCAACATCACCATGCACAGCAAAAACACGCACAGCGTGGGCACACAAGCCGCTGGCGTCTGGTACGACCTGAGCAAAGGCGCTGGCATGATCGCCTGGGACGCGGTGATTGGCTCGGGCACCAACCTGACGTTTCAGCCGGTCAGTGACACGACCACCACCACGGCGACCACAGCAGCTACATCGGGCTCAATCTCGACCACCACGTTCACCGACACCACCCACGATACAGGCCGCTTTACCGTTGGCATGGCCCTCACGGGCACGGGTGTCACTGCGGGCACCTACATCACCGCGCTAGGCACCGGCACCGGCTCCAACAACGGCGGCACTTACACCGTCAACATCAGCCAGACCGTCACCAGCCAGACCATCACCGGCACGGCCACGGCCAACTTCATTCCGCACGGCGGCAACGTCTCGACCGCTGTCAAGCAGTTGCTCAACGCCTCAGTGGTCAGCGCCAGTGCCACCAGCGCCCCGGCGTTCTTCCAGTTGGTGGACATCATCGGATTCATTCCAGTATCCACCGTCACATCGACATCCGCGCAAACCATTCTGGGCAGCCAGACTTACCCGCGCTACGCGGACGGCGTAGGCGTGCGGGCCTACATCGTGCCCATATCAGTGATGGGCGCTGGCACCCCCACGCTGCGACTCAGTTACACCAACCCGGCCAGCACGGCGGGGCGGTTAACTCCCGCTGCACCATCACTACCCGTGGCCAACACCACCGCGCCGGTCGGGCAGATTCTGTACAGCGGTACGGGTGTGGGCAAATATGGACCCTTCATGCCACTACAGGGCGGGGACAACGGCATCCTGACCATCCAGAGCATCCAGCAGTCCGCCACCATGACCAGCGGGGTCTATGCCATTGTGCTGTGCAAGCCCATCGGCCTGCCTCTGCCACTGACGACCCTGGGCGTACCGGGTGAACGCGACTTTTTCAACCAGCTACCCAGCATGCCCATCATCCCCGATGGCGCGTGCCTGAGCTGGCTGATGCTGGCCGGGGCGGCTACTCCGGTCAACACGCCGTACAACTTCACCACGCAAACGGTCTGGAAGGCATAAGCCATGTTGCTGGGCAATATGTCGGTCTTGCACAAATCGCCCGCGAAGTACACCACGGGTACGGTGGGCTATGGCGACCGCGCAAATTGGAACAAGCCCGGCATGATGCGCAACCGGGGCGACCTGACGCTATCTACCCTCTGGAAGTATGACGCTGTGCCAAGCGGCCAAATGGCGGGGCGCGCATTCCTGGCACCGCAGAAGGCGGGGCGCATCGTCACACGGTCGGCTTTCTCTGTCAGCGGGTCGGCATCCGGCGCTATGGGTCTACCAGGCTCTGCCAATGGCAGCTTTGCAATTGCGGCAAGTGCAGTGGGTGGCCTGATCGCCGGGGGCGTTGCCAGTTGCACCATCAGCATATCGGGCAGCGCATCCATTGCTGGGCTGGCAGCGGGCAGCGCAAGCGGCACCATCAGTGTTACCGGTTCCGCAGTGGCAGGCGCTACCGCATGGGGTGTTGCCAACGGCGCATTCAGCGTGAGCGGAACCGCTGTGGCTTATGGGCTGGGGTACGCGGTAGCCAGCACGGCGGACAACTCGGTGTTGACGCCTGCCACGATCACGGCTGCGGTATGGACCGCCATGGCGGCAGACTATCTGAGCGCTGGCAGCATGGGCGCGAAACTCAACAGCGCAGCCAGTGGCGGGGTGGACTACTCTGCTTTGGCGGCTGCAATCCTGGCAGCAGCGGCGATAACCCCTATCGCGGCCAACATCAAGAAGATCAACGACACCACGGTAATAGGCACGGGGTCAGCTTCTGATACGTGGGGTCCGGCATGAGCGGGTGGGGCGGATCATGGGGCGCTACCGGAGCAACCTACAACGACTCAATCACGATGGAGGTAAGCACCATGACCGTAGAGATGGAAATTGAAGATCAGAGCATTGATGTGCAGGTCAATATCGACGTGCCCACCATTGAAATCAGCGACAGCACAATCATAGTGGAGGTGGACGAATGGTAGCGATCACACGAAAACGTGGCGACACGTATGGCGATGAAATCACAGTCAAGAGCAAAAGCACCGGGCTTGCGATTGACATTACCGGGTTCTCGTTTGTGCTGACAGTAGACCCCAGCAAAACCCCGCTGGACGCGACAGCAAACCTGTACGCGCTGACCGGGACGATTATCGACGGGCCGACTGGGCGCGTTGAGTTTGTACCGAGCGCCATGCAGGCAGACCAAACACCGGGCGTCTACTACTACGACATCCAGATGACGGACGGGGCAGGGCGCAAGCGCACCATTGATCTGGACAAGTACATCTATACGCAAGACATTAGCAAGTAACCCGCTAAGGTTTGTTCCATTGGGCCCTCGTTTGCACAATCCCTGCCAAGCAAGAGGGAACCCAGCAAATGAGCGACTCAGACACAACCGCAGAACCGACAACGCTGGACCGGAGAGAGTATAGCGCTCAATGGCGGGCAAAAGTAGACCAGCGCTTAGACGACGGCGCGGCCATCATGCGCAAGATGCGTGAAGACCTTCACGCCAACACGATAACCACCAATCAGGTGCGAGCAGATACCAGTGAATTGGTAAGCCTGCTGAAGTCCTTTCATGGTGCATTCAAAGTCTTCAACATGGTCGGCAAGCTGGCCAAACCCTTAACCTACATCGTCATGGCCGTTACTGCCGTGGTCACGCTTTACACCACGTGGAAAGGTGGAGGGCCACCCAGGTGAGCGCCAAAAACAAGGCCATTGCCGCTGTGCTGGCCACCGCCATCGCCATCCCAGCCGAAGGCCTGCGCCAATGGGCCTACCGTGACCCCGTTGGAATTCCAACCATCTGTTTTGGTAGCACCGTCGGCGTGAAGCTGGGCGACTTCCGCACTATCCCTGAATGCAAAGCCATGCTGACAAAGGAGATGGATCATGTCATTGAAGCAGTGGATCGCTGTAGACCAGGCTTGCCACCCGAAGTGCTCGCCGCATTCTCAGATTTTGCCTATAACGTCGGGAACAGGGCCGCGTGCGACTCATCATTCTCAACAGCCGCACGGAAACTCGCATCTGGAGACATTGCAGGTGCTTGCCGAGAGCTACCAAGATGGTCTAAGGCCCGAGTTGCCGGAGTCCTTGTAGACCTACCTGGGCTTAAAAAGCGAAGAGCGATGGAAATGGAATTGTGCCTTTCTGGCGTTGTTGGACCATGAATATGCCTGCTTGCAAACACTGTCATTCTGAGTTTGACGGCCCGTACCGCGCGCGGTATTGTTCGACGCGATGCCAGCTTATGCACAAAGTGACAGTTGCAGAGTCAGGTTGCTGGGAATGGGGTGGCGCTCTGGCTGCGACTGGTTACGGGGTCTTGAAAATTGGTAAAAAAGCTGAGACTGCGCACCGGGTGTCATTCCAAATTCACTCCGGTGAAATCCCACAAGGAATGTCTATCTGCCACTCTTGCGATAACCCCAAGTGCGTAAACCCCAAGCACCTTTTTGCCGGAACCCCGCTTGACAACGCTCTGGACATGGCGAGCAAAGGTCGCGGCGCGTGGACAGGGAAGAAGTTTTCAGCGGAGTACCGTAAAAAACTGAGCGATGCTCACAAGAACAGTGCGTATGTAGCCACAGATCAACACCGCGCGAAGCTTCTGGCAGCAACAAATGCGCGTTGGGCAAATGCGGAATTTAAAGAACGCATGAGAGCCATACATCAAACGCCTGAGTTCCGAGTAAGTTGTACCAACAAGCGATTTGCAATTGGGCGTGGCACATGATCTTCAAGCTGATACCCGATTGGGCCTACTGGATCGCCATTGGCGTGCTGACTGCCGCCGTCGGTGCCCAGCAAGTGCGCGTGGCCAATGCCCACACCGCGCTGTCCAAGGAGCAGAAAGCCCGCTCCGACGAAACCATCCAGCGCCAGAACCTGGTCATTGCCCACGCCGACAAGTTGCGCGGGCTGGAGTCCAAACACGCTGAAGATCAGCAAAAGAAGGGGGAAGCGTATGCCGCCGAAATACTCGCCGCTAAGACTGCTGGTGCCGCTGATCGTGCTGATGCTCAGCGCGTGCGCAGCAAGCTTGCCGCCTTCACCTCCGCAGCCACTCGACCCGGTGAAACTGACGCCGTTGCCTGCGAGCGTGCTAAAGATCGACTCCCGCGCGTCGGGGCTCTACTTGCAGAAGGCGTCGGACTGGAAGCTGAAAGTCGAGAACTTATCCGACAGCGAGACGCAGAAGTGACGCTGTTGCTGGGGCAGATTCAGATTGACCGGGCGGCTTGTTCGCCAGATTCGAAGTAGTTGCCACCGCCCCCATATCTCCCCTCTGGCCGCTGGACTCGGGTTGCGATGGCGTAGAGTCTGGCTGATTCTTGGCGGTCGTATGCGTCAGCTTGGGCTTGATTCCAAGTTTTTGGAAGGTGCTTAACAGCGCGGACTCGCTCCGAGGCGATAACGCGGTCGAACTCAAAGACGAACGAACCACGTTTTTTGTCTCGGTAGATAGGCATGATCGTTTATATTCCTGAACATCGGGCAAGTCGAAAATGATACGCTTCCCGATTCGGTAGCATGGGATCGGGCCCGTCGGTGCCGCGAGCTGGTAGACCATACGGCTCGATACTCCGAGCAATTCGGATGCTTCTGAGACGTTCATGACCCCCCCAGAATAGGCCAAGTTTCCACCAAATACTCCGCGTGCCCCATGGTCGACGGCACCCAACCAGTGCGAGCTGTGTCGACCATGTGTTGCGCCCATGTTTTTCCATCGGGTACCGGGCCAAGCGTGCTGCATATCCTGGCGGCCTCTTCGGGGGTACGCATTGGCTGCGCCTTTTCCCCAGGCTCTGCTGGCATCTGTGCGCTGGCTGGTCTGCACGCCATGCCCTTGGCAAACGCAGCTTGTAAATCCGCCTGTGCTGGCTGCGCGGCCTGGGCGGCTTGCCATGCGCGCCACTCGGATTCGGTATGCAGGTAGTGGTATGCGCCATCAGATGTCTTTAGTTCTGGTCGTCGTGGGTAGTTGCCATACTCACGTACCCACGCCTCAAAGTCTTCGCGCTGCTTATCCATTTGGTTGCTCCTTGGCATTGATGGCTGCGATGATGGCGCGGGCGAATGCAATTGCATCCTTTTTTTGCGTTAGCCATACCTGCTGTTTTGGGTCCAGACCCTTGAGCGTTATGGTCGGCAATAGCGCATCAATTTCATCGTCGCTAAGCTCCAGCGCTTGGCTTGGCTGCGCCCACTCTCGTCCGTCACTGTAGCCAGTCATGTACTCGCGAGCTGCTTCGTCTGGTGCGGGTGGCTGCTCTCGGTCAAAGATGCTATCCACGGCTCGGCACAGGTTGTATAGCTGGTTGGCAAGGTCCGCATTGAAATGTTTTATGCTGTTTTCGGGTGTTGCGTAGTTAAGGTGAGTGAGTGTTTTGCTTAGGTGTTTCAACAGGTTAAGGGATAGTGCTTGGCTTGGCTCCATTGGGGATGTACTTGTAACATTTTCGCCATGTTCAAGAATGATTTGCCTTGCCATAAGGTTCTGGGCTTCACTCTCAGCCAGCCGCGCAAGTGCAGCGTCGCGCTCCTGCTCTACTGTTGCGCATAAGGTAGCCACCTCATGCAAGCGAGTATTGGTGCGCTCAATCTCAGCCTGCATGGCCCGTAGCTCCGCATCCTCTGAGCGGGGCGCAGTGCAGCGGAGTTTATTGTTTTTCATTTTTATCCTTGTAAAAATCTCCGTGATTTGCCTTAGCAAATGCTTGGTATGCTTCGGAGGCTAGCTCTGCTGTGATGAATAGGCCTAGGTGGGTACGCTTGCCGTTTAGCTTGGCTGAGGCTTGAAACTTGCCGCCGCTGTGGTGGCAGACACCCTTAAAACCTGTGGTGTTGTGTGTCCGAATTCCTACGTTGAATCCGTTCTGAGAACTGGATGCCTCACGCAGGTTTTTTAGCCGATTATTTGCCTTGTTCTCGTCCTTATGGTCTAGGTCTTTGGAAGGCCACACTCCGTGGACGTAGATCCATGCTAGTCGGTGTGCTCGGTAGAAGCGACCGTCTACTTTTATCTTGATGTAGCCATAGGTAGTTAGGCTACCTGCCACACTGCCTGCCACAGCAGGGCCTCTACTAACCCTCCACCTAAACACCCCAGTCTCAGGCTCGTAACTCAATAACTCCCTCAATCTCTCTGCTATCAGGTCTTGTGTGGTGGTCATGGTGTGTCCTTTGTCACTATATTTAATGTAGCAATGTGCCTATATCCCACGGGGGCTAGAGGCTTGTTTGTCTGGTTGTAGCGCCACGTTATATTGCAGAGGTTATGCGGCAGATATTGCGTTATGCCGCACAAACAACCATCTCAGTGCTCAAGTGTTGAAACAGCCGATCCGCGTCATGGAAAACCTCCGCTGCATCCTCAGCGGTTGCGTAGTGCAAAAACTCGCTGTCGCCGTAGTGGTTGTAATCCGCGCCAACCTGCACGCTTGTTGGGTTGCCGTTGTCGTCTCGGTGCCAACGCAACAGGCTTGGACCACCGTGAAGTGGTAGCGCACTTGCTGCTGGCTGGTACATTTCGGTTCCGCTGAAATCTTCAAAGCGGCTGTGCTTCGGGTAGATGTAGGCGTACACAGTCCAACGGTGCTGGCCCTCATACCGCGCCAGTTCTGAAATTTCTTCGGTGTGGTGTTTTACAACCACTAGAAAATCTTTCCCGCGTTGGTGCCATTCGTCCTTGTGCGCCCACTTTGCCATATTGTTCATAAAAGTTTCTCCGTGTTTCTTGTAGGGTTCTGCATAACAGGTCGATCAATCAGATTCACTTCGTTCACAGCTTATCTCCGGCGTTATGCCTCAAGCCCGCCTCTGAGCGCGGCCACAAACTTCTCAAACTTCACGCTGTAACAGAGCGCGCTTCCATTGGGCATGTCTACCACCACAGAAACATGGGTTTTGGCCTCGTCCAAAAATACGCCAGCGCGTACATCGCCGTCGCGGACAATGAATGCGTCTTTGTTGTGGCTTCTGTCATAGTCTCCGCGTCTCTCGGCATTAAGCATTTCGTTTCCTTTCGCCGTTCTCGGCATAACATTTCATTCAACGCGGATCGCTCCGCGCCCGGTAAATTCAGGCGTTATGCCGCAGTTCGGCGTTCTCAGTGCGGAGGCGTTCAAGTTCTTCCGCCGTGAGTGGAAACCACACTTCCAGATCGCTGTTTTCGCGCCAGTGCTGCCCCGTCTTTCGGTCAATCACATCGTGCGCCCACCCCTCCAACAGCAGCCGTTCGCACTCTGCCCACTGGTCTTCGTCCAGCAGTTCGCCAAGTCGCGCCCCGAGTTTCTGCAACGGGTGGCCCATCGGCGGCAATTCCGGCAACCCTTCGTCGGCCCCCATCTCGTTCATCCAATCCTCGTAGCTGTATCGGTCGTTTTGGTCTATAAACGGTCGCATGTCATCTCCTCGTATCAGCGGCATAACAATTCATTCAAGCCGACTGCGCTTCGTGGCTTGATCGGGGTCTGTGTGCAGCCGCAGCGCAGCGGCTTAACTCAGGTGTTAGCCGACTCAAGGCGATTGGCGTAATCTCGCAGCCACTCCACAAATTTAGCTACGCCATCCCCGCCATCCGTTTCCTTGAACTCCTTTATGTAGTCGTTCAAAACGTCCTGAATTGGCACGGTAAGCACGCCGTTGCCGTCGTACTGAGCCCCGTTTTCATCTTCAAAAAAATACGGGATATTCACTGAAAGGTCTGGGCCTTTCCCATCGTTCCAGTCGCACATATCAACGTCAAAATAAGTGCGTCCGTCTTCGTTTTTTGGTATTTCCGCGCCTTCGGTGTCAATCATCTGTGTCATGTGTGTTCTCCTAAAGTCTGATAACCGGGCAATCAACCGGACAAGCCGGTTATTTCTGCGTTAGGGGTCTTCATGAACGCTATCCAGTGCGTTCGCGCCTGTTTGCCCGACTTATGCCCATAGAGGGGCTTCATCGGCGTGAGTTTCAGAATTTCAGCCACAGGGATTTCAGTTTCAGCCCACTTAAAGATTAGCGTCCCGCCGGGTTTCAGCACGCGAAAGCACTCCGCGAATCCATCACGAAGCATTTCCCGCCATCCATCGAAAAGAAGCCCGTACTTCATGCCAGTGCGCCCATTGAGGCGCGCTTCTGTTCCTTTGCAGTGCGGAGGATCAAAAACAACGTGCCAGAATGTTTCATCTGGAAATGGCAGGTTGGTGAAGTCGTTAACCATGTCTGGCTTTACGCATATCATGTAGCCCTTGTGATTCGTTCCGTCCTTGCGCGTTGTATCGTTTTCTTGCATTTCTTCATTTCTCTTGTCCACGAAAATTGTGCGTTCGTCAGACTTATCAAACCACATCATTTTGCTTCCGCAGCAGGCATCCAGCACAGGCGGGAAACCTAACAGATCGGTCGAAGCCGACAATTCTCTATCGCTCATTGCTGTTCACCTTTGCGTTCGGCGTCTCGCGCAATGGCGATCCCCAAAGCCCCTCGCGCTGCAAATAGTCCAGTGCCCTTGCCGGCAGTTCGTGCTCTGGCGCGGCTTTCCGCAGCGCCCGGACGAGTTGCGCAACCAGCGCGGCCAAGTCGCCCACTTCGCGCTTGTTCCACATGTCCGCCACTTGCTCAGGCTGAATGTCAGGAACGTCGCCGTAGCAAACAGCTATGTCCGCCGAGCAAGTGGTGCAGTACACGGCTATCGCGTTTTCTATGCGCCCTGTGGTGATGTTGCGATACCCCTGCAACGTGTCCATTTCAGCCACGCCGCCACAGAACGGGCACGGTTTGAGTTTGTGCATGGTCAAGCTCCTTTCTCCGAATCACCAGCCGTTTAACACGGCATTCGTGGCGGACGTGCCGCCGCACAATTCGGCGTTAGCCGCCATGGCGGTGGATCATCATGGCAAGGTTGGCAACATCAGCCAGCGACTTCTGGTCGTCCTTTGTTGCGCCTTTCGCGGCGTTCATCAGCAGCCGTTCGCCGAGTTGTTCGCGCCCCATGTGTTGCCAGCCGATCCAGCCCTGTTTCGCCTTGGAGCGAAGCCGAGCTTTCATCGCCGCCGCAAACGCATCAACAGCTTCGTCCAGCTCGTTCAGCTCGTTCATAGTCAGGCCTGTCCACAGCGCTCGATGGCCGCATACACGGCGCGCACCGTAGCGCGGTCCAATTCTTGCAGCGCATCGGGAAGGTCTGCGTATGGGACCATTTGCTCGGTCCCATCCGCTGCGGGCCTGCTGGTGATGCCCTGTGCAATCTTGGCGTCAATCCACGCTTGGTGCACTTCGGCGGCTACGGTTTCGATGTCTGGTAAGTTCATGATTTCTTTCAAAGGTTTTGTGCCGCCATTTGTCCTGTAACGGCTAACAGGTTTGTCGAAGTGGACGCTACGCGCCATTCACAACGGCGTTATGCCGCAACATAGCCAAGTGCTGCGATGTACTGCGAAATGATCGCGTCTCGCTCGACTATCGCCTGCGTCAAGGCTTCGATTTGCTCGGCCTGCGCTGCGATAGTTGATTGGTGCGTAAGCATCACTTCGTCTGCGCTGTACTGGTTCAAGGCGGCTTGCAACTTATCAATGTAGTTTGCAGCCTGCTCGCGCTTTCTCATGCTCAGATAGTGCGCTGGCTTGCGGAGCTCTTGCTGTATCGTGTCCATTTGGTATTCCTAAAGTTTCTGCATAACAGGTCGATCAATCAGATTCGTTTCGCTCACTGCTTATCTCCGGCGTTATACGTCACAGTTCCATCGCCTGTTGAGTCGGCAAAGCTGCTGATTCAGGCGCGAACATTTGTCCTTGTGCCTGCGCTCTGGCTATGCGTTCACAAGCTATGTCAAAGTATTTGCGCTCGCGCTCAATGCCGGTGAAAGCCTTGCCAAGCT
>Ga0073904_10001152_pt1 | contig 19663 bp, 7 predicted proteins | sample KloWWTrecipitate_FD_66668 | JGI IMG/M metagenome (GOLD analysis project Ga0073904, IMG submission 66668) | Active sludge microbial communities from Klosterneuburg, Austria, studying microevolution and ecology of nitrifiers - Klosterneuburg... | ecosystem: Engineered > WWTP > Aerobic digester >... | reverse complement strand
CACCGGCCACCACCTGGGTGCCGTAGGCCACCATCTGCGCGGTGTGGAAGGCGCCCTCACGGCCGGTGATGCCCTGCACGAGGAGGCGCGTCTGCTTGTCGACGTAGATGCTCATGGTGTGGAACCCGTTCCTTTCACTGACCCGCGGCGGCGGCGACGGCCAGCCGGGCCGCTTCATAGAGCGTGGGCGCCGTAGGCAGGTTGGCGCTCTTCAGGATCTCGCGGGCCTCCGCGGCGTTGGTGCCCACGATGCGCACCACGAAGGGCACGTCGGTCTGCAGATTGCCGATGGCCGCCAAGATGCCCTTGGCCACCTCGTCGCCGCGGGTGATGCCGCCGAAGATGTTGATCAGCACGCTCTTCACCCGGCCGTCGGCCAGGATGATGCGCATGGCCTTCTCCACCTTGTCCGCCTGCGCCCCGCCCCCGATATCGAGGAAGTTGGCCGGCTCCCCGCCGCAGAGCTTGAGCACGTCCATGGAGGCCATCGCCAGGCCGGCGCCGTTGACCAGGCAGCCGATGGAGCCGTCCAGATCCACGTAGGACAGGCCGGCCTCGCGCGCTTCGCGCTCGGCGGCAGTCTCGTCGGAGGGGTCGCGCATGGCGGCCAGCTCCGGCTGGCGGTAGAGGGCGCTGTCGTCCAGGTTCACCTTGCCGTCCAGGGCCATGAGGCTCCCGTCCTGCAGGATGACCAAAGGGTTGATCTCCACCAGGGTGGCGTCCAGGGCCACGTAGGCCTGGTACAGGCCGTTGAGGATGGCGGCGAAGGAGCGGTGCAGCGCGGGGTCCAGCCCCATGCCGAAGGCCACCTGGTTGCATTGGAAGGGCTGCAGCCCCAGAAGGGGGTCGATGGCCACCTTGACGACGGCGTCGGGCTGGGTAACCGCCACCTCCTCGATGTCCATCCCGCCCTCGGCGGAGGCGATGATGACCGAACGGCGCGCCGCGCGGTCCTGGATGATGCTCAGGTACAGCTCCTTGGCGATGGCCACCGCCGGGTCGATGAGCACCTGACGCACCGTGAAGCCCTTGATGTCCATGCCCAGGATCTCCGCGGCGCGATCGGCGGCTTCCTGCGGGTCCTTGGCCAACTTGACCCCGCCGGCCTTGCCGCGGCCGCCGGTCAGCACCTGGGCCTTGACGACCACCCGTCCGCCAAGGCGCGCGGCGATCGCCCGCGCCTCCTCGGGCGAGGTGGCCACATCGCCGACGGGCACCGGCAAGCCGTAGCGCCCGAACAGGCGCTTGGCCTGGTACTCATGGATGTTCATGCGACCTCCTTGGGACACAGGGAAGGGGCGGCCCGTTCAGGCCGCCCCTGGATCTGGCTGGAGTGGAAAGCGCCGGGATTATAGCATCAGGGGCCGGCGGTGGCCGTCGGCCCGCCGGCGGCGGTGGGCTCGGCTGCGCCGGCGGTCGCGGCGGAGGTCGAAGCGGAGGTTGCGGCGCCGCCGTCAGCGGCGTCGCCCCCATCGCCCACCGTCCCCTCGGCCGCCGGAGCGGCGGCGTCGCCACCGCCCAACGGCAGGACCGGGAAGCGGGACACCACGTTGCTCTCCGACGAGACCACGTAGAGCCGACCTTCGGCGTCGAAGGCGATGCCGATGGGCATCTTCAGGCCCACCTGGTCCTGCGGGATGCCGATGCGCCCCAGGGCCTTGCCGTCGGCGCTGTAGACCCAGACCCGCGACTTCTCGGGGTCGGTGAAGGCGATGATCCCGCCGGGTCCCACGGCCACATAGGCCTTGTGGTTGGCATCCGTGCTGGTCCAGCCCTCCACCGGGATCTGGCGCAAGGGCCGCAGGTCCTTGTCGAAGACCTGCACGCGCTCGTTCCACAGGTCGGCCACCACGATGTTGCCGTTGGCCGGATCGATGGCGATGCCGGTGGGCTCGTTGAGTTCGCCGGGGCCGAGGCCGCTGCCGCCGAAGGCGCGCAGGGGCTTGAGGTCGGCGTCCAGCACGACCACACGCTTGTTGCCGGTATCGGTGACGTAGACCTGGCCCGCCGCGTCCACGGCCACATCGCGCGGGCCGTAGAGCAGGTCCAGGCCCTCGCTCAAGGACGGTGGCGAGCCGAAGGTGCCCACCCGGGCGGTCTCCTTGCCGTCCTTGAACTTGAGCAGCCGATGGTTCCAGGTGTCGGCGACGTACACCGAGCCGTCCGGCGCCACGCCCAGGCCCCAGGCGCTTGGCGCCGGGTCGGCGTTCTCGGGCTGGTACTTCAGGACGCCCTCGGCCAAGGTGGCCACGGCCTTGCCGTCGGGGCCGAAGACCACCACGCGTTGGTTGCCGTGGTCCAGCACATAGACCCGTCCCGCGGCGTCCACCTTGACCCCCTTGGGCTCCTTCAACACCGAGGTGTCGTCGCCTTCGAAGCGCAGGTCGGCGCTCACCTCCAGCTGGGCGACATCCACCTTGGTGGGCTGCGGCCCGGCCGTGCCCACCGGCGCCACCGATCCGGAGACGGGCGTACCCAGCTGGTCGATGTCCTTGCGCACCCACAGCTTCATCTTGGCGTTGTGAAACCAGTCGTCGAGCGACTTGGCCTGGGCCTCGGCCGCCGGCAGCCGCGGATCCTGCACATACTTGCGGTACAGCAGGATGTTCATCAGGTTGCGCCGCATGTTGGGGTTGCGGAAGTTCTCCAGCACCTTCTCCAGCCCCGCATCGTCCATGGTGACGCCCTTGTAGCCTTCGTTGGGCCACCACATGCGGTCCAGCTCGTAGGCGTTGAAGTCAGAGTCCAGATAGTCCTCGAACTTGCCGTAGTTGGGCGAGCCCACCAGGACGGCGTCGTATTCCTTGAGCTGCGCCAGACCGGGAGCGTCGGCACCCAGGTAGGACGCGCCGGGGAAGGGGACGGTGTCCGGCCGGCTGCGCGGCTGGTCATTGCGGAAGTACCAGGTGAACGGCCAGCTCACCTCGTTGTCGTAGCCGATCTTGGCATCGCGCTGCTGCGTGTCCTTGAGTACCTTCTGCAGGTCTCGCAGGCGCTCCAGCGCCACGTTGTCATCATCCGTGGCATGGGCGTAGACGATGTACTCGGTGGCCAGCTCCTCGTTGACGAAGTTGGCCCGCAGGGACACATAGAGGTTGGCGGCGGCCAGGATGCCGGCCAGCACGAGGGCGCCCAGCAGTCGGACGTTGAAGCTGGAACCCTCCTTGCTCTGGCGGTTGAGGATCGCCGCCAGCACGCCCACCGCCACCAGCAGACCCAAGGCGCCTCGCGCCAGGCTGCCGCCGTCGGCCTGTTGCAGGGCCGGCGCGATGCCGAAGAGGCTGCGCCCGATGGCCGCCGCCACAGCCCAGGCCATCTTGGGCAAAGTGGTGAAGAGGTGGTCGTACTGACCCAGCAGGAGTTCGCCGGCCTTCTCGGCGACCGTTGCGCGCCAGCCCAGCAGCAGCGCGAGCGCCAGGACGGCCAGGATGATCCCCACGGTCCGCGCCCGACCCGCGCGCAGCCAGGCGGCCAGCCAGCCCAGCAGCAAGGCGAGCAGGCCCAGCGACAGCAGGAAGGCGATCACCGGCCAGCCCTGCTCGAAGACCATCAGCGCCGCCACCTGCGCCCCCAGCAGCAGGATGCCCGCTGTGAGCAGGCCCAGGTACACCAGGAGGCCGCTCTTGAGCGCCGCCCAATCGATGCAGTCCACGGTGTCGGCGATCAGGCGCCCGGCCAGGAAGCAGAGCGGCACGGCCATGTGCACGATCAGCCAGGGCATCTTCTCGCCGGCCCAGGAGAAGGTCCAGTAGGCGCCCAGCATCCATCCCGTCAGCAGGGGCACGAAGAGGCTGGCGGCCAGCGCCGGCGGCTGCCCGGCAAGGGCGTCGTCGCCGCGCCAGGCGCGCAGGGCGGCGTTGCGCCAATACACCCATACGGCGGCCACGCCGAAGAAGAAGGGCAGGAACTCGTACATCGGCACGAAGAGCAGGTAGTAATACCAGGGCTGATCGCCGCGGACCACGTCATGCTGCGCCAGCCAGTAGTCGATGGAGCGCTTGAAGCCGTCGATGCCCTGCAAGGGGTCCTTGCCCACGCTGGAGAAGAAGGTGGTGAAGAAGAGCACGTAGATGACGCCGAAGACCACCAGGGCCAGACCGGTCGCGGCCGCCGGCGCGCCGCCCATCGACAGGGCCAGGCTGCGGCCACGCTTCGGCGACAAGAGGATGCTGGCCGCCCCATAGATGAGCACGACCAGACCCGCGGCCAACAGGCCGCTGGCCACGTTGCAGACATCGGGGGATGCGTCGACGGCGCAGCCGCGCTGCCCATGCAGCAGGCGTCCGGCGATGGCCAGAACCGCGCCCAGACCCAGGAAGATCCAGGCCTGGGACGGGAAGAGCAGATCGACGAGGCCCATCCCTTGACCGCTGCCGCTGCCGTTCCCGTCTTCGTCGGCGACCTCCCCGTCGCCGGAACCCGCCGGATCGCTGGCCTGGAAGCCGGCCATCATCCTGAGCAGCAGGGCGAAGATCAGGATCAGCCCGGCGAAGAGGAAGCTGGCCTCCAGGTAACCCTTGGCCGGCGGCTGGTCGAAAGCCGGCAAGCGGCCGGCCAATGACGCCGGCAGCAGTTCGGTCAGGCCGCCGTGCTTGGCCAGGGAACCGAAGACCAGCAGCCCCAGGCCCAGGCTCACCCCGCCCAGACCCGCCAGGTTGCCGGTTTCCGGACGCAGTCGCTCGGCCACCAGGAAGACCAGGATGCTCACCAGGATGACGAAGCCGTTGATGTAGGACATCTCCGCCGAGGCGATGTTGAGCGCGCCACCGGCGAGGGCCATCACGATCCAGCGGCCCTGGCGGGAGTCCAGGTAGCGGATGAAGCCCACGACCATCATCACCGTGAACAGCTGCACATGGATGTCGTGGCGCATGTAGCGCGAGTAGTACATGATGGTGGGCGACAGGAAGAGCATCAGCCCGGTGGCCAGGGCACCGATCGGGCCCAGCCACTTGCGCAGCAGCAGCGGCGACAGCACCAGCAGGATGCCCATCAGGGCCGAGAAGAGCCGGGCGCTGAAGTCGGAATCACCGAAGAGCCAGTACATCAGCGCTGTGGCATGGTAGAGCACCGGACCATGCATCATCGGGTCATGCAGGTACTCGCCCTTGGCGAAGAGCTTCCAGGAGTAGTACACGTGGAGGCTTTCGTCATGCGACATGACCCGGTGGCCCAGCTCGTAAAGGCGCGTCACCAGGGTGACGGCCAACAGGCCCAGCCAGGTCAACCGCTCTAGACCGGGGCGGAGGCTCGTGGTCAGGCGGCCAGCGCCGCCGATGCCGTTGTCGCTCATCGTTCTGTCCTCATGCGGTGGTCAATGGTGGTAGACCGTGTCGTAGGCGCCAGGCCGGGGGCTATTCTAGCCCACCGCCCGCGCCCGAGCGGGGCGGCCCTAAGGCCGCTGAAAGATGCGGGTGCTGTCCGCGTTGCCGGGGTCCGAGTCGTAGACCAGCTTCAGCATGCGCGCGAAGCGCTGGTCGCTGGCCGGATCGAAGCCGCTCCAACCGCGCTCCGTCCGACCGACGATGACATAGCGGATGTTGTACTTGGTCAGCAAGGCCAAGGCGGCGGCATCGTCGGCCTCGCCATAGAGCTGGCGGATGTCGGCCTCGCGCTCCTGGGTCAGGGCCAGGGCAGCGTCGCCGCGCCATTGATGTTCATGCCCCGCCCAGCCCAGCACCGTCGGTCGGCCGCTGGCCATGCTGATGCGGCCGGCATAGTCGTAGCCACCGCCCGGTGCCTCGAGGATGGCCTCGCCGCGACGGCTGTTGGCCAACAGCCATTGCACCGCCCCCCAGTCGCCGGCTTGCTGCTCCGGCCAGGTGGACAGGCCGTTCAAGGTGAGGCCGCCGGGTTGCGGGGTGAAACCACGCGTCCGATCACGCACGGCGGCCAGGGTGAAGACCAGGCCGCCGGCCACCAGCAGAGCCGTGGGTACCGACCAGGCCATGGCCAGCGGCCGCCGCAACCGCCGCCAGGCCAGGAAGGCGGCATAGGCGCCGCCGATGGCCAACAGCACCCAGGCCTGGTAGTAGAACTTGAAGACCGAGTTCATGCGGTTGTTGAAGAGGTCCTTCAAGAAGACGAACTCGATCAGAAGCGGCAGGGCCAGCCCGGCGCCCAGGCAGAGCAAGGCGAAGGTACCGGCGATCCGCTCGCCGTCGGCTTCACCAGGGGCGGCGCCGTGGATGGGGTCGTCGCTGGCGGCCGCATCGTCTTCCGCGCCGAGATCCTCGTTCGCGCCGACCGCGACGCCCGCGGCATTGCCGAGCCATAGCGCGACGGCGGCCGTCAACGCCAGCGCGACCAGGACGACGAGCAGAGCCGCGGTCCAGGCCTGTAGGAGCAGGCAGGCCAGCAGGGCGCCCCCCCCGACCGCCAGGCCCAGACCCCAGGCGCGCCGGGCCGCGGCGCCGGCGCCCCGCCAGGCGGCGGTCGCCAGCAACAGGATGCCGGACAGCGCCAGCCAGAAGAGCGGGCCGAAATGCACCAGCCACTGGTCCAGACGGGAGCGGATGTCCACCAGGCCCACGCCCTTGGCCTGCGAGCTGAAGCTGGCATAGAACGGCAGGTAGCAGAGCAGGCCCAGGGCGCCGAGCCAGACGCCGATCCGCAGGACAGCGAGCAGGCGGGCTTCCCAGCCGCCCCGTTCGCGGCGGGACCACAGCACCTGCACCGCAGCTCCGCTGCCCAGAGCCAAACCCGCGGCCAGCAAGGTCCGCGTGCCCAGACCCACCGGCGCGCCATCCGCGCCGCCCAGGGCCGCGGCGAGCCGCCAGCCCAGGGCGGAGAGGCCGGCCAGGCCGAAGGTCGCCAGGAACAGGTCGAGTCGCTCCGTCCCCTCCGGCGGCGCCGCGCCGCGCCGCGGATCGAAGGCCACCCACAGGAAGGCCAGACCCACCAGCCCCATGAAGGTGGGCAGGTCCCAGGTGTTGAAGAAACCCAGGGCGCCCAGGATCACCGGCAAGGCCAGCCAGCGCCAGGTCCACAGCTCGGCGCCGCGGCGCAGGCGGTAGCCTCCCGCCAACACCGCCAGGACCAAGGTCAGCGCCAGGAGGACATAGGGCAGGGTGAGCACATGCGGATGGACATCGCCCAGCATGAAGCTGAAGAAGGGGAACTCGTGGATCACCTCGCGACAGCCGCCGCCGGCATCGACGTCGGCGATCACCCGCGAGCTGCGCCACCACCAGATGAAGCGGTCGGGCCAGAATCGGCCCTGGCCATAGCCGGCGTTGGCCTCACCGCAGAAGGTCAGGTTCACGCCCAGGTTCTTGATGCCCAGACCGTCGTAGAAGGCCGCCGGCAGCCAACCCTCGAGGTAGAAGGCCTCCAGCACCGCATGGAGGTTGCCCATGAGCACCAAGAGCGTCGCCGCGAGGGCGCCCGTGGCCCAGCGCGCCGCCTCGCGGACCCGCGGCGCGGACAGGGCCACCAGGTTGTAGCCCAGGCCCGTCGCCGCCGCCAGGGTCATCCCCAGGGTCATGGGGATCATCAGGTTGAAGGCCGAATAGCGGTTGACCGCCGACAGCTTCGTCAGCCAACCGGCGATCAGGTAATGCAGGTGGTAGTAGGAGATGCCGTAGCCGGCCAACCAGGGATCCATGGGCGGGAAAGAAGGGCTCTCCAGCACCGAGCTGAGAAAGGCCATCTCCATCCACTTCTCGCCGCCGCTGGTCTCGATGGCGGGGTTGAAGGACCGGAACCACGCGAAGAGCAGCAGTCCCAGGAGGTAGATCAGCTCGAAGCCGATCAGGCGGCGGCGGTGGGTGGCCAGGAAGTCGCGCCAGGCCGGCCCGTCGCCCCGCTCCAGAGACCAGCCGGCCGCGGCCACCAGTCCCAGGGACAAGGCGGCCCCCAGCCAGCCGCCCGGCAGGACGCCCAGCATGCCCAGCAGCCAGAAGCAGAGGCCGCCGGCCAGGATGCCTACGGGGCGGGCCACGGACAGGCCCGCGTCCGGCAACACCTTCAGGATGCGCCGGGCCAAGGGCAGACCGGCGAGCATGACCGCCGTGGTGGCCAGCCACCATTGCAGGACCGGCAACAGCACTTGCGTCATCATGATCCGCTGCCTTCCCGCGGCTGCCGCAGGCGGGCCTCGCCGCCGCGCAGCAGGCGATAGATCTTCACCGCTGGCTCGCCCGTCCGCTCATCGCGCATTTCGGGCGGGCTCTCGTAGACCAGTTCGGCGCCGCCGCTGCGGATCAGGCCATCGAACTTGGCGATGCCCGCCGGCTGGAACAAGGCGCGCTCCAGTTCGCCGACGACGATGTAGGCCACATCGTACTGCTCCAGGAGCGGTTGGACCTCAGCCAGGCTGGCACTGTTGTAGATGGCCTGGACGTCCTGCATCCGCTGCTCGATGACCCCGCGGCCGCCGGCATTGCGCTGCTGCGTCTGATGCCAATCCCAACCGATGACGGTGGGCAACCCCGTGTAGACGCTGTAGCGCGAGCCCCAGTGATAGCCGCCCATGTAATGGAAGGCCTCCAGCAGCACCGGCGAGCCCTTCACGTTGGCCAACAACCACAGCATCGCGTGCCGGTCATGCTTCAGCACCAGGAGGCGGCTCTGCTCCGGCAGGATGTTCCCGCCGTCTTCATACAGGGCCCAATCCATGTAGGCCAGGCCCGAGAGGCCCGGTCGGGGGCTCGCTGCGGCGGCGGCCGGCACCGGGAAGCGGTCCGCGATCTTGCCCTTGGCCGCTGTGACCGTGTAGACCAGACCGGCGCAGACCAAGGCCTGGAAGCCCAGGCGCCACAGGCGCGGCAACAACGGGGCGACGCGGTAGGCGTCGATGCGCTCGGCCAACCAGGCGTAGGCGCAGGCGGCCAGGACGGCCCAGAGCACCCAGATCTGGATGTAGAACTTGAAGACCGTGTTCATCCGTGCGATATCACCGGCCAGCACGCCGTATTCCACGAACTGGCTCAGGAAGGCGCCCAGCAGCAGGATCCAGGCGGCGAAGCGACTGCTCGCGGACTGCCGCGGCCTCAGGAGGAGGGTGATGCCCAGGGCGATCAGCAAGGTGCCGGCCACCGCCGTCCAGGGCGAGGGCGGGAACTGCGCCTGGTTGCCGTCGCCGGTCACGGTCTTCTGCCACAGCCACCAGAACGCGGCGGCGCTGAGGCCCAGGGAAAGGGTCAGGGTCGCCAGCACGGCGCGCCGCTCGACTCGGCTTCCCAAGGCGTCGTTGAGCTGCCACAGGCCCCAGCCGCTGATGGCCACCAGGAAGATGCCGTGCACCGTCAGGTAGGCCGAGAGGGGCGTCTTGGTGCCGGTCCAAAAAGAGAAGTCGGCGTAGGCCGTGACATAGTTGGCATGGTAGGGTTGGAACAGCAGCCGGCTCAGCCCCAAGAGGAGCAGCCCGCGCCAGAGGACCGCCCACAGCCAGCGCCAGGACGGCCCGCCCATACGCTGCCAGAGGCCGGCGCCCAGAGCGCCGGCGGCCACCAGGCCGTAGGTGGGAACGTCCCAGGTATTGGCCGGCCACAAGGCGCCGATGGCCAGGGACGCCAGCAGCAGGCGGCCCAGGCCCCAGGGTTCCAGCCACCACCAGCCCTCTTCCTCGGCCCGCGTGGGCAGGGCCCAGCTGAGGGCGCAGGCCAGGACCAGCACGGTGATGGGCAGGGCCATCATGTGGGCGTGCAGGTCGGCGTAGACGAAGGTGAAGAAAGGCATCTCGGTGATGGCCACCGTCTCACCTTGATCCGGGATGGCGCGCGAGGCGTTCCAGTACCAATGGCCGGTGGCCACGTTCAGGTACTGCGACGGGGACAGCGCCGCCTGCAGGACGCCCCGCAGGCCATTGACCGCCAAGGCCAGCCCGGGGATGCGGCTGCTGAAGTCCGCCGCCCCGCCGCCGACGCTCAGCGGTCCGGCGAACTCCACGCCCTTGCCCAGAATGAAGGGTACCTGGTACAGGTTGCCCATCAGCACCGTCATCAGGCCCGCCAGCCCGCCCGCGCGCCGCGCCCGCCCCAAGCTGAAGCCCTGGGCCCGCGCCCAGCCGTAGACCACGCCGGCGCAGCCCAGCGCGGTCATGGCCGCCAGGCTGGGGATGGCGAGGTTGTAGCCGATCCAGGGCGGCACGCGGGTCAACTCGAAGAGCGCACCCACGAAGACGAAGCCGAAGTAGTAGTAGTTGAGTTTGCCGCCCGAGAACCAAGGATCGAAGGGCGGGAAGCTGACGGACCGCAGCGTGGCGTTGAGGTAGGCGAAGTCCATCGGCTTCTCGCCGCCGTACCAGGGATGCCACAGGTCCGGGTTGCCCATGCGGATGCCCAGGAAGATCAGGAAGAAGACCGCGAACAAGGCTTCGGCGGCCAAGACCTCGCGGCGATGCTCGGCCAGCCACGACAGGCGCGCGGCGGCGCGGCGCCGCCCGGGCAGCAGCCAGGCCAGCGCTCCGACCAGGGCCAGCATCGCCCACAGCAGGACGGGCTTGTGCGGCGCCCAACCCAGGCTGGCCACCAGCCAGGCCAGCCAGCTGACCAGGAGCAGCCCGGCGATGCGCGCCACGGCCCAGCCCTTGTCGGGCAGGTTGGGAAGGCTGGCTGCGACCAGGGGCCAGGCAGCCAGGCCGATGAAGGCCAGGAGGGCGTACCAGGCCAACACGGCCAGGAGCGGCCAGCGCTCATAGACGCTGTCGACGCTGAACACGTAATCCGCCTCGGCTGCCTCCTGGGCGCGCCGCTGCGGCGAGAGCAGCAGGCGTTCGCGCGCCTCGGCGGCTTCTTCTTCGGGACTCATCGCCGCGCCCGGGGCGCCCGCATCCACGCCGTTGCCCGCATCCGCGCCGGTCCCGAGCAGGCGCGCAAGCAGCGAGCCGCCTTCGACCCCGTCGCCACCCGGCAGGAAGGGCAGGTAGCGCTCGCGGAAGCTGCGCGTGCCCGTGGGCCATTGCCAGGTGTAACGGGCGGGAAGCGGCGCGAGGTCGCCGAGCAATGCCGCTCGGTCGATGTCTTTCGTGGCCCAGATGTCCACCTGCGGATGGTCGTAGACGTGGAAGGCCTCTTCGGCGCCCTGGTCGTCGACCTCCAGGGAACCCAGCCGCGGGAAACTGTGGATGGAGGCCGTGTGTTCGATGCCAAAGCGCTCGGCGAACAGGTCGTCGTAGAAGCGGTTGGTCATCGGATAGCGGGCCGGCAACTGCCGCGTGGACCCATAGACGCGGTTCGAGGTGGAGATCAGGTAGTCCGCGTCCTGCAAACCCTGCATCAGGCGGTCCAGCTTGACCTGGTCCTTGTCCTCGTCGTACATCTGCAGTTGAATGAAGCCGTAGCTGCCTTCGGCCCAATCCGACTCGGCCTGGTCCCAGGCGGCGTAGCCCTCGATGCCCCGGGGCACGGTGTCATCCCAACTGGTGTCGTGGGCGAAGATGCTGGTGCGCCCGGCGAGGGCGTCGCCCTCCACGCGCACCCAGAGGCGGTAACTCTTGGACGGCGCGGCTTCGGCCGCTGGTGCGGCCTGGCCCAGGAAAGCCCGCGCAAGGCCCTTGGGCGCCGTCGGCTGCTGTGGACGCGGCTCCAGGATGAGCGCCTGGTCGAACGGCACCGTGATCCGCTGACCGATGTCCGAGAGCGAAGCCGCGGCCGTCCCATTGGCAAGCGGGTTCTGCGGCTGGCCGTCCGCGCCCAGCTGATCGGATTCCGTCAGGTAGGCCGTCAACCGCACCTGGGCCGGTCCACCGCGGGCGCTGACCACATGGGCCAGCTGCGCGCCATCGACCGTCACGGCGGTGTCGCCCGGCACCAGGACCTCCATGGGGCCCAGCCAGCTGCCGGGTCGCGCTTCGTAGCGATAGGTCTGCGTCGCGAAGCGCAGGTCGGAGGGCACGCGGGCCGGCAGGTACAAGCCGCGGCCGCTGCGATCCGCCTGCTGGTCGATGGTCAGGCCGAAGGCGGTGGGGATATGGTGGTAGATCCAGCGGCTGGCCAGGATGCGCGAATGGTCCTGGGCGTAGATGCGGCTGAACATGAAGCCCCAGAGCAAGGCGCCGCCGGCGACCAGCACCGTCAACGCCGGAGCCAGGCGGGCGGCAGGGCGGCGGGTCGCCGGTTGTGGTGAGGCCGTATCGGGCCGGTCCGTGTCGGGCAAGACCGGGTCGCCGTCCTCCGCCACCGTACCGCGTCGATCCCAGAGCGCGATCAGCGCCGCGGCGGTCAAGAGGATGAGGGTCGGGTAGATGGGCAGGAAGTAGCGCATCGTCTTGCCGAACTGCATCCCGTAATAGCCCAGGATCAAGGCCGACCACAGGGTGGGCGGCAGCAGCTCCGGCCGACGTCCACGCAGAAGCGCAACGGCGGCCCAGATCCAGGACAGGACGGCCGCCACACCCAAGGGCAGCCCCATGCCCCATAGCACGATGTTCTGCAGCGGGAAGAGCCAGTCGCGGCGACCGAACCATTGGTGGTTGGGGGGCCAGTCCACCCCGTAGCCCTGCACCAGGCGGCTCACCTCGCTGAGGTTGCCGGCCCAGCGCGGATCCGGCAACAGATGGGGCGCCAAGGCCCCGGGCATGAGGCGCTCGATGCTGAACCACCAGGAAGGGGCCTTGGCCGTGACCTCCGTGTAACGCGGCGGGTTGGCCACGACATTGGGCCAGCCGGGGCCGGCGAACATGTCCGGCTGGCAGAAGCGCAGCACTACGAAGGAGCTGATGCCCAGGATGAGCAGCGGCAGCAGCACCCGGCGGCCGTCGATCCAGGCGCCGTTCGCGCGCCAGGCGCGCCAGGCCAGCACGACCATGACCAAGGGCACCGCCGGCCACAAGGCGATCTTGCTGGCCAGGGCCATGCCCAGAGCGACTCCCGACAGCCCCACCGCCAGGTAGCCGTCCTTCAATCCGTCCTCGGCCGCGCTTGGGCTCACGGTCGCGGTCCGGGCGGAGGGATGCAGGCCGTCCAGGGCGCGCACGAAGCCGTACAGGAAGAGCAGGAAGAAGAAGTTGGCCGGCACATCGACGGTGAAGAAATGCGCCTGCTGGATGAAGAAGGCCGTGCCCGCCGCCAGGAAGGCGGCCAGAGCGCCCACCCGCTCATCGACCAGCCGGCGGCCGATCAGGAAGATCAGGATCAGGCCCAGCCAGTCATAGAGCATGTTGAGGTTGCGGCCCACCAGGTGCACGGCGGAATAGTCGGCCGCCCCCAATGCCTGGGCCACGAAGAAGGTGATGGTGACCGGCCAGGTACCGTAGACATAGAAGCCGTGGCCGGTGTTGCGGGGGTTGAGGGTGGAGGTGTCGGTATCCAGGTAGCCCAACAGGTCCTGGGGCGTCTGCAGGCTGCTGGCGACCATGGTCAGGAAGCGTTCGTCGGGATGCAGGTGCTCGTCGCCGTCCCAGTTCAATCCCGAGAACCGCAACCAGAAGCCGATGAGCAGCGCGGCCAACAGCAGCCATTGCGCCGGGCGGATCCGGCGCAGGCGAAAGGCTGTCGACGGCGCCGTGCCGGCCACGTCGGCGATCGCCTCGTCCGGGGCGTTCGCCTCGTCCGGTGGCAGGGCCGGGTCCATCGGGCTCATGGTGTTGCTCCCTCGCCGCGCGGCGGGACGATGACGGTCCAGAAGTCCTTGCCGGGCATGCGGGTCTTGTGTTCGGCGACGAGCGCCGTGGGGAAGAACCCTTTGAGGGTATCGATCTGGGCCGCGGCGAAAGGACCACCCACCAGGTACAGCTTGGGCGCGGCATCGGACACATGCGCCTGGGCCGCGGTCGCGGCATCGGACCAGTCGGGCCGGCTGCCGCTCAGGAGCCCGTTCCAGGTGGGCGCTCCCATGAGGTAGGCCAGGGCGCGGTGGTCCCAGCCATGCTCCCAACCGACATAGTAGACATGGCCGAAATCGCCGCCCTGCTCGCTGATGAAGCGGCGGGCTTCGGCCGCGCCCTCAGACGTGGGATGGGTGCTCTGGTCGTAGTTGTCCCGGTAGTCCACGAAGTAGCGCTGCCAGCTGCCCAGGGTCATCCATACCAGGAGTGCCGCGCTGGCCAGGGCGGCGCCCGCCAGGCCCCGCCGGCCCAGGGCCGCGCGCCAGCGGGCCGCCAGGCCGGGCAGGGGGAGGGCGGCGATGAGCAGGGCCAGGGGCAAGGCCCCCGAGGCGCGCGACAGCGAGGGATTCTCGCGCGGAAAGGCGATGGCCAGGAAGCTGGTGGCCAGCATCAGCGGCAGGGCGGCCGCCAGGACCAGGTAGCGCCAGTCGCGGCGAAACGCACGCACCAGGACGATGGCCAGACCCAACAGGAAGAGCGCACCGGCGACGGTGTCCAGCGCCGGGCGTCCCGGCGGGCTCTGGAACCAGGAGCTGTCGGCGGTGAGGTTGAACATCCACAAGGCGCGGCGGATGTTGGGCAACAGCTGCGTCTTCAGGTTCTGGTCCAGCACGGTGTCGAACTCCGCCGCGCTCAGCGGCGCGTCGCCCACCAGGCGGGTGACCGCGCGATGGTTGAAGAGCTCCGCGTAGTCCTGGGAGTAGCGCCACAGCGGCAGGATCAGGACGAAGCCCACCAGCGCGGCCGCGATCACGTGCCCTGGCAGGCCGACCGGCACGAGGCGGCGGCCTTCGCCACGGTGATACCAGCGGTCATGCAGCAGCTTGGCCGCGATCATGACCGGCACGACCACCAGGAAGGCACGGTAGGCGGTGTAACCGTAGGCACCCAGGGCCATGGAGGCGCCCAGGGCCAGCCAGTCGTTGCGGCGGCCACTGCGGATGGCCCGCAGGAGCAGCCAGGCCACCACCGTCACCCACAGGGGCGCGAAGGCGATGCGCAGGCCGATGCGCGTGATCAGCAGATGCCAAGGCGACACCGCCAGCAGGAAGGCCGCGGTCAGAGCCAGGGTCGCGCCGCCCAGCTCCCGGCCCAGCCGGTAGAGGACCACGACATTCAGGAGGCTCACCAGCCCCATGGCCACCTTCATCGTCTGAAAGGAGACCGGCAGACCCAAGGGGCCCATCAGGAAGGCCAGCCAGTAGAACTCCATCGCCTCGCGGCCGGCGTTGCCGGGAAGGAAGACCGGTCGCAATCCGCCTTCCAGCATCGTGCGCACGTCGTTGAGCTTCTCGGTATGGTCGCTGGTCATTTCCGCGGGCACCAAGGCCAGGTTGTGGAAGCGCAGCCAGGCAGCCAGCCCCAGGATGGCCAGAAGCAGCCAGGATTCCGGTCGGCGCAGCGCGCCGATCCAGCCGCCGAACAGCTCGAACAGGCTCCGACCGCGCTCCTGGAGCGCGACCAGCAACGCCGCGAGTCCGGCCAGCCAGAGCAGCAGCCCCAAGGGCTGCAAGGTGGCGTTGGTGTAGAGCGCTGCCGGACGCAAAAGCGCGATGGGCGGCGGCTCGGCGCCGAGGCGCGCCGAGAACGCCACCGTGACCAGCGCCAGGGCCAGTCCCATGGTTGCCAGGGCCCATCCCCGCCGACCCCCGCCGACCCTGGCCGGCACCGCCGCGAAGACCGGATCGCTCACCGTCTCCGGGGCCAGGGCCTCCATCGCCGCAGCCATGACCAGGGCCCATAGCAGGAGGAAGAAGGTCGTCGTGGCCAGAACGGGCACCTGCTCAGCGACCGTCAGCGCCTGGGCGTCCAGCCGCAGCTGGGCGAACAGGGCCAGCCCCAGGGCCATGGCCCCCAGGGCGCAAGCCGCGGTCAAGCGCCAAGGCGACGTCGCGACCAGACGAGGAAGCCAGGGCGGAGCATCCACCGGACGGCGCAGGCCGGCGACCAGCTCCGACCAGCGCGCCCGAAGGTCCGGTCGCCGGCGGCCGGCGGCCAGCGGCGTCAAAACCGGCGCCGCGGCCCAGGAGGCATCGGTCGCCCCATCCGGCCGGTCGCCATCAGCCACGAGCGAGGCTCGGTCCTGGCCTTCGAATCCTTCTCCGCCCTCTAGCCGCAGCCCGTCTTCGAGCCGCGGTCCATCCTCGTGCCGCAGTCCGTCCGCCAACCCCCCATCCTCTGCAAGAGGACTGACGGGGGTCGCCGGCGGCTCCGGACGCAGCGCGGCCGCAAAGGCGGCCAGGCTGCCAACGGCGGGTCGCAAGCGCGCGAGCCCGTATGCCAGCGCAGCAAGGCCCGCGGCGGCGGCCAGCAAGGGATCCCACCACTGCTCCGGCGCGCCGCGCCAGGCGGCGACAGCCCAGCGCAAGAGGAAGGCTGCGAGCAACAAGGCTCCCAAGGGGAGGACGAAAGCGCTGGGCGCGGGCTCATCGTCACCGGCGGGAAGGTCCGCGTCGTCGGGCAGCCAAGGCTCCGCGTCGTGAGCCGCCGACGGGGACCCGTCGTCAGCCGCCTTCGGGTCCCTGTCGGAGATCGCGACCGGGTGGTCCGCCCCCGGCGCTTCGACTTCAGGCGATACATCCCCGAACAGCGGACCAGGAGCCGCCGGCAGGCGGTCAGGGCGGTCGTCGCTGCGGTCATCGCTACCGTTCACGTGGCGCCCCCCGGCTTGCGCAGCTTGAGGGCGATGATCAGGAAGCTGTCCTGGGGCGTGGGCGGATGCGTGTCATTGCGCCGATCGAAGGCGTTGAGCACCCTCAAGCCCAGGTTCACCGGATTGAGCGGCGAGCCGCGGTACGGGTCCGCCTCCAGGCTGAAACGGTCGGCGGCCTGCATCATGGCGTCCGGCAGCAGGCCGTGGACCATCAGTTCCTTGCCCAGGCCGTAGACCAGGTTGTGGATGAAGGGAAAGCAATGGTGCGTGTGGCATTCCAGGGCCTCCACCTCGAAGCCCTGATCCGTGACCAGGCGCAAGAGGCCCTCCAGGCTGTACAGGCGCACGTGATTGGCCCAGATGCCGGCCAGCGGGCCATGCTGGATATGGGTGCCCAAGGTGAGTTCCAGGGACTTGTTGATGGGATCCCACCAGAAGGGGTAGTTGGCATTGGGGGTGGTGAGGGCCAGGGTGCCGCCGGGGGCCAGCACCCGGTACAGTTCGGCCAGGGCCTTGTCGTCATCCGGGATATGTTCGATGACCTCGGAGAAGATGATCTTGTCGAAGCTGCCGTCGGCGAACGGGATCTCGTAGAGGTTGACGCAGGACAACGCAGCGCCCGGTACCACACGCCGGGCCAAGGGCAGCAGCGGAATGTCCAGCTCGATGCCGGTCACGTCGACTGCCGGATACAAGGCTCTCAGGAAGTTCAGATAGAAGCCGCGTCCGCAACCCGCGTCGAGAACGCGGTCGCCGGGCTGGACATCGATGAAGCGGAAGACCGCTTCGGCGCGCCGCTTGAAGGACATGTCGGCTTCATTGGCCAGCATACGCCGAAGGCGCTCAGCATCGAAGCGGGTGGCGGGCAGGGCCGCAGCAGCAGGCAAGGGTTCCATGTCTGGCTCACGGGCGGGGGCCGAAGGCCGATCGGATGGGGGCATACGAAGCTAGATTCTAATCGCAACCCGCGGCGGGTTACAGCCGGGAAGCAGTTCGGGGCCTTGCGACCGCGAGCCTACGCCCTTGTTCTTCCGGTCAACCTCGCACCGTCGCAGCCCATTCAGTGTGGACTGTGGCGGGTTACAGGGACCCATCATGGTGCTGACCCGGTCTGGCTGAGCACGCGCTGGCGCAGGTCGCCGCGAGAGAGCCCGAGCATGCGGAGGCCCACCGGACCCAGCAGCAGCAGGACGGCGATGGTCGCCGCATGGACCACCAAGGCGTAGGCCAGGGCGTCGTCATGCGGCACCTGCGCCGCCACGTCGAGGCTCCAGACCACCGCCCATTGGAAGATGCCCAAGTAACCGGGTGTGGAAGGCAGAATGGCAGCGAAGGCCACGGTGCACAGCATGAAGACAGCGGTCGTCGGCGCCAGGCCGAGATGAAAGGCCAGCATGACCAGCCAGTAGGCGAAGGCGCCGATCGACCACACCACCAGTGAAGCCACCAGACCGGCCAGGGCGCGCGATGGCCGGCGGAGCGGCGACAGGCCGTCGACCAGGCCCGACCAGGCCGCGCGCAGGCGGACGCGACGGTGTTCCGCGAGGCCGATGGCCGCGAGCAGCCGCTCCAGGGCATCGTCCGAACGGTGGCCGATCGTGGCCACCGTTGCCAGGCCCAGGTAGCAGACCAGCACGAAGCCGACCGTCAGCCAGCGAATGCCGTCGCCATGGGCCCAGGGGCCGGGTCCCAAGCGCTCCGCCAGGCGCTCGGCGGTGATGGCCGGGGCCACCCAGGCCAGCAGCACCATCACCGCCAGCAGGTCGAGCACCCGCTCCACCATGACCGTGGCCAAGGCTTCGGCGAAGCCCGCCCGGGTGTAGCGGCCCACCGCCCAGGCGCGGATAGGGTCGCCCAGCCGCAGGGGGATGACGGTGCTGACCAGGTAGCCTACCGACAGGGCGGCGAAGGTCTCGCGCCAGGGCGGCCTTGTGGCGCGGTGGAACAGCAGGCGCCAGCGCCAGGTGCGGGCGACCTGGCCCAGGGCCAGCAGCAGCAGGGCCGGCAGCAGCCAGCGGTAGTCGGCCCTGGCCAAAGCCGCGAACAGCTCGCGCGGATCCACCTCGCGCGCGGCGTACCAGAAAGCGACCAGGCTCACCAGGATGCCCAGCCACAGCTGCCACGACCGTCCGCCCCGCGCCATAGGGTCGAGGATGATACGAGCGCGAGCGGCAAATGCCAGCCAGGAAGGTAGGCCGACGCCTCAGCGGTCGCTCGCGCCGCTCGCCGGGGCCGCAGCGACAGACCCCGCCAGCAGCGTCGGCGCTTCGCCGCGCAGCGACAGCATCGGCAGGTGGATGGTGACCACGGCCGGGTGGGGCACTGTCGCCGGGTGGCGCACCGTGGCCGAGGGCACCGACGTTGGCGTGACCCAGGTCGTGGGCGTCAGCGAGGGTTCAGGCACCGCGCCGGCCGTGGCGCTGGCCAGGGCCGTCGGCCAGGCCTCCGGGGCGAACACCTCGATGAAGGGGATGGGGAACGGCGCCTCGCCGCTCAGTCCGGCCTGGTCCCGCCAGGTCAACAAGGCCCCGCTGCTCACGGGCTGGCGGCCGGTGCGGGTGGGACGCAGTCGCAGGCGGATGTCGATCGGCAGCAGGCCCGCAGCCGGCAGGTCCCAATACCAGGCGCCGCCGGGGGCCTGGCGGCCGGGAGGCAGGGCCGGGGCGCTCGCGACCAGGTCAAGGGGAAGGCTGTCGCGCACGGCGGCCTCCCGAACCTGCAGGCCGATCCAACGCTCTCCAATGCGTTGGAAGATGGCCGGCAGCTCCGCGGGATCCTGGGGGAACCAGGCGTCGGACGGACTGGTGGCCGCCGCCTCCAGGATCGCCCGCTCCGGGTCACGGCCCAGACCCACCGCAGCCACGTAGATCCCCGCTTGCCGCAGGGCCTCCGCCTCCCGGGTGACCGCCGCGGCGCCGCTTTCGTTCTTGCCGTCGGTCAAGAGCACCAGCGCGCGCAGGGTAGACCGATCGGCCAGGCGCCGAAGCTGCTTGTGGCCCTCGGCGAGTCCGGCGCTGATGTTGGTGTCGCCGCCGGCCTGCAGGTCACGTACAGCCCGGCGCAGCAGCGCCGGTACATCGGTCAGGGTCTGGTCCACGCGGGCCGTCTCGTTGAAGGTGACCAGGGTGCCCCAGTCCGCTCCGGGCCGTAGGTGGTCGATCAGGCCCAGGGCTCCTTCGCGCGCCTTGCCGATGGCATCGGCCCGCAACATCGAGCTGCTGCGGTCGATGACCAGGGCCATG
>Ga0073904_10001151_pt1 | contig 19674 bp, 12 predicted proteins | sample KloWWTrecipitate_FD_66668 | JGI IMG/M metagenome (GOLD analysis project Ga0073904, IMG submission 66668) | Active sludge microbial communities from Klosterneuburg, Austria, studying microevolution and ecology of nitrifiers - Klosterneuburg... | ecosystem: Engineered > WWTP > Aerobic digester >... | reverse complement strand
GCGACGATGGTGTCGGCCTATGCCGGTGCATCGACCGCCACCACGCCACGCGTAACCGAACTCCTCATCCGCGACAGCAGTGCGCAGAACGGCCTGGCCACCTTCATCGGCAGCTTCCTCTTCAGCCTGGTGGGCATCCTGGCGCTGAATGCCGGTGTGTATGGCGAGGGCGGGCGGATCGTGCTGATGTTGAGCACGATTGCCGTCATCGTCGTCATCGTTCTCACCTTGCTGCGCTGGATCGACCTGCTGGCACGTTTCGGGCGTGTGGGCGACGCCATTACACGGGTCGAACACGTCGCCTCAAGCAGCCTGCGCGCGCTATGGCAAAAGCCCTGTTTCGGCGCGCGCATGCGCATCGACCCACCCCCGTACGACGGCAGGGTGAGCAGCGACCACATCGGCTATGTGCAGCACATCGACCTGGCTGCGCTGGAACGGCTGGCTGCCGAGGCCGCGGGCGAAGTGCACGTCGCAGTCATGCCGGGCAATTTCGTCGATAAAACGTCAGCGCTGGCATGGCTCAGTTTTGCGCCGGACGAGGAGGCCCTGCACTGTGTGCGTGGCGCGTTCGATATCGGCGCCGAGCGCTCATTCGACCAAGACCCGCGCTTCGGCGTGGTGGTGCTGGCTGAGATCGCGATCAAGGCGCTCTCCCCCGGCATCAACGACGCCGGCACCGCCATCGCAACCCTGTCGGCCCTGACGCGCGTGCTCGCCATCCTGGCCGAGCCCCGCGAGGAAGACAGCACAATCGACTATCCACACGTGTTCGTGCCGCCCGTTGCAGTCGATGATCTGTTTGAAGACGCCTTCTCACCCATTTCAGAGTCGGGCGCTGCAATCCTTGCCGTCGGTATTCGCCTGCAGAAAACCCTGCAAACGATGCACAGGCTGGGGCATCCAGCTTTCAGAGCGGCCGCGCGGAAACAGTCACAGCTGGCTTTGAAACGCGCCCGTCTAGCACTGCCGCTGCATGAGGACGCCGAGCGCCTGAAGGCACTGTCGCTGCTGGATTGATGCGCGCTGCGCGGTAAAATCTCGTTCTGTGAGCTGTTGTAACTCAGCTTTCACCCTTTCACGCCAAGGCCAAGCCATGAAAACCCTGCCTGCTATCGTGCTCCTGTTCGTGTCGCTCACCGCCGTTGCGCAAGGGGTCCCCAAGGGCGACTGCGCCACCCCGGAGCCTCGCCACGACCTCAGCGGCTGCGACTTTTCGGGCCGCGATCTATCGGGGCGGGATTTCTCTGGCGCCGTGCTCGAAAACGCACGTTTCAAGGACACGCAGCTCAAGGGCACGCGCTTTGACAAGGCGATGGCCAAATGGGCCAACTTCACGGGCGCCCAACTGCAGGGCGCCAACTTCGCTGGCACCAACCTGTTTCACGCCACCTTTGACCGTGCCGACCTCAGCGATGCAAACCTGCAGGGGGCAAACCTGTTCGGCGCCATCCTGATCGACACCCGCGCCCCACGCGCGGATCTCAGCGGCGCCTTCATGAAGGACACGCACATGCCTGGGGCCGATCTTAGGGGTGCCAGTCTGCGCAAAATCTATGGGCTGCGTTTCATCCTGGATGGCTCGCGCCTCAACGGCGCCGACCTGTCGGACGCCGATCTCACCGGGGCAAACCTGGAGGCGGTGGACTTCAGCGCCGCGAAGATGCGCAAGACACGCCTGTCCGGCGCGGTGCTACCCGAAGCGGTATTCCACGACGCCGACCTCACCGACGCCGACTTCAGCAACGCCGACCTGACCGACAGCGACTTCAGCGGCGCGCGCAACATGCCGACGCAGTTGCAGAAGCAACTGGGCAAGTAAGACGGGACACGCGAATGTGCCGACGATCGGCACGCTCGCCACAGATCAGCGCGCAACCTGCTCCGCCACCCGCTCGCACAGCGCAAGCAAGGCTTCGTGATCGGCCAGCCCTTCGATCAAGCGCGGCGGAATGCCCTTCAGGCCGACCTGCGCACCGGCAAGCGCGCCGGTCAGCAACGCCCGCGCGAGGTTCTGTCCACCCCCATTCACCGCATGCAGCACCGCCGACTCGAAGTCGTCGGCGAAGCGCGCGGCAAGGTAATAGGCGGGCTGAAACTGGTGATACACCGCGCACGGCATGCCATACACCAGCGACACCTTCCATGCGGGCTCGATGCGGATGTCCGGATCGTGGGCCGCGCGGGCGATGGACGACGCTGTCAGCAACGCATCGGGCGACGGGAAATTGCCGGCACGCGGCGCCTCCTCCGCGCCTGGCCGGGGCGCCTGCAAATTACCGGATGTCACACGGTGAAAAGGCAGCGCGCCGGATGCGACGCGGGCCATGAGCTTGCCCGAAATCGCAGCGTCCAGTGCATGACCTTCGACCAGCATTCCGAGCGCCGCCCCAAAAGCCACCGTCATCGCCACCACCGTGCCATCGGTCTGCGTCAGCGTGGTGTTGCGGGTTACGGCGGAAGCCAGCGCTGCGGGGTCAAGCGCGTAGCGCACTGCGATCGCCAGCGTACGCTCGGCCGCCTCGGTGGTGTCGGCATTGCCGCCGACCTGCCCCCATTCCAGTCCCTGCCCGATACGCTTGCGCCAGGCCTCGCGGATCGACTGGCTGGTGTAGCCGCCCGGCCCCTGCATTGGCCTGCCATCAATCAGCGGGAAAAAGTCCTCATCCATGCGACGGCAGAAGTCGGCCTCGTCATAGCCATTGCATGCCGCCAGGGACTCCAGCGTCAGGCGCAGCAGTACGCCGGCCTGCGACGACTGTCCGGCCTGCATGCCAGCGTGGTAGTGATCGGGCCGCGGTGCGGTGTAGTCCGAAATCCACTCGCCGTAGCGTGCGCGCAGTTCGTCGAGGTCGTAGTACCAGTGCGGGCCGAGGGCGAGCGCGTCGCCGATGAAAGCGCCCATCAGTGCCCCGCGCACGCGGTCGGCAAGGGCGCACTGCTTGTCTTGACTCATGTACGCCTCCAGATCGTCAGTTCGGACAGGGTGTGCTGGTGCTTGCGCCGAGTCTCACGGATCACGAAGGGCACGGCCTGCGGCCCCTGCACCAGTTCGTATTCGGCGCTCAGCAGGTCTTTCAGGCCGTCGAGCGTGGTGTAGGACTCGCCGTCCTTCTTGAAGCCACCAACCCATTCCTCACGCTTGGTGTGTTCTTCCAGCCAGGTGTAGGGCGACGCAAGCAGCAGCAGCCCGCCCGGATTGAGCCGGCGACCGACGTCGGCAAGGAAGCGGCGCGGACTGTAGAGGCGATCGATCAGGTTGGCGGCAAGGATGAGATCGAAGCCGACGAACACGTCCTTGAGGTTGCAGGCATCGCCCTGCCAGAACTCGACGCGCGCGGCGGTCTCGGCGAGGCCGAGCGCATCCAGACGGCGCTCGTGATAGCTCACCAGATCACCCTCGTCCGCCAGGGTGTAGCGCAACACGCCGGTTTCCGCGAGCTTGGCGCCCGCCTGGATGAAGCGTGCCGAGAAATCGATGCCCACCACGCGTTCGAAGGCGCGCGCCAGTTCGAAGCTCGCTCGTCCGGTGGCGCAACCAAGATCGAGGGCGCGCCTGAATTGACCATTGCCCAGCCGGCGATGGGCGTCAATGCCGATTTCGGCAAGCGCCTGCGGAAAATTCGGTACGCCGAAAACCTCATCGCCGTAATGAAACTCGGCGTACTGGGAAAGCAGCGCGTCGGTCTCGTAGGTGGAGGCCGGGTTGGTCACCGGCACATCGCTGACGATGTAGCGAAAGCCTGCATGCTGAAAGAAATGACGTCGGAATGCATAACGCGAAGCATGGCGCGACGCGTTACCGGCCGAGATCCAGCTGCCGCCCTTGATGATGTTGTGACGGTCATCGAAGGTCGGCGTGGTGAAGTCGTCATAGATCGGATGCACGTCGAAGCCGTCGAACGGATAGGTCGGCGTCTCACACCACTGCCACACGTTACCGACCACATCAAACAGGTCGCCATGGGCGAATTGCGTCACCGGGCAGCTTGATGCGCCGTGGTCGAGGTGCAGGTTGGCGCTGGCCACTGCGTCCGGCGGCACGTCACCCAGGCCAGCGTGATCGTAGAGCCGGTTCCACTCGTCCTCGGTCGGCAGACGCACCGGCAAGCCGGTCGCGCGCGCCTTCCAGCGGCAAAATGCCTGCGCCTCCAGGCAATTGACCTCGACCGGCCAGTCCCAGCGCATCGCCACTTCCTCGCTCAGCAGGCGCAGACGCCAGCCGTTGGCTGCGCTGACCCAGAAGCTCGGGTGTTCGGCGCGGGCGTAGCGCCGCCAGCCCAGACCCTCTTCATCCCACACGGTATCGTCTGCGTAGCCACCTGCATCGACGAAATCGAGGTACTCGCGGTTCGTCACCAGGGTGCGGGCTGCGCGAAAGGCAGGCACCTCGGCCCGATGTTCACCGTACTCGTTGTCCCAGCCATAGATCGGCTCGTCAAAGCTGCGCCCGAGCACCACCTTGCCGGCCGGAATATCAACCAGCGTATTGGGCGGCGGCTCGCCATGCGTCTCGCACGGCCGCCAGGCCGGATGCGGCTGCACGTAGTTCAACGCATGCTGGCGCATCAGCACCGACGAGGTTTCGAGGTGGATGCGCTCGTGCTCGATGCCCATCACCACCGCCCAGAACGGATCCTTCCAGCCGATCGGCAGGCTGAAGGAGGTAGTGCGAATCACGCTGTCGACCACTGCCCGCACCTTGTCGCGGTATTCGGCGACTTCGGCCACGGTCGGCCATGCGTAGCGGGCATCGTCGAGATCGTCCCAGCTCATCTCATCCACGCCCACCGCAAACATCGACTCCAGCCGCGGGTCGATGCGCTGCTCGATCAAGCCGGCGAGCAGGAACTTGTTGATGAAGAAGGTCGCGGTATGGCCGAAGTAGAAGATCAGCGGATGGCGCAGGCTGATCGGCTTCTTGTAATAGGCCTCGTCGCCGCTCAGCACCTCGAACAGCGACTCGTAGCGGTCGAAGGTGGCATGGAAATACTGCAGCAGCTCGCGCCGCTTGGCATCGACATCGTTGCCGTTCAGTAGCGGTGTGCGCGGGAACAGTCCATCTTCTTTTTGGCCATGTTGCAATTGGCTCATCGTGAACATCCTTTCGGTTCACCCGCGAAAAAGGCGCCGATGCAACGCTTGCTGCGCCGCCCGGCGACGGGTTTCAGTGGAAAAGTGTAACGCCTGCAGCAGTCGTTCTGGACGCCCTCAGAAACTGAATCCCGCCACCAAGTTCCCCACCAACATCGGCCGATTGAAAGCGGCCGGCGATGCAATGCGGCGCCTGCACCGGCTACCGGTATAATTTGCGGTTTTCCAGAATCCGCCGGAGCCTCAACCATGGAAGCCGAACGCCAGAACGCCATTGCCGAAAAACTCGCCGACCTCGCCGCACGGGGCCGCGAACTACGGAGGTATCTTTGACTACGATGTGAAAGCATCGAAGCTCGAAGAAGTGAATCGCGCACTGGAAGATCCGGCGGTCTGGAACAATGCCGAGCGCGCCCAGGAACTGGGCAAGGAAAAGCGCCTGCTTGAGGACATCGTGCTCACGGTGCAGGGCATTGCCGCGCAGTCGCGCGACCTGAAAGATCTTTACGATCTGGCCAAAGCCGAGGACGACGACGACACTTTTGAGGCGGTCGAGGCCGATCTTGGAGAACTGGAAGCGGAAGTCGAGAAGCTCGAGTTCCGCCGCATGTTCAGCAACCCGATGGACCCCAACAACTGCTTCATCGAGATCCAGGCCGGTGCCGGCGGCACCGAGGCCCAGGACTGGGCCGGCATGCTGGAACGCATGTACCTGCGCTACGGCGAGAAGAAGGGCTTCACCGTCGAGCTGATGGAAGAAACCGAAGGCGAAGTCGCCGGCGTCAAGAACTGCACGATCAAGCTCAGCGGCGAGTACGCCTACGGCTACCTGCGCAGCGAGACCGGCATCCACCGTCTGGTACGCAAGTCGCCCTTCGACTCGAACGCGCGCCGTCACACCAGCTTCACCTCGGTGTTCGTATATCCGGAAGTCGACGATTCGATCGAGATCGAGATCAACCCGGCCGACCTGCGCATCGACACCTACCGCGCCTCCGGCGCCGGCGGCCAGCACATCAACAAGACCGACTCTGCGGTGCGGATCACACACGAGCCAACCGGCATCGTCGTGCAGTGCCAGAACGATCGTTCGCAGCACAAGAACAAAGCTGAAGCCATGTCGATGATGAAGGCGCGCCTGTACGAAGCCGAACTGCGCAAGCGCCAGTCAGCCCAGCAAAAGCTGGAAGACAGCAAGAGCGACATCGGCTGGGGCCACCAGATCCGCAGCTACGTCCTGGACCAGTCGCGCATCAAGGACCTGCGCACCAACTACGAAGTGGGCAACACTCAGGGGGTGCTGGACGGCGACCTCGACGACTTCATCGCCGCAAGCCTCAAGCAGGGCGTCTGATTGACTTGAATCGACCCGGGTCCCCCAGGCCCACCGGTCTCCATCGCTGGCGCCGACGATGACTGATCCCTTCCTGTCCGACTTCCTCGCTCCTGGCGTGGATGCCGACGAAGTGCCCGAACTGGCGGCGCTCGATGCCGCGCGCCCGCTGCTCGACGCCTTCATCACGCTGTTCCGCGGCACCGAGGCCGAAGTACTGATGCGCCTGCTGGTGCTGCGCGAAATCGGCCGTGAAGCTGACGCGCCGCGCTGGGCGCCCGAAGCGCTGCGCGCACGCTTTACCTATCTGGACCCGGTCAAGTTCGAAACCGTGCTGAAACGCCTGCGCGACAACGCCCTGCTGACCATTGGCGAGGATGGGCGGTACCACCTGTCCGACATCGGCCGTAACGCCGTGGCCGCGATCGCCATGCTGCTGCGCTTCGGCCAGGAGGAGGATGCCGAGCTCGGCTTTCTCACCGCCCAGCTCGCGGGCCTGCAGGCAGTGGGGGGCGTCACGGCGGAGTCGCTCGGCCATCTGCTGTCCAAGCTCAACGACCTGAGCTGGCACTTTGAAGAGGCGATTGCATCGGGCTCGGAGTTTCGCATCCTCGACGCCCGCCGTCGGCTATCGGCCAATGGCCGCTGGCTGGAACGCGGCACCGACATCCTCAACAAGCTGCTGGCCGACCCCGAAGTCGACTTCGACATCGCGCGCGGTGCACAACGCATCGGCCTGGCGCAGTCACGGCTGGCACGGGTGGACGCGTCCTTTCAGCGCGCCCTGAACAAGATCGAATCACAGCGGATCACGCTGGGTGGATCGGGTATCTCCTCATCGGACGTCGCCGCCTGGCTGCGCCGGCTCGACATCGCCGCGCTCGCCGGCATGGCCGACGCCAGTGTGGCGACCGTGCCCAGGCTGCCGCTGCTGGCGGGCGGACATGAACTGCTCGACCGTGCCGAAACCGCGCTCGGAGGCGATCCCAACCGCAGCGCGCTCGATACGACTTTGCCGCCCCCCGACCCCTCCGACATTTCGCCGCTGGGCACGGCGTCCGACAGTGAAGATCTGGCTCTGCTGCAACACTTCACCCACCGCCTCGAAGCCCTGCCCGGCGCGCGGCCGCTGCACGACGTCATCGCCGGTGGCGGTTTCGCGCCGGCCAGCTACCGTCTTTCGCTGCTCGCCCTGCTGGCCGACGGCGAGGGCGCCAGCCCAGTTGACGGCCCGATCGGCAGCTTCATGCGCCTGCCGCTCGAGGTGCATTTCGGCGACGAACTGGTGCCGGTCGGCGAAGATGAAATCGCCGCCATCAGCGCCGGTGAAGTCGCCCCGCGCGTCACCGCCCTCCCCGCCATTCCATAACGGTGTGCTCATGGAACACGAACTGAAGACGCTCACCGCGCGTCTGCTCGCGCAGCGCTGGCTACCGCGCAGCGACCGCATGGTGCGACGCGCGCTGGTCGACGAGACTTTCCGCCTGGAACTCGACCGCCGCCTGGCCGATGTCGGCCTGCAACTGCTCGACAACCCCTATGCCGCGCACGTCGGTGTGGCGCTGCAGGCCGAGATGGCTGAACCCGTATTCGGTGCCGGACGCGAGTATGCCGCCAGCAACCTTGGCCTGACGCGCGACGAGATCGCGCTGCTGGTCGTGATCTGGTCCCTGGTCATCTTGCCCAAGCGCGAACGTCAGGTCAGTCGCCGCGAACGGATCGATGACGGCCAGACCGACCTGTTCGGCGCCGACAAGCCCGTCGCGCACGGTGACCGCGTCTCGGGCAGCCTGGCCGAAAGCTCGCTGGTGGCCGACTTCGGTCCGCGCCTGGGCGGCAAGACCAAAATGATGATCGCGCTGGGCAAGCTTGCCCGCCTGGACTTCATCGAACGCCGCAACGGCGTGATCAGCGAGGGGCCGCTGCTCGATGTCGCGCTCGACTACCGGGTGATGGCCGACCGCATCATCCACGGCACACTGGGCGAAGTGCTGGCGGCTGCCGGCCATGCGCTGCCAGCAGCCGATGCGTTCGAAACGGCCGATGCACTCGATGACTTACCGGCTGAGGAGCCGGAGAGTGCCGACTAGGGGCGCCAAGCTTATGACGCCCCCAAGCGGCCGCTCAGGCATAGCTGTCAGTCATCAGGTTGGAGAACCACTGACGCATCTCGTCCGTGTTGCGCGCGTTCGCCTGTGCTGCTTCGGCGTTGCCTGCGGGAATCGGCTTCATCGACCGGCTCACCGGGTCGTAGGCAAACAGCGTTGTCAGCCATGATGAATCGGTGGCGGTGATCGGCGAATAGCAGGCCGAGCTCGTCACCGGCGCCGGATCGGGCGCAAGGCCGAGGAAGGCGCGCACGATTGCATCGGCACACACCTTGGCCTCCTGGTTGGCGATGTGACCGGCCTTGGGTTGCAGCGTCGCCGCCGAGTCACCGATCACATGGATGCCGGCGACCGCGCTGGACTCGTAACTCAGTTCATCGACCCGCGCCCAGCGGGAGTCGGCGCTGTTGGTGATGCCGCTGGCCGCGAGAATGGCGCCGGCGCGCTGGGCGGGAATCACATTCAGCACGTCCGCCTTCAGCGTTTCGCCCGAAACCGTCTTCACCGTGCCCGCAGCCGCATCGACCGACTGCACCGCGACGCCCGGGTGGTAGTCAATCACGCCAGCGTGGACGACGTTGAAGGCATGGGTGAAGGTCTGCTTCTCGGCGATGATGCCGGGATTTTCGTCGAGCACGATGAGCTTCGAACCCGGGTTCGTGCGCTTAAGGTAGTCGGCGACCAGGCAGGCACGCTCGTACGGCCCTGGCGGACACCGATAGGGCGCCTTCGGAATGCTCATCAGGAACACGCCGCCACGCGGCATCGCAGCGATCTGCCGGCTCAGGATGGCGGTTTGCGGACCCGCTTTCCAGGCGTGGGTAACGATGTCGCGCGCCGCGGCGGTTTCCAGCCCCGGCACCGGGTCGAATTCGACGCCGGGTGCGACCACCAGGCGATCATACTCAATCGCATTGCCATCGACCATGACACGCTTGCCGGCCGGATCGATCGCGCTAACCTCACCGCTCACCAGCTTCACCCCGTATTGCTGCACCAGGCGCTTCCAGTCGAAACTCAAACTGTCGATCGTCAGCGCGCCAGTCAGCACCAGGTTGCTCATGATGTTCGACACGTAGCTGCGCTCGCGCTCGATCAGCGTCACCTGCAGGCCGCTCCCGCCCCACAGGCGCAGGTATTTGGCAACAGTGGCGCCCGCCATGCCGCCGCCGATCACCACCACCCTGGCCTGGATCGGCAGCTTGGTCGGCACACGCGACACAGGCGCGTTCGCCGGAATCCACAGCGGACTCGTGCCACGGAGACTGGCAGGAAAATGATCGCCGGCCAAGGCTCTGGCAAACGGGTGCATCAACAGCGGCGCAGCACCCAGCGCGGTCAGCAGCCTTCTACGATTGCGGTTCATGGTTGTCTCCTCGAAGCGGGGATGAATGCAGGCACTGGAGCCGTAACGGGCCGGGAATCATCACCGGCCTGCACCCTTGGGCTGACTCGCAAAGTAGTGGCCGATCTCAAGCAACTGGGCATCGGTATAGGCCAGGGCGTGAATTTTCATGATCCCTTCCTTGTCCTTCTTGCTCGTGATCTCCCTCATCTCCTTCGCAAACTTGCTCGGTGACATCCCGGCGAGACTCTTGAACCCGGACACTGCGTGGCCATCGGTGCCGTGGCACTGGAAGCAATTGGATGCCAGCAGACGGCCCGGTGGCGGCATACCTGCCGACTGTGCCAGGCCGGCAAGTGGAACGAGGCTGGCCAGCAGCCCGGCGCACACATGCATCTTCATGATGTTCTCCTTCGTTGGGCCACCGGCGCCGCTCGGTGCGGGGCGTCGCGGCATGGAAGCAAGTCTGCCGAGCGCAGGCTGAATCCACGCTGAACGCCGCCCGCTCCAGATACGGGGTGCGCACGCACGCAATGCGCCGGTTTGCTGCGGGCCAGACCTGTCGGTACACTCCGCGCCTCTCACATCCCACTTCCAAAGTCGGGCCTTCGGATCGGAATCATTTGGGTCGCCGTCAGTTGGGCCACGACTAGGCCACAACTAGGCCGCAATTGGATCGGGCTGCAACCGACCCGCTTTGGCGCCGTGCCTGCACTGAACTGATACGCCCTACCCGAGCAAACGATGTTCCATATCAAGACCCTCGAACTCGTCCACTGGGACTTCTGGCGCCGCTTCTCGCTACCGCTCGACGCCCAGATCATCACCATCGTCGGCCCCAACGGCTCGGGCAAGACCACGCTGCTCGACGCGCTGCGCACCCTGTTTGCGCTGCGCTGCTCGGGCAAGCGCGACTTTCGCCGCTATGTGCGCCGGGCCGAGCGCAGCTTTGCGTGGATTCGCGCCATCGTCGCCAACGTGCCCGGCAACAGCGGCAAACGGCCGTTCTTTCCCTGCCTGTCGGACGAGGTGACGCTGGCCTGTCGCATCCGCAAGGCGGGCGGCGACTGGATCCGCGACTACACCATCGTCGACGGTAATCAGGACATCGAGGCGCTGGAAGCCAACAACGACTGGATCGGCCTGCGCGACTACCAGCACCGTCTGGCCTGGGGCGGGCTCACCCCGGCCATCACCAAGGTGCTGGCGCTGGAACAGGGCGACACCGACAAGCTGTGCGAATACTCACCCAAGGCACTACTCGAACTCGTGTTCGACGTCTTCGGCGACAAGGAAGTGCTGGACAACTACCAGGCCGCGCGCGAGGAACAGCACTCCGCCGAACGTGAACTGGCCGAGCTCGGCGTCGATCTCGACCGCCTGAAGACCCAGGCGGAAGAAAAGAGGGCCGAAGCCAACCGCTTTCTTGAATGGAAGCAGCTCGCTGACGAAGCGCAGGCACTGCAGACCGAGATCGTGCCGCGGCTGGAGCTCGCGGAACTCACGCGAACGATTGCCGAGGAACGCGATGGCCTGCGCCGCGTCAGCCGCGAGCGCATCGACAAACTCGCCGAACAGCGTGAAGCGCGTCTGCGCCTGGACGCCGTGTGCGCCGAACAGGACGCAGCCACGGCCGAACGCAAGCGCCTGAAAGCCACGGGCAGCGTGGCCGAACAAGGCCACCTCAGCGCCCACGACCGCGTACGCGACCTTGAAAAGCTGCTGACGGAGCGCGACACCCTGCGCGCCCAGCTCGCCAGCGAACACGGTGCCGACGCGGTCGCACTGGAACAGGAACACGACGAGCTCGATGCTGCCCGCGCCCGTTTGCGCACACAGGAACGCGAGCTCGTCGCCGCCTTCGAGGACAAGACCGAAACCCTGCGCCACGAGCGCAACCGCGACGGCCCGCCGGCTGATGGCGAAGTGTCGCGCTTTCGCGTCAGGCTCAACGCCGAGGGCATCGCCCACCGCAGCCTCGCGGAGATCGTCGAAGTCATCGATCCGGCCTGGCAAGCCGCCCTCGAAGCCATTTTGCGGCCCTATCGCCACCTGATCCTGCTTGAGCGCGAATCCGACCGCCATTCCGCATGGACGCTGGGCGAACGCGAGCGCTTCCGCCACTTCATCGTACCCGAGCGCGAAACCGCCCCGCCGCCGCGGCCGATGAGCCTGGCCGAGGTGGTGGAGTTCAGCACCCCGGTGCCGCGCTGGCTGAGCGAGCTGCTCAACCGCATCCGCCGTGTCGAAGACGCCGAAGCAGCACGCGACCTCCCCCGCGAACAGGAATGGATCACCCGCGATGGCTATCACCGCGAACGCCGCGGCGCCCGCCACCTCGGCCGGCAGCAGGAGTTCCACTTCGGCGAGCTGGCACGCCAGTCACGCATCGCCGCGCTGCTCGAGGACATCGCCGGGCTGGACAAACAGTTGCAGACCCTGCGCCCCAAGCTGGAAGAAGCCACCAGCCGTATTGCCGTGCTGCGCCAACGCATGCTCGGTCTGCAGTCGGCACAGCTGCTGGCCGCCAATGCCGAGCGCTACGCTGCCGCCGACGACGCACTGCCGCAGGCACGCAGAACGCTGACGGCAGCCATCGCCGAGCGCGCCGACATGCGCGGCACCCTCGACACGCTGAGTGAGAGACTCAGCGGCATCCAGATCGAGGTCGACCGTCGCCAGCGCGAACTCAAGGCCATCGACCTGCGCCTGGCCGATATTGCCCGCGAACACGGCCCGCGCCGCCACAGCCAGGCAGAGCGCATCGTCGCCTTGCGCCGCGGCCGCCGCGGCATGCCGGCACACTGGCTGCAGACCGAGGAACTGAGCCTGCTCGCTGACAAGTACGGCGACGCCCGCGGTGCAAGGCTGCAACTTGAACGCCTGCGCCGCCACATCGACGAAGGCGACTGGATCACCGACCCCGCCGTGCTGGTGGTGCGCGACCGGCTCGCGGCCGACCTGGCGATTCGCACCCGCGACTACCTCGACCGCCAGGGCTACTGCGTCACTGCGCGCAATCACAGTGACAACGCCCGCGCCGCCTACATCGCCAAGCTGCGCGCCACCGTGCGCCAGTACGCCAAGAACCTGAAATCGCTCGGTGAGCTCGCCAACGTCCACGTCGACTGCCCGACCCCGCACCTCGAGAACGACGACCTGTCCCTCGCCCAGGCCGGGCTGGAAGTGCGCTTCGACTTCGACCGCAAGGGTGCAGTGGGACTCAACGATGGCGAGGCCTCCGGCGGCCAGCAGGTCATGAAGTCGCTGATCCTGCTCATCGCCCTGCTGATGGACGAAGCCCGTCCCGGTGGCTTCGTGTTCATTGACGAGCCCTTCGCCCACCTCGACGTCGCCAACATCGACCGCGTCGGCACCTTCCTGCGCGCCACCCGCGCGCAATACCTCATCACCACGCCGGTCACGCACAACGCCAACGTGTTTGCGCCATCGCAGCTCACCCTGGTGACGCGCAAGAAGCAGCCTGGCAACGACTGGGCGCCCCCTATCGGGGTACTGCAGCGGGCGCTGGACTGAACACCATGGCGGAAGGTCGTGAACTGCAATGGGGCAAAAGGGCGAGCAGGAAGGCCTGTTCTGAAGCAGCGACCGACGGGTTTGTGATCCATTCCACGGCTCTTTCGCGATCGCGCTTGCCCATGCATCGAACACCGTCAATCCTTCACCATCCCCGCAATTCTGACCTTGGCAAAGGACACACGATGGCCCCGCTTCGCCCCCTGTTGACGCTGCTCGCCGGCCTGTGCGCCGCGAGCGCACTGCCAGCCTCTGCGCAAACCACGCCCAGCCTGAGCCTCGCCGTCAGTGAAGGCACCTCGGGCGGCATCGATGCGGCGACAGCACGCAAGAAATACGCTCCGCTGGCCGAACGCCTGGGGCTTGCACTCGGCGCCAAGGTCGAGGTGGTGTTCGTGCGTGAATTCGCCGCCCTCGAACAAGGCATGAAGGACGGCCGTTACGATTTCGTCATTGCCCGCCCATCCGACTACCCGGCGCGCGGCCTGCGCGACTACCGCTACCAGTACGTCGCCAACGCCGAGCCCGAAGGCCACTGCATGCTGGCGGTGACGGCCGACTCACCGATCCAGTCGGTCGACCAGCTACGTGGCAAGACCTTCGTGATGCCGGAGGAAGTGGCCTACATGGCGCGTTTTTGTCGCGCCGAGCTGCGCGACAAGGGCATCGATCTGGCAAAGGAGAACGTGTTCTACGTGCGCGAGCAGGGTGCCATTCCCTTCGGGCTGGAAAAAGGCATTGCCGACGTCGGCGGCATGGCCTCGTACTCAGGCGCGATCCGCCAGTGGCGCAACAAGGGGCAGCGCGTGCTGCACCAGTCTGCAGGCCAGCCCTACATGCCGGTGGTGGGCGCGCCCACCTTGTCGGCTGACGATCTTGCCAGGGCACGCAAGGTGCTGCTGAATCTGCAGCAGGACGACGCCGGGCGCGATTTTCTGCAAAGTCTCGGCATCAGCGGTTTCACCAGCAATGGTGAAGAGCGCCTGCGCAAGCTGCTGACCTGGCTGGGCGTCTGAACCAGGCCCGAAGCGCCTGTGCGCGTCTGCGGCGGTTTTGTTCGCCCGTGACGGCACCTGGGACTCGATACCGTTCCGATTGACGCGACAGCAGCCTCCCCGCCATCCGTGCGCACGAACCCGGATAGAACGGGATTGCTGGTGTTGTTGTTGCCCCTTCCGTCGCCAGCTCAATACTATGTGGACCCGAATCCGGAAATGGCCAGGCACGACCAAGGCCAGCCGTTCACCCCATGCCCGCAAACGCAGTCACTCGCGCGAACACCACCGATGTCCCTCTGCCGCTCGTCCTCGCCGGCCCAATCCTGCGTCGCCTCATGCCCGATCGGCTTGCGATCTGGCTTGCCGTCAGTGCGCCAGCTAACGCGCGCCTGACCCTCGATGCCAATGACGGAGTCAGCCGCTGCCACGTCGTGTCGGCCGGAGAGGCTGGCTGTTGCCATCTGACAGCCGGCCAGAGACTGCATTACCTGCTGATCGATCTGACGCTCGACACCCCCTTGCCTACCGAACGCTGGATTGGCTACACGCTAAGCCTGCAGGACGCGAGGCAGCCAGATGCGCCCTGGCTCGACTGGCGGGACTGGGCACCCGACCTGTGTTACCCCGGGCGCAATTCCCCCGGCTTCGTGCTGATGCCGCAGGTGAAATCCCTGCTCCATGGCTCCTGCCGCAAACCACATCACCATGGCGGAGATGGCCTGAGCAGCGCCGACCAGCTTCTGGCGCGCTGCGTGCGTGAGACGGCCTGGGAACAGAAGACGGACCACACCCCCGCGACCACTGCCACCGGCCAAGAGAGTCACGACAGTCGCGACAGCCGCCCTGACGCGCTCCAGGCCCTGCCGGCCTGGCCCAGCGCGCTGATCATGTCGGGCGACCAGATTTACGCCGACGATGTCGCCGGACCGATGCTGCGCGCCATCCACCACCTAGTCGGCCAACTTGGCCTGCCACTCGAGGCCCTGGCCGGCACGGACGATGACAGTCTCGCCGATGCCGCTGCGCTTTACGCTCATCCAGCGTGCTATTACCGGCGCGAAACCCTGCTTCCACATCATCGTCGCAACCGTGCGCTGATCGAGATCCTGTTTGGTGGCGTTGAAAAACCGGTGTTCACCACCGCCAGCGCACACAACCACCTGATCACCCTGGCCGAGGTGCTGGCCATGTATCTGCTGGTGTGGTCACCGGCGCCCTGGGATTGCATAGCGCTCGACATGCCCGCCGGGCTGTCGGACGACGAGCGCGCCTTGTATGAGCGTGAGATGCGGCAAATCCAGAACTTCATCACCGGGCTGAGCGCTGTACGGCGGGTATTCGCCCATCTGCCCGTGGCGATGATGTTCGATGATCATGACATCACCGACGACTGGAACCTGAGCCGGGAGTGGGAAGACACCGCCTACGGCCACGCATTTTCGCGTCGCATCCTTGGCAATGCACTGCTCGCATACCTGATCAACCAGGGCTGGGGCAACCGTCCGGAGGCATTCGATGGCCTGATGGTGCAGGTCGGCGACGCCCTTGCGTCACCAGGCAGTGCTGCGCACGACGCATGCCTCGAAAAGCTGCGTGCTTTCGACGAATGGCAATACGCATGGAACACCACGCCGCCGCTGGTGGTGATCGACACCCGCACGCGGCGCTGGCGTGCGGAGTTTGTCAGTCGCCAGCCCTCGGGCCTGATGGACTGGGAAGCCCTGACCGACCTTCAGCATACGCTGCGCGACCATGACGCCGTGTTGCTGGTGTCGGCGGCGCCGATCTTCGGCGTGAAGTTGATTGAGACCATTCAGCGCATGTTTACCTGGTGCGGCCATCCACTGATGGTGGATGCGGAGAACTGGATGGCGCATCGTGATGCGGCACACACGATCCTCAACATCTTTCGCCATCGGCGAACGCCGCGCAATTTCGTGGTGCTGTCAGGCGACGTCCATTATTCCTTTGTTTATGACGTGGAACTGCGCGGGCGCGTGCGCGGGCCGGACATCTGGCAGATCTGCAGCAGCGGTTTGAGAAACGAGTTCCCGCCGCGCCTGCTGTCCGTGCTGGACCGCAGCAATCGCTGGCTGTATTCGCCAAGGTCGCCACTGAACTGGTTTACGCGCCGCCGCAACATGCGCGTGATTCCGCGCAAGCCCGAGGGTGCCGCAGCCGGGAGGCGGTTGTTGAACGGCAGCGGCATCGGCCTGGTCGAGATCGACGAGGCAGGGGCGCCATGGCGCATCCGCGAACTGCTGGCCGATGGGCGCACGGTGCGTTTCGAACGCAGGGAATCTGAATCACGCTGGCGCTGACCGCGCGCATACAAAAGCACCACCGTGCGCTGAAGCTTAATCGCCCAGCAACGCGTCCACCGGCACGCCGACGCGTACGTTGCCCCAGTGGCGGCCGCCAACCACAAGCGGCATGGCGATGTCGCACAGAATCTCGCCGGTATCGCGCAGGTAGGTCTGCAACAGCAAGGACTCGGTGTTCCGCGCGGCTCGCAGTTCGGGCGGGCGTTCAAACTTGCGGCAGGTCCGGTTGCCGACCAGGTCTTGCTCGTAGTCGCCCGTCAGCGGTTTGGAGAACTGGCGGTTATGCACCGACAGGTAGCTGTCTGTATTCACCGCAACGGCGAAAACGGCGCCGCGCGTCGATGCCAGGCTGTCGTCGAGGATGGCCTGGCAGCGGCGGGCAAAGTCGTCGCCCCACGCAGTGCGGAACTTCTGCGGACGGGTGTTCGGGATGGGCTGGTAGCGGCAATCGAACACATCGACCCGCTGTTGCACCATGTTCTCGAGCTGTTCCTGAATGCGCTCCCGAAAGCGGCGCGCCTGCCCGACGGCCTGATCAAAAGCACCACGCCCGGTCTTGAAGCGCGACACCAGCTCCTGAATACCCTCGGTCGCCTTGGTGAGCTGTTCGGCGCGCTGTTCACTTTCGTCCATCTGCTGTGCGACCGTGCGCGACAAGGCGTTGATGGCGCTGACTTCCTCGTGCACCCTGGCGTTGGTGTCCGACAGCGAGCCCATGGCCACGGCAATCTGTGACAGTTGCGCACCGTTCGCCTCGAATTCACCCACCATGCGCTCGAACTGGGCAGCCGAGCGATCGACCACCTCACGCGTGTGCAGCACATCGGCGTTGATCACCTCATTTTCGCTGCGGGTCTCGGACACCAGTTCCAGCATGCCATTGATGTTGCCGACGATCTCCGCCGTAGCGCTGTTGACCCGCTCGGCGAGTCGACGAACCTCGTCGGCCACGACTGCAAAGCCCCGCCCTGCCTCCCCTGCCCGCGCTGCTTCGATCGCCGCATTGAGGGCGAGCAGGTTGGTCTGATCGGCGATCTCGCGGATCAGCACGGCGATCTGCTTGACGCTCCCGGAGCGCTGCGACAGGTCATCCACGGTGTGGTTGAACTGCAGCACCTTGTCGCTGACCGCATTGATCTTGCCGGCGATATCCTGCATCTCGGTCAGCGACTCGCGGGCGATGTGCAGATTGTCCGCAGTCGATACCGTGATCTGGGTAGCGCCCTGCGACACGTGCTCGATGGCGGCGGTCGACGCGCTGCTGGCCTCGAACACTGTCGTGGTCATGCATCCCTGTTCGCGCGCATGCTGGGCGGCGGACTCGACCCGCTGCCTGACCTGAACGGCTTCGCGCGCGATACCGACACTGGTGGTACGCACTTCGCCGATGATCTGGCGCATCTTGTCGGCGAATCGGTTGTAGCTGCTCGCCAGCTCGCGAAACTCGTCGTGGGTGACGAGCGGGAGGTCGCGCGAGAAGTCGCCCTCTCCGCGGCCGATCTCGTTGAAGATGTCGATCATGCCGCGGATCGGATGCACGATCAGGTGACGCAGATAGGCGACCTGGGCGCTGATGAACAACAGCAGCACAGCGGTGATGACGAACATCATGAGTTGGCCGGTTTCGAGGGCACCCATGATGCGGGCGGCCAGGTCCGGGGTGATCTTTCCGTCGGCCAGCGCTCGTCCGATCTCCGCGGTCTGCCAAGCCTGGGCAGCGAGATAGGCAAGGTTGAACAGACCTACAAAGAAAAAGCTGCCAAGTTTTTTGGTCAAACTGTTCCAGAAGACCTTTTCGACCGTCTCGTAAAGCTGTGTGAATGTTCTCATTGACGTGATTCCGTCCGATGCAAATGGCGTTCCATGCTATCGGCCGCAGCGCCGAACACTTGAGGGCGATGGCACTGAGCCGTCACGGCTGACGCTGCTCAGTCCCGTGTGCGATTGACCTGCGATCTGTCGCCCGCAATTGCCCTGCCCCCCTCGGCCTGCGACAATCACGCCTTTGTCGCTGGCGCTGTGCCGGCGCCCACGAACTTCCATCCAGATCGAACCCACACCATGTCCGACCAGACGAACACCCCGCCGCAGGACGAGAACCACCTGATCGCCGAACGTCGCGAAAAGCTCGCCGCCTGGCGCAGCAGCGGCCGCGCCTTTCCGAACGACTTCTCGCGCGAGAACACCGCCGGCAAGCTCGACGAGCTCTACGGCGAGAAAGACGGCGAAGCGCTGGAGGCGATGCCGGTCGAGGTCAAGGTGGCGGGCCGCATCATGCTCAAACGCGTGATGGGCAAGGCGAGCTTCATCACCATCCAGGACCTCTCGGGCCGCATCCAGCTCTATGTGCAGCGCGAGGTGATAAGCGAAGAGGTGTACGCCGAGTTCAAGACTTGGGACATCGGCGATATCGTCGGCTGCGTCGGCACCATGTTCAAGACCAAGACCGGCGAGCTGTCGGTCAAGGTCAGCGAGATTCGCCTGCTGACCAAGAGCCTGCGCCCCTTGCCAGACAAGTTCCACGGCCTCACCGACGTCGAGCAGAAGTATCGCCAGCGCTATGTCGACATGATCATGAGCGAGCAGACGCGCTTCACCTTCGTCGCCCGCAGCCGCATGGTGCAGTCGATCCGCAATTACATGATCGGCCACGGCTTCCTCGAAGTGGAAACGCCGATGATGCATCCGATTCCGGGCGGCGCCACGGCCAAGCCCTTCACCACCCACCACAACGCGCTCGACATGGAGCTGTTTCTGCGCATCGCGCCGGAGCTCTACCTGAAGCGTCTGGTCGTGGGCGGTTTCGAGAAGGTGTTCGAGGTCAACCGCAACTTCCGCAACGAAGGCCTCAGCCCGCGCCACAACCCCGAATTCACCATGATGGAGTTCTACGAGGCGTACGCGAACTACCGCACGCTGATGGACTTCACCGAGG
>Ga0073904_10001148_pt1 | contig 19689 bp, 2 predicted proteins | sample KloWWTrecipitate_FD_66668 | JGI IMG/M metagenome (GOLD analysis project Ga0073904, IMG submission 66668) | Active sludge microbial communities from Klosterneuburg, Austria, studying microevolution and ecology of nitrifiers - Klosterneuburg... | ecosystem: Engineered > WWTP > Aerobic digester >... | reverse complement strand
GACTCCCGGTAGGGGCGAACCGCTGAAACCGGACGCGTCGCGGGTCAGGATGGCTTCGCAGCCGGCCGCCTCGGCAGCGGCAGCGGTCACCGCATCTTCGAAGTCCTCGAGGGGCAGCACGAGCGCGCGCTGGATCGTCGTCCCGTCGACTGGGGCAATGGCGAAGAGGGCGCAGAGATCCTGGACGACCTTTCGCTCTTCGGCTCTGCCCCGGGCGCGACCGACGAGGTAAGCGAGCGTCGTGACCGCATGCGCGGAGAGGAAGCCCTCCACCTGGCGCGCTTCGATCGCCGCCATGCACGCGGTCGAGGCCGCCGCATGCGGCGCGCGCGCCAGCAACACGTCGAGCACCACGTTGACGTCGACGAGGACCCGCCTCAACGGTACTTCTCGTCCAGATACCGGCGGTAGGTCTCGCGATCGACCTTGGCGCCGCGCAGCAGACCGGCGAGCCGCGCGGTGACCGGTGGGAGGGGTCGTCGTGGCGGCGGCGCGATGCCCCGACCCGCTGTCGGGCGACTCGGATCTGCCAGCGCGTCGAGAAAGCGCTCGACCAGCGCCGAAACCGACGTCCCCCGCCGCCGCGCGAACTCCTTCGCCCGCTCGACGACCGCCTCGTCCACGCTGAGCGTCAGTTTCGCCATGTACGTATCGTAGTGCTCGCGTTATACGTACGCAACCGCGCTAGTGGATCAGCTCCCCCGACCCGTCCGAGCGCACGAAGACGATCTCCGGCGCGCCGACCTGGATCCCCGCCGCGCCGCCGTCGCCGCCGACGAAGACCATTCCGAGATCCGGCAGGACGACCGCCGGCGAGCCCGGCTGGATCGCCGGAATGGGGACCACCTCGAGCACCCGGTCATCGACGCCGTTGACGTCGGCATCGACGAGCGTCGTCGTGGCAAGGGCGGTCAGGTCAAGGATCGCGAGGCCGCCGGAAGCTCCCGAGACGTAGGCGCGCATCCGCGTCCGGTCGATCGCCACGCCGAGCGCCGCCAGCGGCAGGCGGATGCGCGACACGAGCTGCGGCTCCGTGCGCCGCGTGAGGTCGAAGATCAGCAGGCCGCCGGTGGCGTGGGTGACGAAGGCGTAGTCGCGCTCGCGCTCGATGTCGTCGACGCGGCCGTCGGCGTTCGTGTCCCAGGGGAGGTCGACCTCCGCCGCAATGGCGCGCACCGCCCGCGAGCCCTCGACCTCGGCGCAGGCGTCGGCGAGGAACGCGAGATTCCCCACCGCCGACGGCGGGCTCTCGATCTGCGCCAGGCCGCGGAAGCTCACCAGCGCAGCGACATCGATCGCCGGCGAGGCGGTCGCCTCGACCAGAAGATCGAGTCCGATGAGCGCGCTCGAGAGATCCGCCACGGCCTCGTTGCAGAGCTCGAGGCTCGAATCGCCTGCTCCCGAGTAGATGCCGACCACCCGGCTCGCGGCTGGCGAGGGGTCGTTGGGGCCGTGGTAGAAGGCGTTGACGTCCACCGCCTCGACGCCGGCGCCGAGCGTCGCGAGATAGGCGATCGTCGCGCGGTTGCGCAGCAGCTCGATTCGATCGCCGCTTACGGCGGCGATCGTCAGCGAGAAGCCGCCTCCCGAATCGGAATCGACGCGCGCGAAGCTGCCGCGGCTGAGATTGCGCAGCGAGACCGGCGCCTCCGATGCCGCGCCGTTGCCGCTGACCGCGAGCGTCCCCAGGGCGGCGCCGGCCCCCGGCGTGAAAGCTGCCACGAGCCCATCCGGCGCCGGCTCCCCCGCCTGCCAGCGCGACGAGAGGTCGTCCGAGTAGAGCTTCACCTTGCGCGGCGTTCCCGCCGGAAGCTGCGTGCCGGTGCCGCCGAGCCGATCGGAGACGATCGTCGTACCGCGCCAGGCGAAACCGCGCGCCGCCACGGGGTCGGGCGCGGCGACGATCTCCGGCAGCGCGAGGGGATCGAAGATGCGCAGCACGCCGAAGTTGGCGACCCCGCCGCCCGCCACCAACAGGCGCCCGTGCGGGTCGACCGCGATCGCCCGGACGACATCGGAATATGGGAGCGGGAAGGTGAGGCCCCCCGGCATCACGTTGGCGAGCGCCGAAGGGTCTGACGCATCGAGCACCGCCAGTCCCTGCTGCCCGGCGGCGAGGAAGAGAAGGTTGCCGAGCCGCGCGACGTCGTAGACATGCTCGAACGGATAGTGCCCGACCACCTGACTCGCGCGGGCGCGGAAGTCGATTTCCAGCGTCCGATTCCAGCTGTTCCCGGACGGATCGGCGATCGTCGGCCCGAGCTCGAGGTGGAGGGCGGGATCTGTCGGCCAGGCGCCGCGCGGCGTGACGACGACCACCGAACGGTCGGCGCCGAAGTCGACATCCGCGCCGAGGACGTGGTTCCCGTCGTCGAGCACCCGCACGGACCCGAGCACATCTCCCAGCGGCTCGCTCCATTCGATCTCAAGCGCCGCGGTCGCATCAACGCGCGCGCCGATCGCGAGCAAGTAGCGATGCCCGTCCTCCACGGTCGCCTGCAGCTCGAACGAGCCGTCGTGGGCCGCGGTGGTGAAGACGGCGATTTCGTCGTCGATCCCAACAAGTCGGACACGCGTCTCGGCCGCCATGGAGCCCACCGCTCCGGTGATCTCTACACCGCCGCCGGCAATGAAGAAGCTCACCCCGCGATCGAGCTCACCCGCGGCGGCCTCGGCCGCATCGAGAACGAAGAGACGGAGCGGCGAACCCGCGAGCGGGTAGGGCGTCGCCGTGTCGCCAAACGTCGCCGGCGGAACCTCGGTGACGCCGCCGTCGCCCGGCGGAGGCGTAAGCTCGCCCTCGTACAGCACGAAGCCGGAGGCGCTGTCGTGAACCGTCACCGAGACCGGGGTGCCGAGCAGCGTCGGAATGAGGACGGCGGCATTCTCGAGGAACGACGCGATGGCGCCGTTCAACACCGTGACGATCCCGGAGAGTCCGGTCTCGACGTAGGCGTTGCTCCAGAAATTCGTCGGGAAGCCTAGGAAGCCGATTGGCTCGGGCGTCCACGAGATGGTGTAGTTGCCGGCGAAGGCGAGGCCGGGAAGCATCGAGCCCGGATTGGCCGCGGCGAGCTCTGACAGGGACGGTCCCGAACCAGGATCGTCGCCAGCGGCAAAGGCACTTGCGGTGAAGACGCTAGCTGCGAACGGCGCCGCCCCCGCGGCAAGTGTCGTGAGGCGCTCGTTCTCGCGCAGGGCGAACTCGTGGAGCATCCAGCCATCCGCCCCCGCCGCCCGAACTTCGCGCAGCACCAGGATCGGCCGCGCTGCCGGCGCACCCGCAGGTGCTGGGAGAGCGAGTTCGATCGCCTTGGTCGGCGAAGCATCGCCGAAGTCGAGCGCGAAACTCACTCCCTCGACGAACGACGCGGGCAGCGCCACCGGCAACTGGCCCGTGACCCGCGGCGCCACGTGCACGACGCTCGTCCTGGAGAATGCGGCTGCCGGCACCGTGAAGGTCCAGCCGTCGATAGTGGTGAAGGTCGCGCCTTCGGCGCCGACGTAGGCGCCCCGGCCGTCGGCTGTGCGGAACGGCCCAAGGATCGCGACCACCTCGTTCGCACCAGGAACCAGCACGTGCAGCAGGAGGCGATCGGTCACCTGGGCGACGATCGACAGCTCGAAGCCACCGTCCTGTTCGGCTGAGACTGAAACCGTCGCTGCGAGGCGGGTCAGGTTCTCGACAAAGACCAGCGTCCCTGCCGGCGCCGCCCCGGGCAGCCCCTGAATCCGCGACTCGCCGTTCGTGCCCGGGGCATAGAGCAGCACGCGACTGAGGTTGACGGTCGATGGCAGCGAGGCGGTCTGCGTGGTGAACGACACCATCACCGGCGCCGCCATGCCGTGGCCCTGGAGATCCCGCACTCCTTCGCCGATCTCGAGCTCGTAAGTCGTCCCCGGTTCGAGCGAAACTGCGGGCTCAAGCGTCACCTGCGCGCCCAGGTGGTGAATGTCGAACGCCAGCGGCGGGCCGCCGACCGGCCGCAGAGTCAGCGCAGCGGCGAGCGATGCGCGCTCCACTGGCTCGCTGAACTGCACAACCGGCTCGATTCCGACCGGAATACCGCCAGCGCCGGAGGCCGGCGTCGTCGAAACGACCGACGGGCGGACGACAGCGAGCAGGAGATCGAGATCGACGCGCTCGTCGGCGACGACCACGGCAGCGCCGCTGCCCTGGTCGCCGGTCGAAGTCTTGGTCGCAGTAAGCGCGATTGGACCGACCCAAGCCGGAAAGACGTACCGTCCGTCGGTGCCGGAGAGCTGGATCCAGTCCACCGCTTCCGCGATGACGAGAGCGCTCGCTAGGGTCCCGCCGCCGACGTCGAACACAGTTCCGCGGAGGAGGCCGAACGGATTCAGCGCTCGCGCGAAGAGGTACAGGCCCCCGCGAGTCACTCCTGGCCAGGCCAGGTCGGCCGACAGGATCGCATCGCTCTGCCAGCCCGAACTCGATGGCGCAATCGTCGCGAGCGGCCGCCACCTGTCCTCGCCGCCGTCGAGCGAGTCGACGCCGAAGAGGATGCCGCCTTCTCCGGGCGCTGGCGGCTCGGAAAGCGCGAGGAAGAGGTTGGCCGGTGCAAGAAGCGTCTCGCCGGAGAAATCGACCTGCAGCGCACCTGCCCAGGCGAAGCCTGGCGGCACAGGCAGCGGCAGCGCTGCCAAAGCAGCTGACTCGAGCTGCACCGGCGTTGGGCGGACGAGGGCTCCGGCGGGGACGTCGACGCGATCACCGGATGGGTCGAGCACCGAACCACCCTGCGGGCCGAGCACGTTGCCGCGTACGCTCTCGCCGCCATAGGGCAAGACCGTGACGTTCTCTTCGCCGAGCTCGATGGGCAACCGACGCGCCGCCTCGGAGGCGCCCAGGAAAAACTGCGAGCGCGCCCCCTCCGTACTGCGGTAGACGACGAGATCGGAGCGGAAGGAGGGAGACGTGCGCGTCGAGCCGTCGAACAACTGCAGCTCTTCGGCGATCGACAGGGTGACCGTCGCACCCGAGGCCGAGGCTTCGGAGGACGTGTACACGACCGTCGCCAAGCTCCTCTGGCCTGGCAGAACGGTTTCAGGTTCAAAGCTCAGGGTTGCCGTGAGAATCGATTCGCTGGGCGGAACTGGAAGCGAGCCCAACGGCTCACCGACGACGGCCGCCGGCACCGCGAAGGGGGGCGGATCGGCTTCGACGACCGCCCAAGCTCCTGGGGAAGCGACCGGGAGCTCGAGTTCGGCGACCCCGAGCGTAGTTACTCCTTCGACTCTCCAGGACCGCGTCTCTGGATCCAGATGAACCCAGGCGATTGTCGAGCCGGGTGCGACGTCGATCGGCAAGGCGAGCACCGCTGGCAGAAGCAGTACCGCTGCTTCCGGTCCGATCCAGACCGCGGCGCGCGGCGACCAGCCGAACGGCAGGAGGCGCGGTAGTCCCTGTTCCGAGAGACTCGTCAGAGAAATCTCAGCAGGATCGGCAAGCGCCCCCGCTGGAATCACCAGATGCGCCGCCGCACCCCAAAGCGACGGCTCCGTCGCGAGCTGCCCGCCATCGGGGCCCACTGTCACCGCTGAAGAGATGGGTGTCAGTCGTGGATCGATGATATCCGCGCCCTGCTGCGCTTCTGTCGTCACGAAGCGAAAAACGGGGACGAAACCGGGGCGTTCGAAGGCTACGAGATGCGTGCCTACGGCCACCGGTACGGAGAGCGCGCCGTCGCTTGCGCTCGTCGACTCGAGAGCCGGGCCGCTCGCAGGCGCACCATTGGTGGTGAGCACCCGGGCCTTCGCGCCGGCGAGCGGGCGCCCCACAGCGTCGTCGATCACTGTGGCTACGAAGAAACTCTCCGCCGCTTCGCCGCCGAAGACCGAGACCCATGAATAGGCCAGGAGGTTTCCCGCGAGATCTCGCGGCTGGCGAAGCACCTCGACCCGGATAGCCCCCTCGGGGAGCGCTCCCGCCGCGGTATAGAGGGCGAGATCGTCTTCCAGCAACAGGCTGCCGTCGATCGCACCAGCCGCTCCCGAGACGAGAATCGAGCCTGCGAAGCTGGCTGGATCGATCGCTTCGCTGAACTGGATCGAGAAGCCGGCAGGGGTCGCCTCGACGCCCTCGACCACCGGCGCGCTGCAGTCGTGCACGACCTCGATCTCGGTGGCCAGCGACCTGTTGCCCGCGTCGTCGAGGCTAGTCACCGTGAGGCGGTTGACGGCGCCGGGGATGAGCGGCACGGCCATGCTGAATGCACCGTCCGTCGCGGCGCGAACGCGAGCCGCGCCGGCGCCGCCTGCCGCCTCCACCCAGTGCCCTGCCTCCGCGAAGCCGGCGAGCAGGATCTCATCGACGCAGAGGAATCGCGCTGGCGTCGATGGAATCGTCGGAGCCGCTGGCGCGACCGCGTCCGTGGTGGAGAATTCGAAGGTAGCGCCCGCCGCAAGCGGATTGCCCGCGAGATCGACGATGCCAGGCTCGAGGAGAAGCCGTACGAGTCCGGAAGACGGCAGCGGCGCCGCTGGAGTCAGCCGCAGCCTGGTTCCGAAGATCTCCACAGCCGCGGGCAACATCAGACCTTCGTCGGTCTCCAGGTGCAGAGCGTTGACGCTCGCTGGCCCAGGCTCTTCCGAAAGTTCAACCGAGAAGACGGTCGTCAGATCGATGCCGAGCGCTCCAGCAGGCGGCACGGTGCCGAGAACCGTCGGGGCGATCGTGTCGCGCACGACCATCCTCGTCCGCACGCCTTCATTGCCGTTGACGTCCCGTGCCCTGGCGATCAGGCGATTGTCCCCTTCGACGAGCGGCACGGCGGCAACCGAGAAGCTGGTGCCGGCGATCGTCGCGACGACGCCATTGACCGTCAGCGTCAACGCGTCGGACTCCTGGATCGCCCCCGAGACCGCGACGCTCGTGGCGGCGATACGGCCACCCTCGACCGGAGAAACGATCTCGAGTCCTGGCGCGGTGGAGTCGCGACGCACGAGGCGGGTCGCCTCTGCCGCGTGGCCGAGCCGATCCGTCGCCCGCACAAGGAGCGTGTTGTCGCCCTCTACGAGCGCGACGGATGCCGAGAAGTTCCCGCCTTCTACGGAAGCGGTGATCCCTTGCACGGTGACGCGATCCAGGTTCGGGTCGTCCACCGCGCCGGAAACGACCACCGCCGCTTCGGGCACCACGCTTCCCGCCGCTGGGTCGGTGATCGTGATCGTCGGAGCCTGCGAATCCCGCACCGCCACTCGGCTCGCAGAAGACGAGTTCCCGGCGCGGTCTTCCGCGACCGCAATCAGCGTCGTCTCGCCTTCGATGAGCGGCACCTGTGGCGCCACCCAGGTACGCATACCCGAGCCCCCCGGGCCGGAGATCGAAGCCGTCACGCCATTGACCGCGACCGACACGAGGTGCGGATCCGTGGCCTGGCCGGTGACCTGCACGGCGCTCACTCCGACGAGAGCGGCCGCGGAAGGCTGCAGGATCGCCACCGTAGGCGCCGTGACATCGCGGAGCACTCGATGTGTCCGGCTGAGCTCATTTCCCGCAGCGTCGCGCGCCACGATCGCGAAGGTGAGCTCACCTTCCGCCAGGGGATAAGGACCGGAGACGAACTGGTCGCCGAGGAGCGGCACGGGGGCGCCATCGATCGTCAGTGCGTCGGCGCCGAGAACCTGCCCTTGGAGGTGAATCTCGGCCGCTGCCGTGACGAAACCGTCAGCGGGAGAAATCGCAATCAGCGCCGGCGGGCTGGCGTCGATGCGAAAGCTCACCTGCCGCGTGACCGCGTTCCCGGCAGCATCCGTCGCCGTCGCCTCGAGGAGGTGTATCCCCTCGCTCGCGACCGGTGTGGCCGAGGCGAAGAGTGCACCGTCCAGCGTCGCGACCAGCGTCCATGGCGAGGCGTCTGCAACCGCGATGACCGGCGTCACCGTCCGATTGAAGAGCGCGTCAGGGGCGAGCGGAGCCCCCGACTCGAGCAGTTCGAGATCTGGCGCGAGAGTGTCGATCGTGACCAGACGAGTGACGACCGTCGCGTTGTCGACCGTATCGCGAGCCGTCACCTGAATTGCTGCGGCGCCTTCGGCAAAGGCGAGCGGACCGGCGCTCCATGCGTCCCCGACGAGATTCGCCAACACGCCGTTGACACGCACCTCGGCGAGGTTCGGATCGACAGCTGTGCCGGAGACCGCAATCTCCGAGAGAGCCAAGTAGGCCCCCTCGGTCGGGGTCGTGATGACGACCGCGGGTCCAGTTCCATCGCGGCGGATACGGTGCGCTCGCGGCGTCTCGTTGCCCGCGGCATCGCGCGCCCGCAGCAAAAAGGTCCGTTCGCCGTCGGTCAGCGAGAAAGACGGACAGGCGAACGCACCGACCGAAAGGGTACAGGCCAGACCGTCGACCGTCACCGACGTCCCACCCGCAACCTCGCCGGACAGGGCGACCGAAGGAGCCGGTATCAGAGAGTTGTCGGGGGGAAGCACGGTGACGAAAGTCGGCGCCGTCTTGTCGATGACGAAGTTCGTCGCGAGGTGGGCGGAGTGGCCACCTTCGTCGAGCGCCGTAGCCTCCAGCGTGTAGGTACCCTCGTCAGCGACAGGAGTCCCCGATGCGAACGGCACGCCATTGAGCGTCGAGCTCAGAGCGACCTGGGTCGCGTCGGTCGCGACGACGACCGGCGACACCGTTCGATTGAACTGAGCGCCCTCGGCCAAAGGCAATCCGCTCTCGCGGAAGGAGAGGACTGGCTCCTGAGTGTCGAGCGTCACCGAAATGCTCGCGGTTCCGGGTGGATTGCCGACCGCGTCGAAAGCCTCGGCGACGATCTCGTTCGCCCCTTCGACGAGAACGAGACCACTCAGACTGAAGGAGGCTCCGGCGACCGATGCCGTCTGGCCGTTGACGAGCACTTGAGCGAGGTGTGGGTCCGTGGCGGTACCCGCGACGGCGACCGGCGAGCTTCCCACGACACCTGGAGCCGGCATCGAGATCGTGACCCCGGGCGAGAGCGAGTCGCGCACGATCTGACGCGCGAGCGAAGAGGAGTTTCCAGCCAGGTCCGTTGCGACCAGGAGGAAAGACTGGGGTCCTTCCGCGAGCGGCAGCGGGGCGGAGGTGAAGAGGCCGTTGATGAGCCCGACGGAAGCGCCGTTCACGGTCAGGGCCGTCGCGCCGGAAACCTCCCCCGACAGGGTCACCGACGACGCCCCAGTGACGAACCCTTCCGGCGGCGCGACCGACAGGAAGACCGGCCCCACGGTATCGATCGTGAAATGCACCGTGCGATGAGCGAGGAATCCGTCGGCGTCTTCAGCGCTGACCTCGAGCAGATGGAGCGCATCGCCGGCCACCGTCGAGCCGGAGGTGAACGGAGCTCCATCGAGGGTGGCGTCGAGGGCAATCGGCTCGGTGCCGCCGGACGTATCCAGGACCGGCACCACGTCGCAGTTGAACAGCGCGCCATCGACGAGCGGAACTCCGCCCTCGGTGATGACGATCTGCAGAGCAACGCAAGGTGGGCCGGCCCAACCCACCGCGGCGCTCCACGCGCAGACCGTGCCAGACTCGAAGTCGCCAGAAAAGAGCACCGAGCCGGGCTGATCGGCAGGGATGGCGGCCGATGCCGCGACACACCCGAGAAGGACGAGGAGGGCCATTGCCCTCTCGAGCCGCATTCGCAGCGATCGCGTGGAGGTCGCGATGCCGATCGTGCGAAGGCGATCGATCCTCACGGCAGAACCTCCCTCTCGAGCCCGCAGCTGGTCAAGAGCAACAGCTCGGTGGGATCCGAAGCCACAACCGCGACATCGCGGAGAAGACAGCTGGTCGAAACGCTCTTCGTCGTTCCGATCTCGGCCGCACCGCTCAGACCCGCCGCGCGCCAGAGGTGCTCGCCGCCAGATTCCGTCAGCGCGAAGAGTCCGGCCACGGGGTGTGCCGGTGACGGCGCCGGACCCAGCGTGAACACTCCTCCACCCTCAAGAAGCTCCCGCACCCCTTGCCCGCGCGCAGCAACGAAGAGACGACCTTCAGAACCCTCGAGATCGGTCATCGTCACGCCGGCGGGCGTGGCGGAAGCACTCAGGACCGGCGGGGCGCCCGGCGGCAGGTCGTAGCGCTCGACGCGTCCGATACCCAGGCGGTAGAGATCCCCGCCGCGGGCGAAGAGGCGAGATTGGACCACGTCCGCGACGAGCAAGGACTCCCCTGGGACAGGGACGGGGGCAAGAGGACTTGCGAGGTCGATCGCCAACAGGCGTTGGCTTCCACCTTCGGCCCCCAGCGCCCAGAGCCGGCCGGCTTCGAGGACGAGCGCTTCGACCGGCGCGCCGGAGAATAGATCGACCTCCGCCTGTGCGAGCGGACTTGCCGGGTCGGCGAGATCGAAAACCGCGAGCCGCGCGCCGCCGACGTAGAGAACCCCGTCCAGTAGCACCGCGTCGCTCACCGGCCCCTCGACGGCGACCTCGGCGAGCACGGAGAGAGTCGGCGCGGTCGAGGCGATTTGGACGTGGGCTGAGCCAGCGTCATCGATACCCAGCGGCAAGACGGCCAGGAGCTCGCCTTCGCGCGCGACGTTCCGCGCCCCACCGCTCGCCGACAAGTCGAGCGAGCCGCCCGGATTGCCGAGCGGGAGTCGCAACCGGACCTTGTTGCCGGTGGCATCGATCTCGAAGACCGCCTGCAGCGTGACCTTCTCCCCGCGAAGCTCGCCGGACAGCGCGAGCGTGAAAGAACCGTCCGTCGCCACCGGCACGTCGAACACACCGCCACTTTCGAGCCACGCCCGGACAAGCGTCGCTCCCGCCGCACTCCCCGGAGCGCCCATGACCGTCGCCCCGCTCGGCGTCAGCTCCACCGTCAGCAGGGACTCCTCCAGCCATGGCCAGAGCGCCGAGCTCGCGTAGCCGCGAGCCCTCGGGAAAGTCCACAGGCGACCGGCGGCAACGAGGAGCCGTGGAACCTCGCCGTAGCCCAATGGGGTCGAACCGGAGCGCCAGCGATCCAGCGTGAAGCCATGGCTGGCGAGGGAGGTGTCGAGCGACCCGGTCGCGATCTCGCCCGCCCCGCAGTCGATGGCGAAGAGATCGCCGACCTCTGATGTGGAACCCTGGCCGCAGGTGGAGTTAGAGAGGATCGTCGACTCCAGGTAGCTTCCCGGGGCCGCTTCGCCGTGGAAAGACATGAGCTGTGTTCCTGGATTCGAAGCGGAACGCAGGAAGGTAGCGAGATCGTCGATGACCGCAAGACTCGAGAACGTCGATGCGGCGAAGGTCGCCGCTCCAGAGTTGGTGGTGGCGAACAGTTCCCCCGGCTCGCCGAGTGCATACTTGCGGTAAGAGAGACTCGCACCCGATCGTGCGGTGACATGGAGAGTGCCCGCTTGGATCTGGAAGTCGTCGACCGTGCCCAGGTTCAGGCTGGTCGTCGCGAGGAGTCGCGGGTGGGCAGGATCGTGAACGTCGACGGCGAAGAAGCGGTTCGGCGCCAGGCGCTCCAGCGCGTAGGCGTAGCCTCCCTCGAGTCGGACTCCCGCCAGCTCGTCGCCGGCCGGCGGCGTGCCGGGAAGCAGCTTCAGGCTCTGATGTGCGTCCACGAGAACCGGACTCGCCGGATTGCGCAGATCGACGATCCGCAGGACGGGACCCTGGGTCATCGCCGCCGTGCCGTCGGCGAAGTCGAAGCCGGTAAAGGGGTACCGGTAGAAGTGCGGCGGCGTCGGCGACCCGGTAGCGCAGGCATCGGCGAAGAGAGAACAAGCGGTCGTGCAGTCCGGATCGCCGCCTGCAGCCTGGCAGGCCGAAGCGCAGGCCACCGCGGCATCGCCGCAGATGACGTCCGCCGCGCACAGGTCCGACTGGCTTGCGTCCCATCCTGCTTCGCACGGATTCAAACAGCTGTCGATCCGAGCGCCTCCGCAACCTGCGTAGCAGCTGTTGTAGCAGGCGTTGTCCTCTGGCCCGCAGGCAGCGGCGCAGTCCGAGTAGCACGGCTCGACATCGACGAGGGCATAGCAGAAGTCACTGCAGGCCGCCGGACCCGTGAGGCAGCCTGGCGCCGACGGCGACGCCGCACATTCGTTCGCAAACGCTCCACAGGCGCTGACGCAGGCGGATCCGCCGCCCGCAGCGTTGCAGGAGTCCGCGCACGCCGCCGCTGCCGATGCGCAAGCGTCGAAAGGTCCGCATAGGGCAGCGCCCGCCTCGCAATGGCTGTTGCAGGCGTCATAGACAGCTCCGCCGCAGCTCGGAGCGCAGGCTTCGTAGCAGGCGGTGTCGCCACTTGGGCAGGAGTTGATGCACTCCCAGTAACAAGGCTGGTAGCCGGTTGCCTCGCCGCAAGTGACCGAACAGGCCTGGGCGCCCGGAGAACATGGATCTTGCCAGCCCTGGTCCAAACCGACCTGCAGCTGACCCTGCAGAGTCGGCGTGAGCGGCGAACTTACGTCGAAAAGCCTGAGGTCGATCGCACCCGACTCGGAGAAGGTGACGATCCCAGGTGAATTCCCTCCCCCGGCGCCAGCTCCCACGTTCCCCCGGGCTGGCGAAGCGCCCAGGTATTGATTCAAACCGTCGTCGTAAGAACATCGGCAGACAGCGATGATCGCCCCTCGCGCCGCCACGAGATTGGCTCCGAAGTCGAGGTCGGCGACTCTGCCCTCGTCGCCAGCCAGCGGACCCAGAGTCAACGTCTCGCTCTGCAGGCCGGTCTGATCGAAGGCCACGAGGTCGAAACTGTCTCCGTCGAGACCTTCCAGCAGCAACGAAAAGCTGCCATCGCTCTCCGTGCGGACGCTCCGGAAATCGGTGGATCTGCGGTTTACCACTTCCACCGTAAGCGGCGGGTCGGTCGGGTCGGTCACGGCGCCGGGCAGACCGATCACGGAGAGACCGAAGAAGTCGTAGTCGACCGCGACCAGGTCCGGATGAAGGGTGGGTGCAATCTGCGCCGCTCGCACGCGGATCGTCGTCTGGATCGTCTTCGAATTGCCGAGACCATCGAGCGCCGTCGCCCGGATCGTGTAGGTCGTCAGCAGAGACGGAAGAGGGGTCGTGGTCGACCACTCGTAGGGCGACAGCGTATCGACGAACGGCACGCCGTCGAGCTCGAAGGTGACACTGGCGATTCCAGCAGCGTCTGACGCCGAAGCTTGGATGTCGAGCGGAACTCCGCCGTCGAAGAGCTTTCCCGGCGGAATCGGCGCGGAGAAGCCAGGCATCGTCGGTGGCTCGTTGTCGCTGATCGCGCCCTCGGCCTCGCCATCTACGACCCGCACGTTGACTGGCAGAGAAAGGCGAACGAGGAACCGCTCGAGCGGTTCGTCGACAAGGTCTCCCCGAACGTCCACCACGATCGCCCCCTGCGTTTCCCCGGGCTCGAAGCTGAGCGTCCCGGAAGTCGCGGTAAAATCGCCCGGCGCGAGGGCGCGACCGGGAGATCCGCTCGGGAGCTCCTCCGTTTCAAAGCTGAGAGATACCGCGATCGGCGCCGGGGCGTTGAGGATCACCGGGAAGACCCACGGCAGTACACCAGAGTTCTCCTCCGTCAGCGCGAGATCGCCAATCGAAACCGTCAGGTCGTCGTCGAGGAGTGTTCCGACACCCTCCGGATCGTCGAGAAGCGCTTCGGCTGCCTGGGTGACCACCAGCCGGAAACTCTCCGGCGGCTCGACCTCCGAGTCGGCGACGAGGTCGACCGTGACCGGCGCGCTCGCAGCACCCGGGGGGATCGTGACTGTGCCGACGCTCGTCTGGAAGTCGGTGCCAGCCGTAGCTGTCATCTCTTCGGTATGGAAGTGCACCTCAATCGCTTCGAGAGCGGGCGAGGAGAGCTGCACGATGAAGGTCATCTGCACCGGCGAATCGGTCCCTTCCACCAGTGTCACATCGGCGATCGTCAGATGGTTTTCATCGTCGTCGTCAACCGTGATCGTCGCCTCGCCGTCGGCGATCTCCGCGCCGTTCGGGCTTGACAGCCGCGCGTAGAAGTACTCGTCGTGCTCGTCGATCACATCGGGAGCGATCGCGACCGGAAGGACCTTGAGCGTCTCGCCGACGGCGAAGGTAAACGTCGAGCTCGATGTCGCGTAGTCCGCCGGCGCGCTTGCGGTCCCCGGAGCGGTAGTCGCCACTACCGTCACCGTCTGCGCGCTCGGCGTCGAGAGCGTGATCGGAACCGCAGCCGTCGTCGTCCCTCCGCTGCCTTCGACGACTGTCTGATCGCCGACCGTGAGCGTCGCTGTGTCGTCGTCCTGGATCGTGCCCACCGCGGCCGCGCGGCGAACGAAGGCCCCGGCAGCCGACGAGAGCTGCAGCGTGAACATCTCGTCGCCCTCGTCGAGCGCATCGCCCTGGACGGCGATGGCGACCATTGCCTGCGTCTCGCCTGGCTCGAAAACGAGATCCTGCTCGACTGCGGTGAAGTCGGCTGATGCCGTCGCGCTGCCGCTCTCTGTCGCGACGTGCACGGAAACAGGAGATCCGCCGACGCAAGCGAGCTCGACCGGGAAGGTCAGCGTCGAGCCCCCGACGGTGCCCTCGACCGTAGAGGCGTCCGCCACCGCCAGCGACGGAAAGTCGTACGGCGCGAGCGACAGCGAGTCGAACTGACCGAGCATCGCGCGCGAGTTGCAGCTTGCTCCGCTCGCGATCAGACGCACACGCAAGATACGGGTGCCCGTCGGCGGCTGCAGCAGAGCCGCCAGTCGCGACCAAACATCGATGCTTGCGACGACGCCGGTCGTTACCCTGCCGAGCAGCACGCTATTCGAGCCGTCGCGGTACTCGACCTCGATCTCAGTGGTGTCGAGCGGAGAGCCCGCGAGGCTTCGGACGTAACCGCTCAGGGCGAATCTCAGCCCTCCACCGTCGATTGCCGTCGCGAAAGGAGTGACGTCGACATCCTGGTGGAGTCCCCTCGGACAGGCGGAGGCCCAGGGCTCGAAGTAGTGCGTTCCAGTATGCGCTAGGCCGACCGGCGCCAACCACCTCGGCAGACCTTCGCTGGCCCATCCCGAAATCAGTCCGCCGACCAGCGGCTCCTCGGCGTCGCCGTTCGCTAGCAACTCCGGGCCGATGCAGTGGTCGCTGCTGTCGTCATCGCGAACCGTGAGGCGCATTGGCGGCTCGGCAGGTAGGAGCCCCGTCGCTGCGGAGATCTCGATCCGCAGCGTCTCGTCGACCTCAGGCAGCGTGTCGGAAAGGACTCGCAGTGGGAAGCTCGCCGTGAGTCCCCCATACGGGATAGTGAGCGTTCCGGACGAAGCGACGAAGTCCTCGCCTGCGCTCGCACTCTCGCCGACCGCGGTCCAAGCGAAGGTGGCGTTCTCCTCTGCAGGGCGCGAGAGTCTCGCCGTCAACTGGATGAGCGTCTCTCCTCCCGACCCTTCGAGAATCTCCTGGTCCGGGATCGAGAGCAACGGCGGAGCGTAAGCTGCAGCCCAGACTGATCCGGGCTCGACTGCGGCCGGCTCGGAGATCGTCACCGCGTCCCTCACCCGCGCTTTCGCCGCACCCCGTACCTCGACGCGATGGAAGACGTAGCGCCCGGCGTAGCTATCGCCTACCTGAGCGGCGAGGGGCAGACCGCCGATATCGAGGGTCAGCGTCGAACCGTGATGGGAGTGGGCAACGATCGGCCAGGTTGCGGCTTCATCGCCGTTGAAATAGACCTCGATGCCAACCAGCGAAGCGCGGAAATCGGCCTCCAGGTCGGTGATGGTGTCGGCCTCCACCGCATCGACGATTCCCTCTCCCACGCTGGGCAGCTCGGTCCATTGTGAGGAGATGAGTCCGCGATTGTCGATCACGAGCTCACCGTGGGGATCGGTGGCGCGCTTCAGATAGACGGTGCCGGCGGCGCCCTGATGGGAGGCGTTGACGCCCGAACCCGTGCGTTGGCCGCCCCAGGCGCGGGTGCGGGACACCAGTCCATCCGCAAGAGTGTCCGCGAGGAGCGCAACTCGGCCACCGCCCCCGCCCGGCCCGCCGTTCGCCTCGATGACTCCGGCGCCAGAAATGTCGGTCGCGGCGAACCTGATCGAGCCTCCCGCTGCGCCCGCCGCCAGATTCGAGTTGCCGCTGGCGCGCACGGCGCCATCCACCACGCTGCGCCGCCCGGCAGCAATGCGGATCGCGCCCCCACCGTCGCTGCCGGCGTTCGACGAGCTGCCGCCTGCGCCGCCGCCGGGCTCCCGCGGATCGAACAGGCTCCCATAGGGCAAACTGGAACCGTCGAAGAGTCCACCCCGGCCACCATGGCTCGCTCCCGTGAGGTAGTTGGCCCCTTCGGCCTGGCTATTGCCGTAGCCATAGGCGCGTCCTCCACCCCGGTTCCCGCCGAGGTATCCCTGGCCAGAGGCGTTGATGGCACCCTCGCAGGCGACGAAGAGGTCGCGCGCGAGGTCGACTTCGAGGACGTACTGCGCTCCCGGCGTCGCTTCGCGATGAGTGACGATCGCGCCGTCGAGCACCACGAGATCGCGGAAGGAGTGAGAACCGTCGATCGTTAGCGTCCCACCCGACACGATCACCGACCTGCCTTCGAAGGCGGAATCCCCCGCCGAGATCGTACGGCTGCCTGGGATGATGTCGCCTTCGACGACCACGACATCGAGGGCGCCCTCGGTCGACTTGAGGCTGTAATCGGTGGCGACGACCCGCAGCCGCAGCACATCGCCCTCTTGCGCTGTGCTCGGTGCCGTCAGTCGGTATTTGAAAGGCGGGGCCGTGAACGTCGCTACCGGCAGCGGCGACTCACCCAAGAAGAACTCGACGGACAGCAGTCCCTGATTGTCGGTCGCCTGCGCGGCGACCCAAAGCGACGTCGCCGGTGCCAGAAGCGCGCCCGGCGACGGACAGATGATGCCGACGAAAGGCGCGTCAGGGTCGAGCAGCGGCAGGACTTCGAGCGCGGAGCTCGCAAGAGTGACGTTTCCCACGGCATCGCGAGCCTCGACTTCGATCGCGGCAGCGGTCGGAGATGCTACCGGCGGTACCGTGAGAGTCCAGCGATAGGTCGCACCGCTCACTTGCGGAGCGATCGTAGTGCTGCGACCGAGAAAGCGGAATGTCACCGTTCCCGGAGCCTGGTTGTCGGTCACGACCGCAGCGATCTCGATCGTCTGGCCCGATGTGACGCTCGAGCCCGCCGCGGGAGAGATCGACCCCACGACCGGAGGAGTGATATCCGCGGATTCGAAATTCAGGACGAACGGCTGCAGCATGATGTTGCCGACCGGATCGCGCACGCCTTGGATCGTCAGTCGATGCACATGGTCAGGAGCGAGAACGGCGATCGGAGTGATGAGGACTTCGCGCGCCTGCGGCTGCAACGTGAAAGTCGTCGCGACTCCGACCTGGTCGTCGACATCGAAGAGTTGCAGCGCTGGGCCCGAAAGCGACTCGAGCGTCACGGCTTCCGAGAACACGACGCGGATCTGAGTCTCGACCGGGACGTTCTTCGCGTTCTGCACCGGCAGCGTGCTCGAGATTTGGGGCGGAACGGCGTCGAGGGTCGTAAAGGTCCCCTGCACCAGGCTCCCGAGGTGGCGCCCCGCGAGGTCCATCACCCGGGTCGTGACCTTGATCTGATACGACGTGAAGCTCGCGAGCGGCGCGCCTGGAATGAGGGTCAGCGATCGGCGATCGGCGCTCCAGACCGAGGTGACCGCAAGCAGCGAGCCCGCGAGGCGGCGGAGCTCCACCCAATTCGCCTGGTAGCTCGGAGAGATCGGCTCCGAGAAGTCGATTCTCACGCTGGAGCCCAGCGCCACTCCGACCGCTCCGTTGCTGGGTGCGAGCGCAACGACCTGCGGGCTGGCGGCATCGAGCACGATCGTCCCGAGATCGAGGATGGCTCCAGCCGGCGCCAGCGAGCCGCTGCCGTGCCACTCCCCGGGACCGAGATGCTCGAGCACCTCGTATGTGAAGCTCCCGAGCGGCAGCGAGTCGAAAGCGAACCTCCCATCGTCGTCAGCGCTCGAGTAGTAGGTTCTGCCGGCGACTCGCACCACCTGCTGGGCCGCAATGGCCGGTGTCACTCCGTCGGCGAGAAGCACCCTGCCGCGGAGCTCCGCCGAAGGCTCGAGGCGGACCTCGAGCAACGCCTCGGCGCCTTCGAAAGTCAGGGTACCCGTCGCCGAGCCGCGGAGTTGGGTCAGTGGATCGGTAGCCGAGACACTCAGGCTTCCGCTGCCGACCTGGAGAAAGGTCGCGGACCCTTCCGCGGAGGTGTTGGCGTTGAAACGACTCGTCCCATAGGGCCCCCAGGCCGTGAGCTTCACTGCGGCGCCGCCTACAGGTTGATTCGCAGCGTCGAGAACCACGACCCGCACCGATCCGATCGGCCAGAGGCGGACGTCCACCTGGGTCACTTCGCCCTCGTCGCGGAGTATTCCCTCAGCGAAGCCGCGATGAGCGCCGCCGTTCTCGTAGGCGTAAACCTGGAAGCTCCGGTCCGCGAGCACGCCGTTCACCGAGTAGGGGTTGGCGACGCTGCCGCCGACCAGACGGAGACTCTGGTACACGGCAACGCTGGTCGGGCCCGAAAACGGTAACGTCGAACCGGCGACCGGCTCGAAAATCGAGCCGACGACAGCGCCGCTCTCCTGTAGAACGAGATCGACGGTGACCACTTCATCTTCCTGCACGATCGCGCCGGTGCCCGAGGCCTGACGGATCCCACCGGGCTCGGTGCAACGGAGGAGGAAACTCCCCTGGGAGATGCCTTCAAACTCGAAGAGTCCATCGCCGTCCGTGGAAGCGTAGGTGCGGAACGGCACCAAGCCCTGACTTTCAAGCGAGATCGTGGCTCCTGGAACGGGCACCGACCCGGCCGGGTCGACGAGATGGCCGCGTACCGTCCCGCGAGCTTCGAGCACCACATCCGCAGTGATCAGCTGCTCCTCGTAGTAGAGATGGATTCCCCCCACCCGACCCGAGCGTCCGCTTCCCAGATCGACGGCCTTCACCGAGTAGTAGCTGATCGGCAGCGCATCGAAAAGGTAGCGCCCTTGCGAGTCGGCAGTGACCGCATCGAAGAACGCCGAACCGTTGTAGAGCCTGACTTGGGCACTCGATACGGGCGCTCCGTTGACCGGAGAGAGGATCTGGCCGGTAATGCCCCCCACTGGCTGCAACCGGATGAGAACCGACTTCTCCTCACCTTCCGAGGCGACGATCGCCGTCGTTCGCCCGCCGAGTCCGCTCAGGCTGAGTGCGGAGATCGAAATGTCTCCCGCCAGCACGTTCTGGAAAGCGAACCCCCCCGCGGCATCCGTCTGTGCCGCCAGGCTCTGGAATGGATACTGCCCGCCACGCAACCGCACTGTTGCACCGCCCACCGGCAATCCAGCTCCCGTCTCGACTCGGCCGAGGATGGCACCCTGAACCGGAAGCGCCAGTGACACTTCCAGAGTCTCGCCGTGGCGCCCTGCGGTGACACGAATCTCCGCATCGCGGTAGATCATCCCGGTCTCGCAGTGAGCGCGGATCGCGAAACTGCGGGCGGAATCCGGCGGGATTCCTTCGAAGCGGAATCGTCCCTGCTCGTCGGTCGCGACGGTGTAGTTCGAGAAGGCGCGATGGATCAGACTGACAGCGGCGCCAGCCACTGGCGTAACGCCGTCGTGGTCGTAGACCGTCCCCTCCACCGTCGCAGCAAGCTCGAAAAGCACGTCCCGCTGAATGACCTCGCCGTCGCTCGCGAGTTGACCGGAG
>Ga0073904_10001147_pt1 | contig 19724 bp, 13 predicted proteins | sample KloWWTrecipitate_FD_66668 | JGI IMG/M metagenome (GOLD analysis project Ga0073904, IMG submission 66668) | Active sludge microbial communities from Klosterneuburg, Austria, studying microevolution and ecology of nitrifiers - Klosterneuburg... | ecosystem: Engineered > WWTP > Aerobic digester >... | reverse complement strand
AAGCGGAACGGTTGAAGTTCATGAACGAGATACTACCGGGGCCCGGAACCAAGACCAGAAACCACAGGGTGGGTCCCGTTTAGATTGCCGCCCTGGGCCCAGCTGAGGTTGACATTCTCAAACCAGGCGCCGCGACTGCGCTACATGTCCGGCGGCCAGACGTCCGTGCCGCTCACGGTGATCGCCCCGACGGGACCGTCGGGTTCCGCGGCAGCGCACCACTCGGACAACCCGCACGGAATGTTGATGGGACTGCCTGGCATCAAGATTGCCTTCCCCAGCTCCGCAGCCGATTTCAAGGGCCTGCTCATCGAGAGCATCCGTGAGCCGAATCCAGTGGTGTTCTTCGCCGACCTTATGCTGCTGGGCAAGAAGGGCGACGTGCCCGAGGGCGCGTACTCGATCGAGTTTGGCAAGGCCGACGTCAAGCGTGAGGGAACCGACGTCACGGTCGTCGCCATCGGTAGCACCGTTCCGCAGGCCCTCGAGGTGGCCGACCAGCTGGCAGAGACCGGTGTCTCGGTGGAGGTCATCGACCCGCGCACCCTGGTGCCGTTCGACTGGGACGCGGTCGCCAAGTCGGTGAGCAAGACCGGCCGCCTCGTCGCGGTCGACCCCAATCGCGAAACCTGCGGTGCCGCATCGGAGATCATCACCCAGGCGGTCGAGCGGTGCTGGAGCCAGTTGAAGGCTCAGCCCCAGCGCGTCACGTGGCCGAACGTGCCGATGCCCTACAGCCCGCCGTTGGAGAAGGCCGTCGTTTCGGATCTGGACGATATCCGACGCGCGATCGAGCTCACGCTCAAGTCCTAGTTCGAGGCATCAGAACTCGACAGATGTGAAAGGCAATTCTGTGGAAGAGATTGTTCTGCCCAAGTGGGGCGTGACGATGCAAGAGGCGACGGTGACTGAATGGCTGGTCAGCGTCGGAGATCGCATCGAGGTGGGCCAGCCCGTCGCGACCGTGGAGACCGACAAGGTCGACGGCGAGGTCGAATCGCCGGCTGCTGGCATGATCACAGAGATCCTCGTCGAAGCGGGCCAGCAGGTGGCGGTTGGCGCAGTCCTAGCCAACCTCGACACGGCCTAGAAATACGGAGGCGTTTTGCGCGCCTCTAACCTTCAGCCCCGACAGGACATTCGCCTCTGTCGGGGCTGAATGGTCAATCCGCTCTCGCACAGGCTCGCCGCTTCGGTCGTTGATTCCGCCTTGCCCGTGTTGGTTCGTCCGTCATCGCGGCCGTCCAGGTCTTCGTAGTGCTCAGTAGTTGCGTAGTGCGGTGGGGTTGGGTGCGGATGGTGGAGATCAACCCACCTCGGGATCGGAATCGAATCCGGGATTAGCGCGCACTGCCGCGGCGGGGGTCAGTCCGCGGTCCTGCTCGCCGGCCTTCCATGGCCTCGTTACGGCTACGAATCTCTGACTCCGCCCCCGCCATCTTTGCGCGCTGCTTCCCCCGTTTTCGAGTTCGAGTCGCCATCGGCCGATCGCGCCAGTCGGTGCCACGTGCATCTAAGCGAACCGACACTGCCCTGCGCGATCGGGACTTGCAGCTGCCTCACCGTGCCACCTCCTCCCGCGCGGCCGACGCTGGCGGGCCTGCCCAATTGAGGTGCCGTGTGGTGTTCATCCAGAGTCGACTGCCGATGCCAGCACTATCCGTCCTGTGCCGATTGGGAGTGGACCTGCCTCGCGGTGCTCGGCCACCGTGTGGTGTGAATGGGCAGCCGGTATTTATCATCAGCCTGATGTCCTATTCGCGCAGAGACTTCACGATGGCGGTTTCATGAGCAGCCGGAGGAGGGATCGGGGGCGTCTCACCCGGAAGCTAGCTGTGAATTTTGCTGAACGCTGGCTGGTAGCAACCTCGGCTGTTTCAGGTAACTGTCGAGTGCGCGCGCCTCGACGCGAGCCGCGGGACGGATAGGGTGGCAGATCATCGGAGAATTCGGCGCGATGCCGCTCGTGCCGACGGTCGCGCTGTCTGAAACAAGTGGCTTCTCCCAATCGCCAAACGGCACGAGGTAGCGCTCGGAGAGACGTCTCATGGACGCCGTACTCAGATCGTCTACTTTAGGTTGCCTGCTCTGCTGCGTAGAGGCCGTCGAGCGCCGCTTCGTATCTGCTGTTGTCGACTCTGCCCCAGAGTCGGCGTTCGCGGATGAAGGGTAGGGGGTCCATCGGATCCTCCGAATCGATCTCCCGCGCCAGGCGGTGGCCTTGGAACACGGAGTCGATGATCATGCCGGGGGCGTTGGCGCTGCCGACGACGTAGAGGCCCGAGATGCCAGCCTCGGCCAGATCATCAGGCCGGGAACGTAGTTCGCGATACACGCCATCGTTGGAGACGCGTGCGCTGGCCATCACCACGGTGTCGACCTGGTGCTCCTCGGTGGCTTTGGGTTGCCAGATGTCCGACGTGATTACCGCCCCAGGGCGGACCTCCTCGACGGTCGTCTCAGTCAGGATCCGCACACCCAATCGGCGTAGGTCGCGGCGCATGAACCCGCCCTCCAGAGTGGAGTTCATGTGCTCGGCCAGGACGGCGTGCTGCGTGGCAATGGTGACATCGTGGCCTTGGCTGGCCAACATTTGTGCGATGGATACACCGACGAAGTAGTCCTCGCAGTCGTAGATCAACACGCGTTGGCCGGGTGTCTTGGTGCCGGTGACGATCTCGGGAGGGGTGGCCTGCCAGTCCAGGGTGGTATCCACGCCGGGGATGGGGGCGTGGGTGGCCGCGTTGGTGCCGTCGGTGGCGTAGCGGGCGCCGGTGGCGATGATGACCAGCTCTGCGCCGTAGTCCAGGACGTCGGCAGCGGTCATCGGGGCGTTGAGATGGGTCTCGACGTTGGAGAGTTTGGCGAGTTGGATCTCGCGGTAATCGGTGACGCGGCCCCATTCGGCCAATCCCCGATTCTGCCAACGTTCTCCGGTGTCGGCACCGTCGGAGTATCCGAGTTTGGTGATCCAGTTCAGGGCACCCCCGAGAGTGGCGTTCTGCTCGCGCAGGTGCACGGCCTCCATCTGTCGTTTGCCGAGTACGACGGCGGCTTCCATGCCGGCGGGTCCGGCGCCGAGCACCAGGACGGACATGTCGCGGTTGCGGGCGGGAGTGAAGATCTCCGGGTGCCAGCCCCGGCGGTATTCCTCGCCGATGGTGGCGTTCTGGGTGCACTGGATGTGGGTCGCGCCGCCGAGGTGATGCGAGGCGACGCACTGGTTGCAGCCGATGCATTCGCGGATCTCGTCGAGGCGGCCCTCGTCGATCTTCTTGGGCAGGAACGGGTCGGCGATGGAGGGCCGGGCGGCGCCGATGAAGTCGAACTGGCGGGACTTGATGATCTCGACCATGGTGTCGGGGTTGGTGATGCGACCGACACCGACAACGGGCTTGTCGGTGTGGTTGTGCATCTTGATCTGGCCGACGTAGTCCTTCTCGTGATTCTCCTGCAGGAACCTGGACGGTCCGGCGTCGTTGCCCCACTCCGCGCCCGAGGTCGAGCCGATGGTGAGGTCCCAGAGGTCGACGAGGTGGTCGACATGTTCGACGAAGCGGATCCCGTCGTCGCCGACCTGGTAGCCGGTCTTCCCGCCTTGGAGGGTGTCGACCGAGAGGCGGGTGGCGATGGCGCAGTCGTCGCCGACGGCTTCCTTGACCTTCTCCAGGGTTTCGCGCCAGAACCGGGCCCGGTTCTCGAAGGAGCCGCCGTACTGGTCGTGACGGTGATTGAAGAAGGGAGACAGGAATTGGGTGGGCAACTCGTTGTGGGCGGCGTAGACGTAGACGACGTCGAAACCGGCCTGGCGTGCCCGGATGGCGGCATCAACGTACCAGCCTTGGATCATCACGATGTCCTCGGCGTCGGCGTAGCGGGCATAGTTGCCGACATAGAGGTCCGAAGGTCCCTGCAGCGGACCGATTCTCACGTGCCGGGACTCGGAGTTCTTGGACTGGAACCCACCGTGCCAAAGTTCGGCGCCGGCCAAGGAGCCGAAGTCGTGGATGCGATCGCACATCACCGAGAGGTTGGCGGCGTCGTCGTCGTCCCACAATCTGGCCGAGACGTAGGGGCTGTCGTCGCTAGTGGGGTGGATGGAACAGTATTCGGTGCAGACGACGCCCCAACCGCCCTGGGCCTTCATCCCGCGGAGTTCAGATTGGAAGCCGGGTTGTTCGGAGCCGGCCGAGCCGGCGCAGTGCGGCACCTGATAGAACCGGTTCGGCGCCACCTTCGGGCCGATGCGAACGGGTTCAAACAAAACGTCATAACGCGAATCGCGCATGGATTCTCCTAAGTGAAGGACAGGGTGTGTCCGCGGTCACTGACCCAATAAAGCACAACCCGCTCCTTAAAGCAATGAAATATTTTTTTAAACTTTTACGGCTCTTCCGGATTTAGAGTGCGTCGATCTGGTGGGCGAGGTTGCCGCAATGCAGCAGTGAGCGGATTCGGTAGTGGGTGAGGTTGCGGAATCCGAGGGCGTTGCGGCGTAGGGCTTCCAGGCGGCCGTTGATGGCTTCGGTGGGGCCGTTGGAGGCGTGGTGGTCGAAGTAGGCCAGTACGTCGGAGCGGCGGCGCCACAGGGTGCGCCCGAGTTGGGCCAATTCCTCCAACTGTTCGGGAACGCCGCTGCGCAGCGTGGTGATGGTCGTGGTCATCATGGCCTTGCCGCGACGTCGGTCGGGGTGGGCGTAGGCGGCGATCATCTTCTGGTAGAAGCCCCAGCAGACCTCGACGCTGAGGTGGTTCTCGTCGGCGAAAACGGTTTCCAGCCGGGTCTTTTGGCGTGTGCTGAGCAGCGGGTAGCGGGTGCGCAGCGTGCGGCGCACCCCGTAGAGCGGATCCCCGGTGCGGCCGCGATGCCCCTGGGTCTGCTGTTGAATGCGCTGGCGGCACAAATCCAACTTCAGACCCGCCAGCGCGACGACGTGGAACGGGTCCATCACCGAGGTGGCCTCGGGAACCTGCTCGGCCGCGGCGGTCTTGTAACCGCCGAACCCGTCCATGGCAACGACCTCGATGCGATCCCGAAACGCTGGGCTTTGGGCGAGCAGCCAGGTCTTGAGCGCGGCAGCCGAACGCCCAGGGACCAGGTCGAGTAGCCGCGCCCGGCCGGTGCCCTCGAGCACCGCGGTGAGGTCCACGATGACCGTGACGTAACCGTCCTCACCGGCCCGACGGACATGGGACCAGCGGTGCTCGTCCACGCCAATCACCCGGACCCCGTCGAGCCGGCCGATGTCGGCAGCCACGATCATCCCTGTGGCGTTGACGGCGATGGTGTTCACGGTGTCCCATGACAGACCCAATTCCCGCGCGACGGCGGCAACGGTGGCCCGGTCGATCATCAGCCGGCGGCAGATGTAGCGGGCACAGCGCCGGGTGGTCGACCACCCGCGGCGCGCGAGGCGATCGGTGTTGTGGGCGAACACTTCCCGCTCGCAGTCGGCGGCCACGCACCGATAGCGCGGTACCCGAACGTGCAGTCGTAGCGGATGCCCGACCACGGGCACATCGGTGACCCGGCGGATCACGGTGTCGCGGTAGACGCCGTCGACACCACACCCAGGGCACTGCCGTCGGCCGTCGTCGAGCAGATTGCAGAACACCACCGTGGCCTCGGCGTCGACGGCGGCATCGGTGATCGTCACCCCGAGTTCGACCGTGCGCACGATCGTGTCGGCGACAACAGCAGCAGGCAACGACGTAGAGTCAGGCACAGGGCTCCCCGGTGGCAGATCTGCAATGGTGTGAGAACCTGCATCCTCTGCCTGCCGGGGCCCGTTTCAGCTCACCGACACGACCTGCAATCGCGGCTAACCGCCACGCTCACCTGCACTCCATTTCCGGAAGACCCACTTTTACATCGAATCTCTTGATCCATAAAAACTACTGCTGGGCGGGCCGGGGGAACGTCTCGAACACATCCGACGGCGTGTAACGGGGGTCGTTGCGCATTCCCGATCCGTAGGTGATCGCCCAGAGCTGATGCAGGTTCGATGACAGGACCGCCTGGTCACCGTAGTCGTCTGTGGCGAAGACCCCGAGCGCGTGACTGAAGATCTGGCCTGTCGGCACTCGCATCGGCATCACGGTCTTGCTGACAAGTGCGATGACCAGCACTTCCGGCAACTGCGCGATCGCTCGCCTCATGGACATCTGCTTCTCAGCGAACTGCCACCACCGGTCGCGGTACGCCTTCCGCGGCCCCTTTACGCGTTCCGGCCGTACGTTCTCAACGACATGGTCAAATGGGTGGACGTAAGTCTTGGAAACTTCAAGCGGTCGGTCGGCGAAGTCGACGATCCAGCGGGAAGCCGAGCTATCGGGGCGTTGGTTCAGATCTTCACCGTTGAGGTAGGGAAAGACGACTTCTTTGACCCTAGGCTCATCCTCTACCCACGCGGCAGCGAGCTCAGGCCGGATGGTGAATCCCATTCCGAGCACCAGGCACCCAATGTGAGCGACGCTGCCGTTCTCGGCCAACCGGGACGGGAGTCCTGCCACTCTTCCGGCGGGTTCAAGCAGCGTACTGATACAGCGCACCTCGATGTCGTCGGCGACCCGTGGAAGATTCTGCGAGACCGTCTCGACAGTGCCCCATACCGCGGCGTACTCCAGATTGGCGCTCGACGCTGGCCACGACCGTGACTGGATCGCACGCGTGATCGTGAACCCGGCAGCCGCCATCGCGTCAAGCCCCACCTCGCGCGTATCGCCCTGGGCAACGGTGTTCGTGGCGACCAGGCCCAATGTGCCCTCTGTATGCAAGAGCGACGTAGCACGCAGGAAGAAGTAGGCGACAAGATCTGCATTGCCCTTCGTGCCGCACGCGATCTGATTGACAAGCCATTCGCGCACCTCGGTACTCATCGCACCGCTCACCTTCTTGCCACCAAGGAACGGTGGGTTTCCGACGATGGCGTCGAATCCCCCTCTGTCGACAATGACGTCGGGAGCTTCAATGACCCAATGGAGTGGCTTCCATCGCTCATAGTCCGTCACGACAGTTGGCGTCAGACCCCTGCCGATTAGCGATGTAAGCAACGTGACGTCACCATTCCCCTTCTCCGGATACGCGGAACGAACTGCAAGTCGGAGATTGTCGTAAGCCTCGTCGAGCGCTCTACCTGGTTTCCCGCCCTGGGTAAGCCCAACCGCGACTATTCCATCGGCGATCTCCCGAAGATCCGCTGTCACCCTTTGGAATTCAGTGAGTTGGCGGCGCTTGGCGGCGCTGGTTCGGGCAGGATCGTTATCATCGATCTCGGTAAGCAAGTGGCGGCGAAGCCCAATTGCACGCTGCACAATTCCGTCGACGTCAACATCGAAGATGTCGAACACCTGCTGGCTCGATGCGTGTTTCGGGTCGATGTGGAGGCGCCGCAGTTGGTCGAGGTCAGTGATGCCGAGGAGTGAGTTACCGAGGAAGACCTTGTCGTCAACGAATGAAAAAGGCAGGTTTCGGTCGAGCGAGACGAGCCAGAGGGAGAGCTTGCACATCTCAACAGCCATGTCGTTGATGTCGGCGCCGTACAGGCAGTTGGCGACAACCTGTCGAATCGCACGGGTGTAGAGGTCCTTACGGTTGGCGTTGGTTGGGTCTTCCGCGGTCCATGCCTCAACAAGACGTTCCGCTAAGTAGCGCGCCGCAGCCACAAGGAAAGCGCCTGAGCCACAAGCGATATCCGCGATCTTGAGGCTGAGTAGTTCGTCGGACGACTTGAGTGTCCACTTTTCAACATCGGCGGTCTGATGCGGTCCCGGTGAATAGCACAACGGCTGCAGAGCATGCAGCACGACCTCTTCGGCCAACGACTTCGGCGTGTAGTGCGCTCCAGCGTTCTTGCGGGACGGAGTCTCCTTGACGAGGAGACCACCGTCGAGAACAACGAAGGGCCGCTGGCGTAGGTCCAGGCGGACGAGACCGAGCCAGGGCTTCACGCGGTCGCGTAGGTCGTGATCGTCGCCGACTGCCTGGGTGAGCGCGCTGACGATGCTGGGCTCGACGTCGGCGCTGACGGCCCTGGCGATAGCTGCTGCCGAGGAGGGTTTGGCCGAGGGTTGGTCGCTCTCCACGAATGTGCGGATTGCTGCCACGAGTTTCTTCGGGTCGGTGTTCGCAGTGGCAAGTTCTTCGAGTTTCGCCAGAGGAATTTCGGGTTCCTCGCCGAGGGTGCCTTTCAGACCAACGGTAACTTCGCCAGCTATGGCGGCGGTGTAGCCGAGGAGCCCCTCGTAGATGTAGCCAATCTGCTCAACATCGATGTCGCGGAACGAAATTCGACGAGCCTCACCCTTGATCTCTGCAATCTGCACTGAACGGAGCACATGGAGCATGACGCGGTCAGAGACCGTGATCGCAAGCGTCCCCTGCTCGTTGGTTGCGGTGAGGAACGCGAATCTGGCCGGGTCGAATAGCGAACCGCCGTAGGCAGGCATGCGGAGGTTCTCGAAGCTGGCTCCCTGGTATAGCGCTTGGCTGGTGGCCAGGAGACGATGCCAGGTCAGCGAAGTGGCATCCAGTGCCTCCTCGCTCTCCTCGGTCTGGCGGGCGACGAGACGTTCGAGCTCGCCAGCAATCCCGTACCCCTGCTCGAAGAGCTCGCCAGACGGTAAAAGTCCGCGTTCCTCAGCGAAGAGTAGGAAGACAACGCGCATCATCACGGTGACGGCAGCTTCGTAACTGTCGTGCGTTCGCACCGGCAGCGGGTCGGGCAGCCCCTGACGGCGCGCGTCGGCGGCAGACTCCGAGAAGGACTGGATCAGGAGTTCGACGGCCCGACGAACCTGTGCGCCAAGGGCTTCGGTGATCTCCTCTGCCGCGGCAACCGACTCCTCGAAGAGGACAGGCAACCGCTCAGTCGAGTCGCCGCCGATGAGGTGCTGACGTCCAATGAGTGCAAAGAAAGCGTCACGGGTACGTGGCTCTTCAACCCACGTCAAGGAATCCACCACGCCAGACGCGGCCATGGACCCCTCGCGGGCGCAGACGAGCCCCCACCACCGGCCGTCAGTGACGATGCCGATGGGAATCTTATTCCCGCGCAGTAGGGCTTCGACGCGGTCGATCGGGTTCGCGGCCCACAGGTCGCCGGGCGTCTGCCGCAAAGAATCGACAGGATCGATGATGTGGACGATTGCGCCGATGCCATCTCCACCCGAAAGTGAGGCCTGAGCACCGATCGTGACCGCACGGTTGGGCGACTGGGCCTCGACACCTGGGACATCACCCCATGACAACGATTCCGCCCAGCCCGCAACATCGCGCAAGACGGTCTCGACCCACTTGTCACGTGCCAGGCGGTAGGAATCTTGCGCGTTCTCGGAGTCCGGCGTCCTGTCGAGTCGTTCCCACGCAGCCTCGAAATCCTTACGGGCATCAGCCAACGCCGCCTTGCGTTCATCGCTCAGCGCCGGCATACCTTGTGGCCAAACGCGTTTGAGCGGCGGTATGGCGAGGAAAGGACCTTCGATGTCGACCAATTCGAGCCAGGCGCGGTGCTGCTCGGTGGCGTTCACCGTCTTGCTACTGCGCGTGTTTGCTCTCGCCATCATTCAGCCCAGCCAGCTGCGTCGGCACGGTTCAGCGCGAATACCACGGCTGCCGCCGAGGTGTGCGGCCTAACGTCGGCGTATCGGTCCATGATGGTGTCAATCTCTCGTGTCTCTTCGTCGTCGAGCTCATCGAGACGATGATTCATTGCCTCGATGTCGCGCCGCCACTGACGCTGTTGATCAGGGTCGGCGAACAATTGACCCTGCGCCTCGGCTTCTTCGTTCTTCAGTCGAGCGAGTGAATCCCGCAGGTTCGCGCGGAACGCGGCGAAGATCTCCTTGGCGCGCTGGACATCTGAGGCTTGCCGCTTGGCGAGCTGCTCGACGACCTGCTCATGACGTCGCCCCGCACGGGCCTGTATCGATTCTTCAAGCCGGACTCGCAAGGGTGCGTCGGGCACGTTCCACAGATCACATAGCTGGCGCCTGACACGGTCGTCCGCGACCGTCAACCCATCACGGTCGAGCGCCTTGTCGAGCGCCGCTTCGGCCTTTTCTTCGGCCATTGCGCGGCGGCCTTTGAGGCGAACACCGGCAAGGAAGACTTCTTCGTGGAGCCGGACTCCACCTCGGCCGACCAGCACCATGCGAGTCACGGCTGCGACAAACGACTCGTCGAGGTCATCAACGACGACTGCAGTAACGCGACTGAGCGGCGAATCCACGCTCCACAGCGACCGTCGCAGGAGGCGTTGCGCCTTCTGTACGATCGGATGCCCAAGATGCACATAGACGAGGTCAGCTCGGCCCTCCGCAGCGTCTGCATCGAACGTAATCGGGCGCAGCTCACCGGGTTTGAGTCTGGTGTCTAATCCGCGGAGAGTGCCTTGCCAGCCCGCCGTAAGCCCCGGAAGGGTGAACACCTCGGCGTCGGTCTCCTGGGCGAATTCGTAATTCTCGATCAGTGGCGACTGGAGGTTGATGCGCAGCGCTGTGTCGACCACCCTGCGGAGATTCGCCGGATCGAGGTGCATCTCGGTTCGGGACTGGTCGTACCCCTGCTCCAACTGGGTGAGGCGTGCGTTGAGTTCCATGCCGCCTGCGAGAGCAGAGTTGATGACTTCGTTCGTGTCGACGCCCTTGGACTTTGCTTTCGTCGGCGCACGCTTACCAAAGTGACTCTGAATCTGCTCTCCGACAACCTGATTCGCCGACCCCAGATCGTATTCGACCTGGGCGATCTTGCGGGCGATGCGTTCCATGAAATTCAGATCCGCCGCATACGTCGACGAGTCAGTTACTGGCACAAAGTGATAGACCTCGGGTTGCTCGGTCTGGCCGTATCGGTCGATGCGCCCGATGCGCTGTTCAAGCCGTGAGGGATTGAACGGGATATCAAAGTTCACTAGTCGGTGACAGTAGGTTTGGAGATCGATCCCCTCCCCCGCCGCGTCGGTCGCGAGGAGGACACGCACCGGCTCTTTTGCGGGATCGGCAGTGAACTGGGATCGGATGTACTCGCGATCCTCCGTCGGCGTCGACCCTTGAATAACCGCCAGTCGACCATCTGTGTAGCCGCGCTGGTTGAGTACGCGGGTCAGCCAGTCGACGGTATGCGCGTACTCGGTGAACACCACAACGCGCTCGTTGGACCACGTCTTGCCGTCTGGCCGACATACGGCATCGAGGAACGTGATGAGTCGGTCAAGCCGAGAGTCGGCCCGACTTTCATAGCCCAAGCCCCACTCCATCAGGGATTCCAGCTGTCCCGGTTCCGCAGCGACGAGCGGATCGGAGCCCTTGGACTCGCGAAGCTTCTCAGCTTCGTCTTGCTCCCACAAACCCTCTTCTTCGTCGGATTGGCCTTCGCCAAAGATGTCGTCGTACTCATCATCCGAGAGGCCGCGGCCCGCCCTTGACGCGATGTAATGGCTCAAGGTCATGCCAAATGCGAAAGGACTTGATAGGAACCGTTTCTTCAGCAGCATCGTGACGATGTCACCGCCAGGCTTGGTCCCGTTCTGTTTCGCACTCTTGGTCACGATGTCGTCGAGCAGTGAAAACATCTGCTGCTCAGGGTCGGACGGCGTGATATCGAGCGTGCCGACCTTGCGCTTCTTGAAACCCTTGCCCGTGAGGTCCGTCTTGAGCCGCCGAACCGTGACGTCCTTCAGTGCAGTCGAGTCAAGGTTCGCGCCGCGCGCGAACCGACGCGGGTCGATCATTTCCATTAGCGCCGTGAATGATTCGGGGTGGCCGTTGTGCGGAGTCGCGCTGAGGAACAGTCGATGCTCGCATTTCTCCGCGAGCTGTCGGACTGCGACGGTGCGTTGCGTGTCGACAGCGTAGCCCCGTCCGCCTGCGATGGCCGAAGGGCTTGACGGAGCGACATGGTGAGCTTCGTCGACTACCAAAACATCGAAGGCATAACGCTTTCCAGTCTTCGGGTTCGTGGCTTGGGCGTAGACATCGCGCAGGAGACGCTGCGCGCGAACTTGAGGCAGCCAGGCCATGCTGACGATAACTCGTGGATAGAGCTGGAAAGGGTTAGCGTGCAACCCGTGGGTGCGGCGCACTTGCGCCATCAGCTCGGAGTTGACGATCGTGAACTCCAGGCCGAACTTCTCCCGCATTTCGTCCTGCCACTTCAACGCGAGGCTCGGCGGGCAGACGATGACGGCTGTGCGTGCACGGTGACGAAGGAACAGCTCCTGGATCACCAGCCCGGCCTCGATCGTCTTGCCGAGCCCGACGTCATCGGCTAGCAGGAGGTTGGTTCGCGGTGCCCCCAGTGCACGGCGGAGCGGCTCGAGCTGATATGCCTCAACATTCACACCGGACCAAAACGGAGCCTGATAGCGGTTGGGGTCGGCGCTCGTCACCGCGCCCCACCGCATCGCGTCGATGAAACCCGCCAAGGTCGTCGGATCGTCGAAGGCGTCAACGTTGATGACATCAGGGAGGCCCTGGGCGGGCGTCACGGTGTGGCCGACTTCGAGTTCCCAGACCACGGCGAGCTGTTCGCCGAGCCGGTCTTCATCGAGTGACTGAAGGTCGACCACATGACTCAATGAGGCCGTGAATTCGTCAGCCGGACTGCGCGGGAGGCCCTGCGCCTGGACGTTGGCCACGGCCCACGTCGAGCCACGGACCTCGACAACCTGACCAGGCTCGGGAAGAGGCGGCAACTTGCCTCGCCCAGGATGCTTGTCAACGAGCACGGCAGTCTCAACCCCAGTCACGGCGGTAAACATATCGCCACGTGCCGACATTGGGTTGGAACTACCCGATCGCGTGCATCGGCGTGGCAGCCGCTGAACGCTGTCCCCGTCGATGGCGACGAGGACAATACGTGCGGTTGTCCAACCCGGCGGTGAGGTCGAAAGCCGAACACCGCACGGCACAGCTCAACCAACCTGCTGACAAAGCGGCGCGCCAATGCCGTTTGTCTCAATTCATTTGTCACCGAAGTCGACAACGCGAACCCGATCCCAGCGGGTGGCGAGTCTCAACTGTCTGTCACTAGTCTCAGATTCGTTGTCACCCAACAGAGCCGAAGCTGCAATCAACATGGTGGACGCCCCAGTCGGACGGGCTCTCGCCAGCCAGCTGTAGACGTCGGCGCCACGGTAGTGGTACTTCATGGGTTATCAGGTCGAACATAATCTAAGTTACCGGGCACGAAAGGTTCTGCAGCGCTCGAAGAACGCTCTTAGGAGGGCCGCTCTCGTGCCTTAAGGAGTTTGTAGAGCGGGTTGAGTTCGGAGGCAGCGCGGGTTTCGGTGCCGGCGCCATCGACGTAGCGTTGTGAGGTGACCATGGACTCGTGGCCCAGGAGCTTCATTAGGGTGTAGACGCTGACGTTGGCGTTGGCGAGCTCGGTGGCGAAGGTATGGCGCAACCCGTGAACCAGTGCGCCAGTGGCGCGTTCGCCGTTGATGCCCGCCTTTTTGAAGGCGCGCAGTATTCGGTACTGCAACGTGCCGCGGGTGATGCGTTCTCCGCCTGATCCGACGAATAGGGGAGCGGTCGGGGAGAAGCTGCTCAGCGCGTCGCCGGGGGTTGATGCTCGTCGACGGGTCTGCGGGAAGCGGCTGATGCGCGTTTGAAGATACTCCTCGAGAACCGTCAACAGTTCTTGGCCGACAGGCATCCGGCGGTCCTTATTGCCCTTGCCCCGGACGTGCAGCACCGCTCCGTCCTCGGTGCGGCGAACGTCACCGACGTCGGCGTTGAGGAGCTCGTCTGCTCTGAGTCCGGCCAGCAGGGACGTGAAGAGGATGGCGTGGTCGCGTTCGGGCCAGTCGCTGCGGCGCGTGGATCCGTCGTCGCTGTCGATGGCAGTGACCAACTCGGTGATGGCACTGGCGGGATAGCCCTTGGGCAGGGTGTTGGGGACCTTCGGGCGACCGATCAACGGCATCGGATCGGCGTCGAGGAGTTCGGCAGTGAATAAGAAGGTGCACAGCGTGTTCCACGTCGACCAGCAGCGTCGAATCGAGGCCGCCGAGTGGGTGTCGGCGTAGGCGGCGAACGCGGCACGCAACGAGTCCTTATTTAACTCGTTGGTCTTGAGGTCCGGGACGGCGTCGGTGGAGCCGGCCAGCAATGTAGCGACGGCTTCGAAGTCTTGGCGGTGTGCTTTGGTGGTGTGCGGTGAGGGTTTGCGCACCGCTCGATCGGCCAGGAAGTCGGTGAACCAGTCAGGGAAGGCGATCGTCGGAGACTTCTGCGGGGTAGATCGGGGCACCGGCCCAGCATGTCACGACTGATGGATATCTGCTGTTATCCATCAAGAAGGCGTGCGTCGCTCGCTCGGAGGGACGATGGCGGACCAGGGAGTGGTGGATGACACCGAATATCCACATAAAAATTCGGTTGTGCGTACGGACTGCGCCCTGGCGGGACGGGTGCGCCGATGCCTCCGAGAGGACATGCCGCTGACCCCGACGTGGTAAGGCAGCTGTTTGCCGCCACAGGCCGGTCGGGACCGAGGGATGCCGTCGGCTGTCGTAGGCTGGCAGAAGGAGGGCCTTCAAAGGTGAGTCCAGAGCAAGGCGGTGGCAGCCAGGTCGCCGGGCGTTTGGCCCAGCTTCACGAGGTATTAGTGCCGCCTGATGATGGCCACACCGGAGTCGCACTCTTTGGGCCACCGATATCACACCGGGGCCGCAGTTTCGGTGAGCCAGCTTGCACACATTTTCGGCTGGTCAACCTCCGCGGGTTCACCGCGCGGAAATGACCCCCTCGTCGGCAGCGAACGCAACGACGAAGAAGACCTCATGGTGCTCTGCTACGACCAGCACCGCGTTATCGACAACCGTAGCCTCTGGGACGTGCGTTCGACGTCCCCACGCTGCGAGCCATCAAGCGCAGTCACGAACACCGCATTCGGCAGCTCACAGGTCTCGTCGCCGACGACGAAACCACCGTTCTGCGTATCATCGTCGATTCCCAAGTCTAGGAATGGTTTTCGCACCAGTGAGTGGTGAATGCAGATGACACGGCAGCGACCGAGCGTGGAGGAGTGACCGCTGAACGCCGCACATGACTGAGGCAGCCGGGCCCTTGGGCTCGGCGGTGTAGGCCATCATGCGGTCGTCCACCTTGGCGAAGCCCGATGCTCGCCCTCGGCTAAAGATGCCAACGGAGAACGTCAGCAACGGGGGTTCATCGAGTCTGTCGCGTAACCGATCTCGGGTGACCATCATCTCGTCGTCCTCAGATATCCGGTCCCGGTTTCGTTCGCGATGTCGTCGACGGCGCGATCGAAGGAGGTTGAATCTTCAAGCGCTGCGCGCTATCCCAGTGACCCGACAAACCGAAACGCGATGCCGTCGGTGCCACCGAGCGGCGAGTCGCGCGCACCCCCCGTAGCGGTGCCGGAGCCGGATGGCGCCGGGGAAGGAGGGGATGATCGCGGCGACCTCCCGTCGACCACCAAAAGGTTTGATTGAGGGGCGGTGACCGCTGACTACGCACATCTTCGGGGAAGCTGCATGTTCCGCTGGGCTTCGAGCGTGCCAGCCGCCGTAGAGGTCGCAATAGCGTGCTGCTGGGGATCACCTCGCGTTGTCTGGCGTGCTCGACGTCTCATGCCTTTAGGCGGACGACGTTCGGGTCTCGCCTGCAGCCAGTGAGATCATCTGCTTCTGGGTCTCATTGATTCAAACGATTGTTCGCCGTTTCCACCACAGAACACCCGCCCCGGCACGGCCTTGAGTGGACGTGTTTTTGGCAACACGTCGCTGCCCAAACATTTAGTTACTCAAGTATCGACCGATCGCCGCGGGCAGGCTTAGGGTTCGTGAATTGAACTTTTGTTCAAAGTTTACTCGGCCCGCCGGCCCAGCGCCCGAGTCGACGACGGGTGGGAGGTTGTCAGGGCTCCGGTTGACGCTTTAGCGCTGTACGCAACGGATTTCGCGCTTCGAGTTGCACAGGTATCCTCTTCGTTCAAAACTTCAGGCCGTGCCACGTCGGCACACCTCGACACCGGCCAGATGTCGGATTCTGGTCAGGCATCCGATGTTCAGGCGACAGCCCTGCCCCTTCGACCGATCAGGAGATCGACGTGCTGCACAAATCAGTGACCAGTGCGAGCACATCCGTGCGCGCATTCGTCGCCCTATTCATAGCGGCCGCGCTGTGCGTTGTCGCTGCCGGCTGTAGCGGTGGATCAGGTGGCGGCGGGGGAGATGACAAGACGCTGAACATACTGACGTGGGAGACCTACGACGATCCGGCATGGCTAGATCAGTTTACGGAGGACACCGGCATCAAGGTGAACGCGGTCAACGTCGGTTCGCCGGCGAAGGTCAAGGCGAATCCGGACCAGTTCGACGTTGCTCTGGTGACGTCCGGCTGGTTCGACAATTACGCCAGCGCCGGACTGCTCGAGCCTATCGACTCCAGCAAGGTCACCAACGCCCCGAATCCGGGATTCGACTGGAAGTCGGTGGCCTCGTCGGGCGGCAAGCAGTACGGGGTGCTCTACAACTGGGGCGACCAGCCCTTGGCGTGGTTGGACGGCAGCATTCCCAACAGTCCGGAGCTCGCCAAGTACCTGGACGCCCAAGGGCGTCCCAACGACTGGAACATCCTGTGGGACCCCGCGTTCACGGGCAAGGTGTCGGTGTTCGATGACCCCACCTCGGTGATGCCGATGATCCCGCTCGCGCTGGGATTCACCGATCCATACCACCTGAGCCCGGATCAGTTCCAGCAGATGCAGGACAAACTGAATGCGCTTCGTCCCCAGATCAAGCGGCTCACAAGTGGTTTCAATGACCAGGCCACCCAGTTCACCAACGGTGAGGCCACGATCGGCTACCTCAATATCATTTCCGAGGTACCCATGCTGGAGAAGTCGGGCAAGAAGCTCGACGTGAACCACCAGGTGAAGCAGGGCGTTCCCGCGTGGAGTGACAACTACTCGATCACCAAGGGCGGAGCAAAGAAGGCCGATTCGGTATACAAGTTCATCAACTACACCATGGAGGTGCCGTGGCAGGCACGATTCATCGCCGCCACTGGCAATTCCGGCAGTCTGAGCCTTCAGCAGGCGCAGTCGCCGGACGCGGTGAAGTCAGGTCTGACACCGGACTTGCTCAATGCCAGCCTCATTCCGGCGACGGCAGGAGGCGAGGAATTCTTCAAGGGACTTAAGTTCTTCCAGTCCGTCGAAGACCTCTCCAAGCGAATCGACGTTTGGAACCAGTTCAGGTTGGGCATGGCCACTTAGCCTGAATCCACCGATGAATTGCCTGGTAGGCGGGTGTCGATATGAGGAAAGTGCCCTCTGAGCTGTGATAATGAGTGTTCCTTACGCACTTATCGGCACAACTCGGAAAGGCACTTCCGGTGAAAGTGTCCCATAGTTTCGCTGCCTCGGCGGCGGTCTTCGACGATGAGCATCTCGTGTCCTGTGCCGGATTGGTCCCGGTCATGGCATTGGCCGCCCAGACTGCTTTGCCTCAGCTATTAACCGATAAGGTGTTCATCGCCGAGCCGAGGATCAAGTCCGGGTCGGCCAACCCAGCGCCGAAGCTGAGCACACTGATCGCCGGGATGTGCGCCGGCGCCGACAGCATCGATGACCTCGACGTCGTGCGATCAGGGGGAATGAAGACATTGTTCGACGGTGTCTACGCGCCCTCGACAATCGGAACTCTCTTACGCGAGTTCACCTTCGGACATGCCCGGCAACTCGAGTCCGTGCTGCGCGAGCACCTGGCTGAGCTCTGCGCACGGGTCGATCTGCTTCCCGGCGCCAGCGAGCGGGCGTTCATCGATATCGACTCCCTGCTGCGTCCGGTGTACGGTCACGCCAAACAAGGCGCTTCATACGGGCACACCAAAATCGCGGGCAAGCAGATCCTGCGCAAAGGTCTGTCTCCGTTGGTCACCACCATCAGCACCGCCACTGGCGCGCCGGTGATCGCCGGCGCCCGGTTGCGGGCCGGTAAAGCCAACTCCGGCAAGGGCGCGGCCCGGATGGTCGCCCAAGCCATCGCCACCGCCCGCGCCGCCGGGGTTGCCGGCCCAATCCTGGTGCGCGGTGACTCGGCCTACGGCAACAGCACCGTGGCCGCAGCCTGCCGACGCGCCGGTGCTCAGTTCTCGTTGGTGCTGAACAAAACTCGCGCTGTCGCGGTGGCCATCGAATCGATCGACGATAGCGCATGGATTCCCGTGCAGTATCCCGGCGCGGTCTTTGATCCCGACACCCGAGCCTGGATCTCCGATGCCGAAGTCGCCGAGATCACCCACACCGCCTTCACCTCCACCAACAACCCGATCACCGCACGGTTGATCGTGCGACGGGTCAAAGACGCCCGCTACCCCGACGCGCTGTTTCCGGTGTGGCGGTATCACCCGTTCTTCACCAACACCGACGAACCCACCGCCGCTGCGGATATCACCCACCGCCGCCACGCCATCATCGAGACCGTGTTCGCCGATCTGATCGACGGACCCCTGGCGCACATGCCGTCGGGACGATTTGGGGCGAACTCGGCCTGGATCCTGTGCGCTGCGATCGCCCACAACCTGCTGCATGCCGCCGGCGTGCTCGCCGGTGGCACCCACGCAGCGGCCCGCGGAGCCACCCTGCGCCGCAAGATCATCACCGTCCCCGCCAGGCTGGTCCGACCGCAACGCCGCCCTCTTCTGCACCTACCAAGCCATTGGCCCTGGGCTGATCACTGGCTCACCCTGTGGCGCAACACCATCGGCTACAGCCCACCAAACGCCGCGACCCCCTGACCGCCGGCCCGCCAGGCCCTGACCGAGCAACACAGGAAAAGCTGGGCAGACCAGCGGCTCCCTCTTGCCCGCACCAAGCCCAGAAACTGAAACCGACCCCCGGCCCCATCGGGAAGGTCGATCCACGGATTCAGGCTTAGTTCGACGCATCTAAGTCCACGCTGCGAGGGCTCGGGTCATCCGTTCGGTGGCTCGAGCCCCCTCGTCGTTCAAGGCCGTCGACCTAGCCGCAAACACCGCGTGACCCGACCATCACGGGCTATGCCGCCGCGGTTACGGCAACAGGCAATCTCGGCGGTCGTTCTTATGGACGTGACGGTCTGTCTTTGTTGCTGGGCCGTCAGACCGGTGAATCGTCGGGACCGGACCTTTCTTCGTCGAAGATGAACTACCTCAGGCCGGCGATGTCGTCATCTCGACCGCGTCGAGGCCAAGGCGTTTGACGGCATTGCTCTAGAGAACGGCTTTAGGGTCGACCGTCGTCTCGCCAGATCCGTGCCAGATTCTCTTGGGCCATCGACTAACTCGCCTTTCGTGCACCGGGCAGTTGGCGTCGTGCGAGCTCGCGCACCCGGACCCTCCACAACCCGAACATGCGCAGGCGTCCACGGGTCGACCAACCGCCGCGTCGCAAATGCGCATGCCCGGGCAGGCATCCCTCGGCTAGTTGTACTGACCTGAGAGGTTAGGTACACGGCTGGCTGGTGGTTGACCGCCGAGTGCTGTGTGGCCGCGGTGGTGATTGTAGGTGTGTAGCCACGGGAGGTACGCCTGGCAGCGCTGCGCGTCGCTGGTGTAGAGCCGGGCATAGGCCCATTCATCGGCCAGGGTTCGGTGGAAACGCTCCACCTTGCCATTGGTCTGCGGTCGATACGGCCGAGTTCGGCGGTGTTCAATGCTCCCGAGTGCATCGCGAAAGGCGTGCGACCGATAACAGGAGCCGTTGTCGGTCA
>Ga0073904_10001144_pt1 | contig 19768 bp, 16 predicted proteins | sample KloWWTrecipitate_FD_66668 | JGI IMG/M metagenome (GOLD analysis project Ga0073904, IMG submission 66668) | Active sludge microbial communities from Klosterneuburg, Austria, studying microevolution and ecology of nitrifiers - Klosterneuburg... | ecosystem: Engineered > WWTP > Aerobic digester >... | reverse complement strand
GACCAGTTCTCGATGTAGTAGAGGTCGTACTCGATGCGCTTTTCGAGGGACGTGTTGCCCCGCCATCCGTTGACCTGCGCCCAGCCCGTGATGCCGGCCTTCACCTTGTGCCGCAGCATGTACTGCGGGATGCGGTGCTTGAACTGCTCCACGAAGAAGGGGCGTTCGGGCCGCGGGCCGACAATCGACATCTCGCCCTTCAGGACGTTCCAGAACTGCGGCCACTCGTCCAGATCGTGCCGGCGCAGCCATCCGCCGATGGGCGTGGCGCGCGAGTCCTCCTCGTCGGCCCAGACCGGGCCGCTGCCCTCTTCGGCGTCGAGCGGCATGGTGCGGAACTTGTAGACGGCGAATTGCTTGCCGTCCAGGCCCATGCGCTCCTGCCGGTAGAAAACCGGGCCGCGGGAGCTGCGCTTGATCAGCCACGCGAAGATGAGGCCCGGTACGAGCATGACGCCCAGGGCGACGGCCGACACGGCAATGTCGAGCGCGCGCTTCACGAAAGCGTTCAGGCCCTGCAGCGGTACGTCGTTCAGGTTGATGACCGGGACGCCGTCCAGGTCCTCGAGGCGCGCCCGCAGGGCGATGAACTGCAGCAGATCGGGCACGACCTTCACGTCCACGCCTTCCCGGCTCGTGGACTCGACCAGGTCGAGCAGTTTCATGTGCTCTTCGAGGGGCAGCGCCACGTAGAGGTGGTCCACCTTCTCGCGCGTCACGATCTCCGCGGCTTCGGGGAGTGAGCCCAGCAGCGGCAGCGCCCGGTACCCCAGGTGGTCTCCGCCGGCGCGGTCGTCCACGAAGCCCACAATCTGGAACCCCAGCTCGGGGTGCTCCAGAATCTTGTCGGCGACCATGCGGCCCAGATCGCCCGCGCCGGCGATCAGCACGCGCCGCAGCCCGACGCCGGCCAGCCAGCGGCGCTCCAGCGCCTCGCGGATGAACTTGCGCGACAGGTAGCCAAAGGCGATGTTGCAGAACAGGAAGAGGCCCCAGACCAGCTGGGACACCTCGTAGACCCCGCGGTCCTTGAACTCGTCGGGGACGTAGTAGGCCTGGAAGTACAGTGTCCCGACCACGCCCAGCACCACCGCGAAGATGCTGCCGACCAGGACGTTGAAGAAGTCGTCGATGCGCGAGCGTCCGCGCCGCAGCCGGTAGAGCCCCTGCAGGTGGAACCCGAGGGGCACGATGGCGGCGATGAAGGGGAGGACGTTGAGGTACTGCTCGAACGGCGGGTATCCGCGCGTGATCGGAATCAGCCCCGAGTCGAAGCGGATGGCGTAGGCCACCAGGAACGCCACCATCCCGAGCACCGCGTCGGTGCCCACGTGGAAGGCGACGAGCAGCCGGTTGTGCCGCTTTACCATGTCCGGTCAGGGGGCGCGGCCATCAGTTCGCTGGCGGCCCGGGCGATGCCCCGCTTGAAGGCGTCGCGCGAGAACCGCTCGGCATGGGACCGGATCGCGGCGCTGTCCCAGGGCAGCCGGGCCACGGCCCGAAATCCGTCGGCCAGCGCATCCACGGTGAGGTCCGGCACCAGCACGCCGGTCACGCCCGGCACCACCGTGTCCATCGCGCCGCCCCGGCCCAGGGCCACGACCGGCCGCCCGCAGGCCTGCGCCTCCACCGGCACGATGCCGAAATCCTCCTCGCCTGGCAGCACCGTGGCAATCGACGAGCGATAGAGGTCCCGCACTTCCGCGTCTGTCTTGCGGCCGACCAGCTCCACGCCGCCGCCTGCCAGGGCCTGCAGGGAGGCCATGTCCGGCCCGTCGCCGACAATGGTGAGCGGCACTCCCGCCCGGCGGGCGGCGGCCATGGCGAGATCGACGCGTTTGTAGGGAACCAGAGCGGACACCACGAGAAACCGGGAGCTGACAGGCGCCTGGTCGGGCGTATAGAAGTCGGTATCGACCGGCGGAAACACGATGGACGACACCCGATTATAGTAGACAGCGATCCTCCGCGCAACATACTGAGAAATAGCCAGATAGCGGTGTACCCGGCCCGCCGTGGCGCGATCCCAGCGCGCCAGCCACGCCAGTATCGGCCGTAGGAGCGCGCTTTTGCGCGCGCCGACGCGCTCGGGACCGAAATAGGCGTCGAACTGGTCCCACGCATAGCGCATCGGCGTGAGGCAGTAGCACAGGTGGCGCGCCCGTCCGGGGACGACGACCGACTTGGCGGCGCAGTGGCTCGTGCTGATGACCAGGTCGTAGCCGTCGAGGTCGAACTGCTCGATGGCGAACGGAAAGAGCGGAAGATACTCCCGGTAGCGCCGTGCCACTCCGGGCAGCCACTGCACGGGCGACCCGACAATGCGCCGGCGCTCGATCGTGGGCGAGGCCGTTCCGGGCACGTAGACCAGCGTGAACAGATCGGCCGACGGAAAGACCTCGCACAGCGCGTCGAGCACCTTCTCGCCGCCCCGCATGCCGGTCAGCCAGTCGTGGATGAGGGCTACTCGCATGGCGGCATCATCGGATGGCCGGGGTCCGATGGCGTCGCCATGCCGCGCTGTCGCAACGCCCCCGCAAGACCCGAATCGAATGTCCAGTCCTCGTCCCCACTCGTCCCTCACCCACCGTTCGCTCAATCGGCCAATCCGATCGCCAGCGGCATCATCAGAACCCTACCGCGCCAGCACCTCCCGGTACACCTCGCGAATCCGCGCCACCGAGTCGGCCCACGAGAACTGCCGCGCGCGCGCGAGACCCAGCGCCACCAGTTCCTGCCGCAACGTGTCGTCGTCGAGCACGCGCCGGATGCCGTCGGCAATCGCGTCCGTGTCGTAGGGATCCACCAGCAGCGCGGCGTCGCCGGCCACCTCGGGCAGCGACGACACGTTCGAGGTGATGACCGGCGTGCCGCAGGCCATGGCCTCGAGCGGCGGCAGGCCGAAGCCTTCGTAGAGCGACGGAAACACGAACACACTGGCCAGACGGTAGAACGACGCCAGGGTCTCCTGCGGCTGGAAGCCGAGGAACCGCACGTGCTTGTCGAGCTTGTGGCGGTGCACCATTTGCCGCAGCGACGGGTACTGCGACACCTCGTCGCCCACCACGACCAGCTTCAGCCCCGGCGGGCCGTCGCCACGGGCCCGGCCGAAGGCGTCGATGAGCCGCTCGAGGTTCTTGTGCGGCTTGATGTTGCCCACATACAGCACGAACGGGTGATCGAGCTGATAACGCTGGCGCACCCGATCGGTCGTGCCTTCGTCGGGCGGCGTCAGGAAGCGCTCGTCGATGGCGTTGGGAATGACCTGCACCTTCGCGGCCGGGATGTCGAAGTAGCGCAGGATGTCCCGCTTGGAGGCCTCCGACACCGTCAGGACGCGCGCCGCCTGCCGCGTGGCGGTCCACATGGACGCCCGCGCGTAGACGTAACCCAGGCGGTTGGGCAGGTACTGCGGGAACATCAGGTGGATACAGTCGTGGATGGTCACGACGGATCGACACCGCGTCGCCGGCGGCAGCACGTAGTGCGGCTCGTGCACGAGGTCCACGTGCTCGCGCAGCAACCGCAACGGGATGCGAAGCTGCTCGCCAATCGAGTAGGGCTGCGCGTTTTCGGCGACGATGCGGAAACGAGGCGCGAGGGCGCGCGCCTGCGCGACGTCCGGCGTGCGGCACAGCACCACGTAGTCGGTCTCCCGATCGCAGCGGTCCAGCTCCACCAGGATGTTGCGGACGTAGGTGCCGATCCCGAAGTCGCGCAGCTTGCGCGCATCGATCGCCACACGGCGCCGGCGCTCAGGCATGGCTGCCCTTCCCGGTCACCCGCAGGTAGAGCCGCAGGGGGCCGACCCACTGCGGCAGGTGCTTCTGGTAATACGCCAACTGGCTCTGCCGGCGCAGGCGATCGGTCTCGGGATTGCGGCCCGCGGACCGACCGCCCAGGTGCAGCACCTCGGCCTGGGGCACGAACACGACGCGGCGTCCCCGTGCTCGCACCGCGGCGCAGAGGTCTACGTCCTCGGTGTACATGAAATAGCGCTCGTCCAGCCCCCCGACCGCCTCCCAGTCGGCACGCCTGATGAGGAGGCAGGCGCCGCTCACCCAGGCGCGCTCGCCGCCCTCGCGCGTGCGCCGATCGATGTACCGCACGACGCGCCGCAGCCTCCGCCGGTAGAGTGCCAGGAGCGCCTTCTGCCGCAGCTCGCCCCATGGGCTGATGGGTGGTCCGAACGACAGCTCGGGGAAACTGCGCTCGTCGAGCAGGCGGGGGCCGGCAATGGCGGCGTCGGGGCGGATGGCCAGCCCGCGCACCAGCGCCTGAATGGCACCCGGAGGCACGATGGTGTCGGGATTGAGCAGCAGGACGAACTCGCTGGCGGTGGCGGCGACACCGAGGTTGTTGGCCCGCGCGAAGCCCACGTTCGCGCCCGCGTCGATGACCTGCACCGATGGCCATCGCTCGCGCACCACGCTGATGGTGCCGTCGCCCGACCGGTTGTCCACGACCACGACGCGCGTGGGATAGGGCGCCGTGTGGCCCACCACCGAGTCGAGGCAGGGGCCGATCTCCACGCGGGAATTGTAGGTCACGACGACAATCGCGAGCGTGGAGGTGTTATCGGGCACCAGCAGCGTCCTCGAGCGCGGCCAGCGTGTCGGCCGCGGTGCGCGCCCAATCGTAGCGCGACAATACGGTGGGCGCCTGCCTCAGCAGCGTCGCGCGGGCGGCGGAGGTCGTGAGCAGGTCTACCAGCACGCGCCCGAGCGCAGCGGGCGTGTCGGGCCCAAGGCCCACGCGCGCCACCGCTTCGCCGTACGACTCACGCGCCACCGGCGTGTCGAGCACCACCGGCGGCACGCCGTGGGCCATCGCTTCGAGTGGCGTGAAGCCAAAGCCTTCGTACTCCGACAGGAAGGCGAACGCCGAGGCGCGTCCGTACAACTCGCGGAGTGTCGCTTCGTCCACGTAGGAGCGGAACCGTACCTGGGCTCGGACCTCGGCCGGCGCGGCGGCCAGGGCGTGATCCACCGACGCCCCGCGCGGCAGCCGGTTCTCGCCAACCAGCTCGAGGCGCGCCTGGGGCAGCGCCGGGGCGACGTGGCGCACGAACGCCTCGACGAGCAGGTCCACGTGGCGTCGGGCGAAAATCGACCCGACATACAGCACCATCGGTTCGCGCGGCCCGGGCGCGGGCGCGTCCGGCACGCGCACGCCCAGCGGGATCACCCGGACGTGCCCGGGCGGCACGCCCAGGTGCCTCACGATCTCGCCCCGGGAGAACTCGGAAATCGTCAGTACCTTCCGGGCGCGGCGGGCCGTCCACCTCGTGACGAACCGGCGTCGCGCGCCCTCGCGCGCCGAGAACCAGTCGGGCCGCGCCGCGAAGGACACGTCGTGGATGGCGACGAGGATGGGGCAGGGGGCCGTCAGCGGCGCCGTGTAGCCCGGCGCAAACAGTACGTCGGGGCGCTCGGCGGCCAGCGCGCGCGCCAGCGTCCACTGCTCCCAGGCCGTGCCGCCGCGGCCCGGTACAATCCGGACGCGGCCGGCCAACGCGGCCGGCACGTCGGGCGGCGCCGGAGCGTACAGCCGCCAGTCGTGCCGAGCTGCGTCGGGGGCGGCCGTCCACTCAATCAGCAGTTCCCGCAGGTAGCGGCCTACGCCAGTTGGTTTGCCGGTCAGCTCGCGGGCGTCGATGGCCACCTTCATCCGTGGCGCTCCACCGCGGCCGCGTACGCCTCGCGCACGAGGCGCGCGCACGTGTCCCACCGGAACGCGGACGCCCGGGCCAGCCCCCGCGCGCTGGCGGCCCCGGCCACCTCGCGGTCGAGCAGCGCGGTCATCGCTGCGGTGAAGCCCTCGACATCTGACGGATCGACCGGCGCCGCCGCGTCACCGGCGATCTCGGGCAGCGAGCCGCAGCTCGAAATGACGACGGGCACGCCGCAGGCCATGGCCTCGAGCACGGGCAGGCCGAAGCCCTCGTCCAGCGAGGGTAGCACCAGCATCCAGGCGCGCGACAGGAGCGAGAGCCGCTCGGTCGCGTCCACATAACTGGTGACCTGGACGTGGCCGGCCAGGCCCGCCTGCGACGACCGCTCGACCAGAGGCCTTGCCGACGCGGGCACCCCGCCGGCCAGCACCAGCGGCGGCGCGGCCGCAACCCGTTCGCGGAGCCGCTGGTAGGCGTCGAGCAGGACGTCGAGGTTCTTGCGTGGGTCGAGCGTGCCGAGAAACAGCAGGTGCGTCGCCGGCTCGGTCCGCCGGCGATCGCGCACCTGGCCGGCCCACGGCGGCGCGCCGGGCGGGCACAGATGGATGCGGTCGGGCGGGACGCCCAGCGTCCGCGCGACATCGGCGGCGGTGTAGGCGGACGACACCACGATGGCCGGGGCGCGCCCGGCGTGGGCATGGACCAGCGCCGGGAAGTCGCGGCGCATCTCCGCGGACATTCGCTCCGGATGCCTGAGGAAGTGCAGATCGTGAATCGTCAGCACGACGGGGGCCCGGCTGGGGATGGCGACAGGCGTGGCGGCGTGGACCAGGTCGACCGGGCCCGCCAGCCATTCCACGGGGGGCCAGCCGAGCCGGTTCCAGGCCCAGGTGAGCGGCCGGGCGGGGAGCCTGCGGTCCACGACGCGCACGGCGGGAAGCTCGTCGCCCAGTTCGGGCGCCGGGCGATCGCGCCACGACGCCGTGAAAAGGCTGATCTGGTCCTGACCGGCGGGTCCGTGAGCCCCCGTCAGCGCACGAACCAGCTCGTGGACGTACTCGCCGACGCCGGTTCGCTCCTTGAGCGCCGGGCGGTAATCCACCAGGATGCGCACGATCCCGGAGCGTAGCACAAGAAGCGGCAAGTCCTTGTGGGTCAGTATGTTGACACGATTCAAGCGCGGGTGATACGCTCGGCGTTTTATGATCGGCTGCGGGCGGGCCATCGGAAGGGCGTCAAGCGTATGAAGATTGCGGTCGTCGGAACCGGGTATGTCGGGCTCGTGGTGGGCGCCTGCCTGGCCGAATCGGGGAACGACGTCATCTGTGTCGACAAAGACGAGGCCAAGGTCCGGGGCCTGCGTCGCGGCAAGATCCCCATCTTCGAACCCGGCCTCGAAGAACTGGTCAAGCGCAACAAGCTCGAGGGCCGGCTCTTCTTCACGATGGACCTACCCAAGGCGGTCAAGGCGTCGCAAATCGTCTTCATCGCCGTCGGCACACCTCAGGGTGAGGACGGCTCGGCCGACCTCCAGCACGTGCTCGGGGTGGCCCGCGACGTTGCCCGCACCATGGACGGCTACCGGGTCATCGTCAACAAGAGCACCGTGCCGGTGGGCACGGCCGAGCGCGTGCGGCAGATCGTGCGCCGCGAGACGACGCATCCGTTCAGTGTCGTCAGCAATCCGGAATTCCTGAAGCAGGGCGCCGCGGTGGACGACTTCATGAAGCCCGACCGCGTGGTCATCGGTGCCGAAGACCCGCGCGGGGCCGAGCTGATGGTGGCGCTCCACCGGCCCTTCACCCGCACCGGTGCGCCTATCATGGTGATGGACTGCGCGAGCGCCGAGTTGTCCAAGTACGCCTCGAACGCGCTGCTGGCCACCAAGATTTCGTTCATGAACGAGGTGGCCAACGTGTGCGATGCGTTCGGCGCGGACGTGGATCATGTTCGCCAGGCCGTGGGAGCCGACAAGCGCATCGGCACCTCCTTCCTGTTCCCCGGCGTGGGGTACGGCGGCAGCTGTTTCCCGAAGGACGTCAAGGCCATGGTCCGCTTCTCGGCCGACAAGAAGTACGACTTCCGGATTCTCAAGGCCGTCGAGTCGGTGAACGAGTCGCAGAAGCGGCTGCTCGTGAAGAAGATCGAGCAGCACTTCGGCGGCGCGCTCAAGGGCAAGACCATCGCGGTCTGGGGGCTGGCCTTCAAGCCCAAGACCGACGACATGCGCGAAGCGCCGGCCGTGCCCATCATCAACACGCTGCTCGACCGGGGCGCGAAGGTGCAGGCCTACGATCCCGAAGCCATGAAGGTGGCCAAGGGCATTTTCGGCACGCGCATCGGCTACGCCGGCAAGGGTTACGACGCACTCAAAGGCGCCGACGCCCTCGCCGTGGTGACCGAGTGGCACGAGTTCCGGGAGCCCGACTTCGCGCGGATGCGCAAACTGCTTCGCGAGCCGGTGGTTTTCGACGGCCGCAACATCTACGAGAAGGATCAGATGAAGGCGCAGGGCTTCACCTACTATTCGATCGGGAGGTAGGGGTGGCGCGGGTACTGGTTTCGGGCGGCGCAGGCTACATCGGCAGTCACGCGGCCCGCGCGCTGGTCGACGCGGGGCACGACGTCGTGGTCCTCGACGATCTGTCCGCGGGTCATGCCGGCGCGCTGCCGCCGGCCGTGCCGCTGGTGCGCGCCGACATGCACGAGACGGCGCAGGTGGTGCGGGCCCTGACCGAGCACCGGATCGACGCGGTCATGCACTTCGCCGCCTGGCTCGACGTTGGCGCCTCGGTCGGCAACCCGCTCGGTTACTACCGCAACAACGTCACCGGCACGCTGTCGGTGCTCGAGGCGATGCGACGCGCGGGGGTCGTGCAGCTGGTCTTCTCGTCCACGTGCGCGACGTACGGGGAGCCGGTGCGGGTGCCGATGGACGAGACGCTGGACACGCGGCCCATCAACGCCTACGGCGAGACCAAGTTGGCCATCGAGCGCGCGCTGCCGCACATCGAGCGGGCGCACGGCCTTCGCTGGACGGCGCTGCGCTACTTCAATGCCGCCGGCGCCCACCCCGACGGCACGATAGGCGAGGATCACGACCCGGAGATTCACCTCATTCCACGGGCCATCCGGGCCGCGACGGGCGGGCCGGCGCTGAGGGTCTTCGGCGAGGACTATCCGACCCCGGATGGCACCTGCCTGCGCGACTACATCCATGTCTGCGACCTGGCCGAGGCACACGTCCGAGCCCTGGCGGCGCTCGGCGCCGGCGCGCCGTCGGGCGCCTACAACGTCGGCACCGGGACGCCGCACTCGGTGCGTGAAGTCATCGACGCAGTGGGCCGCGTCGTGGGCCAGCCGGTTCGATGGGAGGGCGCGCCGCGCCGGCCGGGCGACCCGGCCGCCCTCTACGCGTCGAGCGACAAGCTGCAGCAGGCCCTCGGCTGGCGGCCGCAGTTCCCCGATCTGGACACGATTGTCCGGCACGCCTGGCGCTGGCACGCGTCGCACCCCAGGGGCTACGAGGACACCTCGCCCGGACACGCCTGATGGACGCGTTCCTGCGGCTGCTCCGCTACGCCCGGCCCCACCGCGGGCTCATCGCCGGCGCGGTGCTGGCGATGGTGGTGTACGGCGCGGCGTCGGCCGCCATCGCCTGGCTCATCAAGCCCATCGTCGACGACGTGCTGCCGTCACAGGACCGGCTGGGCTTTGTGACCTCGGCGCTGCTGGGCGCCTACCTGTTCAAGGGCATCGGCGCCTACTTCTCGAGCTACCTGATGGACGACATCGGGCAGCGGGTGGTACTGGCCCTGCGTGGCCAGCTCTTTCGCCATCTGCTCGACCAGTCGGCCGCCTTCTTCGCGCGCCGGACGACCGGTCAGCTCCTGTCGCGGATCAGCAACGATGTGGGGCAGGTGCAGCGCGCGGTGGCCGAGACGGTCGGCGACCTCGCGCGCGAGTCCCTGGCGCTGGTGGGCTACGCGGGGTTGCTGTTCTATTACGATGCCAAGCTCGCCCTGGTCTGCATGACCGCGGCGCCGCTGGTGGTCTATCCGCTGGTTCGGCTGGGTCAGAAGGTGCGGATGGTGACGCGCTGGAGCCAGGAGGCCCAGGAACACATGTCGCACGTGGCCGGCGAGGCCTTCGCGGGCCACCGCATCGTCAAGGCGTTCGGCGCCGAGTCGAGAGAGGCCGCGAAGTTCGAGAAGACCGCCCGCTCGCTGTACCACTCGAACATGAAGGTCACGCGCGTGCTCTCAGTGCTGCCGCCGCTGATGGAGCTGCTGGGCGGGGTCGCGATTGCGGGCGCGCTCTGGTACGGCACGCGCGAGATTGCGACCGGCCGGCTGACGGCCGGCGAGTTCACCCTGTTTGTCGCGTCGCTGCTGCTGATGTACGGCCCGATCAAGAAGCTCAGCCGCGTCAATGCCAACCTGCAGCAGGCGGTGGCGGCGTCGGAACGGGTGTTCGAGCTGCTCGACACCCACACCGAAGTGCAGCAACCGTCTGGCGCGCCGGCGCTGGCGCCCTTCACGCACGCCATCGAGTTCGCCGACGTCGCGTTCGGCTACGAGGACGCTCACGGCCGCCACACCCTGCGGGGCGTGAGCTTCACCGTGCGGGCCGGACAGGTGGTCGCCATCGTGGGCCGCAGCGGCGCCGGCAAGTCAACCCTCGTGAACCTGTTGCCGCGCTTCTACGATGTCACCGACGGTCGCATCCTGATCGATGGGCACGACATCCGCGAGGTCGCGCTGTCGTCGCTCAGGGCCCAGATCGGCATCGTGACGCAGGACACCGTGCTCTTCGATGACTCGATTGCGGCCAACATCGCCTTCGGCGTGCCCGCCGCTGCGCCGGCCGAAATCGAGGCGGCCGCGCGGGCGGCCCATGCACACGAGTTCATCGTCACGCTGCCCGACGGGTACGACACGACGATCGGGGAGCGGGGGCAGCGATTGTCGGGCGGCCAGCGCCAGCGGCTGGCCATCGCGCGCGCGCTGCTCAAGAACTCGCCGATCCTCATCCTCGACGAGGCGACGTCGGCGCTCGATGCCGAGTCGGAGCGGCTGGTGCAGGATGCGCTGGCCACGCTGCTGATGAACCGCACGTCCTTCGTGATCGCGCACCGGCTGTCCACCGTGCGCCGCGCCGACGCCATCATCGTGCTCGAGCGGGGCCGCATCGTCGAGATGGGGCGGCACGACGAGCTGGTGGCGCGCCCTGGCGGGGCGTACGCGCGGCTGCACCAGCTCGAGTTCGTGGACGACCGGCCCGAGGTGGCGCGGCTCCGCGCCGAGGGCGCCGCCCGGCGCATGCCACAATGAGCGAAAGGCTCCCCGCATGATCAAGAGCATGACCGGCTTTGCATCGCTCGGCCGCGACGACGAGTCGGCCGCGGTGGGCGTGACGATCCGGTCCGTCAACCACCGCTTCCTGGACCTGCAGCTGCGGGTGCCGTCGGCGTTGGCCGACCTCGAAGCGCGGCTACGCGCTATCGTCCAGGCGCGGCTGGCACGCGGACGGGTGGACCTGAGCGTGTCGTTGCAGCTCCGGCAGGCCCCCGTGCCAGACGTGCAGCTCAACGCTCCCTTCGTGGAGGCGCTGTCGGCGGCCGTGTCGGAGGCTCGTGTCGGCGGGCTCATCGAAGGCGGGCTCACCGCGGGCGACCTGCTCCGGCTGCCCCAGGCTCTCGCCATCCGCGAGCGGCTGGCCGATGGCGCCACGACACCCGATACGCTGGCCGCCCTGGTGACCCGCGCGGTGGAGGACGCTCTCGACGCGCTCGAATCAATGCGCACGCGGGAAGGCGATCACCTGCGGGGGGATCTGTCGGGCCGCCGCGAGGCGCTGGCCTGCCTGGTCGGCGACATCGTCGAGGCGGCTGACGCCGGCCGTCGCGACCTCGAGGCGCGGCTGATGGAGCGGGCGCGCGACGTGGCCTCGACCCTGCCGATCGACCAGGCCCTGCTGGCGCAGGAAGTGGTGCGCGTCGCTCAGCGCTCGGACATCACCGAGGAAGTGACCCGGTTCCGCGGCCATCTCGAGCACTGGGAGGCCCTGACCGGAGGCCTCGAGCCGTGTGGACGCAAGCTCGACTTCCTGCTGCAGGAAATGAACCGCGAGGTGAATACCATTGGATCGAAGGCCGACGGCCTTCAGGTGTCCGAACTCATCATTCAGGCGAAGGCCGAACTCGAGCGGATGCGGGAGCAGGTTCAGAATGTCGAGTAGGACGCGTGGCCTGCTCTTCATCGTCTCGGCGCCATCCGGGGCGGGCAAGACGACACTGGTGGAGCACCTGGTCCAGATCCTGCCGAACCTGCGGATGTCGCGCTCGTATACCTCCCGTCCCGCGCGGGACGGCGAACGCGATGGGGTCGACTATAATTTCGTCAGCCGCGACGAGTTCCAGGACATGGTCCGGGCTGGCGCGTTCCTCGAGTGGGCCGACGTCTTCGGCCACTGTTACGGCACCGCGGCGGAGGATACCGAACGGCTGGTGGCCGCCGGGCAGGATGTCGTACTCGTGATCGACGTGCAGGGGGCGCGACAGGTGAAGGCGCACGGCGTGGATCACACGGCGATCTTCGTGCTGCCCCCGTCGTACGAGGTGCTCGAGCGGCGGCTGCGTGGACGCAGCAAGGACAGCGAGGAGCAGATGCAGACGCGCCTGGCGACGGCACGAGCCGAGGCGTCGAGCTACGACGACTACGACTACGTCGTGGTCAACGACCAGGTGGAACCGACCGTCGTGCGACTGCAGGAGATCATCGCGGCCGAGCGGTCACGGACGCATCGCATGCGGTCGATCGCGGAAGAAATCATCAAGTCGTTCCGGCACTGACCACGACATCGCTCGATCGTCAATCGCCCAAGATACCCCATGTCTCTGATAGCACTCGGCGTCACCGGCGGCATCGGCGCCTACAAGTCGGTGGAAATCGCGCGCGGACTGCAGAAGGAGGGCCACGACGTGGTGGCCGTGATGACCCGATCGGCGCGGCGGTTCGTCACACCGCTCACCTTCGAAGCCATCACCCGGCGCGAGGTCATCACCGGCCAGTGGAAGCCGGGCACCAACGCCGACATCGAGCACATCTCCCTGGCGGCGGGCATCGCGCTGCTGCTGGTGGCGCCGGCGACGGCCAACACGCTCGGCAGGTTCGCGCACGGCATCGCGGACGACTTTCTCTCGTCCCTCTATCTCGCCACCACCTCGCCCGTCGTGCTGGCCCCGGCGATGAACACGAACATGTTCGCGCACCCGGCGGTAGTCGAGAACTTGCGCGTGCTCCGGTCCCACGGCGTGCGGATCGTCGAGCCGGGGTCCGGCTACCTGGCCTGCGGCTGGATCGGCAAGGGCCGGCTGGCCGAGCCGGAAGACATCGTGGCGTACGTGCGGCACGTATTGCGGCCCTCACCGACGCCGCTGACGGGCCGGCGCGTGCTGGTGACGGCGGGCCCGACTTACGAGAACATCGATCCGGTGCGCTACATCGGCAACCGCGCGAGCGGGCGCATGGGTTTCGCCCTGGCCGCCGAGGCGGTGGCACGCGGGGCGATGGTGACGCTGGTTACCGGGCCGACTGCCCTCGAGCCGCCGCACGGCGTCGAGCTCGTCCAGGTGCGGAGCGCGGCGGAGATGCACCAGGCCGTCATGGCGCGCGCCGCCGACCAGGACGTGGTGATCATGGCTGCCGCCGTGGCCGACTACACGCTCGACGCGGCGCCGCAGAAGATCGCCAAGAGCGACGGTTCGCTCGTCCTCACCTTGTCGCGCACGCGGGACATCCTGGCCGAGGTGGGCGCGCTGCCCTCGCGGGCCGAGGGGCGGCCCGTCCTGGTGGGATTTGCCGCCGAGACGCACGAGGTGCTCGATCGCGCGCGCAGCAAGCTCACCCGGAAGGGGGCCGACCTCATCGTCGCCAACGACGTCTCGCGTCGTGATGCCGGGTTCGAGGTCGAGACCAACGCGGTGACGCTGGTGACCTCCAGCGAGGTCGAGGAGGTTTCCTTGCAGTCCAAGACCGGCGTCGCCGCTCGCATCCTCGACCGCGTGGCTGCGCTTGTCGAGCGCCGCGAGCACCCCGCCGCGGCGTCGTAAGGCCGGCCATGTCGGGCGATCTGCATGAGCATCTCAAGTTCTTCGGCGCGCTCGGGATTACCGGGGTGAGCCGCGACCCGGCCTGGCGAAGAAGAGCGGAGCCCGACACCCTGCCGGACGCCTCCGTCCCGCCGGCGGCGGGTGCGCCTTCGCCCTTCGAGACGCTCGCGACGCCGTCTCTGTCCAGTTCCGGTACGCCTGCCGAACGGCTGGCGGCGCTCAAGGTCGAAATCGGGCCCGACTGCCAGCGCTGCAAGCTGTGCGACCTGGGCCGGCGGCAGGTGGTGTTCGGCGTGGGTCATCCGCGCGCGCGCCTGATGTTCGTCGGCGAGGCGCCGGGTGAGGAAGAAGACCGCCAGGGGGAGCCCTTCGTGGGCCGCGCCGGACAGCTCCTCACGAAGATCGTCGAGGCCATCAACCTCACGCGCGAACAGATCTACATCGCCAACGTGATCAAGTGCCGGCCCCCGGGTAACCGGAACCCGGAACCCGACGAGGTCGCGGCGTGCGAGCCGTTTCTCCTCAATCAGATCGAAACCATCGGCCCGCGCGTCATCGTCGCGCTCGGGAAGTTCGCGGCCCAGTGCCTGCTGCGGAGCACCGAGCCCATCACGCGCCTGCGCGGCCGCGAATTCGACTACCGCGGCGCCACGCTGATTCCGACGTTCCATCCTGCGTACCTGCTGCGCAATCCTCCGGCCAAGCGTGACGTGTGGGAGGACATGAAGAGGGTGCGCGCCATCCTGGTCGCCGACAGCCGCGCCCCGCAACCGCCGGCGTAACCAGGCGCGCCCGTGCCTGAAGCCGCCTCGTCTCCGCTCGTCTCGGTGGCGGTGCCGATCCCCGCACTCGGCCTGCTCACCTATCGCGTGCCGTCGTCACTTCCGGTGCCCGTGTCCGGCGCGCGCGTGGTCGTGCCGCTCGGATCGCGACGGCTCACCGGCGTCGTGCTGGGTGAAGGTCTCCCACCGGGTGCGGATGTCGAGTTGCGGGACATCATCGAGGTGCTCGATGAGGTGGCATTCGTGCCGCCCGATGTCGTGGCGCTCACCTTGTGGGTGGCCGACTACTACCTGGCCGGCCCCGGTGCGGCCCTGGCTGCCGCCCTGCCGCCGCACGGCCTGACCGCCCGCGTGGACGCCTTCAAGACGGTGCGCGTGGCCTCAATCACGGCACAGGGACAGGGCGCGCTGGACGGGCTGGTCGCGCCGCGCTGCACCGGCGCGAACGACGCGGACGTGCCGCGACTGGGCGCCCGGCAACGCCAGGCCCTGCTCCTGCTGGCCGGCCAACAGAAGGGTCTGGCGGTGCCGGAACTCGCGGACCGCGGTGTGCCGGCCTCCGCTGTGTCACGACTGAGGATCATGGGTTTTGTCGCGGTGCGCACCGAGCGGGTCGAGCGCGATCCGTTCGTGGGCGGACGGCATGTCCCGAGTGGGGGGGGCGGCGTCGCGTCGCCGCCCCCCGGGCCGACCGACGAGCAGCAGGCCGCCTACCTCACCCTCGCGCCGCTGGCCGACGCTGGTGCTTTCCGGACTGCGCTGCTGCACGGCGTGACCGGCAGCGGCAAGACCGAGCTCTACCTGCGGCTGGCGGAGCGCGTCCGCGCCCGCGGGCGCGGCGTGCTGGTGCTGGTGCCCGAGATTGCCCTGACGCCGCAGGTGGCCGCGCTGTTTCGTCTCCGATTCGGACAGCACGTCGCCATTCAGCACAGTGGGCTGTCCGACGGTGAGCGCCACGATCAATGGCATCGCATCCGGCGCGGGGACGTGGATGTGGTCGTGGGGACGCGCTCGGCCGTCTTTGCGCCGCTGGCGCGGCCGGGGCTCATCATCGTGGACGAGGAGCACGACACCTCGTACAAGCAGGAAGACACCCCGCGCTATCACGGCCGTGACGTCGCCGTGATGCGCGGCAAACTGGCGGACGCGCTCGTCGTGCTCGGCTCGGCGACGCCGTCGCTCGAGTCGTTCGCCAACGCCCGTGCCGGCCGCTACGCCCTGGCGACCATGGAGCGGCGCGTCCTCGATCGGCCGCTGGCCGACGTGCGCATCGTCAACATGCGCGAGGAGATGGCCGAGACGACGCCCGACGTCGTGCTGAGCCGGACGCTCGTCGCCGGTCTCGGGCAGCGTCTCCAAGCCGGCGAACAGGCCGTCATCCTGCTGAACCGCCGCGGCTTCGCGACCTCGCTCTTCTGTCGCCAGTGCGGCCACACGCTGGAGTGCCCCAACTGCAGCGTCTCGCTGACCGTGCACGCCCGCGGCCGCCACCGTGAGGACGACCCCGGCGCCCGACGCGGCTGGCGCGCCCGGTGCCACTACTGCAACTACGTGCGCGCCGTGCCCACGACTTGTCCGCAGTGCGCCGCGCCGTACCTCGAGCACACCGGATTTGGCACCGAGCGCGTCGAGGCCGAGGTGCGCCGCCATTTCGAATCGGTGCGCCTCGCCCGGGTCGATCGCGACACCGTCCGGCGACGGGGCAGCCTGGTGGACGTACTGGAGCGGTTCGCCAGACGCGAGCTGGATGTCCTGGTGGGCACGCAGATGATTGCCAAAGGGCACGACTTCCCGCACGTGACGCTCGTCGGGGTGGTGTCGGCCGACGTGGGGCTCGGCCTCGCCGATTTTCGCGCCGCCGAGCGCACGTTCCAGCTCCTGACGCAGGTGGCCGGCCGCTCCGGACGCGGCGAGCGGGCGGGGGAGGCCATCATCCAGACGCTCTTCCCATCGCATTACAGCATCCGGCTCGCGTGCGCCCAGGACTACGGCGCGTTCTTCGCGAAAGAGGCGGCCTACCGCCTGGCCATGCGGTATCCGCCGCACGTCGCCATGGTCAACGTCGTCGTTCGGGGACGGGGTCTCGACGAGGCCATGAGTGGGGCCGCGGCCATCGCGGGCCGGGTGCGCGACCTGGGCACGCCCGGATTCGTCATCCTGGGGCCGGCGCCCGCGCCGCTCACCCGACTCCGCGGCGAGCATCGCGTGCAGTTCTTTCTGAAGGGCGCCAGCCGCGCGGCCATGCGAACGGCCCTGCGAGCGGCGCTCGACGCGCTGCCGGCCATCGCCCGGCGCGCGTCGGTCGATGTGGACCCCGTGTCCATGTTGTAGGGTGCCTTTTCTTCAGGGCCCGGTGACGAACGGCTCGATGGGCGCGGGCGTGAAGCATACTGCCAGCATAAAGACGGCGAAGAGCGCCAGCCACAGCCGCCCGCGGCTGATTGGCGTGTGGTCGTCTACCGTCGGCGGATGGCGCGGGCCCACCACCGCCAGCATCACCAGCAGCATCACGGTCCAGGCAATCCAGCTGGTGGACTGGAAGGTGAGGCCGATGGCGACCAGCACCATGGCCGATGTGATCCAGAGCGAGCGCCGGCCCAGCACGGCGTAGCTGATGTGGCCGCCATCGAGTTGCGCAACCGGAAAGAGGTTGAGGGCGGTGGCGAGCAGGCCGAACCACGCGGCAAATGCCATCGGGTGCATGTTGACGGAGTACCCGTCGGGGACGGCCCCGAAGATCAGCCAGGCCGCACCGCGGAAGAGCAGGGGTTCGCCGAGCGAGATCAGGTCTTGCTGGTTCGGCGGCAACCTCACCACCTCTGACAGGGCCAGGCCGGCCAGCAGCGCCGGCACAGCGACAACGAACCCGGCAATCGGGCCCGCGATGCCGATGTCGAAAAGGGCGGTCTTCGACGGGATTCGAGACCGAATCCGGATCACCGCGCCCAGCGTGCCCGTGAGCGGCAGGGGCGCTGGCAGGAAGTAGGGGCGCGTGGCATCGACGCGGTAGCGAAGGCAGGCCACGTAGTGGCCCATCTCGTGACACCCGAGGATGCCGAGCACCGTGAGGCTGTACCAGAGGCCGTTCAGGTAGAACGAAGGCCGGCTGAATACGCCCGTCACGTCGGCATCGGCAATCGGCGCAAACGCCTGTTCGAAGCTCAGATAGTGACAGCCGCCGACGAAAGTCGTGGTTGCCAGGGTGAGCGCCAGAAGCACCAGGTGCACCCACGGGCGATCGGGACGCGGCGGCGGCGGCGGCGGTGCGACAGGGACCGGCTCGTCGAAGCCGAAGTCGGACGTGAGCGGCCAGGGAACCCGCTCCTGCTCGGATCCCGGTGGAGGTGGCACGGAGGGTTACCCGATGTTCTGCAGTTCTTTGCCCGGCTTGAAGCGGATGGTGCGCCCCGGCGGAATGCGCACCTCCTTACCGGTCCTGGGGTTGCGGCCGATGCCGCGCTTCCGGGGCTTGACTTGAAACACGCCAAAGCCACGCAGCTCAATGCGTTCCCCACGCTGCATGGAATGCCGCATGGCCTCGAACACCGCATCGACCGCCAACTCGGCTTTGACTTTGGTAACCTCGGCGACTCTCGACACTTCGTTGACGATGTCGACCTTGATCATGCCCTGACGCGCTCCTCGATCCGCGTAAGTATCGTAAACCGTGGCACTTACGAGTGTCAATCCGCAACCCCTTGCGTACCTGTAAGATCGGAGGACGCCTTGGCCTCTTCCCCCGCACCCACTGTCGTGCTCGTCGGCCGACCCAACGTCGGTAAGTCTACTCTTTTCAATCGATTAGCAGAAACCAGACGATCCATCGTGGCCCCGGTGGCGGGCACCACGCGCGATGTCATCACGCAACCAGTCGTCTGGCAGGAGCGCGCCCTCACCCTCACCGACACGGGCGGCATGTTCGGGGCTAGCCAGGATCCGCTGCACGAGATCGTCGTCGAGCGGGGTCGGCGCGCGCTGGCCGACGCGGACCTGGTGGTGATGGTGGCCGACGGGCGTGAAGGCTTCGTACCCGGGGATCAGGACGTGGCAGCGGCTGCGCGCGCGAGCGGCAAGAGTGTCATCCTCGCGATCAACAAGATGGATGATCGGCGCGCCCGCGACGGCGCGCTCGAGCTGTACCGACTCGGCTTCGATCCGGTGATCGAAGTCAGTGCCGAGCACGGCCTGGGCGTTGGCGACTTGACCGACGCCATCCTCCAGCTCCTGCCGGCGTCGGGGCGCGCCGTTCCCGAACACGAGACTCCTGAGACCTCGGTGGCCATTGTCGGCCGTCCCAACGCGGGCAAGTCGTCGCTCGTCAACCTGCTGTTGCGCGAGGAGCGGATGATCGTGTCCGAGACGCCGGGCACCACGCGCGACTCGGTGGATACGATGCTCACCTGGCATCGCAAGCAGTTCCGGATTGTCGACACGGCCGGCATCCGCCGGCCCGGTGCCGTCTCGCGATCGGGCCAGGTCGAAACGCTGAGCGTGATGCTGGCCCGGCGCGCGATCGAGCGGGCCGACGTCGTCGTGCTGGTGCTGGACGCCACCGAGGGGCCCACCGACCAGGACGGTGCCATTGCCGGTGCGGCTGTCGACGCGGGCCGGGGCATCATCATCGCGGCCAACAAGTGGGACCTGATGAAGGTGCATGGACAGGATGGGTCCAAAGTGTTCGACGAGCAGGTACGCTTCCAGCTGAAGTTCCTCGACTTCGCACCCATCCTGCACATCTCGGCCAAGACGGGGGAGCGGGCGCCGAAACTGCTCGAAGCGATCGAGCGGGTTGCTGAGGCGCGCATGGCCCGGGTGCCGACCGGGGAGTTGAACCGCTTCATGGAGGCCATCACCAACGCGCACCCGCCGGTTAGCACGGGCAGCCGCAACGTGCGCGTGCTGTACGCGGCGCAAACCGGCGTCGGGCCTCCGTCGTTCGTGGTCTTCACCAACGTGGCGACCAGGCTGCACTTCTCGTACATGCGGTATCTGGAGAACCGGCTTCGCGAGGAATACGGGTTCTTCGGATCGCCTATTCGCATCTCGGTTCGGCGCCGGGCCGAACACCGCGGACGGGGCCGCGCCGCCAGACGGGAGGGCACTCCCAGGTAGGATGTAGGGTCTTCAGGACGGCGCCCGTGTCGATGATCGGCGCGCGGGCCGCCCGATGGCCCTGGGCCCGGGCCGGACGGAGACCGG
>Ga0073904_10001141_pt1 | contig 19787 bp, 18 predicted proteins | sample KloWWTrecipitate_FD_66668 | JGI IMG/M metagenome (GOLD analysis project Ga0073904, IMG submission 66668) | Active sludge microbial communities from Klosterneuburg, Austria, studying microevolution and ecology of nitrifiers - Klosterneuburg... | ecosystem: Engineered > WWTP > Aerobic digester >... | reverse complement strand
TTCGACGCGCATGGCGTCGAGATGAACCAGCGCTACCGGTCCGACGCGGTTGCGGCCGACGGGGCCACCGAACCGCCGTTCGAGAAGGACGCGGAACTGCACTACCAATGGACCACCTATCCCGGCGCGCGTGTGCCGCATGCCTGGGTGTTTGACGACCACGGCACGAAGGTCTCGACGCTCGATCTGTGCGGCAAGGGCCGCTTCAGCGTGCTTACCGGCATCGGTGGCGATGCATGGGTGGCGGCCGCAAAGACGGTTGGTGCCGAGCTTGGTCTCGACCTCGCGGCGCACATCATCGGGCCGCGCCAGCACTGGCAGGATTTTACCGGCGACTGGGCGCGGGCGCGCGAGGTGCGCGACAGCGGCATCGTGCTCGTTCGTCCCGATCATCACGTCGCCTGGCGCAGCGAGACGGTCGCGGCCGATCCGGCGGGCGAGTTGCGCCGGGTGCTCAAAGCGGTGCTGGCGCGATGACAGAAACAGAGGAATGGAGGGCCGTGACCGGACGATATTGACCACAATGCAGTGCATATGTACTGTGATGCGATACATCCTCCGCTAGAGAGGAGGCGCATGCATGACGAAGGGAGGCCTCTAAGTGACCATCAAAATCCGCGGCATCGATTTCGAGTCGAACCTCGACAACGCGATGGGGCTGCAATTTTTCAACCTCAGCCACCGCTTCGGCTTCCAGTCTCCGAACTGGCCGTATTTCCGCGACATCCAGATCGAGCGCATGCACTACATGGCGAAGTCCGGCGTGCTGTCGCAGACCATCACCACCACCATGCACGTGACCACGCATATCGATGCGCCGGCGCATGTCGTGCAGGGCACGCCCTTCATCGATGAAGTGCCGCTGCCGCACTTTTTTGGCTCAGGCATCGTGGTGTCGATCCCCAAGAAGAAGTGGGAGCAGATCACCTACGACGATCTCGAAAAGGCCGCCGGCAAGATCGTCCGGCCGGGCGATGTGCTGATCGTCAACACCGGCTGGCACAAGGTCTATGAGGACGGCGACTATTTTGCCTATTGCCCCGGCTTCGTGCCCTCTGCGGCCGACTGGATGATCGAAAAGAAGATCAAGGTCGTGGGTCACGACACGCAGGCCAACGACCATCCGCTGGCCACCGCCATCGGCCCGCAGCGCAACGGGCCGCTGCTGCCGCACCTCGCCGAGGAGTACAAGCAGTGGTCCGGCGGCGTCGACTGGAAGGACGCCTTCCCCGAGTGGGAGCCGGTGCACCAGAAGATCTTCAAGGCCGGCATCCTCGGTATCGAAAATGTCGGTGGCGATCTCGATGCGGTGACCGGCAAGCGCGTCACCTTCGCCTTCTTCCCGTGGAACTGGGATCGCGGCGACGGCTGCGTCATCCGGCTGGTGGCCATCACCGATCCGAAGCAGGCCTATCGCATTGAAGCGGGCGAGGCGTTCTGATGCACGTCAAGGCGTTCTCCGAGGCCCAGCCCTACGAAGCGCCCAACCATCGCGGCGTCGTCGGGCTGCGGCTGCAGGGCTTTGAGCCCGATGGGCCGAAGAACCAGTGGGTGGGGCTGAGCCAGTTCCTGCCCGGTGGCGGGGCAGGGCCGGATTCGACCCCGTTCGAAAAGGTCTACGTGGCGCTCGGCGGCGAACTGACGGTGATCGCCGGGGGCAGGGAAGTGGTGCTGCGCCAGTACGACAGCTGCACCATCCCCGGCGGCGAGACCCGCGAGATCATCAACCGCAGCAACCTCGTCGCGACGCTGCTCGTCGTCATTCCCTATCCGCCGGGGTATCAGCATGGCTGACGTGTTCAGCGATCCGCTCGCGCTGTTTTCGGTCAAGGGCAAGGTGGCCATTGTCACCGGGGCCTCGGGATCGTTCGGCGCGCTGGCCGCAAAGGTGCTGGTGGGCGCGGGCGCCCGCGTCGCCGTGGTCGCCGGCAAGGCCGAGGCGCTTGCCGAAACGGCGAACGAGTGCCGCAAGCTCGGCGGGGACGTGCTCGAAATCAACGGCCGCCCCGACAGCGAGGAGGCCTGCGCCGAGATTGTCGGCAAGACCGTCGCGCACTTCGGCCGGCTCGATATTCTCGTCGTCGCCTCCGGCAAGAACGATGTCGCGAAAATCACCGACATGGCGCCCGCACGCTTCCTCGATGTGATGGATGCCAACGTCACCCAGTCCTGGCTGATGGCTCGCGCCGCAACGGCCGAGATGCTGAAGCAGGGCGAGGGCGGCAAGATCGTGCTGATGTCGTCCGCCCGCGGCCTCCTCGGACATCCGGCAGGCTACACCGCTTACTGCGCCTCGAAAGCCGCCGTCGATGGCATCACCCGCGCGCTTGGCTGCGAGCTGGGGCCGACCGGCATCACCGTCAACGCCATTGCGCCCACCGTCTTCCGCTCGCCGCTGACGGCGTGGATGTTCGAGGACAACGAGAACGCCCAGAACGTGCGCAAGGGTTTTCTCGCGCGCGTGCCGAAAGGACGTCTGGGCGAAGCATCGGACCTTGCGGGGCCGCTGCTGTTCCTGTCCTCTGCGGCTTCCGACTTCTACACCGGCCACATCCTCTACGCCGATGGCGGCTACACAGCGGGATAGAGCATGACGGACAAGGCAACCATCGCCGTCGTCGGGGCCGGTCTCATGGGGCACGGCATCGCGCAGGTGTTCGCGACTGCCGGGCACAAGGTCCGCGTCTACGACGCGCACCAGCCGGCGCTAGACAGCCTCCACGCCCGCATCGCCGCCAACCTCGAAAGCCTCGGGCTGCCGAACAACACGGCCGGCCTCGTCACCGCCCACGCCGATCTCGCCGATGCCGTGGCGAGCGCCGATGTGGTGATCGAAGCGGCGCTCGAAAAGCTCGAGCTCAAGCAGGCGATCTTTGCCGATCTGGTGCGCCTCGCGCGCCCCGAGGCGATGCTTGCCTCCAACACCTCGGTCATCCCCATCACCAACATCGCCGGCGACCTACCGACCGCCCGCCGCATCCTCGGCACGCACTGGTGGAACCCGCCCTTCCTCGTGCCGCTGGTCGAGGTCGTGGGCACCGCGCAGACGAGCCCGGCCGTCATCGAAAACATGATCGTGCTGCTCGCCTCGGTGGGCAAGACGCCGGTGCACGTCAAGAAGGACGTGCCCGGCTTCGTCGGCAACCGCCTGCAGCACGCGCTGTGGCGCGAGGCCATCGCGATCATCGAGGAAGGCATCGCCGACGCCGAGACCGTGGATACGGTGGTGAAGTCGAGCTTCGGCCGCCGCCTTGCCGTTCTCGGCCCCATCGAGAATGCCGATCTCGTCGGCACCGATCTCACGCTCGACATCCACAACGTCGTCCTGCAGCACCTCGCCCGTTCGCCCGATCCGGCGCCCTATCTCGAACAGCTCGTGGCCGACGGCAAGCTGGGCATGAAGACCAATCAAGGGTTCCGCAGCTGGAGCGAAGAGGAAAAATCCGCGCTCCGGAAGCGGGTCTTCAACTACCTGAAAGACTTCAGACCAAACTGAACACATCTGGGAGGATGACCATGACCAAATCGAACGGCTTCAGCCGTCGCGACTTCCTCAAGGCCGGCGCCGCCAGCACCATCGCCATGCCGGCGATCCTGACCGCCACCCGCGCCTATGCGCAGACCCCGACGCTCAAGGTCGGCTATGTCAGCCCCAAGACCGGCCCGCTCGCCGGTTTCGCCGAGGCCGACGAATACATCATCGACGGCATCAACAAGGCGTTCGCGGGCGGCATCACCAACAACGGCAAGCAGTGGGCTGTCGAGATCATCGTCAAGGACAGCCAGTCCAACCCCAACCGCGCCGCCGAAGTCGCCTCGCAGCTGATCCTCGAGGACGAGGTCGATATCCTGCTCGGCGCCGCGACGCCCGACACCACCAACCCCGTCGCCGACCAGGCCGAGATCAACGGCACGCCCTGCATCACCACCGATTGCCCGTGGCAGCCGTATTTCTTCGGCCGCGGCGGCGATCCGGCCAAGGGTTTTGAGTGGACCTACCACTTCTTCTGGGGCCTCGAAGACGTCATCGAGAACTTCACGGCGCTGTGGAACCAGGGCGGCGTCGGCAAGAGCGTCGGCGGCCTGTTCCCCAACGATGCCGACGGCAACGCCTGGGGCGATGCCGAACTCGGCTTCCCCAAGCCCCTCGCGGCGGCCGGATTCACGCTGACCGATCCGGGCCGCTTCCAGCCGCTGTCCGATGATTTCACCGCGCAGATCGCGGCCTTCAAGGCGGCCAACGCCGAGATCGTCACCGGCGTGATGATCCCGCCCGATTTCGGCACCTTCTGGGCGCAGGCCGCGCAGCAGGGCTTCAACCCGAAGATCGTGACCATCGGCAAGGCGCTGCTCTTCCCCTCGGCCGTCGCGGCGCTGGGCGATCGCGGCAACGGGCTGACCTCGGAAATCTGGTGGTCGCCCAACCATCCGTTCACCTCGAGCCTCGACGGCACCACCGCCAAGGCGCTGGCCGAGGGCTACACCACCGCCACCGGCAAGCCGTGGACGCAGCCCATCGGCTTCCGTCATGCGCTGTTCGAGGTGGTGGCGGACGTGGTGAAGCGCGCCGCCGATGTCGAAGACCCGAATGCCATCGTCGAGGCCATCGCCAAGACCAGCATGAAGACCATCGTTGGCCCGGTCGACTGGTCGACGGGCCCGGTGCGCAACGTGTCGAAGACCCCGCTCGTCGCGGGCCAGTGGCACAAGACCGGCGACAAGCTGGAGCTCGTCATCACCACCAACGTTCAGCACCCGGATATTCCGGTGGGCGGCGAACTCGCTCTGCTCGGCTAAGAGAAAACGGGGGCGGGCGCGGCCCGTCCCCATCCTCCCATGCCGATCCTCGCCGTCGAAAACCTCAGCAAGAACTACGGCGCCCTGCGCGTGACCGACAACGTGTCGCTCACGCTCGAGGCGGGCGAAGCGCTTGGCATCATCGGCCCCAACGGCGCCGGCAAGACCACGCTGTTCAACCTCATCGCCGGAACCGTCCGGCCCAATGCCGGCCGCGTGCTGTTCAACGGCGAGGATATCACTGCGCTGCCGGCCCGCCGCCGCTGCTGGATGGGCATCGCGCGCTCGTTCCAGATCCCACACCCGTTCAAGGGCATGACCACCTACGAGAACGTCCTCATCGGCGCGGCCTTCGGCGGCCAGATGCGCGAGGCCGAGGCGGCGCGGCGCGCGGTCGAGGTGCTCGATCTGCTCGGCCTCTCCCGCAAGGCCAACGTGCCCGCTGGCACGCTGACGCTGCTTGAGCGCAAGCGCCTCGAAATGGCGCGCGCGCTCGCCAGCAATCCAAAGCTGCTGCTGCTCGACGAAATCGCCGGCGGCCTCACCGAAGCCGAATGCGGCGATCTCATCGAGGCCATCCGCACCATCCGTTCGCACGGCGTCACCATCGTCTGGATCGAGCATGTCGTGCATGCGCTGCTGGCCGTGGTCGACCGCATCGCCGTCATCGATTTCGGCAAGAAGATCGCCGAGGGCGATCCGCGCGAAGTGATGGCCAGCCCGCAGGTCGCCGAAATCTACATGGGCATCGACGGCGAGGTGGCGGCCGATGCCTGAACCGCTGCTGCGCGTCAGCAATCTCAGCGCCGGCTACGGCGATTTCCAGGCCCTGTTCGGCGTCTCGCTCGAAGTCGCCGAGGGCGAAGTCCTGTCGCTCGTCGGCGCCAATGGCGCGGGCAAGTCCACGCTGCTGCGCGCCATCACCGGATTGGTGCCCTGCGCCCGCGAAATGGTGCTGTTCAAGGGCGAACCCATCGGCGGCATGGATGCCGACCGCATCGCCCGGCGCGGCATCGCCATGGTGCCCGAAGGCCGGCGCCTGTTCCGCTCGCTGAGCGTCGAGGAAAACCTCATCATCGGCGGCGAATACGGCCGCACCGGCACCTGGACGCTCAAGAAAATCTACGAGCTCTTCCCCATCCTTGGCGAAAAGCGCCGCAACCCGGCGACCTCGCTGTCGGGCGGCCAGCAGCAGATGGTGGCCATCGGCCGCGCGCTGATGGCCAATCCCGAACTCATCATCTTCGACGAGATTTCGCTCGGCCTCGCGCCCATCGTCATCAAGGACATCTACGCGGCCCTGCCGGGCATCATCTCGACCGGCGTTGCGGCAATCCTCGTCGAGCAGGACGTAACGCGGGCGCTGGCCTTCGCGCAGCATTTCGTCTGCCTGCAGGAAGGCCGCATCTCGCTCGCCGGCGCTCCCGATGCCTTCGGGCGCGACGAAATCACCGCGGCATATTTTGGGGCGGAGCGGCACTGATGGAATGGGTCAACGCCGTCATCCAGGGCATCCTGCTCGGCGGCCTCTACGCGCTGTTCGCCACCGGCCTGTCGCTGATCTTCGGCGTCATGCGGCTGGTCAACATCGCCCACGGCGATCTCATCGTGCTCGGGGCCTATCTGGCGCTCGTCGTCGTGCAGACCACCGGGCTCAACCCGTTCTTTGCCGTGCTCGTCGTCGTGCCGGTGATGGCGCTGATCGGCTATGCGCTGCAACGCTTCGTCCTCAACCCGACCATCGGCGAGGATCAGTTGCCGCCGCTGCTCGTCACCTTCGGCCTGTCGGTCATCCTGCAGAACGCGCTGCTCACCATCTTTTCCGCCGACAGCCGCCGCCTCAGCGCGGGGGCGATCGAAACGGCGAGCTTCCCGGTCGTGCCGGGGGTGCAGATCGGCGTCCTGCCGCTGCTGATGTTCGCGGTGGCGGTGCTGGTGATCTTCGGGCTCGAACTGATCTTTTACCGCACCCGCTTCGGCCGCGCCTTCCGCGCCACTTCCGACGATGCCGAGACAGTGCGGCTCATGGGGCTGAACAACAAGCACATCTATGCGCTGGCCATGGCGCTGTCGCTGGGTGTCGTGGCCATCGCCGGCATCTTCCTCGCCATCCGCACCAATTTCGATCCGTCCTCGGGGCCGGCCCGGCTGATCTTCGGCTTCGAGGCGGTGATCATCGGCGGCCTCGGCAGCCTGTGGGGCACGCTCGCCGGCGGCATCGTACTCGGCGTGGCGCAGACGCTCGGGGCGCAGATTTCGCCCGGCTTCCAGTTGCTCGCGGGCCACCTCGTCTTCTTCCTCATCCTCGCGCTGCGGCCGCGCGGCCTCTTTCCGCGGATGGATACGTGATGAGCGCCGCCGAATTCACCATCGAGCGCTCGACGCGCACCAGCCGCATCGGCGCGCTCGTCATGCTGGCGCTCGTCATCGGCCTCGCCGCCGCCCCGTGGTGGGCCGGCCGCGCCAATTTGAGGCTGCTCGGTGAAGTCTATTCCTTCATCGCGCTCGCGAGCCTCTGGAACCTGCTTGCAGGATATGCCGGGCTCGTCTCGGTGGGCCAGCACGCCTGGGTGGGCCTCGGCGGCTACATGCTGTTCGCCTTCGCCATGTTCCTCGGCGTGCCGCCGCTGCTGGCCATCCCGCTTGCCGGGCTCGTCGGGGTGCTCGTCGCCATTCCCGTGGGCCCGCTGCTGTTCCGGCTGCAGGGCGCCTATTTCGCCATCGGCTCGTGGGTCGCGGCCGAAGTGTTCCGGCTGAGCTTTGCGCAGATGAGCATCTTTGGCGGCGGCTCGGGCATCAGCCTCCCCGCCTCAGTGGTGACCTCGATCGCCGCCGACCGCGCGGTGCGCGAAATGTCGATCTACTGGGTGGCGCTGGCGCTCTCTGTCGGCACCATCGTCTTCGCCGTCATCCTGCTGCGCTCGAAATTCGGCCTCGCGCTGACCGCCATCCGCGACAGCGAAGTCGCGTCCGAAAGTCTCGGTATCGATATCCGGCGCACAAAGCTGTTCGTCTACATCGCGGTGGCCGGCATGACAGCGATGGTGGGGGCGTTCATCTTCCTCCAGAAGCTCCGGATTTCCCCCGATGCCGGCTTCAGCGTCAACGACTGGACGGCCTATGTCATCTTCATTGCGGTGATCGGCGGGCTCGGCACCATCGAGGGGCCGATCATCGGCACCATCATCTTCTTCCTCCTCCGCGAGACGCTGGCGGAACTGGGGACGATCTATCTCCTCATCCTTGGCGTCGTCGCCATCGCAGTTATGCTGCGCGCGCCAAAAGGGCTGTGGGGAACCTTCTCGCACAAGACTGGGATCGTGCTGATCCCAACGCGGCGGCTCGTCCGCTACGCCGCCGAACCGAAAACGAGGAAATGACGCGATGGCTGACCTGTCGAAGAAGGTAATCATCACCTGCGCCGTGACCGGGGGTATCCATACCCCGACCATGTCGGACGCCTTGCCCTACAAGCCGGCCGATATCGCCGCGCAGGCCATCGCCGCTGCCGAAGCGGGCGCCGCGATCCTCCACCTCCATGCCCGCGACCCCGAGACCGGCAAGCCCTCGCCGGACCCGGCCGTGTTCATGCAGTTTCTGCCGGTCATCAAGCAGGCGACCGACGCGGTCATCAACGTCACCACCGGCGGCGGCCTCAACATGACAGTGGAGGACCGGCTCGCCGCCCCGCTGCTCGCCAAGCCCGAGATGTGTTCGCTGAACATGGGCTCGATGAACTTCGGCATCTTCCCGCTCGCCGATCGCTACAAGTCGTGGAAGTTCGATTGGGAAGAGCCGTATCTGCGCGGCACCGACGATTTCATCTTCCGCAACACCTTCCGCGACATCACCCGCATCCTGCAGCTCTTGGGCGATCAGCACGGCACCAAATTCGAGCACGAGTGCTACGACGTCGGGCACCTCTACAATCTCGCCCACTTCATCGACCGTGGCCTCGTGAAGCCGCCGTTCTTCGTGCAGATGATCTTCGGCATTCTCGGCGGTATCGGGCCCGACCTCGAAAACCTCATGTTCATGAAGCGCACGGCCGATCGCCTGTTCGGGACGGATTATCGCTGGTCCGTACTTGCCGCCGGGCGCTTCCAGATGCCATTTGCGACCGAAGCTGCACTGCTGGGAGGGTCAGTACGCGTGGGTCTCGAAGATTCGTTGTACATCGGCAAGGGCAAGCTCGCCGGCTCCAACGCCGAGCAGGTGAGCAAGGTCCGCCGCATTCTCGAAGAACTCGGCCATGAGATCGCGACGCCCGCCGAGGCGCGCCAGATTCTCGGCCTCAAGGGCGGGGATCGCGTCGGATTCTGATGACGGCCAACGACACCCCCCTCTGGACGCCGTCCGCTGACCGCATCGCGGCGAGCGGCATGGACAAATTCCGCCGCCTCGCCTCCGAACGCGCGGGTGAGACCCTTCCCGACTCCGTAGCGCTGCACCGCTGGTCGATCGCCCATCCCGGCCCGTTCTGGGACGCGATCTGGGACTTCTGCGAGGTCATCGGCGACAAAGGTGACACCGCCATTGCCGACGCGCCGCGCATGCTCGATGTGCGGTTCTTCCCCGGCGCAAGGCTCAACCTCGCCGAGAATTTCCTGCGCCGCGCGGGCTCGTCCGACGCCATCGTCTTCCGCAGCGAAGACAAGGTTGCCGACTGCTGGTCGTGGGACCGGCTGCACGCCACCGTCTCTTCGATGCAGCAGGCGCTCACCGCTGCCGGTATCGTCGAAGGCGACCGCGTCGCGGGCCTCATGCCCAACATGCCCGAGTCGGTCGCCGCCATGCTGGCGGTCACCTCGCTCGGCGCGGTCTGGACCTCCGCCTCGCCCGATTTCGGCGCGCGCGGCGTGCTCGATCGTTTCGGCCAGCTTGCGCCTAAAGTGCTCATCACCGTCGACGGCTACAACTATGCCGGCAAGCGTATCGCACTCGCCGAAAAGGTGGGCGAGATCGTCGCGCAACTGCCCGGCCTCGAACGCGTCGTCGTCGTGCCGCTGCTCGACCGCGAGGCCGATCCGGCGCGCGGCATGCCGTCGTCCGCGGTGGCGCTGGCCGACTGGGTTGCGCCGTTCCCGGCAAAGCCCGTCACCTTCAACCGCGTCCCGTTCGATCATCCGGTCTACATCCTCTTCTCCTCGGGCACGACGGGCGTCCCCAAGTGCATCGTCCACCGCACCGGCGGCGTGCTCCTGCAACTCCTCAAGGAACACGCCCTCCACGCCGATACCCGCCCGGGCGACCGCGTATTCTACTTCACCACCCTCGGCTGGATGATGTGGAACTGGCTGGTCGCGGCCCTCGGCCGCGGCGCGACGCTCGTCCTCTTCGATGGCTCGCCCTTCTCGCCGACGCCCAACGTGCTGTTCGATTACGCCGAGGCCGAAGGCGTCACGCTGTTCGGCACCTCGGCAAAATTCATCGACGCCATCCGCAAGGAAGGCCTCGCGCCGGTCGGCACGCACAGACTGCCCGCCCTGCGCACCATCCTCTCCACCGGCTCGCCGCTCAGCGCCGACGGCTTCCGCTACGTCTACGACTCGATCAAGCCCGACGTGCATCTCGCCTCGATCTCGGGCGGCACGGACATCGTCTCCTGCTTCGTCCTCGGCGATCCGACGCGGCCGGTCTGGCTGGGCGAAATCCAGGGCCCCGGCATGGGCATGGCGGTCAACGTCTTCGACGAAATGGGCCACCCGGTCACGGGCGAAAAGGGCGAGCTCGTCTGCACCCGCGCCTTCCCGGTCATGCCGCTCGGCTTCTGGAACGATCCCGACGGCGCGCGCTATCGCGCCGCCTATTTCGAGCGCTTCGACAATGTCTGGTGCCACGGCGATTTCGCCGCCATCACCGACCACGGCGGCCTCATCATCTACGGCCGCTCCGACGCGACGCTCAACCCGGGCGGGGTCCGCATCGGCACCGCCGAGATCTACAGCCAGGTCGAGACGCTGCCCGAAATCGTCGAATCCATCTGCGTCGGCCAGGACTGGGACAACGACGTCCGCGTCGTGCTGTTCGTGAAGCTCGCGGCCGGCCAGGTGCTTGATGACGCGCTCACCGCCCGTATCAAGTCCGTCATCCGTACCGGCGCCTCGCCGCGCCACGTGCCCGCCAAGGTGATCCCCGTCGCCGACATCCCGCGCACCAAGTCCGGCAAGATCGTCGAGCTCGCGATCCGCGAAGTGATCCACGGCCGTCCGGTGAAAAACACCGAGGCCCTCGCCAATCCGGAAGCATTGCGCTACTTCGCCGGCCTGCCAGCCCTGCAGGAGTAAGTTATGGACGACGTCTTCATCGTAGCCGCCCGCCGCACCGCCATCGGCCGCCTCGACGGCGGTTTTGCCGGCACGAGTGCGGTTGACCTCGGCGCCGCCGTCGTCCGCGCCACGCTGGCCGATGCCGGTATCGCGCCGCCCGCGGTGTCCGAGGTGATTCTCGGCAACGTGCTGACCGCCGGCCTCGGCCAGAACCCGGCGCGCCAGACCGCAATCCATGCCGGTATTCCGGTCGCCGTGCCGGCCATGACCATCAACAAGGTCTGCGGCTCCGGCCAGAAGGCCATCCACCTCGCCGTGCAGGCGATCCGCTGCGGCGACGCCGACATCATCGTCGCCGGCGGGCAGGAGAACATGACGCGCGCCCCGCACGTTCTCGCCATGCGCCAACGCGTCAAGCTGGGCGACGTGTCGGCCCGCGACACCATCATGTCCGACGGCCTTGTCGATGCCTTCAACGACGTGCCGATGGGCCTCACCGCCGAGAACGTCGCGAAGAAATATGCCCTCACCCGCGAGGAGCAGGATGCCTTCGCGCTCAACTCTCAGCTCAAGGCCGCCGCCGCCATCGACGCCGGCCGCTTTGTCGACGAGATCGTGCCCGTAGAGATCACCGAGCGCCGCCAGACGCGCCGCATCGACACCGACGAGCACCCGACCCGCGGCTCGACAATCGAAGCCCTCGCCGCCCTCCGCCCCGCCTTCGACAAGCAGGGCACCGTGACCGCCGGCAACGCCTCGGGCATCAACGATGGCGCCGCGGCGGTGATCGTCGTCTCCGAGCGCGCCCTGCGCGAGCACAACCTCACCCCGCTCGCCCGCATCGCCTCCTATGCCTCGTCCGGCCTCGAACCGATGGAGATGGGCCTCGGCCCGGTCGGGGCCTCCCGTCGCGCATTGCAGCGCGCCGGCTGGACCGAGGCCGATGTCGATCTCGTCGAGCTCAACGAAGCCTTTGCGGCGCAGTCGCTGGCAGTCCTCCGCGAGCTGGCGTTCGATCCGGCGCGGGTCAACGTCAACGGCGGCGCCATTGCCCTCGGCCACCCCATCGGCGCCTCCGGCTGCCGGGTCGTCGTGACCCTGCTGCACGAAATGCGCCGCCGCAACGCCAAGCGCGGGCTTTCGAGCCTCTGCATCGGCGGCGGCATGGGCGTGGCGCTCTGCGTCGAGGCCTGCTGATCGTGGCCAAAGGCGCGGATGACAGGGGCGGTATCCAGGTCATCTCCCGCGCCGCTGCGGTGCTGCGCAGCCTCAAGGACCAGCGCGACGGGCTGAGCCTCGGACAGATTTCCGAGCGCGTCGGCCTGCCGCGCTCCACCGTGCAGCGCATCGTCGGCGCGCTGCAGGCCGAGCAACTGGTGATCGCCGCGCAGCCCGGCCGCGGCATCCGTCTCGGCCCCGAGCTGAGTTCGCTCGCCGAGTCCGCCCGCTTCGATATCGTCGATATGCTGCACCCCTATCTCGTCGAGCTTGGCGACAAGACCGGTGAAACCATCGATCTCGCCGTGCTGCGGAACCGCCGCATGGTGTTCGTCGACCAGATCCCCAGCAGCCACCGCCTGCGCGCCGTGTCTTCGGTGGGCGAGGCGTTCCCGCTCTGCACCACGGCCAATGGCAAGGCCTGTCTCGCGCGGCTCAGCGATGCCGAAGTGCTGGCGCAGCTCGAACAGGAAGAGCCGGCGCGTCACGCGAGCACCAAGGCGCGCGCCGCCTTCCTCGCCGAAATCGCGAAAGTCCGGAAGAGCGGCGTCGCCATCGACCGCGACGAGCACACCGACGGCATCTCCGCCGTCGGCGCCGCCTTCGCCGATCTCACTGGCAACATCTACGCCATCTCGATTCCCACCCCGAGTTCCCGCTTTGCCACCAGCGAACCGGCCATCGAGAAGCAGTTGCTGGCGACGCTCGCCCGGCTGCAGGCGCTCGAAATCACCGGCGACCGCTAAGGCCCGCCGACCGAACTCCACGACTTCACGAGGGCACCCAATGATGAGAACAGGTGGCGAGGTTCTGGTCAGTCAGTTGGGCGCGTTCGGCGTCGAGCACGTCTTCTGCGTCCCCGGCGAGAGCTATCTCGCAGCCCTCGATGCCTTCCATGATGCGCAGATCGCACTCACCGTCTGCCGCCAGGAAGGCGGCGCGGCGATGATGGCCGAGGCGCATGGCAAGCTCACCGGCCGCCCCGGCGTCTGCTTCGTCACGCGCGGCCCCGGCGCCACCAATGCGGCGGCGGGCGTGCATGTCGCCATGCAGGATTCGACGCCGATGGTGCTGCTGGTGGGGCAGGCCGATCGCAGCGTGCTCGGCCGCGAGGCGTTCCAGGAGCTCGACTATCGCGCTGTGTTCGGCGGCCTCGCCAAATGGGCGACCGAGGTGCCCGACGCGTCCCGCCTGCCCGAAGTGCTGTCGCGCGCCTTCCACATTGCGACCAATGGCCGGCCCGGTCCGGTCGTCGTGGCGCTGCCCGAAGACGTGCTGACCGGCATCACCGATGTTCCCGACGCGCCGCCCTACGTCATCAGCGAAACCGCGCCGCACCCCGCCGATCTCCTCGCAACCGAACGCCTGCTGGCCACGGCGAAACGCCCACTGCTGATCGCCGGCGGCTCGCGCTGGGATGCCGAAGCAGTGGACCGGCTCGTCGCCTTCGCCGAGCACTACGACCTGCCGGTCGCCGTCACCTTCCGGCGGCAGATGCTGTTCCCCGCGACGCACTCGAACTATGCGGGTGATCTGTCGGTCGGCGCCAACCCGGCACTCGCCGCCTATGCGCGCTCGGCCGACGTGGTGCTGCTGCTCGGCAGCCGCCTCTCCGAAATCGCCAGCCAGAACTACACCCTTCTCGATGTGCCCGCGCCGCGTCAGAAGCTGATCCACGTCCATCCGGGCGCCGGGGAACTCGGCCGCGTCTATCGGCCCGATGTCGCCATCAACACCTCGCCCCGCGCCTTCCTCGAGGCGGCCTCAACCCTTGCAGGCCATCGCGATGCCGATCGCGCCGCAGCCGTCGCCGAAGCGCGGAACATCTACCTCCGCTGGAGCGAGAAACCGACCACCGTGCCGGGCAGCTTCAACCTCGGCGAGGTGTTCTGCCAACTGCGCGACGAGCTGCCGCCCGACACGGTGCTGACCAACGGCGCGGGCAACTACGCCTCGTGGCTGCACCGCTTCTATCGCTTCACCCGCTACGGCACGCAGCTTGCCCCAACCAGCGGCTCGATGGGCTACGGCCTGCCGGCAGGCGTCGCCGCGGCCCGCATCGATCCGTCGCGGCGTGTCGTCGTCGTCGCTGGCGACGGTTGCTTCATGATGACCAGCCAGGAATTCGCGACCGCCGTGCAATACGATCTGCCGGTGGTTGTCGTCGTGGTCGACAACGGCATGTACGGCACCATCCGCATGCATCAGGAGCGCGAGTATCCCGGCCGCACCTCCGGCACCAACCTGCGCAACCCCGATTTCGCGGCGATGGCGGTGGCCTTTGGCGGCCACGGCGAGACGGTGCGCGACACCGAAACCTTCATGCCGGCATTCCGGCGCGCGATTGCCTCTGGAAAACCCGCGATCATCCACTGCATCACCGACCCGCAGGCGTTGACGCCGGGCCAGTCGCTGGACCAGATCGCTGCGGGCGGGCGCGCCCGTCAGGCGGCGCGCCAATAGGCTTCGGGGGCACCATGAAATACGAGTTCGCGGTCGTAGGCGGCGGGATTGTCGGTTTCGCGACGGCGCTGGCGTTGCAGTCTGCGCGGCCGGGCGCATCCGTGGTGCTGCTCGAAAAGGACGCTGCCCTCGGCAACGGCCAGACCGGGCACAACAGCGGCGTCATCCACTCGGGCATCTACTATGCGCCGGGCAGCCTCAAGGCAAAACTCTGCCGCGAAGGCCTCGTGACCATGAAGGCGTTCTGCACCGCCCACGGCGTGCCCTTCGAGAACCGTGGCAAGCTGATCGTCGCCACCGATGATCTGGAGATGGAGCGCCTCGCCGCGCTCGAAACGCGCGCCGGCCAGAACGGCATCGTCGCCAACCGTCTCTCCGCCAGCGAACTCACGGCAATGGAACCGCACATCGCCGGGCGCGGCGCGCTGCATGTGCCCGAAGCGGCGATCGTCGACTATCGCGCGGTGCTGGAAGCCATGCGCGGCGTGTTCACCCGCGCAGGCGGCGAACTGCGGCTGGGCAGTGAAGTCACCGGCATCGTGGAACAGGGCGCGGGCGTCAGCATCCGGACGACCGGGGGTGAGATCGAGGCTGGACGCCTCGCGGTGTGCGGCGGGTTGCAGGCCGACCGGCTGGCGCGCCTTGCCGGGCTCGATATCGACGTGCGGATCGTGCCGTTCCGCGGCGTCTATTTTGTCATGCCGAAGAGCCGGGCGAACATCGTCGGCAACATGATCTATCCGGTCCCCGATCCGGCGCTGCCGTTCCTCGGCATTCACCTGACGCCGACCATCGACGGGGCGGTGACGCTCGGCCCCAACGCCGTGCTCGGGCTGGCGCGCGAACGATATGGCCGCGGGGCTGTCGATCTGCGCGACACGCTCGATGCCATCGGTTTTCCCGGCTTCTGGAAGATGGCCGCCAAACAATGGCGGTTCGGGCTCGGCGAAATGTGGAACTCCACCTTCCGCGGCAGCTACCTTGCCGCCTGCCAGAAGTATTGCCCCGAGCTGGAACTGAGCGACCTCGCCGGCTATGCCGCCGGCATCCGCGCGCAGGCCGTGACCCAAAAGGGCGAACTGGTGAGCGATTTCGTGTTCAAGCAGACGCCGCGCTCGGTGCATGTGCTGAACGCGCCATCCCCCGCCGCCACCTCGTCCCTTCCCATCGGCCGCTCCATCGCCGAACGCCTCCTCGCCGGCTGACGCGGCGGCCGGGCCTCCCGCCGGTTGCCAGTGCCGGCGAAGTCGTGCTCACTTTCCGCGCGAGCACGAGGTGAAGCCATGCCGAATGACACTCTCATCGATACGTTTGCCGATCGTTTGCGGGCCCGGCCGCAGCCGGGCCTCGTCACCGCATGGCTGACCGCTCCGGCGCCGCTGCTCGTCAGCCACATGGCGCGCGAGGCATTTGACGCCATTCTCTTCGACATCCAGCATGGCATGCACGACATGCAGTCGAGCGTCCTCGGCATCGCCGCCGCTCGCGCTGCGGGCAGGCCGGCGCTGGCCCGCATTCCTGTCGGGGATTACGCCACCGCAGCGCGCCTCCTCGATGCCGGGGCGTCGGGGATCATCGCGCCGATGGTATCGACGGTGGAGGAGGCCCGCGCCCTCGTCACCGCGACGCGCTTCCCGCCCGTCGGGCAACGCAGCTGGGGGCCGAGCTTCGTCCTCAGCCTCAGTGGCGAAACACCCGACCAGTACCTGCGCACCGCCAACAGCAACACCATCGTCCTCGCCATGATCGAGACGGCGGAGGCGCTGGCCAATGTCGATGCGATCCTGTCGGTCGAGGGGCTCGACGGCGTCTTCCTCGGACCGTCCGACCTGTCGATTGCACTCACCAATGGCGCTTCGCTCGCGCCCCACGGCCCGGAGGTCGATCGGGCGCTGGCGACCATGCTGGAGCGCTGCCGCGCCCACAAAAAGATCGCGGGCGCCTTCGGTGCTGATGGCGCCCGCGCTGCGGTTCTGCTCGGTATGGGTTACGATCTGGTCGCGGCCGGCAACGACATGCTGCAACTGCGTCTCGGCGCGCGGGCGGAACTTGCCGCCGCGCGCCGGACCTGACGGCGACGGTCGCCGTCAGTACTCGATACGTGGGTCGATGTAGGCGTAGAGGATATCGACCAGAAGGTTGACGACCACAAACAGCACCAGAATGATCATGATGCACCCCTGCACGAGGGGATAGTCGCGGGTCTCGATCGCCGACACCAGAAGCCGGCCGATGCCGGGATAGGTGAACACCGACTCTGTCACCACGGCGCCGCCGAGGAAACCCGCAAGCATGAGCGCCACGATGGTGATGAAGGGCAGCAGCGCGTTGGGCAGGATGTGGCCCAGCATGATGCGGCTCTCGGGCAGGCCCTTGGAGCGTGCCGTGCGTACGTAGTCCGAGCGCATTTCGGTGATGAGCGAGGCACGCAGGAACCGCGCGAGCACGCCCGAGACATAGAGTCCCAGCGTTACCGCCGGCATGGCCAGGCTGCGCAGGGCGCCGATCGGATCGACCCAGATCGGGATGAACTGCGACGCCGATGGCAGCCAGCGCAGATTCACCGCGAACAGCAGGATCAGCAGGATGCCCATCCAGAAGGTCGGGATGCCGAGCGCCAGCGCGCTCCACCCGGACAGGATCCGGTCGACCTTCGAACCCGGGTTCATGGCGCTGAGCACGGCGATCGGAATGCCGATGAGGACCGAAAGCGTCATGGCGACGAAGGCCAGTTGGGCCGTGGCCGGCAGGCGGCCAAGGATCAGTTCCATGACCGGCACCTTGGAGTAGACGGAGAGGCCGAAGTCTCCCCGCAGCGCCCCCATCAGCCAGTGGAAATACTGGATGAGGATCGGCTGATCGAGGCCAAGCTCGATCTCCTTGGCGAGGATCTGCTCGGCGGAGGCGTTTTCGCCGAGCATGGCGGCAACGGGACCGCCGGGAACGCCAAGCAGCATGGCCCAGATGAGCAGCGATCCGATCAGGATCACCGGGATCATCTGCACCAGCCGGCGGAGGACGAAGGAAATCATGACGCGGCGCCTTCCGTGGTCGGCTTGGCCGACGAGCGGCGCGGGTTTTCGAGAACGGTCTGCAGGCCGCGTCCCAGCGTGTCGAACGACAGGATGGTGAGGGTCAGGACGACACCGGGCACGATCGCGTAGGTCGGGGAATCGTGGAGGAACGACTTACCGGCCCTCAGCATTTCGCCCCAGCTTGGTTGCGGTGGCGGCACGCCGATGCCGAGGAAGGCCAGGCTCGCCTCGAGCAGGATGGCGACCGAGGACAGGACGACGATCTGCACGAGGATCGGCGGCCAGGAATTCGGCAGCACCGTGTTGAACATGTTGTAGGTGGACGAACCGCCAAAGCTCTCGACGGCGGTCACGTAGTCGCGTTTGCGCAGCGTCAGCACCTGGGCGCGCACGATGCGCGCAAAGGTCGGAACGCCCGAAATGCCCACCGCCACCAGCGCCGCGATCTGGCCGCGGCCAAGCACCGCGATCAGCGCCATGGCGAACAGGATGCCCGGCAGCGCCATCATCACGTCGATGACGCGCATGATGACGCCATCGCGCCAGCCGCCGAAGAAGCCGGCGATCAGCCCGAGCGGCACGCCGATGACCGCAGCAATGGTCACCGCGCCTCCCGCCGTGACCAGCGAGGTGCGGGCGCCATGGATGACGCGGGCCAGCATGTCGCGGCCCAGTTCGTCCGTGCCGAACCAGTGCTTGGCGCTCGGACCTTCAAGGGCGTGGATGATGTCCTGCTTGAACGGATCAAAGCCGAGCACATCGGCAAAGATCGCGAGCAGCACGACGATAGTCAGGAAAATCAGCGCCAGCGCCGGGCCGCGATAGCCCATCAGCGCCGCGATATTGCGCATCATGAAGTGCAGCCGTTTCATGGCGTGAGCTCCGTCTGTGCGGCGTGCGGTGCTGCCGTCAGCTCCATCGGGCCGGGGTGATAGCAGGCTGCGGTGCCGCTGAACCCGGTGGGGGTCAGTTCCGGCTGGACGCCGCGGCAGATATCGGTGGCGCGCAGGCAGCGCGGGCTGAACGTGCAGCCGGGCGGCGGATTCTCCGGATCGGGGATTTCGCCCTTCACCACGATGCGCTTGCGCTTGCGGCCCCGCACCGGATCGGGCACCGGCGCGGCGGACAGCAGGCTCTGCGTATAGGGATGCTGCGGCCGCTCGTAGAGATCGTCGCGGCTCGCCTGTTCCACGATCCGCCCCAGATACATCACCGCCACGCGGTCGGAGATGTGCCGGACAACCGACAGGTTGTGGGCGATGAACAGGTAGGAGAGCGAGAGTTCCTTCTGCAGGTCTTCGAGCAGGTTGAGGATCTGCGCCTGGATCGATACGTCGAGCGCCGCGACGGGCTCGTCGAGGATCAGGAGCTTGGGCTTCAGCGACAGCGCGCGGGCGATGCCGATACGCTGCTTCTGCCCGCCCGAGAACTCCGCCGGAAAGCGCCCGAACATGTCGCGCGACAGCCCGACCAGTTCGAACAGCTCGGCGATGTACTTGTCGCCGCCGAACTCGTCGTAGAGCTTATGAATGCGCAGCGGCTCGGCGACGATATCCTCGATCGGCTTGATCGGGTTCAGCGACGAGAACGGGTCCTGGAACACGTACTGCATGTGCCGGCGCGCCTTGCGCAGGCCCGCCGTCGACATGTTGCTCAGCAGCTGGCCGTCGAGCCGGACAGTGCCTTCCGTGACCTTCTGCAGGCCCATGATGGAGCGTGCCGTCGTCGATTTTCCGCACCCGGATTCACCGACGAGGCTGACCGTCTCGCCCGGATAGAGCTTGAAGCTGACCCCATCGACAGCTCGCACCGCCGAGTTCGAACGCTGCAGGAGGCCGCGCTTGATCGGGAAGTGAACCTTGAGGTCGGTGACCTCGAGCAGCGGCTTGACCGCGGCGCCTTCAGCGGCCGTGGCCGCAACCCGGCGCGGCACGCCGCTGAGCCGTTCGGCCGGCAGTTCGCCGGCAAAGAAGCACGCGGCCGTCCCGCCGGTGCTCGATGCCTC
>Ga0073904_10001140_pt1 | contig 19794 bp, 18 predicted proteins | sample KloWWTrecipitate_FD_66668 | JGI IMG/M metagenome (GOLD analysis project Ga0073904, IMG submission 66668) | Active sludge microbial communities from Klosterneuburg, Austria, studying microevolution and ecology of nitrifiers - Klosterneuburg... | ecosystem: Engineered > WWTP > Aerobic digester >... | reverse complement strand
TGAGCTGGGATTCGATGCGGGTGAACTTCTTCTTCATTGCCTCCGAAGGCATGCTGGAGTCCTATCCGGCCAGTCTCATCACCAGCTTCCACCTGCCGGCCGCGAGTCATGACTTCACCACCCGGCTGGTGGCGCAATTCCCCAACCTGTCGGTGATCGACATTGCCGCAGTCATTGCCCAGGTGCAGGCGATGACCGACAAGCTGATCATCATCGTCCAGTTCGTGTTCGGCTTTGCCGTGCTCGCCGGCCTGGTGGTGCTGTACGCGGCGCTGCAGGCCACCCATGACGAGCGTGAATACGAACTCGCCATGCTGCGCACCCTGGGTGCACGCAACCGCCAGGTGCGACAGGCCCTGCTGGCCGAGTTCCTGGTGCTGGGCGGGGTTGCCGGCGTGCTGGCCGGTGTCGGTGCAAGTGCGCTGGGCTGGGTGCTGGCCGAGCAGGTCTTCAAGGTGGCGTATGTGCCGGCGCTGTTGCCGGTGCTGGTGGCCGTGCTGCTCGGCGCAGCGGGCGTCGTAGCGGGTGGATGGCTGGGTACGCGCAAGCTGCTGTCACGCCCGCCGCTGGCCAGCTTGCGTGCCCTGGCCTGAGCCCGCCACATGCCGCTGACGATTCTGGCCGGGATGACGCAGGCCGAGATGCTGCTGGTCGGCCTGCTTGGTGGCGTTCTGCTGCTCTTGCTGTGGCTGTTGCTGCGGAGCTTTGGCGCCGAGCGTGCCATGCAGACGCGTCTCGCTGATGCCCTGGCCGATCAGATGGACGAGCAACTCGGTGCCCAGCACCGCGACGTTCTGCGCGACCTGCACGAAGGTCTCGCGCGCCAGACCGATCGCATCGGCGAGCACGCCCGCGCTGACCGGGACCTGCTGCAGCGCGGCCTGACCGCGGCGTCGATGCAGTTGTCGCGCGGCATGCAGGCCTTGACGCAGAGCGTGGACGGGCGTCTGGACACCTTGTCCGGTCAGGTCAGTCAGCGCCTCGACGAGGGCTTTCGAAAAACCAACGAAACCTTCGCCAGTGTGATGGCGCGGCTGGCGACGATCGACGAGGCGCAGAAAAAGATCGACAGCCTGACCACCAACGTCGTCAGCCTGCAGGAACTGCTCGGAGACAAGCGCTCCCGCGGTGCCTTCGGCGAAGTACAACTCGAGGCGCTGGTGCAGAACATGCTGCCCCCCGATGCCTTCGCTTTCCAGCATGCCCTGCCCAACGGCACCCGCGTCGATTGCATGCTGACGCTGCCGGCGCCAACCGGTCTGGTGGCGGTGGATGCGAAGTTTCCGCTTGAGAACTACCACCGCATGCTTGAGATCGGCGCCGGTGAGCATGATCGCCGCAGCGCGCAGCAGGCCTTTCGTGCCGACGTCAGGCGCCATGTGGACGCCATCGCGGGCAAGTACATCCTGCCCGGCATCACCTCGGATGGCGCAGTGATGTTCCTGCCCGCCGAGGGGGTGTTTGCCGAGGTGCATGCCTACCACCCCGAAGTCGTCGCCTATGCGCAGCAAAAGCGGGTCTGGATCGTATCGCCAACGACCCTGATGGCGGTGCTGAACACTGCGCGTGCGGTCCTCAAGGACGTCGAGACACGCAAGCAGATCCACGTCATCAAGGACGCGCTGGGCAAGCTGGCGAAGGACTTCCAGCGCTTTGACGAGCGTATGGCGGCGCTGGCACGCCACATCGAGCAGGCCAGTCGTGACGTGCAGGACGTACAGACCTCCAGCCGCAAGATCAGCGCGCATTTTCACAAGATCGAATCGGCCCGCCTCGATGAACTGGACGAACTCGATGAGCGGGGCGAACCGGAGCAGGAGCCTGACGCGGCGGCCCGTTTGCAGACTTGACCTCAGACAGTTACGGCGCCGACTCCCGCGCCTAAACTGAAGCTCACTTTTGAAAAAGCGATATCCATGTCCAACCTTCTGCCGACACTCTTCCTGATGGGACTGTTCTTGTTCGGTTGGTTGCTGCTTTATGCGCACCAGCGTCGTGAAAAACAGAAGCGCAATCTGCCTTTGCGCGAGGACTTTCTGGCCAGCCATGGCAAGTCGGCGCCGGCCTGCCATGCCTGCGGCAAGGATCAACTGAAGGACGACGGCCTGGGGTCGGGCGATGACACGCGCCGCATCGTCTCCTGCCTGGCATGTGACACCCTGCTCTATCGCTATGAGCGCCCGGAGCAGGTGGAACCGGCGACCTCGGCAACCTAGGTGCACTGCGGACACGGCGGGTTCCTGTTCCCCGTGCCTGCGCCGGACGTCGCAGTGTCCAGCGCGCTGGCGAGTGGTCTCAATCGGAGGGGTCGATGAGTATTGCCCTGAAACGCGCTTACGAGACGCCGGCAGAGACCGATGGCGTGCGAGTTCTGGTGGACCGCATCTGGCCCCGTGGCGTGAAAAAGTCCGAGGCCAGAATCGACCATTGGGCGAAGGAACTCGCGCCGTCGACAGAACTGCGGAAGTGGTTCGGTCACGACCCTGATAAATGGTCCGAGTTTCAACGCAAATACCGCGAGGAACTCAGGGGCAATCCAGGGCTGGACGGGATCAGGGCCTTGTCTCGCCAGGGAGGTCTGACCCTGGTGTATGGCGCGAAGGACGAGGTGCACAACCAGGCCCAGGTGCTCAAACAGGTGCTTGAGGGCGAAGCCTGAGCATTCCCGCCACGGGTGCCGCAACAGGCCCTGGCTTGCTAGCAGCCGTCTGCAAGTCTCCGCGCCCGCCTTCGACCTTCGAGCGCCGACTTACTCGATTGCGAAGGTCTCGACCAGCATCGGCGTCAGCGCGCGCATCGGCCCCAGCGCAGGCTTGTCGGGCAGGAGCCCCGCCTGAAATCCGCGCGCCGCAAGGCGTTTCAGCACGATCTCGTTGCTGGTGATCACATGTACCGGCACCACCCAGTCCGCGCCCGGTCCGCTCACCGTGCCGATCGGCTGATGGTCGCCGATCACGATCACCACAGCCTTGGGTGGAGCCTGTTCCCTGAGCCAGCCGGACAGCCAGTCGAACTGATAGCGCAGCGCGGCAAGATAGGCCGGAATCGGTTCGTCCCATGAAACCGCTGCATTGCGCGCGGTGATGGCGTCCGGGTCGGCGTAGACATGGGAGCCGAGCAGCGCGGACCAGTCAGTCAGGTAGGGTGCGAGGGGGCGGAACGGCGCATGGGTGCTCAGGGTCGGGAACACCGCCAGTCGCGGCCGCGGGTCGTCACCGCGTGCGGTGCCGAGTTCCTGATCCTGCAGCAGTGCCATCGCAGCCTGGTCCGGAATGCGCCAGTAACCAAACGGGGGGCCGCGATAGCCGATGCCGTCCGCGTCGCCGATGCGGTCGAAACCGTAGAAGCGGCCTTCCGGCCAGGGGTGCTGGATGCCCGGCATCCAGCCGATGGTGCGATAGCCGTTTGCCGAAAAGTGGCTGACCAGGCCGGGGCGCTGGGTCTTCAGCAGCAGACGGTAGTGGTTGGGGTCGTGCATGTCGAGGCCACTGAGCAGTTCAGCGTGCGCGAGCCACGAGCCGCCACCGAAGGTCGGCGAGGTGAGACGAGCCGACACCGCACGACGTCCGCTGGCGGCAATGGCCGCTTCCAGGTGGTGACGCGATTGACCCAGTGCCGCCGCGAATTCCGGTTGGTCGAGCGTCACCGCGCCATAGGCTTCAGCGAACACGATCACCACGTCCGCGCCCTGCAGTGCGGCCAGATTGGAGTCGAAGCGGGGACTGGTGCCGAGCTGCAACTCATCGTCAGTCGAAAAAAGCGCGCGCTGCAGCATGCTCGCCTGATCGGCGACCAGGCTGACCACCGATGGCGCGAAAGACCCTTGTAGAGGGGGTGCCAGGCCCCACAGCCCCAGGGTGGTCAGCGATATCGCAAGCACGCCGGTCCGCAGGCGGCGATGTTGCAGCCCTTCAGCGAGGACGAGCAGGCAGCGGCGAATCAGCGCGTACAGCAAGGCCAGCGCGAGCACGACGGTCACGGCCACCGCCACCAGCTTCATCGCCGACGGACTTTCCGCGCCCATCCTGACGACGTTCCAGGCGTGCTGACCGTCCCAGTACAGATCGAGCTTGCGCCCGAGGATGGCGGGCACGGTGACGTTGATGTAGTGCAGCACGATGCCGATCACGACGACTATCGATGCCCAGCGAACGCCCGCAGCGCGTACCGGGCCGCGCAGGCTGAGCACGGAAAGCACCAGTGCGATTGCCGCCAGATCCAGCGACAGCCGAGGCAGGGGCAAAGGCCACAGCGTCGGCCAGGCGTTGCCGAAACTGAGCAGCAGGTTCAGCGCAATCAGGGCAATGACGACATTGAGGGTGGCGCGTCGGGCGTTCACTGCAGGCGCCCTCCGTGGTTTCGGTGTGAACAGGGCGCGGATTGGCTGTCGTTCAGGGCGATCTCCTCTCCTGACCCGGAATGAGACCGGGCGGTTGTGAAAGCTGGCCGCGGCGCTGCGGGCCGGCTAGCATGCAGGCGATGCCCGACCCTGATGGAGCCTGCGCGATGCCCCCCCAATCCGATCAAGCCGACGACAGCCCCTGGTGGCAGGACAAGACCCCGCAGGGCATTGCCCGCATTGCCGCAGCGGGCGGTGTCGCGGTGCTGCCCCTGGCTGCCGTCGAGCAGCATGGCGAGCACCTGCCACTGTCGACCGATCTGGACATCGTACTCGGGCTGATCGATGCCGCCCTGCCACAGGTGCGCGAAGGTCTGCCGATCTGCGTGCTGCCCCCACTGGCCGTGGGCCTCAGCGTCGAGCACCGTGCCTTTGGCGGCACGCTGAGCCTCAGTCCGGAGAGCGCGCTGGCCGTGCTGGGTGAGTTGGGTGACGGTGTTGCGGCAGCAGGTTTTCGCCGGCTGGTGTTGTTCAATAGCCATGGCGGCAACAAGGCCGTGGTCGATCTGGCCGCGCTCAAGCTGCGGGTGGCGCACCGGATGCTGGTGGTGCGGGCAAATTACTTTCGCTTTGCGCCGCCTGCCGACGTCGTGCCGGCCGACGAGCTGCGTCACGGCCTGCACGGTGGGGCGCTGGAGACGGCGATGATGCTGCACCTTGCGCCCGCCAAGGTGCGTGTCGAGCACATCGCGAACTTCGATTCGCTGGGCCGGCGCATGGCCCGCGCCGGAAAGCGACTCGGCCCCGAGGGCGAGGCCGGCTTCGCCTGGATGGCGCAGGACCTGAACCCGCGTGGCGTCAGTGGCGATGCGCGCCTGGCGACAGCGGAACTCGGCGCGCGGCTGGTGGCTCACTATGCGCTGCAGCTGGCGCAGCTGATCGAAGACACATTCGACTTCGATCTGTCCTGTCTGGCCAACCAGCCGGTGGACGCCGCTGACTGATCCGTGCCGCGACGTGGGCACGACACGCTTCAGCTGCGGATGCCTGCAGCCGGAGCCGGAAGGCTATCCGGCACGTCCGAAGCGGGCTCGCCCTGTTCGTTGAGCAGTTCGTGCAGCCAGTGACCGTGGCGGTTAGCCTTGGTGGTCAGATAGCGCTGATTCTGCCGGGTCACGTCGCCATAGATCGCCTGGCGCGCGGTGACGTTGATGCCGGCCCGCTGCAGGGCCTCCACCTTGCTGGGGTTGTTCGTCAGCAGCAGGATGCGCGACACGCCGAGCTGCTCCAGCATCTCGTGGGCAACGCGGAAGTCGCGTTCGTCCTTGGAGAAACCGATCGTCTGATCGGCATCGATCGTGTCCAGGCCTTCATCCTGCAGACCGTAGGCGCGCAGTTTGTTCGCCAGCCCGATGCCGCGACCTTCCTGCGACAGGTAGAGCAGAATGCCACCGCCCTGGGCGCTGATCGCCGCGACGCCGCGCCGCAGCTGTTCGCCACAGTCACAGCGCAGGCTGCCGAACAGATCACCGGTGAGGCAGGACGAGTGCAGGCGCACCGGTACGTCTTGCGGCCACTCGCTCGGGGTGCCGATGACGATGGCGACGTGTTCGTGGATGCCATCCAGCTCGCGGAACAGCACGAAGCGGCTGTTTTCCGCTTCGGCCAGCGGCACGCGCGCTTCGCTGATGCGGGTCAGACCGCCGGGACCGCTGGCGCACAGTTGCAAGGCGATGTCGGCATGAACCGCCAGCAGGTTGCCGCGGCCGACCTCGGCCTCGACGGCCCCGAATTGAGCCCGCGTGACCACGCAAGCGATGGCGGCTGGCAGCAGTTGGGCGCGCGACAGCAAGCGGATCGCCGCCTGGGCAGATTTGTCAGCGGGGGTCTGGCGTGCGTCCGCGGGCAAGCGGGTCTCGCGGCTGGCGGCGAACTCACGCAGGCCGGCACTGTCTGGAAGCGGCGACAGGGAAACGGTGACCGGGGCGCGGGTGTCGGCGAAGCCGAGCGCCGCCATGCGGTGACTGGACAGCACCAGGCTGGCGGTCGAACCGCTCAGGGTCTGTAGTTCGGACATTGCCTTGTCGTCGAGTCCTTCGATGGCCTGGACGAGGAGGCTGCTGCCGTTGTCACGCACGAGGATGGGAAGGCCGCGTCGCAGGTCGAAAATGGCACGTTCGGCTTGGCGCATCGGTTGTTCTCCGGTCGGATGTTCGGGTTGTTATGGGTGCGCGTTTTCCGCTGTGCGGTACGGACGGACGCAAACCGAATCATTGAAGGTTATCGGATGGCAAAAAGAATCTTGGCTTCAGATTGGGGCTGGCGCTGCGTTTTGCAAGCTCAATCGCACGATTGGGCCACGAATCCCGTTACAAGGTTCCGTAGCGGGAATCATTCCCTTGAGGTCCGCGTCGGCGGAGCATGGCGGTGCGATCACAGGCTGGCGCCCGAAACCGTTGATCTGCTGAATCTTTTTCTGCCGATTTCAGCGTGCGCGGGGCCGTTGGTGATCGCCCAGATCGGGCAAAGCCTCGATGGGCGAATCGCCACTGAAAACGGGGCTTCGCACTATATCAACGGACTGGAGGCGCGCACGCACCTGCATCGCTTGCGCGCGGTGGTGGATGCTGTGGTAGTCGGCGTGGGCACGGTCAATGACGATGACCCCTTGCTGACAGTGCGCCACGTCGAGGGCCGCAATCCGCTGCGGGTCGTGCTCGACCCGCGCGGGCGCATGGGTGGCGAGCGACAGCTGGCGCACGACGGGGCAGCGCCGACGATACAGTTGGTGAGGGGAGCCTGCCCCGCAGAAGCGGGCGCGAGCCTCGCTGTGAGCCCGGAGGCTGAGCCGCACAGCATGCGGAATGGCGCTCGGGAGGGGGTTGCACAGGGCGTCGAGGCAAAGTCAGGCATGCGCCAGGTCGCTTTTCCGGTGACGGCGCAGGGTGGGTTCGAGCCCCTGGCGGTGCTCGACTGGCTGCATGCGCAGGGTTTGCGCCGGGTGCTGATCGAAGGGGGGGGCGTGACGGTTTCGCGTTTCATGCAGGCCGAGGCGCTGGACCGCATGCACGTGATGGTTGCCCCCTTGCTTATCGGTTCGGGCCGTCCCGGCCTGCAGTTGCCGCCGGTGCAGCGCCTGGAAGACGCGCGTCGCCCAAGCTGTCGCACCTTTCGCTGTGGTGAGGATACGATTTTCGACCTTGATCTGCGCCGCGCAGCCCACGTCGATCAGGCTGTTTGACCCGTTCATCCCGCTCCTTCCACCCTCGCAGCTCATGCACCACGCCGCAGCAGCACCCAGGCGCCGGGCAGCGTCGACGTCAGCACCACCACGCCGTAGGCGATCGAGATCGCAACGCCCTGGCTGACTTCCAGCCCTGCAGCAGCCCACAACAGTGCCGCAGCCCCTTCGCGCAGGCCCCAGCCCGCCATCGACAGTGGAATCGCCATCGCCAGCAGCACCCAGGGGATGAGCGCGAGCAGGATCGATGCCGGCGTGTCGATGCCCAGCATGCGTGTGCAGCAGAAATAGACCGCGATGTAACTGGCCGCCAGCGCCAGCGAGGCCAGCAGCTGCCGCCACAGCACGCTGCGTGCAAGCAGGGCGCGACGCACGGCACGGCCTAGGGTGTGCAGCAGCGGGCTGCGTCGCAGGGCAAGCACCAACAGCGCGCAGGCGGCAAAGGCCAGAGCGAGGGGGCCGGGGTGCAGGCTCATCCCATGGGTACGCCCAAACACCGCACCGAGCGCGTTCGTGATCGTGGGCGAGAGCAGCAGCGTCGCCAGCGCACACAGCAGCATCGCAACCTGACCTGATGCGCGCTCCAGCAGCACCGCCAGCCAGGCGCTGGTGCCCGAACCCGAACCCGAACCCGAACCCGAACCGTCGTTGTTGTGCCTACCTGCGCTGACACTCGGCGCAGGTGCATCTGCAGGCCGACGTGCATGGCGCCATGCACGGTTGGCGTCGCCGAGCATCCCGCCGGGCAGCACCTGATTGAGAAAGCTGCCCAGGTAATACTCGGCGAAGGCGTGGCGAAACGGCAGTGGTGCATCCAGGCTGGCGGCCGTCAGCTGCCAGCGCCAGGCCGACAGCGCCACCTGGGGCACGCTCAGCAAGAATGCCAGTGCCAGCCAGATGGGCGAGGGTGCGGTGAAGGCGGCACGCAGTGCGTCCACATCCAGTGTCGCAAAGACGCCGGCAAGCAAGCCGACGCTCAACAGGGCGGGCAACAGACGTGCGATGTGGCGTCGGCGCGCCGGAGCGGTGCTCATTGGCCGGAGGGCATGGGTGTGGCCACCGGGCGGCGGGGCAGCGCGAGCAGATCGAGGTGGCCAAGGGTGATGTGCAGGTGCGACTGCTCCAGGGCAGCCAGGCGGCGCTGGTGCCAGGCGGCTATGCGTGCGCGTGCTTCCGGGCGCTGCTCGCTGGCCGCAGCGCGCCAGCCGTCGATCAGGGCGCGGGCCAGCGCCGCCTGGGCCGGTTCGGCCGCCGACAGCCGCCACGGACTGGGCGCCAGTTCCACTTCAAAGCCGCGTGCACGCAGCAGCTCGGCCAGCCGGGGGGCGGCGTCCGGGCCGAGTGCGGCAGCGCCGCCCTTGTCCTGGCGCTGGTGCGCGTTGAAGGCCGTACGCACGAAGTCGTCGTCCGCATCAGGGCCGGGGCTGATGCCGGGGGAAATGTTCGAGGGGCTGCCTGGGGCCGCGTCGATGTGCCAGTGCCCATCCACGCTCAAGGTGATCAGCACCGCGCAGCCGAGTCGCAGGCAGCAGTCGGCGAAGTCCTCCAGCCAGTTTGCGTCGACCAGGTCAAGCAGGGCGGATGCGGTGATCAGGTCGCTGTCGGCGAGCGGCGCGGCGTGCACGGCGCGCAGGTCGACCCGCTCGGTCTCGGCGCCGATCGGCTGTCCATCGCGGTCACACAGCGCAAGACAGTGCTGGCGCGCGTGCTCCAGCAGGCGCGCGTCGTGATCGAGCAGGCGCCAGTGTTGTGGCCCGGGCAGGCGCGGCGCGAGGTAGCGTGGATTGGCGCCGCTGCCGCAGCCGAGATCACACAGCCGCAGCGGCTGCGCGCTGTCTGCCGCGCGTTGCGCGAGCCAGGCTGCGAGGCGGGCAGTGAGTTGCGTGCTGCGCGCGGTGCTGTCTGCCGCGCTGCGCAGACTGAGCCAGTCGGCGTCGAACAGGGTGTCGGGGTGAGGGCAGTACGGCTCAGATCTCGAGGTGGGCATGGGCGTTCAGTCGTGGGACAGGCGTTCGAGTGCAGCGGAAAAATTGGCACCGGCCTGCGCCCAGTCCGTGAGGTGCGTGCGTGCCTGACGGGCGCCGTCGCGCAAGGCGAGGCGTGCATCGGGCTGGCTGAGCAGGTGGCGCAGTGCCGCCGCGAACGCCGCTGCGTCGCCCGCGGGCACGGCGATGCCCGCATCTGGCGGCAAGGTGTCGCGCAGGGCGCCGCCGGTGGTGCACAGCACCGGCAGGCCGGCGGCCAGGGCCTCGGTGACGACCATGCCATAGCCTTCGTAGAGCGAGGCCAGCACGAAAAGGTCGGCGCCCGCATAGGCGGCGCGAAGGACCGCATCGTCGAGTTCGCCGTGCAAACGGATGCGCTCGCCCAGGCCGTGGCGCGCGATGGCGTCCTGCACGCGCGCGGCCTGCACTGCGTCGCGCGCCAGGCTGCCGATGCAGTCGCACTGCCAGTCGAGGTCGGCGACGCCTGCCAGCGCTTCGACCAGCAGGTCGTGTCCCTTGCGTGGCGTCAGGGTGGCGACGCACAGCAGTTGCGGCACGGCGTGATCGGCCGCCGCAAGCGGGCGTGCCTCCACGCCTGGCTCGACGACTTCGATGCGCATGCCGGCCAGGCCCATTGCTGCGAGGCGACGAGCCGTGAACGGGCTGGTGGTGATCACCCCGCGCATCGCCGCCAGGGCTTCGCGCTCGAGCTGTTCGACGCGCAGGCGCTGTGCCGCATCCAGCCCGCCTTCGTCGGCCAGCGGGTGATGGACGAGTGCGAGCATTCGCAGCCGCCTGGCGTGCGGTGTCAGCACCTCGGGCAGGCCGCCAAGTGCAAGGCCGTCGATGACGACGAGGCTGTCATCAGGCAGGGCAGACAGGGCGCTATCCATTGCCTGGCGTGCCTGCGCATCGACGTCGGGGAAGCGGCCAGCCAGTCCGCCGAGCGCGACCTGCCAGCCCAGGCGTCGCAATTGGGCGACGATGTGGCCGTCGTAGAGGTAGCCGCCGGTGCGCTGGTCCGGATCGCCGGGAACGATGAAGTGCAGCTCGGTGGGTGACACCGAAGTGCTCACAGCGCCCCTTCGTAGCTCGCCCAGGCAATGTGGGATTCGTGCAGGGTCACCTGCAGGCGCTCGAGACCGCGTCCGCCTTCGCCCAGACGACCATCCCGAATCGCCGCCGCCATGCGGTCGAACACCACCCGCGCCATGAACTCGGTGGTGGTGTTCTTGCCGGCGAACGCGGGTTCGTCGTCGAGGTTGCGAAAGTTGAGCTCGGCCAGCACGTTGCGCAAGGTCTCGCTCGCCAGACCGATGTCGACGACCAGGCCGTCGGCGTCCAGTTCGGTGCGCTGAAAGCGGGCGTCGATGAGATAGGTCGCACCATGGAGGCGTTGCGCCGGGCCGAAGATTTCGCCGTTGAAACTATGGGCGATCATGATGTGGTCGCGGACGGTCAGTGCGTACATTTCGGGTTCTCGCAGGGTGGCGGATCAGGGTGGCGGATCAGGGGTCGCGGGTCAGGGGTCGCGGGTCAGGGGTCGCGAGTCAGCGGTAATGGATGCGGTGGCACAGCACGCCAGCGGGTGCAGTTGCCAGGCGCTGCAGGGTGTCGGGCAGGCTGGCGAAGTCGCTCTCAGCGCTGATCAGGATGTCAGGCACGCTATCGACGAGCAATGACAGTGCAAGTTCAATGCGCCGGCGATAGTCCCAGCGTGGCAACTGGCGCGGCGGCAGCCTGCCGACCTGGCTTGAGCGCAGCGTCAGACGGCGAGCATGAAAGGCCTCTCCCAGTGCAAGCGGCACGCTGCGCTGGCCGTACCAGCTCATCTCCAGCACCGTGGCTTCCTGGCCCGCGAGCTCGAGCGCGCTTGACAGTCCGGCCGGGGCGCCGCTGGCGTGGATCACCAGATCGCAGTCGCCGCGCGCGCCGTCTGGCAGGGCAAAGCGCGTGCCAAAGGCGGTGGCCAAAGCGGCGCGTGACGGGTCGAGGTCGATCAGCTCCACCTCGGTGCCGGGGATGCGCGCGCACAGCCAGGCGACCAGCGCCCCGAGCACGCCGGCGCCGACCACCGCAATGCGGTCTCCGACCGAAGGCGAGGCGTCCCATACGGCGTTGATCGCGGTCTCGAGGTTGGCGGCGAGCACTGCACGTTCGCTTGGCACCGCATCGGGCAGCGGTACAACTGCCGTGGCAGGCACGACATAGGCCTGCTGATGGGGATACAGGCAGAAGATGCGACGACCGACGAGCGCCTCGGCATCCGCGCCGCAGCCGGCTTCCACCATGCCGACGTTGATGTAGCCGTACTTCACCGGCCCGGGAAAGTCGCCTTCCTGGAAGGGCGCGCGCATGCGCTGGTATTCACTGGGCGGCACCTCGCCGCGAAACACCAGGCTTTCGGTGCCGCGGCTGATGGCACCGTACAGACTGCGCACGCGCACCTCGCCGGCGGCCAGCGCCGGGAGTGGGGTCGGGCGCAGTTCGCCCTTGCCCGGTGCTACGGTCCAGAATGCGAGCGGGCTTGAGGTGAATGGGTTGGAGACGAGTGGGGAATTCATGCAGGACGTCCGTAGCGATGATCGAAACCCCGGGGCTGAGTGCCGGTCTGAATGCGCATGAACAAGCATAGCGTGTCTCCGCCCGCGGGCGCAGTGCCGGGGCCGACCGGTTTGCCGATCGCCTGGTTCGAGCTGGCGGCAGGGCTGGGTGTGCTGCTCGTGCTGCTGGCGGGTCTGGTCGTGGGGGGGCGACTGCCGGGCGCCAGTGTGGTGCTGGCGCTGTTCGTCTATGCTGGGATTGCGGCGCTGGTGACGCGGCACTGGCCGGCGCCGCGGCGTTCGTTGGGGCCGGCGAATCGCGTCACGCTGGGTCGCAGCGTGCTGGTGGCAACGCTGGCGGGTGCGCTGGCCGGCTTTCCGCTCGTGGCGCAGCATGCCGGACTGCTGGCGGGGCTGGCGTTTTTCGCCCTGATGCTCGACGGCGTCGATGGCTGGGTGGCGCGACGCTGGCACTGCGCCAGCGACTTCGGAGCGCGTTTCGACATGGAACTCGACGCCTTGCTGATGCTGGTGCTGTGCGGCCTGCTGTGGCTGCTGGACAAGGCCGGGTTGTGGGTGATTGCGATCGGTGCGATGCGTTACCTGTTCGTGCTGGCGATGTACGTCTGGCCCTGGCTGGATGCAGGTTTGCCCGACAGCAGACGGCGCAAGGGGGTCTGTGTCTGGCAGGTCGCGAGCCTGTTGCTCTGCCTGCTGCCCGCTGTCCGGGGCAGCCTGGCCACCGCGTTGCTGGTCGTGGCGCTGGCACTGCTTGCCCTGTCGTTCGCGGTGGATGTGCGCTGGCTCTACCGCCAGCGGGCGGTGAGCAGCAACTGATTTCTGGTGTGATGGAGGGTTGAGCCATGCAAGCAGCACCCGGTATTACTTCGTTGCGACTCACTTCGCTGTCCCGTGGCGTGCGGACTGGTCTTGCGGCCGCGATCCTCGCGGTGGGCGTCCCCGGCAGTGTGCAGGCCGAACCGCACACCTACCGGATCGATCCGGATCACTTCGCCATTGCCTTCAGCGTGAGTCACATTGGCTACGCGAACACGATCGGCATGTTCCTGAAGGCAGGCGGCAGTTTCGTGTATGACGAGGACGCACGTGCACTGAGCAGCGGGCGCGTGGTGGTCGAGGCCGATAGCGTTTTCAGCAACCACGACGGGCGCGATACACACGTCCGCGACAGTGATTTCCTCGACGCCAAGGCCCACCCGCAGATCGTTTTCGAGGCGACGGCTTACGAGCCCGTGTCGGACAAGGGCGGAAAGCTCTCCGGCCGACTGACCCTGCTCGGCCAGACGCATCCGGTGGTGCTTGACCTGAGCCTGAACAAGGCCGCGAGCTACCCCTTCGGGCATCGCAAACATACGCTGGGGCTGTCGGCCAGCACCACGATCAAGCGCAGCCAATGGGGCATGGACTATGGTGTCGAACGCGCCCTGGTGGGCGACGAGGTGAAGCTGAACTTCGAGTTCGAAGCGATTCGCGAATAGGCTCCGGCCGGGCATGTGGGTGGCCGGGCGGCGCGTGCTCCGGTCCGGCTGCAGCCAGGCAAGCCGGCAAGCGGCCGCCTCAGCCGCCGATGTAGGACATCTCGATCTTGCGCAGGGCCGCGGTCTCGGCGGTGCGAATCTCCGAATAACGGTCCTCGCGCTGGTGCCAGACCTGGCCGATGGCCGCGTCCAGCTGCGCATCGTCAGCGTCGGCACGCAGCAGGCTGCGCAGGTCGTGGCCGTTCTGCGCGAACAGGCAGGTGTAGAGCTTGCCCTCGGTCGACAGCCGGATGCGGGTGCAGGTGGCGCAGAAGGCCTGCGTGACCGAGGAGATCACGCCGATTTCCCCCGCGCCGTCCTGGTAGCGCCAGCGTGCGGCAACCTCGCCGCTGTAGTTGGGGTCGATCGCTTCAAGCGGATAAAGGCGTGCAATGCGGTCGATGACGTCTTTCGACGGCAGCACCTCGTCCATCTTCCAGCCATTCGATGCGCCCACGTCCATGAATTCGATGAAGCGCAGGATGTGCCCGCTGTGACGAAAATGGCTGGCCATCGCTTCGATGTCACCATCATTGGTGCCACGCTTGACCACCATATTGACCTTGATCGGACCCAGGCCGACGGCGTGTGCGGCGGCAATGCCCTCCAGCACCCGCTCGACGGGGTAGTCGGCATCGTTCATGCGACGAAACAGCGCATCGTCCAGCGCGTCCAGGCTGACCGTGACACGGTGCAGGCCGGCGTCCTTCAGCGTGCGCGCCATCCTGGGCAGCAGCACGCCGTTGGTGGTCAGGGTCACCTCCACGTCGTCCAGCCCGGCGAGCATTTCGATGAGGCGGCTGACGTCCTTGCGCAGTAGCGGCTCGCCGCCAGTGATGCGGATCTTTCGCACCCCGCGCTCCACGAAGCGCCGTGCCACGCGCAGGATTTCCTCGAAGCTGAGCAGTTCGCGCCGCGGCAGGAAACTGTAGCTGTCGTCGAAGACCGCGCGCGGCATGCAGTACACGCAGCGGAAGTTGCAGCGGTCGGTGACCGAGATGCGCAGATCGCGCAGGCTGCGTCCGCGACGGTCCAGCAGCGCCTCGCCAAGGGCAGGGATCGGCGTCGTCGCATCGCTGCGGATCGGGGCTGCGAGCTCGTGGATGGGGATGACTTTCATGTTTGGCTGGCGTTTTGGGTTGGGCGGATTATGGGTAGCAGTGCCGGGTGGCGCAATAACACAGGTCAAGGAATGCCTTCAGCTGTCGCCGGATGCGCGTGCTCCTTCGACCGTCGCCCTTGAGCATGGTGCCCGGGGCGGTTGGGGCTGCGGTGTATCATTCGGCTCCGGATCGAATCCGGTTTCAGGAGAACAACGACGATGGCCGAACCTCTGGCCCTGCCGGCAACGGCACTGCGCACTTACTGCGACCCCGCCTGTTTTACTTTCGAGACCACCGACGCCCTCGACGATCCCACCGGCGGTCATGCTGGCGACCTTGGCCAGGCACGCGCAGTTGAGGCGATCAAGTTCGGCCTGGCGATGGGACACAGCGGTTATCACGTTTTTGTGCTGGGCGAACCCGGCAGCGGCAAGCACGCCACCACCTTCCGCCTGCTGCGTGAGCGCACGGCGATTGAGCCGGTGCCGCCCGACCTGTGCTACCTGCACAACTTCGAAGAGGCGCTCAGGCCGCGCCTGCTGACGCTGCCAGCCGGACGCGGCATCACGCTGCGCGGTCACATGCAGACCTTCATCCGCGAACTGGGCCCGGCGCTGGGTTCTGCGCTCGACAGCGATGCCCACACCGAGCGCGTCGAGGCCCTGCAAAATGCCCACAAGGCGCGTGAGGAGGGGGCCTTGCGCGAGATCGGCGAAGGCTGTGCGGCCGAAGCCATCTCGCTGCTGCAGACCCCGGAGGGTTTCGTGTTTGCGCCGACGCGGGATGGCGAGGTGATGTCGCCCGAAGCCTTCGAGGCGCTGCCCGAGGAGGAACGCAAGACCATCGAAACGCGCGTCACCGTATGGAGCGAGAAGCTCGAAGACCTGCTCAACGATTTCCCTGGCTGGCGCAAGTCGGTGCGCGAGTCGATCGAGCGCGCCGAGACCGAGGTGCTCGGCCCGGCGCTCTCGCACCTGCTGCGGGAGGTGCGAGAGGCGCACGCCGACCTGCCCGAAGTGCTGGCTTTTCTCGACGCGGTGGAGAAGGACGTGCTCGACAGCGCGATCCGCGGCACGATGCTCGACGAAGAAGACGAGGACACCACCGAGACCGAGGAAACCTCCCGCTATCAGCGCTACCAGGTCAAGCTGCTGGTTGATCATTCGGCCTCGCAGGGCGCGCCGGTGGTGTTCGAAAACAACCCGGGCTTCGGCAACCTGATCGGCCGGATCGAGCACGTCGTGCAGCAGGGCAATCAGGTGACCCACTTCAACCTGATCCGTGCCGGTGCGCTGCATCGCGCCAACGGCGGCTATCTGGTGGTTGACGCCGAGCGCCTGCTTACCCAGCCCTACGCCTGGGAAGGGCTCAAGCGCTGCCTGCGCGCGGGCGAGATCCGCATCGAGCCGCCTGCCGAGGCGCAGGGCTGGAGCGGCGCCCTGACGCTGGAGCCCGAGGCGGTGCCGAGTGCGCTGAAGGTGGTACTGATCGGCGACCGCGACATGTATTACCTGCTGATGGACAACGATCCGGAGTTTGCCGAGCTGTTCAAGGTGGCTGCCGACTTCGATGACGATCTGCCGCGCACGCCCGCCAACGAATGTGAATACGCGCGCCTGATGGCACTGCTGGTGCGTAACGCCAAGCTGCTGCCGATCGACCGCAGCGGCGTGGCGCGGCTGGTGGAAGAGGCCTCGCGCCTGGCCGAGGATGCAGGCCGGCTGTCGCTGAACACGCGCACGCTGTCGGATCTGATGCGTGAGGCCGATCACCATACCCGCCTGACCGGTCTGGCGGCGACCGGCAAGGTCGAGGTCGAAGCGGCGCTGGAGGCGCGCGCGCGGCGCTCCAACCGCTACCCCACCCGCGTGCGTGAATCCATTCTCGAAGGTACGACGCTGATCTCCACCGACGGCGAGCGCGCCGGCCAGATCAATGGTCTGGTGGTGGTCGAGCTGGCGGGCGAACGCTTTGGTCACCCGGTGCGCATCACGGCGACGGTGCGCCTGGGCGACGGTGACGTGGTCGACATCGAGCGCGAGACCGAACTGGGCGGTGCGATCCATTCCAAGGGCGTGCTGATCCTGTCGGCCTTCCTCGCCGCGCGTTATGCCCGCCACCAGCCGATGTCGCTTTCAGCCAGCCTGGTGTTCGAGCAGTCTTACGCACCGGTGGAGGGCGATTCCGCGTCGCTGGCCGAATTGTGTGCGCTGCTCTCGGCGCTGACGCAGATCCCCATCCAGCAGCGCTTTGCCATTACCGGCTCGGTGAACCAGTTCGGTGAGGTGCAGGTGATCGGCGGCGTGAACGAGAAGATCGAAGGCTTCTACGACCTATGCAAGGCGCGTGGGCTCGATGGCAGCCACAGCGTCGTCGTTCCCGCCGCCAGCGTGCGTCACATGATGTTGCGTGAGGACGTGGTGCAGGCGGCTGCCGCAGGGCTGTTTCACATCTACTCGGTGAAGACCGTCGATGAGGCGATGACGGTGCTGACCGGCGTGCCCGCCGGCGAGCCCGATGCGAAGGGCGTCATTCCCAAGGGCACGCTGAACCACAAGGTGGCGACCGTGCTGGCGGAAATGACCGCAGCGCGTCACGCGCATTCGGATATCGAAGGTTCGGCCGGCTCGCGTCAGCACCGGCGACGCCACGGCGCCTGAGGGGGCGCTGAGCTGAGGGTGTTCCAATAACGACACAGCCGCGATACGCAGGTCGATCGCGGCTGTGTCGTTTCTGCAGATTTTATGCGTTTCTCGCTTTCTGGATCTGCCCCAGTTGTCGGTCGTGCCAGGGGCCGAGCAAGGCCAGCGCGGCGAGCGCCCCCAAAAGCGCCATCAACATGTCGGCCTGGGCGTCCCATGGGTCGCCCTGCATGCCGATGAACTCGACCGAGCCGCCGCCCCAGAACACGGCGGCCGCCCATTCCACCAGTTCGTAAAGCGCGCTGATGCCCAGGCAGCTCAGCGTCACGACGCAGAAAAGCCATTTTCCAGGCCGCAGTGGCGAGGTGCGCAGCAACAGTTCGCGACCGAGGATGGCCGGTGTGACGCCCTGGAAGAAGTGGCCAAAGCGGTCGTAAGGGTTGCGCGCCAGTTCGAACATCTCTTGCACGACGGCGCCGAGCGGCACGCGCGAATACGTGTACGCACCGCCCACGATCAGGATCAGCGAAAAGGCGGTGATCAGACTGTAGGTGAGGGGTGTGAGCGGAAAGCGACGGGCGGTGGCGATCAGGATGGGCAGTGCGATCAGCACCGGCATGACTTCGGCCCACCAGATCCCGCGGTCGTGGGGCGCGAGGCTGGACACGGCGAGCGCCGTGAGGAGGAGGGTCAGCAGAGCGATGCGCAAGCTCATCGGGAAGCGCCTCACGGCCAGGAAAACGGCAGTATGCCAGTCTGCTGCGTGAGCAGCGCGTGTGGCGCAGTGGCAAAGTCGTAATCCGCGACGCGCGTCAAGCTGCCGCCGATCTCCGTGCTGGCGTACGCGAACAGACTGAGACGCGAGACCTCGACACGCAGCGGCGCGCCCGCTGCGAAGCTTGCCAGCTCGGTCTGGATTTTCGCCAATGGCCAGGCATCGGCATAGAGGCCAATGGTGACGTGGGGCCGGTAATCATTGCGCGCGAGCGGATGGGGGCAGACGTCCAGGCTGGCGCGCAGGCGCTCGATCTGTCCGTCACTGTCGGCCACGCTGAGATAGGGCGCCGAGCTGAAACCGTCCAGTGCGCCGATCTCGATTGCAAAGGGTTCGGGGCGCAGCAAGTGCAGGGCGTCGATCTGCTGTTGCAGGGCCTCGGTGCCGAAGTCATCAAGCTGGCAGGGCGCTGCGCTGGGAAAGCCGCACAGGCTGATCGTGATGTGCGGCTGACGCAGGTAGCCGGCGAGCAGCCGCGCGGACAAGTGTTGCTGCGCCGCGGCCACCCGCCGGCGTACCGGCTCCAGATCCACATCCAGCGCCCACAGCAGGTAGTGCGGCCGGCCTAGGTGCCATTCGGGAAAGTCGCGCTGGACGTTGCGGATGGTTGTCGCGGCGGAGGGGGTGAGGGTGTCTTGCATGGCTGGGTCGCTGGCGGGCTGCGTGGGCTTCGATGCCCCGTTGTAGGCGAGCAAGGGATTGTGCGGTGTGTGACAGCAAGAACCAAGTCCGCCTCTGCAACCCTATCGGGCAAGGATCAGACCTTTCGCTGCGCCGAGGCGGCCCGTGATTCTCTGGATCGACCCGGGATGACGGTAGTATTGATCCGATAACAACGATGCCTGCCCCTCCGGAGGATGGGATATTCCGCGAATGGACAAAATCCACCTGACTGAAAGCGATATCTGCGACAAATTCATCCGCCCTGCCATCGAGCAAGCAGGGTGGAGCGGGATGGAGCAGATTTTCCGCGAATACCCTTTGCGCGCCGGTCGGATGGTGGTGCGCGGCAGCAAGGCCCAGCGCGATAAAAGCACGGTGCTGCGCGCGGACTACGCCTTGTTCTACAAGCCCAACATCCCCCTTGCCGTAGTCGAGGCCAAGGACAATCAGCACGCGGTGGGGGCCGGCATGGGCCAGGCGCTGCGCTACGCCGAGTTGCTTGATGTGCCCTTCAGCTTCAGCAGCAACGGTGACGGGTTTGTATTCCGCGACGCCACGCTGGCCACCGGCGTTCTGGAGCAGAACCTTGGCCTCGATGAGTTTCCACCGCCGCAAGAGCTGTGGCGGCGCTATTGCGTGTGGAAGGGGTGGACTGCCGAAGAGAGTCGCATTGCGGGCTCTGACTACGCCCCCGACAAGACCCCGCGCTACTACCAGCTCAATGCCGTTAACCGTGCGGTCGAAGCCATCGCCGGCGGCCAGAACCGCGTGCTGCTGGTCATGGCCACCGGCACCGGCAAAACCTACACCGCCTTCCAGATCATCTGGCGCTTGTGGAAGAGCGGTGCCAAGAAACGCATCCTGTTCCTGGCCGACCGCAACATCCTCATCGACCAGACCATGGTCAATGACTTTCGGCCGTTCAAAGGCGCCATGGCCAAACTCAGCCCCAATGCCAAGGGCGT
>Ga0073904_10001139_pt1 | contig 19803 bp, 11 predicted proteins | sample KloWWTrecipitate_FD_66668 | JGI IMG/M metagenome (GOLD analysis project Ga0073904, IMG submission 66668) | Active sludge microbial communities from Klosterneuburg, Austria, studying microevolution and ecology of nitrifiers - Klosterneuburg... | ecosystem: Engineered > WWTP > Aerobic digester >... | reverse complement strand
ATCAACTCTGAATTAGTATCAGTAATTTTAGGAGTCAGTAAAACAATGATGATTCCGGAGATGAAAAATCCGATACTTCCTTCAAGCGTCTTATTTCCGATTTTCGTTTTACCAAATATCTTTCCGCTGAATGCAGCAAAAGTATCGCTGAAAACTAGCACCAGCATTGACATAACAGCAACAGGTTTTGGAAATACTATTACACACATTAAAAAAGCTAAAACAAGATATGTACCTCCGGTAAAAATTGTTTTTTTTCCACCGACCTCATGAGACCTAAGAATATTACCAAAGATCTTCATAAAGAATCCCTGAAATCCCGGATGTTTGAATCTGTAATAATCAATAGTTATCATGAGGATTGTCTGTACTGACAGAAACAAAATGAAAAATTCTCTGCTCCCAAAAAATATGTAAGCAATAGGAATTATCGATGAGAAAAGGTGAATGCCCTTTCTAAATAATTCATTTTTAAGATCGGTCTTTTTAATACTTTCCAAATGTCAAAAAAAAAGCGAGTTAAATTCTCGCTTTTTATTATATAAATTATTTTGAAGTTTAATTTGCAAGTGCAATGTCACCAGGAGCGAATTTGTCATCCTCGACTTTTTTCTTTTTGCCTTTTGAAAGTTCACCGTCATTTTTTAACTCTTCATTTTTTTCAGGTTTTTCATAAGGTGGTAATTCTTCACCTCTCATTATCATATCTATTTCAAATGAATCAAGAGTTTCTCTTTCTAAAAGTGCATCTGACATTATATGGAGTTTGTCAATATTCTCATTTAGAAGTCTTTCTGCTTTATCCATACCTGACTGAATTATTCTTTTAATTTCATCATCTATCAGTATCTGGGTTGATTCACTGTAATCTCTGTGCTGGTTTATCTCCCTTCCCAGAAAGATTTCTTCCTGTTTCTGACCGTAAGAAATTGGTCCGAGCTTTTCACTCATTCCAAATTCACAGACCATTCTTCTTGCCATGCTCGTTGCTCTGTCAATATCGTTACTGGCACCTGTAGTATATTCATTGAATATTAATTTCTCTGCAGCTCTACCTCCCATTGCATATGCAAGCATAGCTTCAAGATATTCTTTAGAGTAAGTATGCTTTTCATCTATCGGTAGATATGTGGTCACACCTAAAGCTCTTCCTCTTGGGATAATAGTTACTTTATGAACGGGATCAGACTCAGGGATCATCTTTGCTACGATTACGTGACCGCTTTCATGATATGCGGTTGTCTTTTTTTCTTTATCTGAAATTATTAAACTTCTTCTTGCAGTTCCCATCATCACTTTGTCTTTGGCTTCTTCAAAGTCATTCATTGTTACATTATCAGAATTCCTTCTGGCTGCTAATAAAGCAGCTTCATTAACTAAGTTAGCAATATCAGCTCCAGAAAATCCGGGAGTTCCTTTTGCAATAATGTCTATACTTATATCATTTGCTAAAGGAGTTTTTCTTGTGTGAACTTTCAGAATTCCTTCTCTTCCTTTTACATCAGGTCTGTCAACAACAACTTGTCTGTCAAATCTACCCGGTCTTAATAATGCAGGATCAAGTATGTCAGGTCTGTTAGTTGCTGCAATTATAATTACGCCGTTATTCTGTTCGAATCCATCCATCTCAATAAGAAGCTGATTCAGAGTTTGTTCTCTTTCATCATGTCCGCCTCCAAGTCCTGCACCTCTGTGTCTACCCACTGCATCTATTTCATCTATAAAAATTATACAAGGGGCATTTTTCTTTCCCTGTTCAAAAAGATCTCTTACTCTGGAAGCTCCAACGCCTACAAACATTTCCACAAAATCTGCACCTGATATAGAAAAGAATGGAACACCTGCTTCACCTGCTACAGCTCTTGCCAGCAAAGTTTTACCGGTTCCGGGAGGACCTAATAAAAGAACACCTCTTGGAATTTTTCCACCGAGCTTTTGAAATTTAGCGGGAGTTTTTAAAAATTCTATTATCTCTGATAACTCTTCTTTGGCTTCATCTGCGCCAGCTACATCATTGAATGTAACTTTTGTACCAGTCTCGCTCAGAAGTTTTGCTTTGGATTTTCCGAAAGAAAAAATATTCTTTCCACCTCCGGCTCCACCTGACTGCATTCTTCTCATTATGATTATCCAGAATGCTATAATCAGTATCCATGGCAATGCTCCAAGCAATGGTGCCATCCATCCGCCGTCATCTTTTTCAATATTAAACTGAACTCCGCTTTCCGTCCAGGTCTTTACGACATTATCATCGATGTTTGTATAAGGAAGGAATACGTTAAATTTATCTATAGTAACAGATCTTCCTCCGACTGTTATGGTTTCTGGAGATTTTAATTTTCCAAGAAATTCATAATTATTGTCAGATTTTTTGATTACTGCACTTTCAATTTTTTTATCATTAAGGAATGTTAAGTACTGATCGTATTTCAATTCGGAAAATTTTCCGTCACTGCCTTTGGTATAAACCATGATCAGAAAAAAGCCGATGAGAATTGCACTCCAGCCTAATACGATCTTAAATACTCTGTTCCAGTTGAACTCTTCGCTGTTATTATTTTTTTTAGGAGTTTTATTGTTAGTCATTTTTTTTTGGATTTAACTTTTTAACACATATATAGCATTTAAATTCCTGTATTTCTGGGCATAATCAAGTCCGTAACCTACTACAAATTTGTTGTCAATCTCAAATCCAATATAATCAATTTTGAAATTCAGATTGGAAACATTTTTTTTAAAAAGCAGACTTGCGAATTTAAGAGAAGCGGGTTTATGCTTTTCGATCAATTTTTTTATAAAGATCACAGAAAGACCTGAATCTACAATATCTTCCACTACGATTATATCTTTGTCCTTTATATCACAATTAAGTTCTTTCAGCATTCTTACTTGACCTGAAGTGATCTTTTCGTCTCCATAGCTTGAAAGTTTCAAAAAATCTATTTCACAATCAATTTTTAACTCACGGATAATATCGGAGAGAAATATAAAGGAACCGTTTAATATACCAATAAATATGGGTTTTTTTCCTTTATAATCTTTGTTGATTTGTTTTGCAATCTGTTTAACTCTTTTTTGAATTTTATCTTTTGAAATAAAACTTTTTAATTCACTCTGATCTTTTCGGGGCAAATTTCTGTAATTTTTTATTTAGGAAAAATCTTTAAAATTAAAAAAACCCACTGAATATTTATACAATGGGTTTTATTAAAAAAAAAATTGTCAATTAAATATTCTCTTCGGCAAGTATTCTTTTATTCTTTCTGATCGCTCTTTCTTTATCCATCTTTTTTTCTACTGATGGTTTTGTAAAGAACATCCTTCTTCTGAATTCTTTTAACAAGCCTGACTTTTCATACTTTTTTTTGAATCTTTTCAGAGCTTTATCTATAGACTCACCGTCCTGTACCAGTACTTTTAACAAATTATTTACCTCTTTTCTTTTAAAAATTTTATAAATATAATTAATTTCGATTTTTATTACAATGAAAGTTTCAATAAGTTTTTAAAAATGTTTTTTATATAAAACAAAATTTCTTAGAACTGTTTAAAACTCTCCTGCTTCAACTTTTCCGCTTGAATATGCGAATCCTGAAAATCCTTCATTACAAGTACTTTGTCATAATATAAAATAGCAGTTGACCTGTTTCCTTTTACATCATTCAGCATTCCCTGAAGAAGATAAATAAAAGCAGTAAATGCATGTTCATTATCCTTGTCAATTTCTTTTGTAATTTCTTCAGCAGTATTTATATATTGTTCCGACTCGAGTAACCTGTTCAGCTTGGCATAACTTAAAGCAGTATAATAATTTGATTCTCTTTTCAGGAATTTACCTGTATATCCTTTGACTCCGCTATCACATTTTTCGGTAACACTTTTCCATCCCGACAGTGCTTCATTCCATTTCCCCAGACCGGCATAGCTGTTAAATAAATATTTCTCAAAAGTCGGATTCTCGGGATATTCCTCATGAAGCGGTAAAGAGTATAACTCAGTCTCCAGATAATTTTTTTCATAAATGAGATTCAGATATGCAAGAACAAATTTTGCTTCAGTCTTTGCATAGACTGAATTTACTGAAGTCTCTTTGATCTGTGCCAGACCTTTTAACTTATCACCTTTAGGGAAAATTATCATAAGTGGTTTTACAACAGGATATCTTTCGGGAATGTAATCAGCGAAATAATTATACAGACCGACTCCGAATATAACTTCTTTGTTATTTTTATTAAGTTCATGTGCCTGCTGAAGAAGATTAAGTGCTTCCTTACCATCTTCCGCCGCTTTGAGCCAGCTTTCCCTGATACTGTTTACCAGACCTCTGTAACCAAGAGCTCCTCCTTTATAAAACATTGCCATATCATCATTCTCATTTTTATCAAGCTTTACATCACATACTTCTATTACTTTATCTACTCTTTTTTCAAACTCATCATCAAGAAATTCATTTTCCCTGTCTATATTTATTTTCCACCAGTCCACCATTGTAAGAAAAAAATAACCTGAAGGATTTGACGGATCATTTAAAATTACCTGATTAAATTCAACTTCAGCCGAATCAAACCTGAGATGATATACATGGTCTATTCCCCTTAATATTTTTTCTTCATTTGATTGAGCAGCAGATATCTGAAAAAAAACAGTGAATAATAAAATTGAGAGGAAAGTAATTTTTATATTAAAACAATTTATCAGCATTTATTACAATAATTAATTATCAAAATAGTATTAAAATAGCTTTTTAAAAATACAGATAAAAAAAGACAGCTTATAAAATAAACTGTCTTTTTTATTTCTGAACTATTTAATTCTTAACTATAAAAAAAGTTCCGAATATTTTTAATAATTTGTTTATGGAGTAACTGCAGAAATAAAGTTGGCTGCATTATTGTCAGCAGTAACTGCATCAGCCAGATCTACTAATCCGTCTCCGTTAAGATCTGTAACTACATAGCCGGTAACAAAATTATTTCCATCATTATCAATGTCAGATTGATCGGCTAAATCAATAATTCCATCTTTATTTACATCACCACTGTATATACAGTATTTTGACGCGACAAGTACTGAATTACTTCCGTATGTTTTACTCTGTGAAGTTGTAAAATCATAAGTAGATGTCATTCCCATAGTGACAGCATGTCCGCCGGTCTGACTCCAGGAATTTAATGTATTTCTATGTTCGATCTGAATATAGTATGTTCCTGTGGTTACATTCTGAAATACACATGAAGCTGTAAGACTTTTTCCGTTTAAAACTGCTGTAGATGAATCTACGAGATTGTACGGACTTGAATTATTTCTCAAATATGCAATCAGTGTATCGGAAATATTTAATGTCGCTCCATTATACATTGCTTCAGGTGCTAAAATAATATTCATCTGCGTATATGCCTGACCTGTCAGAATTTTTATGTTGTCCAGATAAAAATTATTTCCAAAACCACTCTTAGCTCTAAATCTCACTCTGTCTGTTCCAGCAGGAAGAGTCCACTGCTTAGTTGCCCATTCATTTGATTCAGGAATAAATTCATTATTGTCTACTCCCGTGGTATTCATTGCATAATCTCCTGTTGCTCCGTCGTAACCAAACAACTGAACTAATGTAAGCCAAGTAGAACCTGCATTTGTTGAATATTGAACAGTTATTGAATCTCTGTCATTAGAGCTGTAAGGTGCATAAGCATAATCATATTGAATATTTCCTGTACCGACTATAGGAGTAAATGTCGGTCCGTTAATATACTGATAAGCTGTACCAGCATTGGCACTAAAGAAATCATAAAAAGATGATCCGCCGCCTGTTCCGTATCCGGTTACATTTGCATCTCTTTTCCAGAACTGTGTACCGCTTCCAGTTCTTGTCCATCCTGACGGAGGGAATGTACCCGATGAAAAATCCTGCTGCATAGAAATTGAAAATGTACCCACAATAGGAGTCAGAGTTCCTGTCATTACATCATTGGAAGTGTTACCATCACCTGATATATGAACCGAATCCTTTATAGTATAAACTGTTCCGGTATTGAATGTCCATGGATCAAAATTAACAGAAGTAGAACTTGCTGCACCAATATTAATATTTTTTGTACTGGTATAACTTCCGGGTGTGATCTTTCTTGTTACAGTAAAAGATGCCGGACCTCCGCCGTTATTATTTGCAACTGTTCCGCTTGGAGTAATAGTTAAAGTTGGATAATAAACTGTTCCTTGATCGCCTATTGATAAAACTTCAACGTCAATCTGTTCGACGGTTGGTGTATATGAATAATTAAAATTCATTTTATAAACATTACTTGTCTGTTGAGAAATTATAACTCCTCTTTCAGGAACGATCACACCTGCACCAGCACCTGACATTCCTGAAGCTCCGATAAGCCAGTTTGATCCGCCATTTGTAGATAGAGATGAATTTGATCCGTAATTTCCAGTATATACTACTGTCGGATCTTCTGAACAAAATCCTGATGCCCAGCCACTGAATCCGGTATTGAAATAAGAAGCCCAGTTAGCACCTGAATTTGTGGATTTATAAATTAAAGAACCTCCCCATTCAGTTCCGAAAAAAAGTTCATCATCAAAGGCAGAATTACACATTGATGGAATTTCACTAGCTGCAGCTGAAAGTTTTGCATCCCATACTTTTCCACCGTCAGTTGACTGAAAGAACTGTGCCTGACCACTACCTGTAACTCCGTCACCTATCATTATTATATTAGAATTTCCCCATTTAACAATAATATCACATGGACTTCTGAAAGAAGGTCCCGGCTGACCTCCGGTTATAGTTGTACTTATCTCAGTAAAAGAAGACCCTCCGTCAGTTGATTTGTAAAATCCGTCATTATCCGGTGCAAAATAATATACATTCGGATTATTCTGATCCATCTCAAGCGGCTGTCCATAATTACTGAAATTTGCACTAATACTGGTAGTCCAGGTAGCTCCGTAATTTGTTGTCTTTGTTATTCTGTCAGGACTCGAAGTAATTGCACATACCCAGACATTAGTATCAAGAGGACTTACATAAAATGAATGTGCCGAACCGCCACCTGAAACTGAAGCGATGTTTGACCAGTTCTCTCCACTGTTTCTGGATACATATACTGTACTTCCCTGTACCAGAAAGATAGTTTTATTATTATAAGGATGCATACAAAGATTATTACCAATACCTCCGCTTGCTGTTAGTTTCTGGGTCCAGCTTCTGGATAATGATGCTCCTGTAGGCATTGACCAGGTCGCTCCCGCATTAGAAGTATAAATGATTACATTATTTAAACTGCTGACTGCCCATCCGTTATTTGCATCATAATAAAATATATCCACAAGATTTGCCATCATTGGATTTATTTCAAAGTTGAAATAATTACTGCTGCCTGATTTATTATTTCTGATAAATCCGCCACCGCCGGATACATGAACATCATTGCTGGCCGTTCCGCTGACACCTGTAAAATCTGAAATTGTACTAGTTAAAACTGCATTCCATGTTCCGCTGCTGTTCTCTAATAAAGTACCGTTTTCACCGGTTGCAACTGCAAATGATCCGAATAATTTTACATCAGTTAAATTATATGTTGTTCCTGAACTTTGTGAAGTCCAGCTTGCACCTCCGTCAGAGGTAACATAATTTACACCGTTATTTCCTACTACTCTTCCGTTATTTGCATCACTGAAATCTATTCCGTTAAGATCTTCTGAACTAATACCTGAATTACTTGAAGTCCAGTTCACTCCGCCATTAATAGTTTTTCTTACAACGCCTGACTGACCGCACACAAAACCAGTATTTGCATCTACAAAATCTATTGAATAAAGATTAACTGAAACACCTACTAAATAAGGTACAACTGCAGAATTTGTTTTTTGAGTTTTATAAACTGTACTGTTATTCGCTGCTATCCATACGTCATTTCCTAAAGATGTAACATCGTTCATGTTTAAAGCTCCGTTTGGATTTGAAACCCAGACACTACCTCCTGATGCTGATCTGTATAACTGACCTGAGTTACCGACAGCTATTACATTGATTCCGTCAGGAGTAGAGACACTGTTGAATCCCTGAGAGTTCGCCGATTCTGTGAACATAAAAATTCCAAAAAGGCACAGAACAGAGAAAGCAATAATTTTCTTGCTCATGTTTTAATTGATTTTTGATTTATAAAAAATTTTGAGTGGTTTAAAATACTACAAATGAATTTGAATTTCAATTATAAACTGATTTTTATGAAATTTTGTATACAAAACTTTTAGAAATGAAAAGCTCCCGAAATTCTGAAATTCCGGGAGCTTTAAATTTATTTTAAAAAAAACTACTAATTTCTATAATTATTTAAGCAGTATCATTTGCTTTATTTCAGAATATCCGTCTGTTTCCAATCTATAAAAATATAATCCGCTCGCAAAACCATTTCCATCAAACTCAACTGAATATCTACCGGCATTCTGCTTCTCATTGACCAACTCAGCGACTTCATTTCCCAAAACATCAAATACTTTTAGCATCGCATTACCCGTAACTCCTAACTCGTAATTAATAACTGTTTTAGGATTAAATGGATTTGGGTAATTCTGATAAAGGGCAATGCTTTCAGGATTAGTAGTTTCATTCGAATTTATTCCTAAAGGATATTCCAGCAACTGAAACACTACCGTATTATTTCCAGCATTTGGAATTGCAAGTGTATCAGTGTTTTTATTTACATAAATATCAGCGGGATTACTGAGTCCGTTTGCAACTACAACCGCCGGAAGTGAAAAATTTATATCATATCTGACTACAGACTGAATTCCCCATGTTGAAATGTATACATTATCAAATTTATCTAAAGAAATTCCGTCACAGTTACTATAAGGAGTAGAAATGATATTTGAAATTGAAGAGTCTGCAAGATTTACCTGCTTCACCGGTGCGCTTGATCCCCAGCAGCAAACCAGCAATCTGTTTCTGAACTCATCGACATAAACACCATTCGGAGTGTTAGTTGTGTTCGCTACATAGATCCACCATTCACTGTTTGCTGTATTTACTTTGTAGATCCTTCTTGTAGAAAAATCAGTTACGTAAAGTATTCCATTTTCATCAGCAGCAAGATCATTCAGAAAAGTCGAACCTGTTAAAGTTACATTAAATATTTCAGCAGCAGTTGAAAGGTCATATCCCTTGATTCTTGTACCGTTGCAGACATAGACATTATTTCCATAAACAGTAACTCCATGTATCGATCCGCCGACAGTTACAAAATCTGTGACAACTCCTGTCTGACTTCTTTGTGAAATTTTCTGACCCTGTGTATTTGAAACGAGATATCTTTTTCCAATGCTGTCATAAGTTACACTTTCAGGACTGCTGTACTGTGAAAAAAGATCGGTGCTGTGAAAAAATATTGCCGTGGAAAAAATAAATAGTGTGAATAAATTTTTGATCAATTTGATTTATTTTATTTTTGAATAATTTTTTAAATTTTGAATCATATAATACTTAATATAATGAAACATAGATAATCAGAAAATTCCGATAAGACCGAGTATTATGTTTGCTTCACCCTGTGCATTACTTCCAAATACGGATGAACCAAATCCAAGTGTAAAGCTGAAATTGCTTTTAGAAATCTTTGCAAAATCCTGAGTAAGATACAATCTGATCGTTCCGGAATATCCGCCTTCAAGCTCTGATAAATAACCTACCGGTTCTATCGAGCCGTTTACTCTTGCCATTTTAACAGGTATGCTCTGATCAAATTTATCTCCCGAGCTGTAAAAATACTGAAACTGTAATGATGCATCTAATCCGAATTTAAAAAAGTAATCAGCTACAAAATCTGCAAATACAAGTGAACCTGCTTTGATAGTTGCTTCAAAAGGATTTTGTTCAATGTAAGCATTCAAAGCATTATAAGTAATTGACGTAGTATCATACTGAAAAGGATATCCGATTCCATAGGGTCTGGGAGTAAATAACTGTTCAGTATGCGGATAAGTTATGATATATTTAGCCCCGCCCGTAAATCTCCAATCACTGATTGCGTAAGACAAAAACATGTTCAAATTATTTGTCCAGGTATTTCCGTAACCGCCCTGCGGATTATCAAGATATCTCTTTGGACGTGAAGACGGAATTGTCAGTCCCCCGCCGGCATAAAAACTGAACTTGTCTGACAGAGATACTTTTCTTTCATAAGATAATTCCAGATCCTGAAACGGACCGCGTGGCTTTATGAATTCCTCCTGAGGCTTTACATCTGTAGTGGAAGAATAAGATTTCATTTCAGTGAATGTGAACGGAAATCTGATGATAACTTTATTTAATCCTTTCCAGTGATATTGTCCTGTAAGAATTGCTCCCGTCTTTCTGAAATATCCTCCCTGATCGCTTCCCTTATTATACTGGAAATATGATTTTTTTATCTCATGAGTCTCTCCCGCAGGATCAAAATATTTTTCTGCGGAAGAATAATTATAAGAAAGCTCAATCTTAAAAATATCCTTTTCATTCACAAAGGGATCATCACCTGTTAGTATCCATAACTGTTGTCTTACCGGATAATTAAAATTCGCAGGTGTAAGAAAATCCAGACCATTGTTGCTGAACTGTGCAAAAGCATTGCAGCTTATAAAAATCAAAATACATAAAAATATTTTTTTCATCAGTGTTTAATTTGATTAACAAAAAATTTTAATTCAGTTCATTTTTGATCAGTTGAGATTCTATCCATTCATCTATAATTTTTTCCAGTAAAGGAAGAGGAATAGCACCATTCTTTAATACCTGATCATGAAAATCTTTTACATTAAAATTTTCGCCTAATCTAGTTTCAGCAGTTTTTCTTAGTTCTTTTATTTTTAGCTCACCGATCTTATAAGCCAGTGCTTGACCATTCCATGAAATATATCTGTCGATCTCTGTCTGAATGTCATGATCGGAATTTGGAGTATATTTTTTCATAAACTCAAACGCTTCTTCCCGTGTCCATTTTTTATCATGAATTCCTGTATCAACTACTAATCTGCAAGCTCTCCATATTTCAAAAGTCAACGCACCATAAAGCTGGTATAGATCTTCATACATTTCTGTTTCGTATCCAAGACTCTCAGCATAAAGTCCCCAGCCCTCGACAAATGCAGTAACGCTATAATCTCTTCTGAATTTTGGGAGTCCTTTAAGCTCCTGAGCAATTGAGATCTGCAGATGATGTCCGGGGACAGCTTCATGAAGTGCAAGCGCTGTCATGGTATATTTTGGTCTCGAAGGAAGATTAAATGTATTCACATAAAATAATCCGGGCCTCGATCTGTCTTCAGGAGCGCTGTAATAATATGCCTGCGGTGCTGACGCTGCTCTGTATTCTTCCATTTCAAAAAGATCATAATCTGCTTCGGGAAGTGTACCGAATAATTCAGGAAGTTTTGCATCCATATTTGTAAGTATATCTCTGTATCCCTTTAATAGATCTTCCTTATCAGTAAAATAAAACTGAGTATCCGTTTTCAGAAAATCATTAAATTCTGACAGTGTACCTTTAAACCCGGTCTCGTCTTTTACTCTTTCCATTTCTGCTGAAATTCTGCTAACTTCAGAAAGACCAATGTTATGGATCTCATCTGCTGTAAGATCAAGTGTGGTATAACTTTTTATGGAATATTCATATCTTTCCTTACCGTTGGGAACAGCCCAGATCCCTGCATCAATTCGGCATACAGGTAAATATTCATTTTTTACAAAATCATATAATTTTTGATATGAAGGATTAATTACCGTTGCAATTATTTCTTTAAGCTCTTTTTTTGCAAGCTCCATTTCCTCATCGGACATTTTATTATCCTTTTCTACAACGGAGTAAAATATAGATTTTTCAATTTCCTTATTCATAATATTTTCCATTTGAGGCAGTGTCTGATCCATCAGAAATACAGGCATTACATATCCCTGAGACATACCCTTTCTCATATTATCAATCGTATTATTGAATTTACTTTCAAGCTGTCTTAGTCTGGAAAAATATTTCTGATATTCTTCATAAGTAGTAACCGGCTGCACATTTACTATTTGAGGTGCACCAATATGAATACCACTTTGCTGACCAAGCGGCATCAGATACCAGTTAAATTTTTCACCTTCCAAATCTTCTTCAAGTGATGACAGGAAAAGATCATAATTAAGTTTATTGCTTTCGGAAAGACTATTATAATCAATCGATTTCAACCTTGCTATATAAGCCCTTGCGGAATCATAATATTCAATGTTTGCAGCTTCAGAATTATCCGAAAGCATATCATCATATCTGTGATCGCCGTCGTATGTAGCACCTTCGGGATATGTGCGGAGATTATACTCGACCCGGTCAGCAAATATCTGATTAAGTTCATCATCCGGTCCGGCAATACAAACATTACCTGTAACTGAAATAAATGTAAAACAAAAGAGTAGAGTTTTGAAAAAATTAATATAGATTTTCATATTATTATAAAATAATTTATCGAATTAATTTATTATTTTTTTAGAATTAAAAAGTTTACCAAAAATAAAAAAATCTGTCCATAATAACTAAATACTATTTTAAGGAAATTACGGAACAAAAATTCGTGGCACAGATTATTAATCTGTGTCAAGCTGATTCGGAAATAATGAGAGCAGATTCGTAACAGGTTATCAATCTGAGTAATGGAGTTATATCATAAATTTTCAGTGATCTTATCCAGAGCTTTCTTTGACTTTTGAAGCTCCTCATTTGTTTTATTATACATATCATTAAAATCATTGTCCTTAAATATTTCCTTTGACTTCTCATAAAATTCAATACCCTTTTCATAATTTGCCTGTCCGGATTCAAGTTCTGCAAGCAGTGAATAACATCTACCTGTTGTATAATAAATTTCGCCTGTTCTGAATGGTGTAAGATTTGAAGCAGGAATATTCAGCAGTTCATTCAGACAGCTTAATGCCTTTTTAAAATATTCAGGATCACTTTCTGTTACTCCAAGCATCAGATATGTATCACTTAAATTATATAAAGTATTTGAATAAAGAACAGGTGTATTTTCAGATGATCTAACTTCCAGAGCTTTCATGTAAGACTCCATAGATTTCCGGTAGTTTAATTTTTTATCCGAGATGCCTGCCAGTAGAAAATAAACATTGCCTATATTATTGTGAGCCATTCCGTATTGATTTGGATATTTTTCCTTTAAATAAATTTTCAATGTATCGCTGTAAAGATTTAATGCAGTTCCAAGATTAAGTGCTCCGTTTTCAATTTGTGAAAGCCTTGCGTAAGTATTCGCTAAGTTGACCTTTGAATATGCGAATCCTCTCGGATCAATTTCGGCAGTCCTTAACTTGAGTGAATCTTCAAAGCATTCTGCAGCTTTTGATAAATTTAATTTTGCATCCTCATCATCACTAAGCATAAGATAAGCAGCACCTAGACTATTTTTTACCTGTGCATATTCTAACGGATATTCATCTTTAGAATATATATTCAGAGCTTCTTTAAAAAGATCAATTGCCTTGAGACAATTTTCTCTTTTATTTTCAGATTCCGCAAGTACTGAGTGAGAATTTCCAATTCTATTTTTTATAAGTGCAGATTCTGAAGGCTGCAGATCAAGATCCGATCTGCTAAATATTTTATTAAAATAATTTATAGACTTCAGACTGTTTTCCTTAGCATTTTCCAGTTTGGATAAAGACCAGTATGACATTCCAAGATATCTGAGCGCACTGAATATTTTTTGTCTGTCATTAATATTATCAGCCAGCTCATAAACTCTTTCAAATGCTTTTATAGAAAGTCTTAAATACTTTAAAATTTCTATACTTACACTTCCGTTATCATAAGCTCTTTCTCCAGCCATCTGCAGTGCTTCTGCATCATCTTTAAAAATCTCTATTATTTCTTCAAACAATTCGACATTCGAAATTTCAGTCTCAGGTTTTACAATATATTCAAGGTAAGCATCTTCAGCCCAGACTAAATTTTTCTTTGAGAGATGAACAAATTCTTTTTCTTCAAGTGACTTTATCCAGCCCGTCCATTCAAAATCCTTTCCTTCCAGTTCAGACTGCCCTGCTACTTTCTTTATCCGATCCATTTTAAAATAAGTGTTATCTTCATACACCCCGCATACATACAGACTTCTCATTGATCTTAAAATTGTTTTTTCAATTGTGCCTGACTGCTCGAATCTTCTCTGCATTTCATTAAGTTTCATGAATATAGATCCGATAGTTCCATTAAAACTAATGTGTTCCCATTGCCGTCCCATCCTGTCTGCAATTATTTTCCCTTCCTCATGTGAGACCTTTCCAATTTCAAAAATATTTTCACCGAATAATATATCTGCATCGAGATTATTCTCTATCAGCTTGTTTCTTGCTTTTGTAAATTCTTTTCCTGAATGACATGTAACTATTACAGGAATGTCCTTTGCCTTTGCAGTCTTAAACAATTGAGGAAAACTTTCCTGCTTCTCTACAAAATTCTGAAAGTCATCAATGAAAATTAATCTGTTCTTGCTATATCTATAATATGCAGGAAGTAAAAAATGACTCATTAAAATACTTCGTGTTGCAAGTATGTAAAATTTTCCGTTATATTTTTTTACTGCATTATAAAATGCTCTGGTCTTTCCACTTAATGGCGGACCTGTTAGCATCGCATTTTTCTTATCCGACAGGACTTTTTTAAGAAATAAGTCCACTTCCCTTTCGAAATAAAAATCTTCAAAGGGTCTCTCATTTAACAGATCTTTTGGTAAAATTTTCTTTGAACTTTTCCAGATAAGAGAATAATAATTACTCATATCTTTATGGTTTTTATAAAAGTATCCGACTACAGGAATTAGTATGGAAAGTGCAATTCCAATAAATGTTAGAATTAATGTCAGGTCCAATGAGGTGATTTATTTTTCAAAAATATATAAAGGTCAGGAGAATTGAAATGAAGTTTTTGTTTGTGAGGATTTAATTAAGTTTTTCATTTTTATGATTAATTTATAAATTTAAGGTTGAACAAAGCTTCGCTTGCAGAAGCTTTGTTTATCAACTTTCCATCATCCCTGACAATTAAAAATAAAAAATGAATAATTGAAAAATCTTCTTCAGGGATGATGAAAATAATTTTTTTAATTGATCAAAAAAAAACATTCAGATCTAATTTCCAAAATCAAATTATCCTTTTAAAATTAGATTAAAATGTCATTTGATTTATGAAGTTTTCAGTAACATGAATAATGGCATAATTTTTCAATCTCATATTTTAATACATTTATAAGGAATATCTTTATAGATATAATATTGTCTCATAAATTCTACTGCCCTATATTCAAAAAAATAAACATATTTATTTCTACTTATTTTACATTACTAAAGTGCAGTTTATTTTTAATAAATTGATTTAAATAAAAATTAATGCTTTCAATTTTGTAAGTTTTAATTAATAAAATTTTCTATAATTTAGTTTTTAAATTTTGTTACTTAACATGAAAAAAGTACTTGCTGTCGTAGGACCCACTGCATCCGGTAAAACTTCTCTATCTATAAAAGTAGCCGGAAAAATTAATGGTGAAATTATTTCTGCTGATTCGAGACAGGTATATAAAAATATTCCGATTGCAACTGCACAACCGTCTGAGGATGATCTTAAAATAGTAAAACATTATTTTATAAATGAACTTGAACTTTCAGATGAATTTAGTGCAGGTCAGTTTGGGATAAAAGGCAGAGAAATAATATCTGATATTTTTAGCAGAGGAAAATTACCGGTAATTACAGGAGGGAGCGGACTTTATATAAGATCAATAATTGACGGCTTGTTTGAAAATGATTCAAAGTCTGATGAGATCAGAGAAAAATTATATTCTGAATATGAAAAACACGGAGAAGAATATTTATATAATGAATTATATAATGTTGACCCTGTAACATTTGAAAAAATTCCAAAAGGCAAACACAGAAGAGTGATCAGAGCATTGGAAGTTTATTATACAACAGGAAAAAAAATATCTGAACTGCAGAATGAATTGCCCGAAATTGATTTCAAAACTGTTCAGATTGGATTAAATCATGACAGAAAAATTTTATATGAAAGAATAAATAACAGAGTTGATGCAATGTTATCGAATGGATTAACTGATGAAGTAAAAAAATTACTTGAATCAGGATATCATTTTAAAAATAATTATTCTGTAGATACCGTTGGGATAAAAGAAGTTATAAAATTTTTAGAAGGAGAATATGATTTGGAATATATGAAGGAAATGATCAAACAAAACAGTAGACGATATGCAAAGCGCCAGATGACCTGGTTTAGAAAAGATAAAAGAATTCATTGGATAAATATGGAAGAACATTCTGAGGAGGAAGTTGTAAATTTAGTTTTGGAAATATTTAAATCTGAGAAATTCATTCCCCTATTTAATAATTAAAAATTCATGGAAATTTATTTCTACAAAGAAAGTTAAAATAAATTTCTATATATTGTTCACACTCTAAACCCCCAAATTATTACCCCAAAGAAAAATGATTTGAAAAGTATTTTATTCATTTTATATTTTTGAGTAAAATATTTATTTATTAAACAAAAAAATTTATTAAGTATGAAAACTTTTTTTCTTGCTTTTGCAATAATTGCATTGTTCTGTGTAAATTCATTTTCGCAATTGGGGAATAATAATATGACCTTACTTGCAAATATTAATAACCGAACGACTCCTTATGCTGCTGTCTGGGGATATGAAGATCCAAAAGACGGAAGAGAATATGCCATCATTGGTACATTTGACGGAACTTCTTTTGTTGATATTACCGATCCTTACAATATACATGAAGTAGGTTTTGTGCCTTCTACCAGTCCGGGCAATTCAAATAATTCCTGGCGTGAAATGAAAACATATTCACATTATGCATATATTGTATCTGAAGTACCAAACAGCGGAGTGCAGATCATAGATCTTCAGTATCTGCCTGACTCTGTAAGATATGTTAAGAAATTTTTATTTACAGGTTATTCAGATTCTCATTCTATTTCTCAGGAAGGACCTTATTTATATTTGAACGGATCAAATTCCGGTATCGGAAACGGTATCACAGTATTGGATCTGACATCAAATCCTGAAACTCCTGTAATAAGAGGAAGCTATAATATAGATTATGTGCATGACTGCAGAGTAAAAAATGATACAATTTATGCAGCTAACATTTATATAAGTAAAGTAAGTATTATCAGTGCTGTTAATAAAAATTCTTTGTCATTGATTTCTTCTTTTATCAATCAGCCAAATTCAGGACCGCATAATACTGCTGTGACATCTGACAGTAAATATATTCTTGTTACTGACGAAATTGGAAACAGCCCCAGACAATTAAAAATATGGAACCGTGAAGATCTTGGAGATATTACTTATGTGTCCGGTTGGCAGCCTACCGGCATTACAACTGCAATCGTTCACAATGTAGAAGTATATGGAAATTATGCATTAGTTGCTCATTACAGAGCAGGTGTAAGATTAGTGGATATTACAAATAAATCTGCTCCAACAGAAGTTGCATGGTTTGATACTTATCCAGCGAGTAATTCTGGCAGTTACAGTGGCTGCTGGGGAGTCTATATGTTTCCATCAGGAAAAATAATAGCATCTGATATGCAGACAGGACTTTATGTATTAAAGACTCCATTCAATATAACTATGGCAGTGGAAGGTTTTTATAACAGTGCCACAAATCAGATGAACATTTCTGATACTGTAAGAGCATACCTGAGAAATAGTAATTCACCATACAGTATTGTGGATTCTTCAAAAGCTCTAGTTAGTTCTGCAAATTTAACAGGAAAGTTTGATTTCTTTAATGCACCTGCCGGAAGTTATTATCTTGTTATGAAACACAGAAATACTGTAGATACCTGGAGCAGTGCGACTCCTATTGATTACAATCCTATGAAAATGAATAGTTATAATTTTACAGATGCTTCTTCAAAAGCTTATGGTAACAACATGAGTCAGGTTGATTTTTCCCCAGTAAAGTATGGAGTTTATAGTGGTGATGCTAACAGGGATAATGCTATAGATCTTGCAGATCTTGGTTTGATCGATAATGATGCTTCAAATTTTACTACAGGCTATTTTCCAACGGATGTAAACGGAGACAATATTACAGATCTTGATGACGTCACTCTGACAGATAATAATTCATTTAATTTTATAACTGCGATAGTTCCATAATAAAGATTTGAAATAAATTTTAATATTAATTCTTCCGGATATAACTTTGATAAGATCCGGAAGAATTTTTTTTAAAAACTCCACCTACATTTCACTGTCCCCAAAAAATTATGAGAGACTCTGCGATACAAAAAAATATAATTACCCATTCTTAATTCCTAATTCATATACCGGCATTGCCAAAACCAAAAATCATTTTTAAACTGTTACTGCTCATTCACTTTTTTACAAAGGGGAGGTTGGGAGGGGTTTGTAGAATTGAGTTTAATTTGACTCCACTATTTATAGTGCTGAGTTTTTATATCTGGTGTTTGCTATTTCTTACGGCAACAACACCCTTCGCTCCCCTTTTTTAGAGGCTGTCTCAAAACACTATTTTTACCACTAAGGAGTCACAAAGACACAAAGAAAAAAACTTTAAAAAAAGAATGCTTTGTGTCTAAGTCTCTTAGTGTCTTTGTGGTAACAATTAAAATTATGTTTTGAGACACTTTCTTTAATGTGAAAATACTTTCATATTATTCTGAATTGTGCTCTTTGAAATTTAGACTTCGTTTCTGATATTGATTTAAAATATTCTTAACCTTTTGTAAATCTATTTCAGGACAAGACACTATTAACTGATAACTATTAACTACTAACTGCTCTTAAGGCGTAACCTTTCCAACAAAATTAAACCCGTTGTTATCAGCAAACACTGCATCAGAAACATCTACAATTTCATCTCCGTTTACATCTGCCGGTAAATATCCGCTCAAAAAATTAAAGGCATCATTGTCGATAAGACTTGCGTCGCTTAGATCTATTGTACCATCTTGATTCACATCGCCGCTGTAAACTGCAAAGCGAACAGGAGACGCGTCAACCTGAATTTCATTATTGCCATATGCCTGTGAAGACGTTGATGTTAAATTATAATTCATAGAAGTGGAATATGAAAATGAGATAGTATTTGAACTCCACGTCTCGATGATGTTTCTGTGTTTGACAGTGATGTAATAAAGTCCCGGAAGAGCTTTGTTAAATATGAATTTTCCGGTGAAGTTAAATTTACTTATAACTCCTTTAGTTGAATCAGCAATTGCATAAGGTGAAGTAGAATTCCTAATATACACTTTAGTTGTATCACTCAACCTCATACGATCATTTACGTTGTCATAAAACCCCTCCATTAACATTGTAAGATTAAGAAGTCCATGAGGAACAGGTGATGATGAAAGAAATATATAAGCTCTTCCTGAATATGAACTATACCCGAAACCACCTGCAGTCACATCCGAATATCCGTCGCCGTTTACATCCCCTGCTCCCGAGACTGAATATCCAAATTGATCGCCGGAAGTTTCACCTGTCATAATTACATCAGCAACATTGTTCATTACTGCTCCACCGAAGTATATGTATGCTCTTCCTGTAAATGTACTATATTCATGAGCTCCGACAATCACATCAGAATATCCGTCTCCGTTAACATCTCCTGCTCCCGACACGGAAACTCCCAAACCATTATTTGCACCTGTACCTGTCATAATAACATCAGCAGCGGTATTCATTACAGCGCCGCCATAAAATAAATAT
>Ga0073904_10001137_pt1 | contig 19823 bp, 15 predicted proteins | sample KloWWTrecipitate_FD_66668 | JGI IMG/M metagenome (GOLD analysis project Ga0073904, IMG submission 66668) | Active sludge microbial communities from Klosterneuburg, Austria, studying microevolution and ecology of nitrifiers - Klosterneuburg... | ecosystem: Engineered > WWTP > Aerobic digester >... | reverse complement strand
GCGGTGGACGTCGTTGGCGTCATCGAGCAGCCAGATCCGGTCCGGGTGGGCGGCCTGTTTGGCGAGTTCGATCACCCCGCCGACCCCGACCGCGCCGAACTGGAACGAGTCACCTTGCACCCGGACCTGCCAGCCGCGGGCGATAGCCGTTGTGACCAGGGCCCGGGCGGCGTCCTGGCTGACCATGCCCGCCTCGTCGATCACCAACCGGCCACCCTGCGGCAACGAGTCGGCCGGCAAGTGGCCGGGCTCAATCCACTCCCAGGCGCCCGCGGTGTTCTTGCTCCACCCGTACCTCATCAGGAACCGGTCGATCGTCGAGGTGCCGACTCCCACTTGGTCGGCGGCCACGTTCGCGGCGGCGCCGGTCGGCGCCACCACCATTACCTGCTGTCCCGCCGCAGCCGCGTCGGCCACATGCTGGGCGAGCGAGGCGGTCTTCCCGGCGCCGGCGGCGCCTTCGACCACGTCGAGCCGACCCACCTCGACCAGCGCGGCGAGCCCGGTCCGGAGTTCGTTCTCCCGCTCGACGACCCCGGCGGAGGTGAACCACTTCACCGCCGCCGACGGCGTCCCGCCAGCCACACTCGGCAGCAGGTGCGACAGGGCGAGCGCCCGCGCCGCCACATCCGCGGCGGCCTCATCGACCGCCGCCGCGTCGCCCCGAACCCGGCCCTCAACGGCCATGATCGCTGCCGCCTCCAGGTCGGCCCGCGACCACGCCGACCGCTTCAACCCCTGCGCCTCCACGATCTCGGCGGCCAGTGCGTCCCGGTCCAGCACGGCCACACTGACCCGCCCAACCAAAGTCATGACCGGCCGGCCCGGCATGGTGATGCCGTGCTCGGCCATCACCTCGCCGATCCGGGCCGCCCACACCGCCAGTTCGTCGTCCAAGTCCGCGGCTTCGGCCTTGTAGGGACGCTGCTGTTCCCAGGCCTGCACATCCCACAACCGGGCCAGCCGCGCCGACGGCTCCTTCCCGGGATGCTCCGTTCGCCACTCCGCCTCGATCCGGGCCAAGTTCCGCTCCAACTGCGCCGAGCGGCGGCTCATCGCCTCCACCACCGGCCGCAACGACCGGATCTGACCCAGCTCGTCGACCTGCCAGCCGAGCCGCTCCAGCACCGGCTGTACTTCGCGGAGCTGTTCGCGGTGGAAGATCGCCTGCACGGCCACGTTCAGGTTCCGCGCACCCAAAGTGTCCAGCGCCCGCCACTTCCCGGCCGCGAACGCCCGCGCCGAGATCTCCATATGCCTGTGGAAGTGCGGGTCGCCACCGCGGGAGGAGAAGTGCTGCACCGAGGCGATCTCGATCCGCTCCACCGGCACCCGCACCACCCGCCCACCCAGTTTGACCTGCACCGTGCCGTTGTCCCACAGGTAGCGCAGCACCGCCCTCTCGGCGTTCTCCTGGCCCCGCAGCAACGCGGCCCGCACCCCCGGGTCGAGTACCGCCAGGATGCTCCATTCCTTGGGCCCGTTCACGATGAAGTCGACCGCCGCAACGTGGTCGGGCTTGACCCGCTGCGCCCACCGTGACTCGCCGGTGTCGGGGTCGAAGCCGTCGAGGAATCGGGCGAACTGCTCGGCATCGAGCTGGCGTTCCACCAGCTGCCCGTCGGCGCCGATCCCGCGCCAGGTGATCAGCGCGTGCCCGTGCTCGGAGAGGTACTCATCGGCCCGGGAGTGGCCGCACTCAGCCAGGTAGCGCATGTAACCAGCGGCTCCCGCCGCCCGCACAATGCCCATCCCGGTCATGGCCACCATGCAATGGTACATTGCGTGCGCTTTGAGAACAAGGAGGAGACACAGGCATGGTCCGGATCTGCGAGCTTCAATCCTCCGCGGGTTCTGGCCGGAAAAGGGCCGGGGGCAGGGTCAGCGTCGCGGGGAACCAAATCGTCGGTCACGATGATGCACGCCTTGCATGGAGCCGATCACCAGACAGGGCCGCAGCTTCTGCCGGGTCTGGTCCTTGCCCGAACCGCCCAAGGGCGAAGACCGACGCCGCACACTCCAGAACGAACGCAGGCCCGGCCTCGATTCAGGTCGGGTCTGCGGCGATGGGCCGTCCTCAGGAACGGCGCCGCTACTTTTGCGCCGTTTGGATTTCGGCCGGCCCGTGCCTCGTGGTGAGACGACATGACGGTCGCGGGGGTGACCCCCGAGCGCCCGTCGCGTGGCGACAGCCAAGCGCGCTGCAGAGTGGGAGTCGGGTCGCGGAACCCGGGGCCTTCGTCAGGCTCAGGGATCGTCAGGTCAGTGGCTCCAGGTGGACGAGGTGTCCTTGGTGACCTCCACGTCTCCTGAGGTGCCACCGGTGAGGCGGCTGGCCATCAGGGTGACCGTCGCGGAGCTGCTCGCGCCCGCCTCGAGGGAACCCGTGACCGTGCAGTCGGTCAAGGTCACCACCGCATGGCCGCCGTTCGAACCGGACGTCCCCCAGCGGTCCTCGGCGAGGGACAGCAGCGGGGTCGACGCCGTGTGCGTGAGCTTCGACGACGTCACCTCGATCTGGCAGGTGGTGTTGGTCACGTAGATCATCGGCTTCGCCGTGGTCGAGGTGATCGTCGAATCCCTGATCACCAGGGACGCCTTCTCGGCCGTCGCATCGGAGTCCGCCGCATCCCCAGAGAACGACTGGTAGACCATCATCCCGGTGGTCCCGGACGTGCTGAACGTGCAGCTGTCCACGGTGATCTTGTTCTTCCCCTCGATCACCATCGTCTGGGCGCCCGTGGCCGCACCGGTGGCCCCGGTGACCGAGATGTCGCCGGTGCTGTAGACCAGCGGCGAGCCGTCGCCCGAGCTGGCGAGCTTGCTTTCGCCGGTGACCGTGATCGTGCCGTTGCCGCGGTCGGTCGCGAGGCATGCGCAGTGGGCGCCGGCGGTGGTGATGTCCACGTCCTTCGCGGTGACGGTGCCGGTGTAGGTGGCGTCGAGTCCGCGGGAGGAGTCCTTGCTGGTGCGGATCGTGATCCCGTCGATGGCGATCACGCCCGAGGCTGCGGCGAAGACCGCGTTCGCACCGTCCGCGTCCGTGGTGATCGTGCAGTCGGTGAGCGTCGCGGACGACCCGTCGTCCACCACCAGGATCGCCGAGTTCAGCCCGTAGAAGTTGCAGGCCTCCTCGTTCGAGCTGTCGCCCGACTTCGTGATCGTCGCGTTGGTGATCGTCAGCGAACCGCCGTTGACAACCAAGAACACGTTCTGGTCCGCGGTGGTGCTCGCCCATGTGCCCCCGTCGATCGTCGCGGCGATGCCGTTGACGAGCTAGGCGCCGCTGAGCTCCTGGCTGCCGCCGGAGTCGCCACCGGGTCCACCTCCGCCGCCGGAGGAGCCGAACGTCGCGGTGTAGGTGCCGGCGCTGAGTTCGGTGTCGCCGGACGCGGCACTGCCGGACATGCCGGACGAGGCGCTGTCGGCGGTGGCGGCCGCCGAACAGCCGACAAGGGCGGCAAGTCCGACAGCACCGCCGATACCGAGCAGCGTACGGCGGTCGAGAGCCGGCGACCCGAACGGTCGGGAGGTGGACTGATCGTTGACTGGTGCGTTCATGGCACCCACTCCATCGTTCGTCGCTGTGCGCGTGACCGGGCTTCGCTGAGTGGTGGCTGTGGGGTTTGCCGGCCGGTATAGCGCGGTTTGTCGGCGACGTTTGAAACTGGCCCTCCTGACTGATCCGTGGGTCATTTCCGGCCGGGGAGGGTGGGGAGGAGACCTCACCACAAGCCTTCCACTGGCACCGCCATTGCGCTTGCCGCTGGAGGTCATCTGGAACACCCGGAGCCCGGACGTCGACCGCGTCCTGGAAGTCCTCGTCACCGTGACCACCGATCGACGGCCCTCGACAGCAGGGCGGCCGGAGTAGCCGTGCGCCGTGGTCACATCAGCGCACCGGTGGCGGTGCGGTGGTGCCCCGGACGATCAGTTCCGTGGGAATCAGGACACGTCCACCGGTTCGTGCTGCCGGGGAGCGCAACTGCTCCAGCAGCAGCCGCACCAGTTCCTGCCCGATCTGGTGGAAGTCCTGCTTCACGGTGGTGAGCGGAGGCGAGGAGAACTCACTCAGCTCGATTCCGTCGAAGCCGACGACGGAGACGTCCTCTGGCACCCGACGGCCCGCCTCCTGGAGCGCGCGAATGAGCCCGAACGCCATTTCGTCGTTTGCGCAGTAGACCGCTGTGACCGATTGGTCGAGGGCGATCTGCTGGCCCGTCCGGTAGCCCGAACCGGCGCTCCAGTCTCCCTGCCACAGTTGGGGTGGACGGATTCTCGCCTGCTCGAGTACCTGTTGCCAGGAACTGGTCCGTACCAGCGCCGCCCCGGATTCGGACGGACCGGCAAGGTGGTGGACGGTCCGGTGCCCCAGGTCGAGCAGGTGTCGGACGGCGTCCTGGGTGCCCTGCACCTGGTCGGCGACGACCGAGGGGTAGTAGCCGACCAGGCGGGAATCGGATACCGCGATCGCAAGCCCGGTGGGAAGTGCCAGTGACTCGGGGTCTGCATTCTCGGCACGGATGATGACCAGTCCGTCGATGGCCTGCTGCGAGATCCGGTGCGATGCGTACTGCCACTGTTCCGGATCGGACGGGCGCACCTGGATCAGAGTGACTGATCGCTCACTGGCTTCCGCCGCATCGACGACGGCTTCGGTAATCAGGGTCTCGCCCGTGCGTCCGAACTTGCTCGCGACCAGGCCGATCGTGCCGAAGACCCCGTTGCGCAGGGCGCGCGCCGCTCTGTTGGGTGAGTAGCCGAGCTGGTCCATCGCTGTGAGCACCTTGACCCGGGTGGCCTCACTGACCCTCTCGGCTCCCGTCGACACCCTGGACACGGTCTGCGCCGACACCCCGGCGAGGCGTGCGACGTCCTCGATCGTCGGCCCGGTCTTGCGGCGTCCCCGGCTGGTCGTAGTGGGCATCCCCGCATGATAGCGCCCCTTAGCCGTCATCCGGCAACGTCAACATCCCTGCTGCAGATCGGCCCTCCGTTATGAGATTGTTACCTCAGGCGCAGTGACACCAGGCGCAGATCCTGCTAGGTTTACGTAAACATTCGGAGCCCGTCCGAACCAGGTGGGGCGAGGGAGCCCCTCGGGACCGCATCGACCCGCGCCTCGGTGCAACCACGAGAAAGTCACCACGAATGAACAAGCTACAAAAGTTCGCCTCGCTGGCACTGGCTCTGCCACTGAGCATCGCGCTGGCGGCCTGCGGCGGCGGCGCCACGGCACCCGCCCCCACCACCACGAGCGCCGCCGCCAGCGGCCCCAAGAGCGGCACTGTGACGGTGTGGTGCTGGGATCCCGCCTTCAACATCTATGCGATGAACGAGGCGGCGAAGATCTACAACAAGGACAACCCGGACGTGAAGATCAACGTCGTCGAGACGTCTTGGGACGACGTCCAGACCAAGCTGACGACGCTGGCGCAGTCCGGGGAGACCAAGGAGCTTCCGGACATCTTCCTGATGCAGAACAACGCCTTCCAGAAGAACGTCATCAACTACCCCGAGATGTTCAGCGACTTCTCGAAGTCCTCGGTCGACTTCAGCCAGTTCCCCGCAGGCGTCACGGCCTACTCCACCGTCGACAACAAGAACTACGGCCTGCCGTTCGACAACGGCACCGCGGTCCTGGCGCTGCGCACCGACGTGCTCAAGGAGGCCGGGTTCACCGCTGACGACTTCACGAACATCACCTGGAGCGATTTCATCGCCAAGGCCAAGGTGGTGAAGGAGAAGACGAAGAAGCCGTTGTTGTCGACCACGTCCGGCTCGGGTGACATGGCCATGATGATGCTGCAGAGCGCCGGCGCCAGCCTGTTCGACGAGAACGGCAACCCGACGATTAGCGGAAACCAGGCGCTGCTCAAGTCGATCGAGACCTACAAGGAGTTGGTGAGCTCCGGCGTGCTGACCGAGGTCAACTCCTGGGACGAGTACGTGGGCTCGTTCGTGAACGGCAACGTGGCGGGCACCCTCAACGGCGTGTGGATTCTGGGCTCGGTGCAGACCGCCAAGGACCAGTCCGGGAAGTGGGCGATCACCAACCTGCCCAAGCTGGACGGCGTCACCGGCGCAACCAACTACTCCGCCAACGGCGGTTCGTCCTGGGCGATCAGCTCGAACGCCAACTACGAACTGGCCTCCGACTTCCTGGCCAAGACGTTCGCCGGCTCCAAGCAGCTCTTCGACACGATCCTGCCATCCTCGGGTGCGGTGGCGAACTGGCTGCCGATGGCCGACAGCTCGGTCTACGCCGAGCCGCAGGAGTTCTTCGGCGGCCAGCCGGTCTTCCAGAAGGTGATCGAGTTCTCCAAGCAGGTGCCCAAGAATAACACCGGCGTCTACTACTATGAGGGCCGGGATGCTGTGAGCGCCGCCTTCACGAAGATCATCAACGGCACCGACCCGGCTGCGGCCCTCGACGAGGCCCAGAAGGCCGTCGAATTCGCGATGAAGTAGTCGTTCGTCTGTCCAGGTGGGTGGGGGTGCACGACCGGCCCCCACCCACCGACTCCCGTCCCCCACAAGGAAGTGAGACACCCGGTGTCGACATTGGCAACCGCAACGGGTTCCGGAGGTGCGTCCGGAACCGCCCGAGACAACGAAGCGACCCCACGCCGGGGCAGACGCCGCCATGGCGTCGAAGAACGCCGCAACCTGACCGGCTGGGTGTTCCTGCTCCCCGCCGCCCTGCTGATCGGCGCGATGAGCTTCTACCCGATGGCGCAGGCGTTCATCCTGTCGCTGAAGACCGGGCGCGGCACCCGGCTGAACTTCGCCGACCCGCTCTGGTACAACTACCAGCGCCTCTTGCAGGACGACATTTTCAAGCTCACCGTCCAGAACACCTTCGTGTACCTGATCATCCAGGTGCCGATCATGCTCGTGATCGCGTTGATCCTGGCCAACCTGCTGAACGACCGTAACCTGCGTTTCAAGGGGCTGTGGCGGACCGCGATCTTCCTGCCCTGCGCGGTCGGCCTGGTCTCCTACTCCTTGGTGTTCCGGACGATCTTCGCCACCGACGGCCTGGTCAACGACATGCTGATGGGCCTGCACTTCATCGACTCGCCGATCAACTGGCTGGGCCAGACCGGCACCGCCAGGATCGTGATCATCCTCGGCCTGCTGTGGCGATGGACCGGCTACAACATGGTCTTCTATCTCGCCGCGATGCAGAACCTCGACTACTCCACCCTCGAGGCCGCCAAGATCGACGGTGCGGGGCCGTTCAAGACCTTCTGGTACGTCACCGTCCCCCAACTGCGGCCGATGATCCTGCTCACCGCGATCCTGTCCACGAACGGCACCATCCAGCTGTTCGACGAGTCCTGGAACCTCACCCAGGGTGGGCCCGCGTACACGACCATGTCGATGTCGCACTACCTGTTCGAGTTGTCGTTCCAGAAGAACCCGAACTTCGGCTATGGCGCCGCCCTGTCCTACGTGATCCTGATCATGGTGGCGATCCTGGCCGCGATCCAGATGAAGGTTGGTGACAAGCGTGACTAAGAAGCTGCGCCGGGTGCCCGGCTACCTCTTCCTCGCCATCTGCGCCCTGCTGTCGGTGGGTCCGCTGTACTTCATGGTCGTCTCGGCCACCAACACCAGCCAGGACGTGCTCGGCTCACGAATGCTGCCGGGCGCCAACCTGGTGGCGAACTTCACCGCGCTGGTCGGTCAGCAGGACGTTGCCTCGGCCATGTGGTTCTCGATGATCCAGGCCGTGGGCACCACCGTCTTGGCGCTGCTGGTCTGCTCGATCGCCGGCTACGGCTTCGAGGTGTTCCACTCCCGCGGCAAGGACCGGCTGATGAACGTGCTGCTGCTGGCGATGATGATCCCGTTCGCGGCGACCATGATTCCGCTGTTCCAGCTGTTCGCCCAGTTCGGGATGATCAACTCCTCGTTCGCGGTCATTCTGCCGGCGATCGCCACGCCGTTCCTGGTGATGTTGTTCCGGCAGTCCTCCCGTTCCTTTCCGCACGAGATCGTCGAGGCTGCCCGCATCGATGGTCTCAGCGAGCTGAACATTTTCGCCCGGATCTACGTGCCCACCATGCGTTCCACCTACGCGGCTGCGGCGGTGATCACCTTCATGGCGGCCTGGAACAACTTCCTGTGGCCGAAAGTCATCATCGTCAACAACACCTACCAGACCATGCCCATGCTCATCGCCAACCTGCGCGCGGGCTACGTGACCGACTACGGAGTACTGATGCTCGCGGTGCTGCTGGCCTCGCTGCCGACGATGGCGATCTTCCTGATCCTGCAGCGCAGCTTCGCCGAGGGCATGACGGGCGCGATCAAGTGAGTTTCGACGTCAGGCGGTTGTCCGACCCGACCTACGTGTCGGACAACCGCCTGGGAGCCCATTCCGACCACCGCTGGTTCGCCGACGCCGCCGAGGCGGCGGCGGGGGCGAGCTCTTTCGAGCAGTGCCTGAACGGGACGTGGAAGTTCCACTACGCCCAGAACCCTGCCGAGACTGTCGAAGGGTTCGAGGCGGTCGGTTTCGACTGCTCGGGCTGGGACGAGATTCCCGTTCCGGCGCACATCCAGTTGCAGGGCTACGACCGTCCGCAATACGTCAACGTGCAGTACCCCTGGGACGGGCTGGAGTCGGTCGAGCCGGGCCGGGTGCCGCAGCGCTTCAACCCGGTCGCCAGCTACGTGCGGACGTTCAGCCTCGACCGGCCGCTGACCGACGGGGAACGGCTGAGTGTATCGTTCAAGGGGGCGGATAGCGCGCTCGCGGTCTGGGTCAATGGCACCTGGATCGGCTACGGCACCGACACGTTCACCCCGTCGGAGTTCGACCTCACCGACGCCCTGGTCGAGGGTGAGAACACCCTCGCCGCGCAGGTGTTCAAGTGGAGCTCCGGCTCCTGGATCGAGGACCAGGACTTCTACCGCTTCTCCGGCCTGTTCCGCGACGTGGTGCTGTACCGCCGGCCCTCTGTCCACGTCGAGGATCTGCTGGTGCGCTGCACGGTGCCGGGGGACCTCGCTGAGGCCGTGGTGTCCGTGCGGGTCTCGCTGGCAGGGCCGGGGAACGTCCGCGCCCGGATCGAAGGCGTGGGTGACCTCACCGGCGGTGCGGACGGCGAGTGGTCCGTCCGTATCCCCGCACCGCGACTGTGGAGCACCGAGGACCCGTACCTGTACGAGTTGGTGGTCGAGGTGTTCGACGACACGGATGCGTTGGTCGAGCACATTCCGCAACCGGTCGGCGTCCGCCGGTTCGGCATCGAGGACGGCGTCTTGAAGCTGAACGGCCGTCGGGTGGTCTTCAATGGGGTGAACCGGCACGAGTTCGGGTTGCAGGGGCGGGTGATGACCCGCGAGCAGACCGAGGCCGACCTGAGGATCATGAAGGCGGCGAACATCAACGCCGTCCGGACCAGTCACTACCCGAACAACTCGTTCTTCTACGAGCTGTGCGACCGCTACGGGCTGATGGTCATCGACGAGATGAACCTGGAGAGCCACGGGCTGTGGGACCGGATCCGGTGGCAGGGCATCGGGGTGGAGGACGCCGTGCCCGGGGACAAGCCGGAGTGGCTACCCGCACTGCTGGACCGCGCGGCCAACATGCTCGAGCGCGACAAGAACCACCCCAGCATCGTGATGTGGTCGTGCGGCAACGAGTCGTTCGGGGGCACGAACATCCTCGCCGTCGCCGACTGGTTCCGCGCGCACGACAGCCGTCCCGTGCACTACGAGGGAGTCCACTGGGACCCCCGCTACCCCCAGACCACCGACGTGACCAGCCAGATGTACACCCCCGCCGCCGAGGTCGAGGCCTACCTGGCGACCCACCGCGACAAGCCGTTCATCCTGTGCGAGTACGCCCACGCGATGGGCAACTCGTTCGGCGCCGTGGACAGATACCTGGATCTCGCCTACCGAGAGCCGCTGTTCCAGGGTGGCTTCATCTGGGACTTCGCCGACCAGGCGATCCGGCTCGTCGACCGCTACGGACGGCAGTACTTCGGCTACGGCGGCGACTGCGGCGAGGCACCCCACGACGGCGACTTCAGCGCCAACGGCATCCTGTTCGCCGACCACACCCCCAAGCCGTTCCTGCAGGAAGTGCGGCACGTCTACCAGCCGTTCCGGATCGCGATCTCCCGCGAGGGTTTCGAGGTGGAGAACCGGTTGCTGTTCACCTCCTCTGCGGCGTACGAGTGTGTGGTCACCCTGGCCCGCGAGGGCGAGGTGCTGCACGAGCAGGTCATCGAGACCGGCGTCGCACCCGGGGTGACCGGCACCTACGCGCTGCCGTTCGGGTTGCCCCTGGGCCCCGGGGAAGTCACCGTTGATGTCGTCTTCCGGCTTCGCGCCGCCACGATCTGGGCCCCTGTCGGTCACACCGTCGCGAGCGAGCAGGCCGTGTTCAGCGAGCCACCGGCCCAGCACCCGCCGCTGGTCGGGCTTGTCGAGACCCCCAGAGCACCTGAACTCGTCGAGGGAATCCACAACGTGGGAGTCCGCGGAACCCACTTCAGCGCGCTGTTCTCGCGGCTGTACGGCGGCCTGGTCTCCTACCGCTACGGGGGGACGCCCGAGAGTGGCCGGGAGTTGCTGCGGGGCATCCCGCAGCCGAACTTCTGGCACGCGCCCACCTCGAACGAGCGCGGCTGGGGTGCCCCGTTCACGGACGGCCAGTGGCTGCAGGCCAGCCGCTACCCGAAGCCGACGATGGGCGACCCGAAGGTGCGCGTCGTCGGCGGCAGCGTCGAGGCGCGCTTCACCTACGCACTGCCCACGATCCCGTCCAGCGAATGCGAACTCGCCTACGTGGTGGACGCAGAGGGCCACGTCGGGGTGACGATGACCGTTCGCCCCGGGGAGGGTCTACCCGAGTTGCCCGAGTTCGGCCTGCTGCTCGCCACCGACGCCGACCTGCACCACCTGCGCTGGTACGGCGAGGGACCGGAAGAGAGCTACGTCGACCGACGCCGGGGGGCCCGGCTGGGGGTGTACTCGGGCGAGGTCGCCGACCAGCTGACCCCCTACGTCCGTCCGCAGGAGGCGGGCAACCACACCGGTGTCCGATGGGCCGAGGTGACTGCTGACGACGGCGCGGGGCTACGGTTCGATTGCGTGGGTGGGATGGAGTTCTCGGCGCTGCCGTGGACGCCGTTCGAGATTGAGAACGCGCTGCACCCGAACGAACTGCCGCCGATCCACCGGACAGTGTTGCGCCCGGCCCTGATGCGGCGCGGCGTGGCCGGCGACGACTCCTGGGGCTCCCGGCCGCATCCGGAGTATCGGCTGCCCGTTGCGCACGAGCTGACCTTCCGGTTCGGTTTCCGCGGCCTGGGGTAGGCGTCCTCGACCAGGGCGACAACAGTTGCGGAGCCTCGGTTGAGCAACACACCTCGGACCTCGAACACGGGTTGGGTTGACGGCTTGCTCATGCGCAGTGGGGCAGGTGGGGCACCCAGGGTGACCGCTGAACTCAACGACGGCGTCCCGGACGGCGAGCGGGTGAACCACAAGCGGGTCGCCCGGGTGATGAAGGCCCACGATCTGGCCGGGATCCGGCTGCGCCGCCGGGTCCGGACCACGCTGCCCGAGCCGGCCGACCAGAAGTATCCCGACCTGCTCAAGCGCGACTTCACCGCCCAGGCGCCGAACCAGCGCTACGTCGGTGACATTACCTGCCTGCCGCTGCCCGAGGGCCGCAACCTGTACCTGGCCACCGTGATCGACTGCTTCTCCCGGAAACTCGCCGGCTGGGCGATCGCCGACCACATGCGCACCGAACTCGTCGAAGACGCCCTGAAGGCCGCCTGCCGCGACCGGGGCAGCCTCGCCGGTGCGGTGTTCCACTCCGATCACGGGCCGTCTACACCTCGGCTGACTACGCCAAACTGTGCGGCCAACTCGGCCTCACCCAATCCATGGGAGCGGTCGGCACCAGCGCCGACAACTGGCTCTTCACACCTGGGGTGGGGGCCGGTCGAGTCCGCCGGCGATCAGGAGCATGCGTAGCCGGTAGTTCTCCCGGTTTCTGAAGCCTCGGGCGATGCGGCGGTGCAGTTCGATCAAGCCGTTCACCGCTTATGCCGATGTCAGGTCGGCCACCCACAGCTGGTTGGGTCCGGTCGCGATGAACTTGCGCTTCACCAGGTCCTCGGGCCGCTCGGTCTCGGCGCCGTCGCCGAAGGTGGTCCTGCGGGTCTTCTCCCGTGGTATCCCACGCAGCCCCTCAGCCCTCATCAGCCGCCCGACCGTGCACCGGGCCACGCTGATGCCCTCTCGGTTCAGCACGGCGTGGATCTTCCTCGCCCCATAGACGCCCAGGTTGGCCTTGTGGGCGGTCTTGATGTCCTGCACCAACTCGGCGTCCCGCACCGCGCGCGCGGACGGCTGCCGATACCTGGCGGCGTAGTAGGTGCTCGGGGCGATCCGGACTCCTGACTCGGTCAGGACCTCACAGATCGGCTCGACCCCGAGCAGGCGGCCCTCCACGACCCGGTCACGGTGGGCGTCGATGTACTCGACCACCACCGCGACCGGAACCTGTCGGCCTACTTGATCCTGCGGTCGAGCTCCGCGGCCGCGAACAACGCGGCAGAGGTCTTCAAGATCTCGTTCGCCCGCCGCAACTCACGGTTCTCCCGCTCCAACTCCGCGATCCGCGCGGTGTCCTCACTGGTCGGGCCCGGCCGGACCCGCATCGTCGATCTCCGCCTGCCTCACCCACGTCCGCAACGCCTCCGGATGGATCCCCAACTGGTCCGCGATCCGCTTGATCGCCCCCGTCGCCGTCACCGGGTCACGACGGGCGTCCAACGCCATCCTCGTCGCCCGATCACGCAACTCCTGGCTGTACTTCTTCGGTGCTGCCACAACTCTCATCCTCCCTGGAATGAGAGCCTCCGAAATCAGTAGCGCAGGGCGTGGCCGAACCGGAAGGTGGGCTCGGCCGTGTCGAACGGAACGTCGCTGCGGCTGGCGATCACCGCGTCCATGGATCCGGGCAGATCGAAGGGCAGCGAGCCGAGCGGCTCGCGCTCGCCGAATAGCACCCGGAGCACCGCCGCATCGCAGGCGCGCCGTAGTTGGCGATGACGGCGGCCGCGGACTTCTCAAGCCCACCGAGCACGGCGGGTCGCTCCAGGTAGGGTCGATCACTGTTGGCGCGGCGGCGACGATCGTCCCGATCCGCTCAAGCTGCTCCGCCGTGAATTCGAGGGATCCCGCGTGGAAGAACGCCTCGAACCCGTTGTTTCGCGGCTCGTAGGGCGCTTTCAGCCGCAGGATCGCGACGTCGGCCTGCTCAGGCGCGTCCACCACGCTCGCGTACGCGCCAAGAGCATCGGCGGCCACGCCTTCGGCGTAGACACGGACGCCGCGGCTCAGGGGAAGAACCTGGTCCCTAGCCGAGTGGGACGGCGAAGCGCTTGGAAGCGGTTGAAGGGACGAGCCGGCCTTCTATGCCGGATGAAGAGTCGGTCAGGCTTCCGCCAGTCTCGACAGCGCCTCGGCGATCGCCTTGTCGCGGTCGGCTGCCGCGTGCTGGTAGCGCATGGCGGCGCTGGATGTCGAGTGGCCGAGCCTGCCCATGAGTTCGGCGAGGGTGGCGCCGGTCTGGGCAGCCAGGACGGCGCCGGTGTGGCGCAGGTCGTGGAATCGCAGGTCGGGCCGTCCGGCCTTCACCCTTGCCTGGTGGTACTGCCAGCCGAACGCGCGCGGGTGGATGTGGTTTCCGGTGGACGAGGCGAACAGCATCGCGTCCCGGCCGCGGTCGGTGTGCTCGGCCAGATGTGCCTCCACAGCCGGGAGGATGTGCGGCGGAATATGCACCTCGCGAAGGCCGGCCGCACTCTTGGGAGTCCCCACGACGGCCTTGGAGACCAGCTTGCCGGTCTCCGGATCCCGGACGCTGGGCCAGGTCACGCCGCGGGCCACGGTGATGGTCCCCCGCTTCAGGTCGATGTCTCGACGTCGGAGTTCGGCGATCTCGCCGTACCGAAGTGCGCACCAGCCGCCCAACAGGACGGCCAGCTGGAGCCGCTTGGGCATGTTCGCGGCGATCGCAGCCAGCTCGGCAGGGGTCGCCGGCGTGATCTTCCTGGCCCGCTGGGCGCGCCCGGCGCCCGGGATCTTGCACGGGTTGGTCGGAATCAGCTTCTTATCGGTGGCGGTCGTGGTGATCGCCCGCAGCAGCTGGTAGACGTGCGCGCGCTGGGTGGGCGTCTCGGCGTCAAGGTCGTCGTACCACTCCTGAACCCGGGTCGGGGTGAGCTGCCGCAGCGGCAGGCTCCCCAGCGTCGGGAGGATGTGTCCGTCGAGGTAGCGCCGGTAATCGGCGACCGTCCGCGCTTTGAGCGGCTCGCCCTTGGCCGTCTTGCGGCTGGCCAGCCACTCGTCGGCGAAGTCCCTGAAGCTCTGCCCCACGGCCCTGCGGACCGCTCGCCGCTCGCTCGGCGGCGTCCACACGTCGAGGTCGATCAGCTTGCGTTCGGCGGCCAGCCAGGCCACGGCGTCGTCCTTGCTCATGAACGTCGAGGGCGGGCTGTGAAGCTGGGTGTCCGGGCCGGTGTAGGCCGCCTGCCAGCGCTTCGACGGCAGCTGCCGCAGGCGTCCGAAGCCTCGCCGCTCCCGCTGTTCGTGCAACATACGTGCAATATAGCAGCCCATCAGCGCCCACGTCTGCCCACTTCTGCCCAAGTAGCGGGGCGCGTATGGTGAGGCGTACGGCCTAGTCAGCACGGCTCTTACAAGGGGGTATCCCGTTACTCGTCACTTCTGCGAGTATCTGGTTCGAGTCCCGTTACTCACCCCAATGCAACGTTGCGTTCTGGCTGCGCTAGCCTCGATTTCACCGCGAGATGAAGGTGGTGGCACCGTGGAACGGATCCCTTGGCGCTCGTTCGTCGCACTCGGTGACTCCAACACCGAGGGCCTGCAGGACTTCGACGCCGGCGGACGCCCGATCGGCTGGGCCGACCGGTTCGTGCAGCACCTCGCCGACCGTGCCGAGGTCGGCATCGAGTACGCGAACCTCGCGATCCGCGGACGCCTGCTGCGCCCGATCCTCGACGAGCAGGTGGAGCCGGCACTGGCGTTGAAGCCCGATCTGGTGTCGCTGTGGGGCGGCGGCAACGACCTGCTGCGCTTCGGTGCCGACCCGGACGAGATGTCCGCAGCCATGGAGTCCGCAGTCGTCCGCTTCCGCGAGACAGGGGTCGACGTACTGATCGGCCTCGGGGTGGACGCGAAGGACTCCCCCATTGTCGGCCTCACCCGCAATCGGGCGGCCATCTACAACCTGAACCTCACTGGCATCGCCCGTCGGCACGGCGCGTACATCATCGATGCATGGAGTCTGGCCTGCCTGCGCGACTGGCGGATGTGGCACGAGGACCGGTTACATCTCAACGGCGAGGGCCATGAACGCATCGCCCAGGCCGCCCTGGTCGCCCTCGGCCTCACCCCCGGCGACCCTGACTGGGCCGAGCCGCTGCCCCCAGCGCCCGCGCTCAGCAGTCGCGAGACCTTCGATTGGCACTACGTCTGGGCGCGCGACCACCTGCGGCCCTGGCTCGGCCGTAGGGTCCGCCGCACCAGCTCCGGCGCCGGCCGCGTCCCCAAGCAGCCCGAGTTCCGCCTGGTCACCCCGGCCTGAACGAGAAGGGGACAGTCCCCTTTTCGTTCAGGTTATCCACAACCCCGGCGTACCCACCGCCGATGACGAGTGGGACGTTGCCGGGGCACACGGCAGAATGGACGTCATGCCGTCCAACCTGGCCACGCCCGCCGCGCCTGCGTCCCTGCCCGCAGCGGATCGCGCACGACTGTGGCTGGCCACCCGCATCGGGGACGCGGTCGCGCTCGCGTCCCGGATTGCCGGGAAAGGCTCGGGCGCCTCGATCCGGGGGCAGATCCTCACCCGGATCGCCCCGGACGCCTTCGCACAGCTGCTGCAGGGTCGTCGCGTCCTCGCAGTGTCGGGTACCAACGGCAAGACCACGACCACCCACCTGCTCGCGGCCGCAGTCCGTACCGGCCTCGGCCCAGACGCGGGTCGCCTCGTCACGAACGCGGACGGCGCCAATCTCCACTACGGCATCGCGTCCGCCCTCAGCCAGCAACTCAGCGCCGACATCGCGGTGATCGAAACTGATGAGCGCGTGGTCTCGGACATGATTGCGAAGGCGCGCCCTGAACTGTTGGTGCTGCTCAACTTCAGCCGCGACCAACTCGACCGGCACCACGAGATCAAGTCGCTGGGACGCGCCTGGCGGATCGCCCTGGAGGCCGCCGGAGACGCCGGACCGACGATCGTCGCGAACTCCTGCGACCCACTGGTCGTCTGGTCGGCAGGAACCGCGGCGCGCGTGATCTGGGTGGAGACCGCGACGGTCTGGAACGCGGACGGGGCACTATGCCCGGCCTGCGGCACCGTGCTCGCGCACGCGAAAACCCCCGCCGGAGCGAGGTGGACATGCCCAGCTTGCGGTCTTCACCAACCAGAAGCCGAGTATCTGGTGAGCGGCGACCAGATCGTGCTCCCGAGCGGGAAGATGGTTCGGCCGGACCTGCAGGTGCCGGGCTCGTTCAACGTGTCCAACGCCGCCTGCGCGCTGGCTGCCGCGATCGAGTTCGGGGTACCGCTACCGAAGGCGCTGGCCGGGATGCACACCGTCACCTCGCCGGCCGGACGGTTCGCGACCACAACCTTCGGCACCACGACTGCCCGCCTACTGCTGGCGAAGAACCCGGCCGGCTGGGCGGAGGCGCTGCCGCTGGCCACGTCCGATCCGGTGGTGCTGGCCATCGACTCGGTGGCTGCCGACGGCAAGGACGTGTCGTGGTTGTGGGACGTGCCTTACGAGCAACTCGCCGGTCGCAAGGTGATCTGCACGGGCCCGAGGGCGCAGGACCTGGCCGTCCGGCTGAGCTACGCCGGAGTCGAGCATGAGATCGAGCCCGATCTGCGCGCAGCGTTGGGTGAGCGCGCCCGGACGGTGGACGTGATCGCCACCTACACGCCGTTCCAGAAGCTACTGAAGATGGCGGGGCTGCGATGAGCGTCGAGATCGTTCTGGTCTACCAGTCGCTGCTGGGCATCTACGGCGACCGCGGGAACGCGATGGTGTTGCGCCAACGGCTCGCGTGGCGAGGCATCGACGCCGTGCTGACCGAGGTGGAACCGGGCGACCCGGTGCCCGCGACCGGCGCGGTGTACCTGCTCGGCGGTGGTGAGGACGCGGCTCAGATCTCGGCGGTGAATGGCCTGAAGGCGGACGGCCACCTGTTCGAGGCGATCGACAACGGGGCTGTGCTCTTCGCGGTGTGCGCGGGTTACCAGATCGCCGGGAAGACCTTCACGGTCGGCGAGAGCGACACGGTCGTCGACGGGCTCGGCCTGCTGGACGTGACCACGCGCCGCGGGTCCGAGCGCGCGGTCGGCGAGATCCTGACGACCTGGACGAAGCCCGACGGAACCCAGTCGCCGATCACTGGTTTCGAGAACCATGGCGGCTTCACCTATCTGGGCCCGGACGCAACCCCGCTGGCCCGGGTCGAGGTCGGCGTCGGCAACGCCGGCGACGGAACCGAGGGCGCAGTGCACGGACGCGTGATCGGCACCTATCCGCACGGCCCGGTACTGGCCCGCAACCCCGATCTGGCCGACCACCTGCTGTCACTCGCGCTCGAACGCGAACTCGACCCCCTCCCGCGTCCGGAGCTGGACGAGCTGCGCAGGCAGCGCATCGCCGCGGTTCGCCGCGCTGGATCACGCCGGTGATCCCAGCCTGCCGCGGCTTCGGCCTCCGTTGGTGTGGTTATGCGGCAGATGGCGCCGAGCACCATCTGTTCGGCGTCCGTACTTGTCGTTCTCAGGCCCGGAATCGGCTCCATAACCACAACTGCGGACGCTGAAGCGGCGTTGGCGCCTGCCGCCCCATCCATATCCGCAAGAACGGACGTCGGCAACGCAACCGATGGTCAGCGAACCGGATTCTGCCGTCGCTCCAGGGACGCCTCGGTGGCGTCCGGTTCGGTGTAGCGGGTTGAGAGCACGCGATACGACCGGGTGAGGAAGGCGCCGAGAGTCAGCACGAGGCCGAACAGGCTGGCAATCACGAACACGAGCGCTATTCCGCGTGCCTGGCCGTCTCCGAGCAGCCAGCCGAAACGGTCGCGTCCGGCGTCGGTGTTCATGTAGGGAATCAGCCAGAACTCGGCGATCGGTCCGATCAGGAAGGTGCTGAGCGGGGCGGCGGCGACCTCGATGGTCTGGGCGAAGCCGAATACGCGTCCCTGCTTGGCGAACGGCACCACCTTCTGCAGAACGGTCTGCTCAGCGGCCTCGACCACCGGGATCAGCGCCATGTAAAGAAGCACACCCACTGACAGCAGCCAGATGTTCTCGCGAAGGGTGAAGCCGAACCCGATCAGCCACATCAACACGTTCGCGCCCAGCAGCGCACGCAGGGGTTTGGCACCGAGTCCCATCTTGGCCACCCAGCCGGCGCCGAGGATGAAGCCGAAACTCAGCACGCCCCAGAGGATGCCCCAAACCTCGACCGACACCAGGTTCAGACCGTAGGCGTCCATCAACGCCATGAACACACCGCCAAGCAGATTGTTGATCGTGCTGAAGATCACGAGCCCCATCAGCCCGGGCACTTCGACGACCGCCCGGAACGCGCCGGCGAAGTCGACCGCCTTGGGCACGTCTTCGCTGTGCAGGATCTCCGCCTCGGGGATCGAAACGGTCAAGAGGTGCAGCAGCGAGACCACGGTCAACGATGCGGCGATCACCACCGCCCAGGTCATACCCAACTGGCCGACAGCCAGACCCGAGAAGACGGATGTGATCGCGAACCCGAAGCCGCCCACCATGCCGACCAGACCGTTGATGTTCGCCCGCTTCTCGGTCGGAATCAGCAGAGTCACGCAGGTGGAAAGGGCTATGCCGCGTGCGCTCTCGACCACCGCGCCGAACAGGATGATCAGTACGAATCCCCAGAACGCCGCACTGCCGACCGTGAGGATCGCCGAGGTCGGCACGACCAAGAAGTAGACCAGCGCGAGAATGAAGGAGCACGCGGTGACCACCGTTGCCACGACCATGACCTTCTTCTTGCGCCACCGGTCGACCCAGGTGCCGAACGGCACCCCCATGACCGCGATCAGCAGCATGTAGCTGCCGCCGAGCAACGCCGTGGCCAGCACGGAGCGTGTTTCGAGATACATCCAGAACGTCAGGGCGAACCAGAGGAAGCTCGTGGTCACATTTGCGATCAGGGTGTTGACCAGCAATCCGTAGAAGCTCTTCGTGTGGTCCAAGAGGCGCCCCCTGCCGTGAGCGACCCATGATGCCACAGGCCGGTGGTCCCGCTGTGGGAGCAGAATTGGGCATCCCGGTCGCAGGCTCGCCTCGATCCTGGCCGATTTCGCCTCAGCCGGGGTGATGAGGTAAGTTTCTGCCTGCGCGCCGCTAGCTCAACTGGCAGAGCAGCTGGCTCTTAACTAGCGGGTTCGGGGTTCGAGTCCCTGGCGGCGCACAAAGTAGGCCCTGACTAGGCAATCTAGTCAGGGCCTCACTGCGTCATGGCTGCCATGTACCCACTTTCGTACCCACTTTGCGGAACGGGGTACAGCGCGAGCACGCCTCTAGAGCATTGCGGCGAGGTCCGCCTTATCGCCTCGAAGATCCCGCCCAAGGTAGACGTTGGCAGTCATGGTCGGGTTGGCGTGGCCGAGCTGATCAGCGATCCTAACTAGCGGTGCGCCGTTCTCATGGAGCATGGTCGCGACCGTCCGCCTGAATGTATGAG